>Ga0163217_1020678_pt1 | contig 17175 bp, 19 predicted proteins | sample SynspAceP_FD_185933 | JGI IMG/M metagenome (GOLD analysis project Ga0163217, IMG submission 185933) | Saline lake microbial communities from Ace Lake in Antarctica - Synechococcus sp. Ace-P (PacBio error correction) | ecosystem: Environmental > Aquatic > Non-marine Saline and Alkaline > Saline ...
GAAGGAGATGTCGATGGCACCCAGCTCTGCAGGAACAGGAGGTTCACGCCATAATTCGGCAAGCTCAGCCAGCCTTTCCAGACCCCAGGAACCGCGGCCAAAACCCGGCAATCCGGTTCAGGAAGCTGCCAACGGCCAGAGGCCGGGCCCGAAAACGCAAAAATGCAAAATACCTTTTTGGGCCCGTGGATATGTTCGCCCGCCTGCCGCAAACGCCAGCCCGTAAAGAATAGCTTGAATCACGAATCCGACCAAAGCACGAAAAAGATGCACTGGACGCCAATAGAGCCCCTGTTCCGCATCCTTGCCGACCGATGGCCCCCAGGAAATTTTTCCCATTTGGGGAAAACATGGGCTAAATGGAACACGAAGCAGGGCTGCAAAGAACCGCAAGGCGTCGCCTGATCAAGTACGCGCACGTCCCAAAAACGCCCGTCACGGCCACGGTTTTTGCTTCTCTTGAACCGGTGCGACGGCGGCGAGAAGCCGGCCCATACCGGCTTTTTGCCTGCTGTTTGGCACCCATCCAAAGATTTAAACAGCAATCCTGATGGTCGCCGCAACATTTGCATTCATGATGCGAATTCTTCACGCATCGGGGATTTACGCGTGGTTTAAGTTCGCGTCGGACAATATATTCCGCGTCTTGCGAACCGCCGGGCGCGGGGGGCCGTCTCGGCCTGCCCGAAAACACTGTGGCAAACCCATCCACTGTGTGGCGATCGGGCTCGTCACCGACAGCGCGGTATCGGCAATAATACCGCGTCTGGGTCACGACCTGGCAGAATTCTGCGCGGCCCTCAACGCGGTCGGTCCCGGCCTGCTTCGCCATAGGTCCACACTCGCCGGACGGCCGTTCAGCACGACGAGGGGCATGGTCCTCCGGTTGTCGAGCTTGGCGGTTTTTTGAACGTCCAGCAACGTATTGACACCTAGCACGACGATATTGCGAATGGCGGTCCGCATTCTGAGATCACGACTCCAAGCTGGTCCGTAGATTTCCTGCCGTGGGCCCCAGGTCTCCAATAAGGCGCGCGGTGGATCGAGGGGCGCGCGGCTCATGTCGGCCCGGCCCATTTCAGCCGCCGCTTCGGGTCAGCCGCTGCGAAGGCTGTCGCCGTCGCCTTGCTGTCAATCCAGATATCCACCAAGTGTCCGGCAGCCGCGCTTCCAATGCCCGTCTCGCCGGCGCATGCGGCCGCGCGCGCGATTTCGTCCATCTGGGCACCAGCGGGATTCGTCCGTTCACTTGCAGCACGCATACAGTCCAGTAATGGAGGTGGCGGAGCACATCATTCATGGTCAGCCCTTGAATGCCGTGGCTGCCCAAAGGCGGCATCGTCGCGGCTAAGCAATGCAATGCAGCGCTTTGCTCTCGTCAGAAAATCCTGTGCTTTGCGGCATTGCCTCATGGCGATTACTCTCTGCCGATGTTTTTAATAATGAATATGAGACATTAAATTCACAAGGAATTCATTCCGACACCGAGCAAATTCCGACGCGCGTCCTTCAGAATGAATAATCCTTGATGATTTTATGGGAAAACGCTTAAAGAATAATTCGGCGAATTTTCCTCGGCTACAGTCTTAGCCGGCTCAATCTTTTGGTTCGCAAAGCTGTCGGGTGTTCAACCGGCTCTGCGCTCTGAATCCCGATACCGCATGCGCGCGACACGGTCTGGGGCGGGCTCGCAATCTGTTGACCTCATCAAAGGCGCAAGGAAGCTGGTCATGGGATTTCCCCACAGGTTCAAGCTGCCGGCGCAAACGGTGCGAAGCAACCCGCCATGAAAAGTTCGCTGTATAGCCAGCGCGACGCGAAAAGGACCTTGTCCAATGCGAAAACCAGTTACGGGAACGGGCGTCTCTCCGGTGTTGCTGCTCGCCGCTTTCTGCAATCCTCCTGGAGACGCCCGAGATCAAGGGCCATGAGTATTCAGGAGTTGACGCGAAGTGCGGTCAAGGAGGCGCTCGACCGTGCCGGGCTGACGGGACAGGCGTGGATGCGGTTTTTCGCGGCATGCGATGGTCCACAAGCTCGCAAGTGCCGGGACCTATAGCAACTGTCGAATGGACCGGGCACCCAGTTCAAGTCCGGGCGTTCATTTCGAAGCGCAGTGCTCGACGACAAACGTGGGAGCGGCCTTGCGCGATTGTCGATCGCGGCTGGCGTCTATGACACCGTGCTCGTTACGGGCTGGACAACAACGCGCCGAAAGGTGAGGGGTACAGTCCCTTACGACACGCGAAACCGATCTCCAATCAGCAGACCTGGCTGTGGACCGACACTGGCTGTGCATCAGGCCTATGGCGTGCCGGCAGGCTATGACATCTTTTCGACGTATATGGCTCTCGCGCTCGGCTATTGCCGCAAGCAGGCATGGTCGAATCGAGGACTTTGATCGCGCATGTTCGAGCTCTGCCGCACACGGCGCCTGCACCGGCGCAATGAACCGCAAGCCACTATCCAGGAGACACTCGAAGACCCGAGCAGCGGCGGGAAGGCTTTTCCCGATCCATACGCATTTGGCAATCGACACGCACAACCCGTTAGTTTCCTGGCGTGCCCGGCTTGCTGAAGCCTGGTGACGACCCGCGGATGGGCGTCAGCCATTGGTATCGACACGCCGCGGATCTGGCCAAGGGGCGGCAAGTCGCAGCCAGTGGAGTTCAAGGATTCCGGCCGTCAGCTTAATCAGGCGATCTGCCATGGTATGGCGAACGATCCGCCTATTGGGAGTTCGACAAAACGCGCCGTCGATTCCGCGTTCGACATGGCCCGGTATCAAGGCTGGCCGATTGACTATCCTTCACAACCATGAACTGCTCGCACATATTCCGGAACTCTGTACCGCAGAGACAATCGGCTACCTCGAAGCGGGCAAAGGGGCTCGCTGCGGCCCGTGAAAGGCCCTGCGCTTTGACGGCGACGGCGATGTCCACGCTGGCGGGTCGTTCAACGCCTTCAGGACACGCCTGGGGCGCAAAGCGCTGGAACGGACAACGTATACGAGCGTCCTTCAGATGCCCGCGGTCAGGCCGGGCCACGCCAGATTGCCAAGTGCCGACCATTCCGTCACTTCACACACACGCTATGGCCATCTCGGCACAGTGATCGTTCTCGGGAGTCTTTGAAATGCCGAATTCTGCCCGAGCAACCGAACGCCATAGCCACTACTATGAGGGACTCGGCAAGGGCGGTATTCCGGCCGATTCACATGCAAGGCCTGCCGGGAAATACACGCTTCCGGCCCACCGGCTGCTTGTGAGCATTTGCGGCAGCTGGGATGTGGAGCAGACGAAACTGAGCGGCGAGGGCCATGCTGCTTCTTCGCAACGCAGCAACATATTCCCGCCGTCATCCGCGTTTCGAAAAGATCGCCCCCTATGTCTACGGCCACAATGCGGCTGAAGGAGGGACCGATCGTCCAGTCGAATCGTCCTGGGTGTGGAGCCGACTCCCCAGCGATTCTAAACGCCTGTTGAGAAGGGCCCTGTTCCCGTGAAAGCGAAACGCTTCCAGATGGACGAACCTGCCTGGTGCCGCCTTCCCGCATACTCAGTTAGTGCCCTGGCGAAGCCCCGTGACTGCGGGCGCAATGGCAACAGAGCACGGCGCCGCGCGGAATTCCGTCCAGAGATCGGTAAAGTATTCCCTTATTCCCTCTATGATGAAAGTTTACCGACTTTTCTGTTTTATTGTGCGACTTGCGAACACCTGGGGGAACATGCCGTTGACTTATTCCGGCACGTTCGCTCCGTAGGCGAATTGAATCTGGCAACGCAAGGCTCGCGTTGCAGTTGGCCAATTCCGCATGCACGCCTGCTCATACCCGCATCTGCTTGCGATCCATTCGGGCAAACTCGTTAACTTTCGTCTTTTGCGGAGGCGCCAACGTAGTCCATTAAAACCCGCTCGCAGCGAGGCATACTGATCTACTCAATCCTACAGTTCGGAGGTCCATGATGAGTTACACTATTCTGCTGGGCGCGCCCCAGTAACCAGTGATTGCGCTGTCAGCACGCCAGCGATGAGCGTGCAATTAGTGCTGGCCGGCACTGACGTGAAGAGCTGATCGTCGAAATCAACACCTACAGACGACCATAACCCCTCAGGACGGCTGCACGATCGCCTTCCGCGGCCAAACTCGGCAGCAAGGATCTGCTTTTTCGACGCGCTGATCTGGCCGAGGCCCTGAAATCCGAGTTGGCGGATCCAAAGGCGAAAGACGCCAGGCCTCGTCACCACCGCTCACCTTTCAGTTTCCAACAAATCAGAACGGAATCGCGGCTTGGCCGGGCAGGCGGGTCGAAACTGGGACGAACCTGAACGAGCGCCTCGGACAGCATACACCCCCGGCTTTTCCCCTGCTTTGCGGACAAATGCGCCAACAGCTACGAAAACTTCCACAAGCTCGCGTCGCTGGCCGGCCTCGGCCTCAAGCATGTTCCAGCGGGGAAACAATGGACTCTAGTTACGCTGAACACGTGCCGCGCGAACAAGCTGACGAATCAGGATTCGCCGCACCCTTGCGCGCGGCGTTCTTTGAAAACGAAGCTTGAAGGTTTGGGCCGTGATGGTGCGTGAACGGTCGCCAGCTCGGATAATCGGAGGGACCCAATTTCATCGTGTAAAGGAGGCGGGCGGGCAGGGCTGAAGGATTTTGGCCAGCGAGATAACCAAGCGCGGCAAACCCTAGCGCCTTCACTTCTACAGATCCCGACGATCACACCGGCCGATGTTTTTAGGCGCTGCGCAGTCAGGCGCACCGAACTGAGAAGCGCGTGCCGCTCTCGGACACGACGATCTCGAACCTGTGCAGACAGGCGAATTTCCCCAGCGCTTTACCTGACGCCCCGCAGCGCATGCTGGCCCTCGCCGAGGTGCTCGAATGTCGACGCGCAGCGGACGCAAACGCCGCGAGGGTTGCGGGCCCTCATCCGGATTACTCGGATGCGGTCGTTCAACGGCGTTTCGGGCGTCGATTGACAGACAAGCGAGGAAGAGAGTTTCAAGCCGCTGCTGCTGGCTCGCGACGATCGCTCGCGCCTGTTTACATGGTCATGAACATGCGCGCCGATTGCTCGGCAAATGGCTGAAAGCAAAAGTCCTGGCGTACCATTTCCTTGACCGCCTTTTGAACGCTCCCTCGCCCGTCAGACATGACGTCAGCAATGGCGAAGCACGCTGCCTGATCTGGCATGCGACAGGCTTTTTCAAGAACATGTGCATGAGACCCGAGCCGATCCTTGGCCTTGGCGGATATGCTGACGGCGACCTGCCCACAGGAAAAGGATGGGCAGTTCCCCGTGGTCCCGGCGCGCCTCGCGGACGCCTGGTTAGCTATCAGCATTCATCATGCCAGATTGCGCATGATAGCCGAGAATGATCACCTGTCCGTCTTCAACGACGCACATAGACCCGAGTTCATGTCCGTCGTTTCTGCTTGCTTTTTCGCTGACAGTTTCAGGTAATTGTCGAGACGGTCCCGCCAACAAGAAACGGCCGCGGTCATGCGCGCCGGATCGAATTGCCTCGATCGAAGATCGCCGAACTCGTCGGCATGCAACACAACGCGCGCGATAGGCCTTTCGCCGCTGCGAGAGCGCGGGGCGTCGGCGCCGGAGGCGCGTCAAGCGCAGCACAAAGCGGGCTGCTCATCCTTTGTCAGAACATGTCTCTGACCGGCTTCAAGCACGGCGTGGAGCTTTCTTTCGATCGCAGCGGCGACAGAAAGAGACCTTGTCGACCAAGAGATGCGGCAGCCCGGCGCAATCAAGCCGCCAAGGCCCTCACCGTGACGGATCTGCGTCGTCCGGGACTGCGACTCGTATAAGCTCGCTATGATGAAAATCCAGCATGGCAATATCCTTTCATGCAACCTGTAATGCAAATCGTCATTACATGTCAAGAACCGCAGTCAACCCACTCTCGGATCCGCCGCATAGACGGCCATAACTCTCCGGGATTATTCGGCTTGGGCGGGTTTCTCCGGCAGCCCAGGGGTCCGATCCTGTCAGCCACTTCCTGCATTCTGTGGCGGCGCTGGTCGGCGTATTCGGCTTGTATGCTAGACCCCGCGGCGATGAGCGCCGGTCCTCGTGGGCGAGGCTATCTTTTCGATCAGTCGCGATGAGCCAAGTCATTGAGGAGCGTCGATCCGGTCCGCGCAGGTCGTGGACGGTGAACGTTTCCCAGTGGCAGCTCCATCTCGCTCGCAAGCTTATGGGCGCACTGTCCGTAATCGGTTGAAGGTCGCATTCGAGATCGGACGGAACGTATCGTAAACTGCGACGGGGAAGATATACTTTCGATCCGCCTACGCAGCGTTTCAGCGCCAACGGAGAATGTCGAAGCGGCCTTTTTGCGACAGGTGACATTGTGATCAGCCCCCGGTTTTCAATCCGCTTCTTCGGGATGGGTTCAGACGCACGTCCTCGAAGCTATCTCGTCCCATGTCGCGTGGGCGACCTCAGTCTTTCGCTTCAATGGTCGGAGGATTGAAGCTTCACATCCGAGCTTCAAGGTCGGGTTTCGCAGTGGATCTTCTTCCCAGGAACGCGGTAAAGCACCCGGATCTCGATTGGCGCCAATGAACGGTCCGGCGGTCCGCACCCGGGCGATCGACCTCCTGGATCGACCTCATCCGCCGGGTTTTGTCGACCTTGATGCGTGCAGGTTCGCAAACTATCAGATGAGTTTGAATAACTCGGCGCATGCAGCGCCGTCGATGGCGCGCCTCGCTTTCTTGATCTTATCGCAGAGCTGGCGGACATCTCGCCCATGACCTTTCTCGCAGTGTGGTAATTAACCGAGCCGCAGGAATAGATCCCGGACGACGATGTGCCGACGCATGTCCGCGGGTTGACTCTCGATATTTTTGCTCTCTCGAGCCAACGTTTGGCAAGCTTCGCCGACGTGCCCTCTGACTTTGGCCCTTCGTCTTGGCCCGCCTTTTCTCCTTGGCGGGGGATACCCCTCATCCACCAGCTTCTTCTCGGTCGATGAGGCGCTCACGCGCGGCGGCGAGCGTAATCCGCGTAGCGGCATAAGCGTCGATGGTAAGCGTCTCGCGCGGCCGTTCACACGGTAATCGTAAAGCGCGAAGGCCTTCCCTCGGCCTGGCGTCACCGCGACATGAGGCCGTCACGACATCGGCGACTTTATAGCTTTATGCCTTTAACTTCAATGACTTGATCGCAATATCGTCGCATGCAACGCGTCCTTTCCCAAAAAATACGTCAGGCAAAATGGCCATTTTTCGACACGAGAAACCGCTTACTTCGTCAATGCATCAACGCTGGAAAAATAACGTCAGACGGCCAAAACTGGCTGACGATATTTTGCCGTTGGCAGGAAGAGGAATTTGCATACGTCAGGCGATACCGTCAAAATGTCTCGTTGGCCCGCGATTAGAAGGCGATAGATACCGAACGAAAACGGCATCTTTTTGTTGTTTTTATTTTGGTTTTTTTATTTTACCGCAGACGATAGCCCCGCGTGAGACGTAATATTCCCACTCGATGATGAAAGATTCCAAATATTCTTTTATTTTTCAATACATTAAAAATTCAGTGGATCCTGTCCCGTCATCAAACCGGCAAGATCGCTCCGTAGGCCAAAGTGAATGATGAGCAACAAGTGGGCCTTCATTGAGGTTGACAACGATTCCGGTGACCCGCCTGTCGAGCAAAAACCCTATTTAGCGACAAAGTCCCGGATCTGTCGTATGAGCGCCACTTCGCAATCATTGGCGGGTCAGGACCAGGCCCATGATCGAATGGAAAGCTGAACACCGGCCCAGAGCCCGGTCATCGACATACTGCCGATCGGCGGGATGCTTGATGTTCCTCCGGTCTTGAATCTCGTGCCAGGAGCCCAAGCAGCAGAGGGGATAAGAACCTGGCTCCGGATGCATGCCCGGAAACGCTGTCGTAGAGTTCAAGCGGGATCCGGCGGCCCATAGAGTAATTTCCCGCTAAGGCGCCGCAGGTCAGACGCCTGGGGCGGCTTCGACATTCAAACACACAAGAAAACGCTCCAGTTCCCGAGCAGCGGCTCCGGAAGATCCTGGAGAAGCCGCGTGGTCGATTTTGAAACAGGTCGAAAGGCCGCGAATGAGATTAACTTAGAGGTCGCCGGGCTTCGCCGGCGACCGCCCCTGCCCGCATTCGTCAGCCGGCACTAAGTTTGTTGATGCCGGATGCAGTTCAGCTTCAGAAAGAACGAGTGCAGATGCTTCAAAGCGGCGGGAAAGTCCATACTCGTTTCAGCACTTGTTGACGGAGAAGAGCTTCTCTTTCCCCAACCAAGGCCAGGCGAACTCCCCGAGCGGCCTAATGCCACGAAACTTGCGCTTGGAAAGCCTTGGTCTGGGTCAACCGATTGTTTTCATGCTCCAGGAGTAAGAAGAAGGAGCTTCTGCGGCGCACCAATCATTGGCGCGCCTTTGAGCGCAAAGGCTCGTCATTGCTCAAGGGATGAAAGCTGAAACATAATTTGGAGGACTCGGGTAAGCGCAAATTCCTGAATGGTTGCTTATTCAAGAAACTGAGAGCCCTTCCCACTGCACGGCTTCAAGTTCGAGCCCTGATTATCGCGTTCGAACCTATTTTAGAATCAGTTTTGCCCTTAGGCAGAATTGGAGGCATACTTTCCGGCAGGCTTTCAAAAGGGGGTTTTAGCTGCTTCATATCCTCAAGCGCGCCTCCAACACTCGCGATTGCCTGCTGTAATGTTACATATTATCGGACCAGTAATTCCATTCTGTCGCGAGGTTTTGGAAAACATATGGTTCGTCACCGCCAGCCACCCAGCATAGGCCGGCTCTCGCCTATCTCCGCAAGCATGACATTGCCCGCGCCTTCGAGCTTCGCCAGATCGGCTCAGCGGCCTTGACGGCCGATATCCCGCGCGTCGCGGACGGCGGCGTCGTGCGGATCGTCGGGGCTGTATCGGGCAGCCGACGCCGAACGGACCTGAACACAAATCTGGCGGAAGTCGCCAAGCGCGCGCCAGTCCCGTCATCTGCCTTGTGTCCGGCTTTGCCTTCATGGCCTGACCGATCAGCTGCCACGCAGGTCTGGTTCGCGATCGGTGCAAAGGACTGGGAAACCCTTGATCATCTCTCGCCAGTACGTGTCGTCAGATTTGTGAGCCCTCTTTTTCGAAGGGTGTACGAGAACGCATCGGAAATCGGCGGAAACGCAAGGTCCCATCTTAATTCGGTGGGAGAAAATCCATCGCGGACGCGTTTTCGAAAATCCGAAACTGGTGACCGCTCGAGTTGCCATCGAAGCCGCTGAGATCCGCGCTCGACCAGCGCAAAGGCCAGGCCAACAGACCTCAATGCAGGCGGGCAGCGGATTATGCGGGGCAAAATCATCCGCCCTTCTGGAAGGCAGCTGACCCATGGCTAAACCACCCGCCCACACATCGGCCGCGTCCCATCGCCAGCGTCTTCTCAACCTGCCGAGAATGGGCGTGATTCCAGACCATTCTCGTTTGCAAGCTTCGTCTGGAGCGACTGATCTACCGCCCTGGTCGAAAATCGGCGCACCGGACAAGTTTCCGTTCTAAAGGGCGGCCATGCTTCGTCAAGCCTTCTGGACCAATACGATCCCGGTCGGTTCACACCGCGATGTCGACTTTCCTGGCTTTCGGCGAAGCAGACAACGAAACGCTTCTCCTCGATATTTGCCGAAATCCTGTCGCTTGATGCCGAAGATGGTCCTGGTGTTTGGGAATCGACGAAATCACGGCAACCGCATTCGGCGAGATCAGGTCTATGGCGGCAAACGCCTTAAGACCGTGGCCCATCTCGGCAGGAACGGAAATCCGATCACGAATCGACTCGGCTTCGGCGACGCCCTGCCTGATCCGCATATGAGATCAAATACAGGGTCACTTCTGATTTTCGAAACCGGCGAGGATTCGGGCTAGTTCCGCCCGCAACCGTCATGGCGGGAAGTTCCAGCCGCTCGTAGCGCTCGGGCCTCATCAATGGGCCCGCATGAAGGATTTCTACGAACCTCTGGGCCATCCCGAAATCCACTCAAGCATCGACCGCGCGACTGTGTGCCGCCATAACGGCAAACCTTCGGAGCGCCGGAATACCCAGTACCGAACCGAAATGCGCAAGGACTCTCCGGTATTCGCGGACGATCCAGCAAAGGCCAGACCATGGCAACTTACGCGGAAGCGCACGGAACTCAAAGACACTCCCTCTTGTGCCGGTCGTGGCGACATCTGGACCTACCTGCGCGCAGTGCTTTACTGGAACGAGAACCCAACTGAATTTCAGCACCCCAACGGTGTCTTGAGTGCTTGCGGTATGTTACCCGCGCACACGCGCCAATTCGTGTTGGAGCCTCCGCGGCTCACGTGGCGGAGTTTCAGACATTTTCAAGTCTGCTTGCGGGTCACGCAAGCCCGCCGCTCTGCCTAATCCGCTCCTTCGAGCCTTGCCGCCCACCTCGCTCAATTCACCCAAGCTTACTTCGTCACTGGCTGGATGAAATGATTAAAGCCGCCCTGGCGAGTGCGTGCGCCGCATCGCGTTCGCTTTCGGAATGGGCTCGTCCGTCAGCCAGTAGAAGACATAATGGGCAAGGGTCCCCAAACGTGCACAGGAAACGTTTGCGCTCGATTTCCGACTGGCGGCTGATCGAATGTAATCCTTACGAACCGAAAGTGCTTTTTAAGGCCGACGCACTTACTGGATCAACCAGCTCCGCAAAGCGTTCTCAACTAATGGCCGTCCTGGTCCATGCCGGGCCAGTCTTCTGCGAACAGCGCGACTGATGAGCTCTCCGAGAAAAATCTCAGAGACTATATACTTGAAATCGTACTCATTCCACTCGATCGTGCCGGCGGTCGACGTGATGTCATAGACGAACCCGGTTGACGCCGCCTGACCTCGTTTGATGATGCGCGTGCCACCCGGCGAGGAAAGCATGCCTCGACGGATAATACGTCCGCGTCATGCCGTCCGTAGACGTCACGGCGCGCAGGGCCAGAACGCCTCATAGGTGCGCAGTCGCCCATAACGCACAGTATTCACCGGCAGAATACGCTGAACGCCTGCCAGATTTCATCGTACAGGCGGCCTTCTTGATCTCGTCGCATATAGATCAGGTCTCTCTTGCGTAGCGTGTCGGCCTCTGCGCGTGATCGCCGGGGAATGCGGGATTCGCAAACGGCCCGGCCCGAACGGGTGGCGTCTACGAACGCTCCGGCCAGGCCGAGTTCTTCGGCCTAGCGCAACGGACCTGTCCTTGAACAGTTCGCGCAGCGGCTCGACCAGCTGCATGTTCTGCCGTTCCCGGCAGGCCGCGACATGTGGTGGCCTTGATCGTCACGGACGGTCCCACCCACGCCGAGACGCTTTTCGATCACGTCCGGCATACGCGTGCCTCTGCGGCCAGGAATGTCCGCCGCGATCTTCCTTCGCCTCGCCTCGAACACGTCGATGAACAGGCCGCCAATGATCTTGCCGCTTAGCGCTCCGGGGTCCGACACGCCAATCCAGCTTTGCCAAGAAAGGTCCGACGCATCACATGCACCAGCGGGATATTGTATGCTCGCGAACAGGCTCACGACCTCTTCGCTCTCCGTTGGCGCGCAAGGCCGTGTTCGACTATAAGACACAGGTAGCTGCTCGCCGATCGCTCATGGATAGCACAGCGGCGACCGACGAATCCAAACGGGCCGCCGACGGCCGCATATGCCCTTGCCTTGCCCGATTGCGCACGGACTCTTTCTCGCCGCCTCGGCCCCGGTAGCCGCATCGTCCAGTCACCCTTCAGTCCGGGCCACGCCATGTGTGAAATTGACGCAGGATCTGCGCGCCATGCGTCCGTATGCACGACTTTCCGGATGGATTGCGTGCGTAGAAATTCCGCTCCGGGCCCGCAATGATCGCATAGGGTGCGCCCCCGGGTGACTTGGCGATTCACGCATAAGCCCGGTGCCATCCTCGGCCGACATGATCGCCATGGTTCATCAGACCTGTTTGCATATGTTCGCGCTGTCCAGGAGCCTTCCAGGAACGGATCGTCCACGGACCTTTCCGATTGAAGGCGCGGCCGGAACTCTCGCGCTGGTACCGCCCTCCACCTTGCCGCCGCAGCTGGTGCATCATCAACTGCTGGCCATAGCAGATGCCAGCACCGGATGCTGCCTCGGAAGATCGCCATGTCGGGCCCATGGGGCGCATTGTCAAATACACGCTCGAAGGGCCCGCCTGACAGGATCAGCGCCTGTGGGGCATCAGGTTTCGAGAAAGGGCCTTATCGACCTTGTGAACGGGTGGATTTCGCAATAGACGCCACTTCGGCGCAGGCGGGCCGGGCGATCAGTTGCGTTACCTGGCTGCCGAAAATCGACGATAAGCGGGCGCGTTTCGTGGTCTTTTGCTCTGTCATGCGCGCGTTTAGCTGAGTCCCGCTCAGGGGCAAAGCCTCAAAGGTGCGGCCGGGTCCATGATCTGCAATCAGATGGTAAGGAACTCCCCGTTTCCCGAACCGTTTGCGTATCTCGGAGATCTCTCGCATACGGCTCGCCAGCTGGTATGTTGGGCGGGATGGGATAATTCCTTCCACGCCGCCCCATTCCAGCCCGCGACAGCGCGTGCCCGGCAGATCCCTGGTCGGCGTGCATCCTGCGGGCATCGCATTCAATCGTACCGCCCATCTCAAACAGGAGACGTCCCACGCGATCCGAAATTGGTGGTTGCTCTGGCCACCTTTGCCTTGGTGACCTTCGGTCCCCGGAGGTCCGCCCCGCGGCCCTTGGCATAGAGTTTCGTCTGTTCGCCATAGGTCGCGTGCCCTGAGATGATCCTGACCAACATGCGGAACGATGGCCGCCTTCGTCAGGATCCCGCGCCACCGCCTGCGCCTTGATGTGAAGTCCCCAGATGTTCCCCTCTGAGCGCGCATCACGTGCCAATGCCCTCGGCGCAGGGCGGCGCTTGCGGCAAGAAAGGCATCGTCAGTCCGTGCCCGGTATTCTTGCCCCAAATCGCCGTCCAGCGCTTTCGGGTCGAAACCCGAAGCCTTCAGCAGGCGGCTGGCGGAACACGCAACCTCTTTCTCGTTCAGTTGATAGCTCATGCTGGTCCCTCAGGGATTTGGCCCGGAACTGCGACTCGGCGAAGGGGCAGGATACACAATCGCGCCCTCGCGGTCCGCAAATGTTCGCCGAGTATCCACCGTGGGGCCCATGTATGCACGTCGCGGGCTGTATCCGGCCAGTCCTTGGGCAATGACCAGTTACCCACACTCGACCCCGCAAGCAGGCCTGCGTTCAACGACGCCCCGCGAGGCCAGCTGGCCGATGCAGAGTCCACCGCTGCAATCGGTTGCGTGATCTCCGCGCGACCCTGGCCGCCCGTCCTCCTTCTTGGCGACGTCAGCATGCCGTGGCAAAACAGGATGCCTAGCCGCGCTATGGCGGTGCATGCAGGTCGCATTCAGAATGCAGGGCGGTCCCATGGCCGGACATCTTCAAAGGCCGGGTCCTTCCAGACCGCGGCCGCGGCCCGGGCTGGGTGAGTATGCCCGCCAAATAGAATCCTTCATCGCCGGCCCAGATTTCCACCAGAAGAGCCGCTCCCCCGGTTCGACAGTCGGCTGATATCCTCCTCGGCAAGGCGCAGATCCACCTCCAGCAACCGACGAAATACTATTTCCTTGCACTTCCCAGATTTCAGTTCTACGAACGTTCGGATTTCCGACTGGGCCCCCCTGGAGCGCCAAAACGCCCATACAGAAGAACTGCGCGCGGTCTTTGCCCGACCATGCCGCCTTCCGGCTTCTTCGAGCGCGACGAAAGCAACCCCATTCAAAAGCCACGACCTCGTCGGGCAATGACGGACTGGAGTGCCTTCTATCTTTGGAAAGACGGCGGCCCAGCGTCGGAAAACTGACGCCCGCTGCCCGGTTACGGCTGCGGCGTTTCGACAACCCTCCGCCTGGCCTACCTGCCGGACAGGCTCCGTCAGTCCTCTTCTCCTCTGAAGCCTCGGCGCGCCATCCCGCCCACCACGGCTATCAATAACCGCCTCATCTGCCACCTGCCCCTCTCGTGCCGGCCGCGCTGGCCTCGGGTGGCAGCCAGACACATCACTGAAAGAAGGAGAACTCGTCATATTCGATGACAGTGGTCGAGCACGAGGCGAAGAAGAGGCAAGCGAGACGCGCGTCGTCCTCTCTCTTCGATATCCTTGGCGTCCGGACTCTCGCTTCAGGAACGGGAGGAAAGTCACAGGCTCCATCGGCGCCATCGCGCAATAATTCCCGGAGAGGCCGTCATCAGCGGCAACTAGGCGCCGGCGGAGACCGCAAGAGAACCCGTCGTTTCCGGCCCGGTGCGGTGTCGCCGCAACGCTTCGGTCGGCATATCGAAGCGCTGAAATCACATTCGCGCCCTATCGTCCCTGTCGCCAGGCCCGAGGCAAGCCGCCGCAAGCCCGTGCGTCCTCTTCCTTACATCGGCTGCGCCGCCCCAGGAATTCCGCCACGCGGTCCTCGTCCTCTTCATCAGGAAGGAGGTCGCGTAGCACCATCCGCCGCCCGGCTTACGAAGGCTGCGCACTGGCTAGGATCTTCCGTCTGCTCGGCATGCGCCCTTTTCACTGCCTGCTTGATCCGCCATTTCGAAATCGGTGGCGCCGCCATGTGCCGGTTCCCCGTGCAGGGCGCGTCAAGAACACGCATCCATCGCCGGTCAGCGTTTCCAGCTGCACCGGCTCGCTTCGGATGCAAACCAGCTGGACGTTTCGTCGCGCCGGAGCGTTTTCAAAGCGCGGGGATCAGGGCGTCCACACGTTTGCCATCGATGTCATAAGGCAAGATCTGTCCTTGCCTTCATCTGCGAGGCCAGCCGCAAATCGTCTGTGCGCCGCCCCGCCGGAACAATAATCCAGGCACCTGCTCGCCGGGCCTGGGGCTTCGCCGCCGCTGCCGCGTCTGGGCTGCCGGCATCCTGGACTTCCACCAGCCCTTGGAATAGGTGGGATGCTCCGGAGGCGGCTTCGCGTGCTCGGGACCTTGGCCGGTATGAAATTGCAAATCGTGGAAGCAGGCGCGAACGGCTCTGCCTCGACGCTCTTCAGCGGGACGCGCCTTCTCCGCATCCACTTTCAGCGTGTTAACCGCGCAGGTCGACATCGGCCGCATGGCCATGGCCTGCGTTCGGCGCCACATCTCCGCCGAGACCGCGCACCATCATCGGCGTCATCCATTCGGGAAAATCGCCCTGAACATGCAGGGGACGCCGGGTCAGGCCTCGCCAGCAGGCGCGCCTGCGGCTCGTCCGGCGTCAGGGCCTCAGGAACATGTTCGTCGCCACCCTGCATCGATCTGTCCGATCCAAGCCAAGCAGTAAAGCCCAGCGTGCCAAGAACGCAGCGCACGCGGGCTTGCTGTCCTCCATCTGCGATAGGCCGGAATTGCGCTTGCGCAGCGCGTCCAGCACCAGGCCGGACATGGCCCGTCTTGCTGGCGGCATAGCGCGCCCTCTTGCCGCCCCGTCGAGCAATGGCGTCTTTGGACCGGCTGTGCCCGCTCAGCAACGTCGTCAAAACCTCGATTGCTGCGCTGACGACCGCGTTTTCGCATGTAATCACCTCCCTTTTTTCCAATCGTCTGGAGGACCGGCCCCCTTTAACGGGCGCTTCATTAACAGGAACCCAAGTAGAACACGACTGCATATTTTTGTAAAATCTTACCAATTCAGGCCTTTACAGGATCGAGGACCGTTCGTGGCGCCTAATGTCGCCAGATCACGATTACGCAGGGAGACTACACGAAAATACGAGCAGGGCTTCACATGGACGTATTTCAACCGCTACAATGACGTCGCCTCTGTGGTAGACGACAACGCGCACGTTCTTTGAAGGCGACTGGACCTGCAACCGCACCGTCCCTCGCGAATTTCCAACAAGGATTTGCCGCTGGCATGGTATAATTGTGCGGAAGTATCAGGCTCTCGCCCCGTTTCGTCACTCGGGCCAAGCAAGATTGCATTGCTCGAAGGCTTGCCACCATTCCCGCTGATGGCCTCAGTTCGCGCACTGACCGTGTTTTTTGAGAATGCGCGGCTGCCATGGGCTTCGCCACTGGAGACGGCGTTTCCGGTCGCCAAGCGCTCGAGGCGCCCAGTCGCCCCCCGAACAGGGTTGCGTCAGCGGTCTCCTACGAATTGGCGGCCCAATGGCCGCCCCGGCGGCGCATAGCGCCAGCGGTGAACGCCAATATAGGCCGGCTGTGCGCCAGCTTCACCGCATCTTTGAACGCGGTCAGAAAGGATCTCGCAGCCTCCCGCTTCTCGTATCTCGACATGGGTTTGGACATTGGGGCCGCGCATGACGTCATTCGGTTCCGCGCCCGTTCTGTCCGGGCCTTTGCAGCATCGGGAATCGCCATCCTCACGGCGCGGCCGAGTTCCTGTATGGTTTGTGCAGCCTGTCGGACATGTGATCGCAGGGAGCGGCGCATAATCGGCACATCTCGGCGGTGGCGAGGTCTGCGGGTCATCTCCGGGAATGGCGCGAGCAGGAATTTCGGCCTGCGCGAACGGGAAAAGCAAGGATACCGCATTGAACGGACCGCAATCACTGCATGCGCTACTCTGTTAATCGCAACCCTCCAGACTGTTCGGAAAGCGCCGCGACGCTCACACGTTGCGCACATCAATTCCGGTCGCTAGGCGCTGGCCAAAGCGCTCATGCCGGACGCGACCCGGTCCATCGGTCTCGTCATCGGCCAGAATGCCCCCCGTCGCAAAGCCCCAGTGGCGGGGTCGGCACGCGGGAGCGCATGACCTATCGCCCGAAAGTCAGTCCGACGCGTCGCACAGCGCCCCCAAAACCCGGCTCTTTTAAAACAGCGACAACAAATCAAAACCGGCATCCGCAGCCTGCGCGCCGCTGTAGTCCGCAGCCCTGCGCCAACGATTTGCCACTCTGATCTTCAATTGTCCGCCACATCCGCTTCAGGTCATACCGTAGGGCGCGATGTCGGATGGTCCGCTTTCAGGCTTTTTCAGCGTGCTAGCCTGTTCGAAAAGCCGGCAACTGGTCCAGGAGAGGGAACATGGACATGTTGCCGAAGGTGTGCGCGCCCGCAACCCGGCGACTGGCTGCCAGCTGGGCGATATCACTGCGAGGCT
>Ga0163217_1057211_pt1 | contig 17175 bp, 10 predicted proteins | sample SynspAceP_FD_185933 | JGI IMG/M metagenome (GOLD analysis project Ga0163217, IMG submission 185933) | Saline lake microbial communities from Ace Lake in Antarctica - Synechococcus sp. Ace-P (PacBio error correction) | ecosystem: Environmental > Aquatic > Non-marine Saline and Alkaline > Saline ...
CGGGCCTGGTTTACTTTCTTCCGTAAATAATTCGGGCTTTTCTCCCTATAGTCTTTAACCGGGGAATTTGCGGAGATCGGTAATAAGTTCATGGCCCCCTGAACAATTGAACCTAACCCAACAATAAGGTATAATTTGGTTGTGCCAAAGATGGACACATTCTTGATTTTAAATTCTAATGTAACTATACTTTCTTTTGAGAGAGCCTTCTTCTGTAACTCGACCTACGCGTGATTGAGTAGTCATCTGTTAATGATTAATGTGGATTTTTGATCGAGCGTATACTATCTCTGTATAGCAAAACTATGCTATATTCCCTACACCCACGCGTATAGGCACTTAATCCGTTCATTTGAAATTCTTTCCTTTAGCTTTATTTAATTTATTCCAATGCTATGTAGTAATCCTGTATTAGTACAAAGTCACGGAGTTGTTGAAGAAAATTAAAATCGTATAAGAGGAAGATATGATTCTCATTATTGGGAAGTTTTCACAAATGCCGGCGCATGAATTTTGATACCATTGGCCGTACTTGGGCTTCCTTCCCTCAACTTTCCGAATCAATCAAGAACTAGTACCCACCACTCTAAAGAAGAGATTTCATTGCAGAGTCTCTTTTAAATCGGAGTCCTAATTCTATCCCAGGATTCCTTAATATTTCTTATAGGACATTCAACCAGGAATATCTCACGTGAGTCTTGGAGCCAAGTTTACAGTCAATTATATTGAGTGAGCCGAGTACAATGTTATGCGTGCAGGTGCTCTTTATTTGATTTCATCCGCAATCCTGTCCATTAGGCATTGCCGATTCTTAAATGCCAATGTTTTTATCATCCCATCCGTCACTTGAAGTAAAAAAGGGAAAGTCGGCACAAATCCTTATGCTTCCTATGATTGACTAAACCCGCAATGCAATCTGTTAAATATGCTTTCGGGCTATTTTGAATGCAGACGGTATCGTCTAAAATTAATCTTCCTGCTCGTGCCATACGTCTAGGTTTTTCAACTGAGTGAAGGAATATAGGAACAAAAATGTGCCATAGTTTGGCATAGTTTAGTTTTATGCATTAAGAGTTTTTGACATCTTATGATATCAGATGTACCTTACAACCTGCCTGTTTTCCATATGAATATATATTAGTCCTGAACAAAAGAATCTAAAAAGAATCTATGGAAAACTAAAAGAAGAGCGCGCTTCTAAGCAGTGCGTGCTCCTAGGTTCGTGATCCAGTGCCATCACCAGTAAAATATAAGGCGTCTTAACGTTTTTAAATCTCTAAGGCTTTATTTATGTGCTAACCTCATTTTTGCACTCACATTTTGTCCTATGTCTATTATAGGTTTGATTTATATAAAAATCGAGGTAATTTTATATTGCCAGCTATTGGTTTTCATGATACGAGATGTGTATGAATCGTACTTGGAGATATTCAAATTAAAATGGCTTATGCCTTCAATCAATTTCGAGTAATTCTTGTAACCACTATGCTCAATGTCGGGAACAACGCCTTGAAACAAATTACTTCGCTATAAGTCGATATTTGCTAGAAAAAAACACTAAATGGACTGAAAATCAAATACAAAGAGCAGCAATATCGTCTATTCCGATAAAATACCTTTAACCACGATCTGGAACAAGAGCGTCAAAGTTCCTGTTCAAAGGTACCTATATTCCTTGGATATTCAATCAACAAAGGATAAAACATCAGCTTCGATTTAAGACAACCTGGGAACAATGGGCGGAAAAAGTAGACCTGCGGCCTTTTAAAAGCTATAACACCATCAAACAAATACAAAAAAGTTCACTAACAAAATATCTCTGACTAAACTTTGAACGCCATTCAAGAAAACCGGCCAACTAACGCCCATTTCACGCAATGCCTCCAACATCTCCTTCCCCGTGCAAAATCCCCCTTTAAGATCTTTCAATCGCTGGGTGAAAATTTACTCTTTTCTCTCATACTGTTAATATAAATCCTACTTTAAACAGTTCGGTTTGTCGGAATTTTTAAAACCAGAAAGAAGGGTTAGCGCAGTACAGCTCACAGAAACGAATTGAGAAAGGATTCAGTCCCTTACGTACGCCTTCATAGCCATCTTGGATCTCTACGCGAGAGACAATTACAATGGAACAGAGTTAGCTCAATTCCTATAATATAAGCCCGGTCCGCAATCGCGTCACGTTAAATTGGAAGGGCTAAGAAACCATAGCAAAGGTAGCGATAATCAAAAACCCGAGTAGACATAGATGTTAACAAAGAAGATGACGGTATAAATCAAATAAGAATGCGAAAAGATGTGTGGCCATAAACTACTAACCGATAATGAACTAATAGAAATAAGTATATATAAGATTTTAATACTTGGTAATAATTCTATAGATGGGCAATAAAGCTATTTAGTATATAAATCAAAAAAAAATATAAAAATAAGTACCTTTTGTACCATGGCACAGAGCATCGAATGGAAGCGGGCCAAGAGACTTCTCTCATACTTTGGGTGAAAATAGCAAATTATCAAGCATTAATGTATGAATTATTCGTAAGAATTTAAGTATGCTTAATTATCTCTAAGAATATAAGGCCGATCAATTGGTTTACGATAAAGGTAAGAGAGAGTTTTCTAATAAGGTCCAGATATTTTCAGGAGCGAATAGCCAATACAGCCTAAAACAAATGTCTTGGGTAGGCACCTTGAGCCTCCTTAACAAAAAACCAATGAAAAATAACGGGAGCCTTTTCTCTTAGAATGTGCGTATTATTGTCCTCTACGCTGAAGATGGCAACCTAATTGAAATATAAACTGTGAGGCAATTAATTGGATTAAAAAATGAAAGGACTAACAGAAATAATAAAAATGGCTGAACCTAATCTATATCAAAGAGTATATACCGATAAAGATCTCTCCTGAAAATTTGACTAAGTGACCACTATTTTGCCTCCTTAATGACCTCCGTCAACAAGGAAAATAAGTATTCCAAATAGAATGGATGTTCGCCACGAAATCTTTTAAATCTATCAAAATGTGTAAGATGCCTACGAGCGTGGTTAAGGCCAACCGAGGTATTAGTTTTGTTATTTGAGACGCGAATGCCTTTAAGTAAAAACCCCAATCGGGATAAACTTGCCATTGTGCGGGGCAAACAAGAAAAGAAAGTGAACCTTTACAGAAAGAAGGTATCCCAAAATCCTGAGTATAGATGCCCTTAAGAACTCCAAACTCCTCCCAAGCAGAAATCGCTATTGGCCAAGTGGGAATGTCGATCAAGGGGCGAGACTGGGAAAACACTGGGCGTATATATCCTCCTTCAAAAGATATTTGTACCGGATACTCTGTTGTGAATCGATACTGTGGATTCTCTTAATACACTCCGCAAGTAAGATTCAACTTATATTTCCGAAGTGAAAAGGAGGAGGATATAAGTTCGCTTCTAGTGATCTGGGCGGATTAAGAATACCTAAGAAAGGTGAGCTCTAATATGGAGATTTGACAGTTCTCCAGCGACCCTGACCAGACAAGAGGCCAAGGACTTTAGAGAAGAATTCCCCCGATGCCCTGAGTAAAAAATTGGTAGAATTTACCTCTATTATTGGGGTCACCCCATTTCGGGAAAGATGGGCCAGTAGTGTGGTTGTAATTCTTGCACGATATTCCCGATTCCAAAGGCTTGAAAAGAATACTAATAGGGAACAAATCTTTATATATAAATATTTGAAATTTTGCGCCTTATTAATTTCAGTGCTTTTAATATGGAATATGCCCTTTAGATTCAAATTTTCAAATGAACAAGTTTGGCGAGACATGCTGCCGAACCAAACGGAAGAGCAGTTGCAGCAATAACGCTTTAAACATGAACTATCACTTGCCAACGTAGCAAGAGCGGTACGCGTGATAAGAAAGAGTTTTAGATGGCAGTCCGTGTAGAACCGTGGCTGGTTCAGAGCGAGAGACCCTAATGAAGTTAATTGCACAGGACTACCCATGGCATGCGTCATGCACAATATGTTCTCCACTTTTTCCATATTTGTACTCCGTAGGCACAAGGAGCTTTTATACCTCTGAATTCCATGCTGTTTAATAAAAACTGATCAGATGAACGAGTCAATTTGGAACGTCCAAAAACTGTCACACTATTTCAAAGAAGAAAAAAAGAAGTGAGAAGCCTTTTGGAATACGTAGATTCATCAATATTTGTCGGCCAAAGTGACAATACAGCATGGGAAGTTTCTACTTTTTTTACGGACAATGCCTGTACCAAAAGAGGCATTGTTAACTGGTGAGTCATTTGGATAATCGGGATTTTATACGTAGATAGGAGCAGTGGAAGCATTAAAAAAGAGTCCGTTTATAGAGTTTGAATGGGCGGTGGTGTCGTATATCTTTTTTTATGGCTATATCCAGGAAGTAGTTCCTTGGGGCCAGCATAGTAATTTTTTGACTTTAAGTAAGGTCATTAAAATTGCGTTATGTGTATCTCGGCCCCTTCAATATATGGGCGGGCAGATATTTCCATTTCATTAATCTGGGATTCCCTATAAGGAAGAATAAACTGGTCAGTCGAATTGCAGTACGGAAGATTCAAAAGTTTGAGGAACACGGCCTTGAAACCAGTAACAGGAGGTTAGTGCCCTATACCATAGTTCAGGAGCACATATATTTATTTACCGTTCCACTAAAGGTGAAAGCTATGTCCCACGATCTCTTCCTAATTTAGACAAGATTTCTATATGAAAAAGAACTCTTGGAGGAGAAATATTGACGAGGGAAACCCAAAAACTGAGAACTCGCCCAAATCCCAGACGAACAAGTAGCAACCCAATAATCCAACGAAATTGCAGAAGGAAAAAAATGCCCGTAACAACATTGTCACTTGATTCGTGGGTGAGTGGTTAAATTTAGAGGAAGATGTGGATATGGATTCCCACTAGATACAGCTGGGCCTTAAGATCCCCGCGAAAAGACACATTTGGAAGCTCCGGCTAACGAGGTCACTGATTTTGTCACCAACGATGTGATATAGATAAATATAATCCTTTTCGTTTCAGCGCGCGTATGTGTAAAACATCGTTTTTGTGACAGATCTTCGGAAGGGTTTGCGTGTATCAAAGAGGAGTCTTGGTTACAACAGGTGCAAAAACCAAAGTCATTAACCTGAGTTGTTGGATTTGGCTAAGCGGGATAATTGATGAGAGATATATCCAATTGGAAAATCTAAAACCCATGTTGCCGGCACGATCTTGTGCTGTCGCGAGCCTGTCAACATCATTGGCCTAGTGCGGCAGTGTCCAAATAAAATTAAGAATTGGGACCTCTCAATTAATTTCTGGCTTTCAAGTAAAAGGCGCGCAACACTGATCTTTCGGCCAGCAGATCCGCGATCAAAATTTTGTTGGTAAGCGCTTTAGAATAAAGTTACATACGAGGGCCGAAGTGTACACTAACGCCGATGTTTGGAAATTGCTGGTTCCGGCGGAACACCTTCCAGTGATCATGGTTCGTTAAAGGAGATGAGCCAGTACAGCGTTCTTTATATACATTTTTGGAAACGTTCAACCCGCCAATGAAACAGATCGTTTCGATAGCCCGGATAGATCGTCAGCCTGTGTTCATCCAGCATCCGAACAAATCACTTTACAGCACTACAGTTATTAACTCAAGGATCAAATACTTTCTTGAAAAGCGTCACAGGTTGGCAAAAACAAATGTTCGAAGGCGAATAAGCACTTGGACCTATCAATATTAAGTTGGTATTGGTCTAAGGTCAAATATAAGGAATGGCATAATACCGTTGGAACAAGAAAAAATTAAGCAATTGACACACCGCTCTTATAATGAATGCCCTACTGCATTAAAGTAACGACGGGTAATATGGAGTGTCCTGAATGGTAGCCATTGAGTAATTCAGGAGAAAATAAACCTAAAGATGGCAGCACTGACCCATGGAGGCCAAAGTATTTCCTAAATCTTGATGAATTCATATGTTAATAAGGATAATAAAGTTTTGTATGAATGTTGGAAACGAGCCATCATTCGATCTTGCAGATAGGTTGAAAAGCTAATCCGTATGGTCATTTATAATGAATTTGTATTTCAGTATGGGAGCCCTAACGCTTGGTTCTATGCGGAGCTAGGTTTGTTTGCGAGCAATCACCCGCTCCTATAAATATTGAAGAAAGGAATTCCAATACATAATTTTGCCTAAAAGTGGAAGGGCGATAGTAGAGAAACCTATTTGCACCTGGCAAAGGCGGACCTCGCAATTTGCGGGACCTTTTGATTACAAACCCGTAATTTAAATTCTTGAAAAAATGGCACGATTGTCCCCTGCTTCCTAATGGCAAGGTCAAACGCTTTGCATTATTAGGGAAACCCTATAGATGTTTGGGTGCGCATACAGGCTTATTTTTAAAACAGTACCTGGAGAATCACGTAACAGAGTAACACAATTATTGAGCCAAAGTCCTATACCAGTGTAAAGGACAAGTTAGTTTATTCTAACAGGCAGTTTCAACAGATAAGGAATTTACCATGCTCCGGCAACAGTTTAATGTCTAGACCTGCCACGCAAGACAGCACCTCTCAATGGGAAGTCTTGGGACCACACATACGGATTTGGGTTCGCCAACCGAAAGGCTGTACCCGCTTCATTTGTTCTCTTTCCTTGAGGAGGGTAAGTCCACCGCGGGCGAGAAACCCTTTGGGGGAAGTGGATAATCTTTGGCTACGTGTTATCAAGGGCGTGGCAATGTCAGTTCAAAAAGACCTGCGTGAGAATCCCCAAAACCCTACTGGCGGATGCAACATTGAGAAACAATCTGTGATGCCAGGAGGAATAGAATAAACGAACTTGTAATATCAATGAATTCCCGAGTGACCACTGAATCTTAACGTCTAATGTCCACAATATGAATTTGCCTCTAAAAATCAAACTCCATACCGGGTGTTATGAGTATCGATGATGAGCCAGACTTATAATACAAAAGCTATATGGTGTAACTCGCGGGGAAAGCTCCTTTGCGAAATAATTTGTCTCTTGGCAATAAGGTTTGGTAAAAATTGGTGCGTTTTTGTTCAGCTTTATGATGAAGGTGGGATAACACATGGGTAAGGAACTGCAAGTGGGGTGGATTGTTGTCTAGAAGGATAAATTGTAGTAGTATATGAGTCAAAAGTATGACAAGCACTCCTTACAATTAAAACAAAGGGGGCTTTTGAAGAACCCTTATTGTTTGGGGAGGAGTATGTTGTAGCAACTCCAATGATGAGGCGAAGCATCGGTCAGTTAATCTATTGGCGGGAATCATCATGGGAGGCCTTACGATAGATCGCGTCAAGGAGGCATTAAAACACAGGATTTACTATTTCTGGGAAACAGATTAACATACGTCTATTCAGGAATTAGGGGCATAGGAAATGTCCATTGATGTATCAGGCAACAATTCTAACCAATTGGGACTGGACCATGAAAGGCTAACGTTCCATTCAGGTGCGGGATTCTATAGATGACCGCGATTAGCGGCCACGTGGTCCCAAGATATTTTACGGATTCATATTAATGTATGGAATTGGAATTATTCTAAGGTAGATTCACCCTTTAATTAGTTCATTTGCCAATCGGGTTTTATAATATTGCTATTAAATTGAAACTATTGGCTGTAATAAGAAAGAACAACAGCCTACGATCGCAATCGTCAATACCCCTAAAAGAGTTATTGTGTCTTGCTTAAATTACTGTCTTGCCACAGACTTATTATTGTCACAAAGGGGAGATTAAATGGACCTTGGATTTCAGTAATCAGCATAAGTGGCTGGAAAGGTGGCCGCTAATATGTCTAATTTAGTGGTAGAGTAAACTAGAAAATAAAATACTTAAGTATATAATGCGTAGCACATCCTTTGTTGTTTCCACAATATTTTATTTTAATAATAGGTTCCTTACCTCGGAATAAAGAGGGTACTTACAACACGGAGACAAATACCTGCCTTCCTATGCCCCGGAGCCATACAAGAATATGGCGGCAATGAATATAGAGGATTCAAAGTAAGGGCTCCACACCTTAAAAAATATAGACTCAATTTCCCCGATTAACAAGATCTTTAAGCCTAATGACGGAACAAAATGCAGCGCGTTGCCATAGAATAATGACAAAACACATAAAATAGAGATCTATCCTTTCAAGCCTTACGATCTGAAAAAGGATGAAAAATGGTCAAGCAATTGTTTGGAGGAAATCCCTTTGAAAGTAATTTGCTATCGAACTACAGCTGCCCCAAAGTAGTAAAAGAACGTTTCATATGCCACCAAGAAGAGGAAGCGGCTATTACTTATGTAGAAAATTAAGTGATAAGGGGAGATTGAAATCTGATAAGCTTCCTACAAGGAAGTCAAACTCACTGAAGTGTGGAAATCCTGAAGAGATAAAACAACTTGCTTTTGGGAGAGATACAAAGAATACGACACCATAAGTCCTAAATCTTTACCTTCGATCCAGGTTAGGTCTCCCGTTTGTCGCGCGACAAATTCCTGGTTAGGCTGGAGTCCCGATTTGAAAGGCTGAACCGATTCAGCACCATAATTTTAATTCAGGTAAAATCTATATACGTGTGAAAAAAATACGTTCCTATTCAATTTCAATTTTGTTGGGCAGCTAAACCGAAACAGATTACCTTGGTGATATAATCTAAAAGGAAAAATCTAATCGATGAGAACAATGATAGAAAACTCATTTGCTAAGACCACACAACTTTACCTACCTTTGGGACTGAACAATAATCCAATTGGCTGACGAATGAAGAATAAGGCGGAGTTAAAAAAACTATGAAAACATCTTGAGGACTAATTATATGGAACACGAAATCACGGGACAAATGCTCGTCGAAACAATCACGAAGCGCTTCCTGCTCTTAAAGACTGAGTTTATTAATGGCAGACGAATAAGTGAGCTCAGCTAGAACTTGAGTAATGAAAAAGGAATTGGCTAATATACATATAATTCATTCGAAGAGAGTAATAATGAATTTAAATGCAGAACCAACTAGGAATGAAAATTTTAAAAAAATAGAGTATATTGGGCTATTATTATTTATTACACAGGGTCGCATAACAAGAGATTCTTCCGTGATTGCCTAATTGCCTGAAAAAGTAGATTAATTTTCACATCAAACCCGATTCTTTCAGAACCGCGTTGGTATTTTAAGCATGGTTCCAATAGCCAGAACCCGAAAAGCTGGATACCGTGAAGGCTAGACGAGGAAGCATTTGCATTTATGTCTCTTAGATACGATTAAGAGATAATTATAGACTAAACCAGGGCATTTAGAACAAAAGTGAAAGTTTAAAAAAGAAATCCTCGAATGAAGATCTGAATTAAATAATGCCTCCGCCAGAAATCCAATCTGATATTGTCTTGAATATGAAATGCCAATATCAAGAGAGAAAAGAGCGAGGAACAGAAGTGAGAAGCCGCATGTCGTACATTAAACCGAAGAAAGCTGCGGCAGCCCAAAGTTCAAATGACTGAATGGCCGCAAAATCCAATCGACTACTTTGTTTCTTAATCAACCTGGAAAATGTTGAAGAAAATCACCACTGCTAAAAGCGAGTAAAGAAAGCTTATGCGCGCAAAGTTAATCCTTCGCATGAACTGATTACCGAAATATCCCGCGCCCCAGAAAACTAAGAATGCATTGAGCAGATAAAGTATCATAGCGAAGCTTTTTGAGAAAATGGTAGATCATGAATTTTGTTATTTTTGCTTCCAGAGAAATTCTATGGGAAAGATAGCAGAGGATGAGGGATGGAGTACGCGTATACGCCGAAAACAAATGAGCATTCATCACGATCATCTGGAAAGAGGAATTCATGCCTTGCGAGATTGGGTGATTAAAATCACCTTCATGACGAAATATAGGGATATCTCGACCGAATCGTTACTGAGTAGCAATATGCGGGGTACAGAATTATCCTCAAGCAAGCTAACCTACTTGAGCAATAAATAGCAACGGCCTTTCAACAGACAACATCGTGAACTTACCCAGAATGTGGTCTCTTGACAAAGAATATAGAGTTTCCTATGTCCCTTGACCCAGTGCCAATACTTTTGAGGGAAAGCATTTCTAGGTATCTCAACGAGATCGCCCCATCGCCATCGATCACAAATACGTGAATCCTGACTCGAGCAAGAAACTATACGAGATTTATGCCTATTTTCACATCAATGCCCTGAAGCAAAGGTTACCAATCTTTCACGGGAATGTCATTAACCTATTTGGAATTGTCGCAGATAGGAATGCGAGAGAATTCAACGTATGATAAAACAAACAGATTGTATTTCTTTTTTATGAAAACTGAGTAACTAGGAAAGTTCTCAAAGAAATAGACCGAAAAAGAGCAAAAGTAGTGTTGGAGAGAAATGGAGCCCTGACCCAGCAATCATGATCCATAAAGACATGGTACGGTGTCCGTCCAACTTATAACTAATATAATATATAAGGTTGTATGATTTTGTCCTGGGCAAATGAGGAACACAGGGACCCCCGAACGATATTTTTAAACTATATGGAGAGCGAAGTATGGAATCAAATCGACTTGATTATAGCAAATGGAGTATGCAGGGTCCAGTATAATACCTTATACTGCCCTGAATAGGAGTAAACGGATATTGCGCAATAGTTCGGAAGCCGTCCGGGTTGGTAGAATAACGAACCCAGAATGAATTTTTTTCGGCTAGTGCAAGAGCCGCTTTCCATACGCATCCATCATATTGTAGGTCTGGTGGCGTTGAATTCTATCGAAACTCTGGTGGATTAAAAAAGCCTATTCGAAAACAATGTGGTAATGCGGTCGGCCACTCATCCAACAAAGGCATGACACAAAATATGATAGCAAAATCTTATTGTCGTATGTGATTTCTCAGGTAACAATATGTAGCCGGGGACAGTCAGCAAAGTTAACAGCCGAGCACAATGCTATCAGATCAAACTCTCGCAGAAATAAGTGGCCTGCTAAATCAGAAGTTGAGTGGACACCAAGTGTAAAACGCATTCTTCAACCAAATGGCATTTGCAACAATATTTTTCTCGGAGAGATCTCTATCCCTGGAATCGCAAATACATTTAGGTGGACAAGGCGACGAACCTAGGTACCCCTAGGCCCGTGAGCGTTGTACACCTATTCGCGAACGATCTGCCGCCGCCCTCCCGCAATGATTATTTTTTCCGAGTGACCTAGTACCCTCTAAATAATTTGCAATGTTAAATAAGAGACAAAGTCCAATACGGCCCTTACAGCTTTGGCGTTATAGCGTAATTGTATCCACAATTTCCTAACTGCGTTCAAGTGGCCAGGCTCAAGAATGATGAAGTGAAGTGCGGGAACTGACAATCTAAAATGAAAGAATTTGAAGTAAAGCATTTCGCTGCAAACTTCTCGTAAAGCAAGATGGGAAATAGAGGAGAATATCTAGCCGATACTTTCAAGGTTGGAAAGGAAAGGAATCATATCGGAGCACCACAAGATGCATGAAACCTGTAATGTATGACATTTAGAAAAAAGTTTTACAAATCGTAGGAGGGTAATACATTCATGAAAGGTAATTTAGACGCATCACTGAAATTTGTTGCTCTAGTACAGAGTTATTAACCTCACGCGAAAAGCTTACAAAAAAATTATGAATATGAGGATGGGAAGTAGTTGTTTCTAAATTTATCGCGTGTCGGATTTTTTTAAACCAATCATGTATTGGATTAGCGTGTAAGATATGACATAGCCATAGTCGTCTTTTTTGAATTCTATACTCTGGAGAGATGAGCTGAAATCCTGGAAATTCTAAAATCTTCAACCTCATTTGGGCACCAAAAGCAAAAAGAGTTATCTAATTTGTTTCAAGCAGGCGGCCCTCTCATTGGAAAATGTTTGATTACAACAAAGCTTGTTGAGCCATGTCAGAATTAACGCTGATTCATAGGGGAGGAAGAGGTAACCGAGTTTAAACGGCAACTCAAGCCAAACCAATGGTAAAAGTCTTGTAGACCTTTAAAAACAATAGGACAAAAATGGGCTATGATTCAGCGAATCATTGCGCCTATGCCCAATCAGTAGATGACATATGCATCATTAATCGATCATACGGACGCCATTATCCACGATTCTGCATGTGTTTTCTTTCATACTGCTCGCAATAAGAGTAGGCCGAGTATTGGTTCGTGCTGTCAATTGTTGGGAAGTAATTAACGACAACCTACCCACTTTTACGTGCTTTTATCTAAAGGAAATGGGAGTGATGATGCTCAACCATTATCTCTAACTGTGGTAGTGAATTTTGCAAATCACTCCATCAAGGTGTTCATTTAGAAGTGGTGAAGATTCCTATGTTAGTTTCTCAACAACCCAAGACGAATAACTAAAACGAATCGGCGAACAATTTGGAAATCTAGGTATGCTCAACGAACGAGTATCTGATAAAAGAAGGAAATTCTGAAGTTATCCCAGAATGCATCAATATGAAATGGCTATAGAGCAAACTTCAAGTTCCCGAAAACAATGATATAAGCGAAGACCCAGTTACATTTTGACATGTATGGTTCCCTATCTAGGAATCCTGAAATAACGCTGCGAATTGTGTTGCTCGAAGACCTTGCCGAAAAAGATGTTGATCATATCCATTGTATCACAAGGCTGGGAAATCAAGCAACAAACGAACTTTTCCAATCATTTTGGCGAAGCAAGAGCAGAGATATTGACAAAACCTTCAGCAGCTTGATCAATAGATTTAAAACAAGTGGATTGTTAGAAGATACGCTTGTTGTTGGGGAGAAGAATTGGAACGGACCAATTAATTTCAGGGTGCCTTAACGAAATAACTAGTCGTGATCACCAATGCTTAATGTTTCTTATGTGGATGCAGGGGGTTAAAGCCTGGAATCAGTTAGGTGAAACGATGAATTGGGGCTACAATATGTCAAAGAATCCGGTTCACTCCAAATGATTCAAGCCACATTGCTCCACCTAAATGGGGATGGATCATGAAAAAGTATAATCTTTTAAAAACACCAGGGCAGACGTCATATAGTTACCGATGTCCATGGCAATCTGTGTCAGAGAATATTTTGTATAGCGGAAAAAGAAAACCGAGTAAAGTCATCCTAACGCCCAGTCGAAGAGTGGAAATACACCTATAACGTATAGGTACTGCAAAAAGGATAAAAAGTATAAACTATAACAATCTCACGATGAGGGTTTTTCAGAAGCCAAGATCTTGAAATTGGAAATAATAAGGAGTTAGAAGATATTTACCGAGAAACACCCTCACAATTTTCTCGATCAAATGAAGTCCAAATTACTATTTCTACACTCAAAAAAATAAAAGAGAAAACCAATAAATATAAGCAATGAAATGAATAATCTTCATGATACAATTGCTAATTTTAAAAACATAGCATTAATAAGTTGCCGAATACTGATTCAACTTGCACGAAAAAATTGTTCGCTGCCTGTATAAGGATAATAGAAGTGCCGATACCCGAAATCCTAAAAGCTATGATTACATAACGATTGGATAATGGCTTTAGCTTCTCAAAAAATGGCAATACTTATATGCGATCCCGACTTTTATAGCCCAACGAATATAACGTGGGCCCAAAAGGAAGGATTTGGGTTACTAGCCATGAATTAAATGAACTGCAAAAATGACAAGTAAACATCTCCTCGGTTGAAGAAGGGGAGCGGTCCCAATATCATTGAATAAATGATCAAATTCTGGGGCAGCATGAACCTTTGAAAGACAAAGCAGTCTATAACCGTCATAACTCGGATTTTTTTCATTAGATTGCTCCTACCAACTCAAAAAAATGGAATTGATTTGAAACTCGGATTAGTTAATTAATTTAACTAACTAAAATATATATGAAGATAAAAGACCATCTACATAATTAACCATGCTGCATCGGTTTTCCTACTATAACCAGCCCCTGTGTTTCCCGAAAATCCAACTTCACAGTGACCATTGCCCTTTGGACCAACATGAAAAGTATATTCTTTGAATGCTTCCCCCTTTGAGAATGCAATGCAAACCGGGAAGAAATTGAAACGACATTCTCCCTTGCTTCCCTAAAAAAAATATCACTTCCGCAACATTTGGTTGGAGCGGGATACTGCTATGCACAACTCCGCGGCACAAAAGCCCGTGATGGACAGCGATTGGAGTCCAGAGGAAGGTTTTCGAGATACTGACCGTATCAAATAGCCGACTTAAACCTGATAAATTATTCATCGCCTATGTTTAAATGAATCATTGAATATGCGTCAGTATTGATGCCTACGTAAGGACTTGAACCGCCTTTGCAATGCTCATCAGCATTGCCCGAACCTTATACTCATTTCTACCTTCCCTATGGGAAAAAGGATTTGGCAAATAACCTATGAGCATATAAGAAGCACGAAAATATTGAGCTGGAAATATGCAGAAACTACCAAAGAGGTGGCCTTAAGAAGGGAATGGTACGTTCATTGATCTATTCACTCCCTTTGACAATGAGAACCGAATAACACAACAAATGTATACATCTTCCGTCAAAAGGAACCGAAAGCTGGAATCGATGCAGAAGCATTAAAAGTCCCCTCCTTGCTATAAAAATTGACTCTAACAAAGCCGACGAAGATCCGATAAACTATTACAAAAGAACACACTTTCTTTCACCGTTGGACCGCAATATGCATATGTCTAACTGACTTCGAAACAAAAAACAACATATGCTCAGGAAAGAACCAACACAGACGAGCCTTTTAATTGCAGAAACAGGAAGCGGTAATTACATCCTTACTTGAAAATATGATAGTAAATATTAAAAACATCGGCAGTTATTTCTACACTGCATCGGTCAATTGGCCCAAGCTTACAAGCACAAATATGACCTCAGGAATAACCAAACCGACATAAAGGAGAGCAAAGCGTCCCTTTCTATTCTTGAAGGCCTTTGAAATAATCCTTATGCCGCGAACCCCTTATGGAAAAACCTACCCAAATTAGTTTTGACAACGAAGGCAGCTATGGTCTTGTTCCATTATACCCTCAATAAAACTAAAATGAGAAACCCATGATCGATTATAAACTTAAGATCCGATAAATGAAGGGGCCGAAAGTCCTATCAATTTTCTATATAGTTAATTATGCCTAATGGTATATCTTCCGGTTAACCAAGGAGGGGGCCTAGTCAGCCAGCGAAAACTTAATCATCTATGAAACGGATGTGATGGAAAGCTGATAATCGAAAAAGTCTGCTCAATGGGTTGGAAACAAGAAGATCGGCACCATAAACCCTCCACCGCCTGGATGGGCCCTGGGGGGAAGATTACAGGGTGCAGCAGGGAATTTAACGTTTCTCACATTAGAAACTGCTGTGCCCACGCAATCTCCAATGGGATCAGTCTCCTGCATATGAGAACACGAACACAGCGACCCGTTAGAAAATCTCACAAAAGGTCATAAACCTTGGGCATTCCGTGAATTATTGGGGGCCAGACTTCGAGCAGATGGGCTGGGTACCGTGGACAAGTTTTTCCAAACTCAGTTATTATGCCTCTCCCGCGATAACCTCACCTTGCCTCGCTCAACCCCTAAAAGTCCAAAGCCAGTGTATTGAAATTTATTTGAAAACATTTTCCGCTATCAATGGGACTGGCAACATCATTACCAGAACGATTTCGGGCGCACATAACAGACGCTAGTTGCCAATTGAGCGCAGAATGGGAAGCTCTTATATTGTCCACACTTGAGCCTACTTTTAAAGTCACACACATATCCTTCCGTCCTGTAGATGTCACAAATGACCGATGAGCCCTGTAAGTTGCAGATTGGTAAAGCCCGATCATACACATGAGAAGTTGACTTTCGTGATCAACGAAGAGATCACGTAAATGGCCGGCTGGCAGTTACTGCAAGGCAGCCCCTCTGCTTCAAAACCGAACTATAACGAGTTGAGTCCAATCCCTGAATTGTTGGAACCTCCTAAAAGCAAGAGAAAAACTGGTGAAGACTCCTAGCAAAACAAAGCTAAGACAAAAGAGGCAGCCAAGTTATAAATGCCCTGACAAGTGTTTGGAAACCTCAATTCGCAGGACGACTAACGACCACCACCCGACTATAAGCACTAGACAAGTGCAACTTGAACCGAAATAGACATAGACTTACGAAATCTGTATTGAATCGAAAACGGCGGTGCCGCTCGCTGCTGTAGGGTCCTCTACATGAATGAAAAATGCCGGAGCCCTTCGTCTACTTAAAACTGCAAGTTTCAAGACCCGGATCCCATGTCCGCGGAAGCGATTACTTGCGCTTAGCCAATTTAAATCAGTTGAAGGCCTCAAACACGCCCATTGCCTACAACGCTTAATCATGACACATCTATCCTTTGCATTGCGTCAAACCGCCGCATATTATCCGAACATTGCTCCTTCCGTGCACAAATGGCAAACTGAAACGCAAATAGACTATACCGACTCATCTTTGCTCTTAAGGCACAGAAGACCTTAGGCGAAGCCCTAATGAATTTATATAAAAAGAGTAAACATCCTGATGCCCGGCACCTGAGTTAAATCGGAAGAAAAATCGGTCATCCTGAAGCATTAAATTTTCTTGCGCGGAAATTCCAAGTAAATACAGGCAACGCCCATATAGGTGATGCAGCCAAAACCTGCTAATGTCAGCAAAAGAATAGAGTGTGTTCCTGCTAAACATAAAACTTGAGGCACCCAAAACCTATTTACGTACGCTGACACAAGAAACCAAGTAATGCCTGTGGCGCTTACAGATATTGGAAAAAAATACAACATTTATCGATATTTCTAAAACAAAAAACGAGTAAAGACATAAACTATGCAATTCAGGAAAGTCCGCTCAGGCACTAACAATGTTCAGTATGAAGACATTCCGAAAATCTTGTGCAGATATAATGAAGACCGTTCCATCAAGAAAACTAAGTTTGGCAGTACCGCACTAATGCAAGTTGATTTGAGAAGTATAAAAACAATAACTTACCTGTTCGCAAGGAACTGAAAGGAACAATCAATTACCTAATATAATACAATCATAAAAAAAGAAAAAGTTTGACCTGATTTGAAACTTAATTCGGCATGGAAAGAAAAACTATAGCCGCCACAACTGCAAGCAAGCCATTATA
>Ga0163217_1053697_pt1 | contig 17174 bp, 20 predicted proteins | sample SynspAceP_FD_185933 | JGI IMG/M metagenome (GOLD analysis project Ga0163217, IMG submission 185933) | Saline lake microbial communities from Ace Lake in Antarctica - Synechococcus sp. Ace-P (PacBio error correction) | ecosystem: Environmental > Aquatic > Non-marine Saline and Alkaline > Saline ...
GCGGAATAGCGGGTGAAATACCGGCCCCGAAACCTGAGCCCAAAAAAAGCCCCCTTTTGAAAAAAAAAAAAATCACGGGGCAAGTTGGCGGGAGACGGGCAATTTGCCCACACGTGAACCGTTTCATCGCTACCGGAGGATAGTCCGGCGTACCGGCGCCGATTGGGGCCGTAATTTCCCGCGTTGATCAAGTCCAATTGATACGCGAGAAATTTTCGTTTCGGAAAATGGCGGGTGTGGACCCTGCCGTAAGGCAAACAGCCAAGATCGGTCGGGAGTCATCCGACTGATCCCGCCGTGGGGAAACTTGAAACTACGCAATTACAAAAAGCGACGAATGAAGGGCTTTTACCTACGAGGCCCAAAAAAGTTGGCGTTCACTGCTTTTGCGTTTGGTCGGGGCGGAATGGCGCACGAACAGTGGATCGGGAAAAACAGTGAAGAAAGTAATCTCTGCTTTACCTAGTCGACTCGGAACAAATGGGGTTAAATTTCCGAGTGAGTGTCCATTCGTGGGCGGAATTCGAAGACGGTATTTGAATAAGTTTTTGTTTTCTCGACGTCACCCTTGTATCTGAGACTCCCGAAGCGAGACAAGAACCAGCACCCCCGTGGTGTTGAGCCAGGATGAGGATGCGGAGGCTGCTTGAAAGCCGGCGTGACGTTGCGTGAACAAGTGTGTTGTTTGGGGTTTGATGTATGCGACGCGTTACTTTTAGCGTCAACGCAACGTGTCAGCGGGTGTGGAAGCGGGCGGTGCAGGTTGGCGGAAGATTACAAAACAGGCGACGCCCGCAATAGTCTGCGACATTCGTTCCGCGTACTCATAGTTTGAAGATGGGAATGTGATATTCGCCGTATCCAAAGGTGTTGTGGGACAGTGTGCGGGGTTTGAGACGACAACGACTATGTGCTCCGCGAAGCCGACCGATCCAACCAAGATGCCAGAAGTCCGTTGGGATCGTTGAATGGAGGCGGGTGCGGCCGGTGGGGGCGACCCATGCTGCTACGAGGTTGATAAGGCGGATCGAATCGCAGGGTGTTGGTTACCGCCAGATCGGTCGCAGTGGGGCAGCCCAGAAATTCCCAATGTGAATCAGGTTGCTGGGCGAGAATCGGTACGCGGACGATCGAGATTTTGGCCAGACGGCCAAGCGTGTCTTTTGACGTGGCGTGCGTACGATTCAGTCGCGAGCGGATTTCTGGACGTGTAGCGATTTTTCCATCCCCACCGCTGGAGGATTGGCGGGCGGAGATCGGGAGGCTCAACAGTCGACAGGCGCAAGGGATCCAGGAGGCCGAGTTTTAATGAGTTCCTGCCGTGATGCGATTGGAACGCAGGTTTGTGCGGGGCGTTGCGGCACGAGCCTCAGGATGTAACCAGGGGCAGGTGGCGCGGCACGGCTTGCGGGCTCGGGTGGCGGCCCCACGATTCACTGCATGGGTCGATCTGGCAGTTGAATCGGTGTGGCTGAAACGTCAGTCGCAGTTTTTGGTTGTCGCAACTTAGAGCCATCCATAATTCAGTTTCGCGTCAGTGGCGAATAGCGCGGAACTGGTTGAGAATTCAGTGTTCGTCCACATCACCTACCTAGAATCTGGAATTGGGCACCATCGAATCGACGCTGAGAAAAATCGCGCGCAGCGACACCCTCAAGTTCCTCTTTAAAGGCGATCATGCAGCAACGCAAGCGGCGTTCGTTCAGGGGGACGATCAACCCAGCGGGTTGTCTGGAGCGCAACCGCCAATGCTGGCCGCAACGACTGGCCTCCGCGCCACGCTTTCCGCCGTCCCCGCGGCACGCTGGAAGCACTCGCCCGAACTTGCTGCACCACCTCAACACCAAGCCGGCGCATCAAGCCCGATTCGTGTCAGGATCGGAGCCAAGTGATCAGGAAATGACTCCCACCTTGTCCGGTCCTTTCAATTGCCGTCCAGTCCAATCCATCCGCTCTTTGCCGAACGCCGACGACTGCGTTTCCAATCGTGCGTTCCCAGTCGTGCGTGCCTCGGGTTCGCGCTGCGATCCTCCGCTCGTTTCAGGTCGTCAATCCGATCCTTTCGCGCCGGTGTAGTCACTCGTTTTTTCCGGAGTTTCCCGGCGATCGCCCGCAACGATCGGATTGTGATCAACGGACCGTCGGCAGTTCCGCCGATGAAGGGAAATAGCCGCAAACCAACGTCGGTGATAGCTTCCCTATTCCGTACCAAGCGCGCCACGACATCAAAGGACGACTCTCGCAGAACCGTACTGTGAAGGTGATTCGAGAGTCCCGGTGGTAAAACAGGCAGTCGATCCCAAAGGCGCTACGCACAAGAACCCATACGGTCTGGAATCCACTGCCGCCCCCGGATGTTCGATACGACTGCCCGTCAGCGGATGCATCGCGCACGGGAACGCCCGTTCGAACACACCGCTGAATCTGGCATGATAGACCTGACCTGAGCAAATCAGCGTCTTTCTTGAGGGCTTGCGTGCCCCAGGTCTCCTCGGGCGAAGTTCGATCATGCTATCGAAAGGTCAAGCGATGCAGAGTGAATCGCGGCAATGGAATGTGGGTGGCCTCAATTGTCAAGCCGCACCAGAGGTGAACGGGGCAAACGAAATGTGGGTGGGCCCCAATTGTCCGCCATGGCACACCACGTGGGTGGCCCCAATTGTTCATTGTCCGGCCCCAATTGTCGCCCCAAGTGTCCCCCTCGCTTTCGGGTCACGCGGCTGATCAGTGAGAGCAAATAGCGGGCGACGTGACTGGCTTGAAAGCGTCATCCCCCACGACGCCCGATTGTGCAGACCGGAAGATTGGTGGCGGACCGCTGTTTGAGATCTTCAGGGTCGATTCGTCCGTCTGAACATCCGCCCGTAACAGCCGCGTGCGAAGCGATGGTTGCCGGCAAACCATCAATTTCAAGTTGATCGAAGAGTTTAGCTGAGACGAAATGAAACCAAGCCTGATCGACGCTAGACTGGAACGATGCCGACGGTGTTTGGGGTGATTCCGAATCGTGATGAGTTCGATGCTAGTGAACGAGAAGGCCATGCGTGGGGCGTCCAGATTGAGACAGATTGTGATCTCGGAAGATTGTATATATCTATATGACAATTCTGAAAGCAGGTTGAGCGAGCAAAGGAATACAATATTGAAACTGATCGACAAGTTCGCAGCGCATGCTCTTCGTGATAGCCACGTGGCAGTTCGTAGCGCAGTTGCTCGAGGACCGCACCCTTATGTCAACTTCGACACCCCGAAGCCGGAACGCCTTGGCAAACGGTGCAACGCGGCGGGTGATGGGTGTCGTGATCGATAAGGCCAGTTCAAGATCACCGAAGACAAAGAAGATGGAAAGTTGTCTTCCGGCACGTTTTGGTTTTTTTTTTTTTGTTTCTTTTGCAGAACAGGCGGCTTTGTGCGAGTCCAAGAGCCAAGAACGGTAAATCTCGGCCTAGAAGAGACAGGCGACGTGAGATTGCCGCCGAGTGGCGAGGCGACTGGTCGGCAGTACTAACTTCAATGTTCTATGCCAAAGAAACCTCGGGTGGATACTCCTACCGGCAGTCCTTTCCAGAACACGTGAAGGACGAAGTGGATGCGATGGTTCGAAATTTCCTTTCGAGAAGTTCCTGGTGCAGACTTTGGCGAGCAAGCGGTTTCCGAAAGAGAAGCTGTGAATCCAGCAAAGGTGACCGGCCTCGGCTTTGCGAGAGGCGGGTGACCAAAGGTGGGCCATTCAAGAGCGTGAGAAATTGGAATGAGGATCAAAGCGGGGAAGTGACAGCGCGAAAATCAACGCTGCGATGAAGTTCAATCGTGACCTCCTCAACGTCAGCCGCAGGCCGAGCGTCAGTCTCTTTGAATCTCTTACGCTCCCGCCAAGTGAATAGAAAGCCAAAACCTGTTTATGGCCTGGAATTCACGGAGGCGTTTGGCGGCGTGGCGATAAGTCCTTCCGACCCCCTGAACAAATGAGTGGATATCCCTGCCATGTGTGACTCACCCCTAACAGCTTTCGCGGACATCGAGTCATTCGGTATGGGTTGGAGAGCTACAACGTTTGGTCGATTCCGTCCTTCGGCGCCCAACGCGGCAGCTGTGATGCCAGCCATCGCCGCCACGGTTGGCAAGTCGATCTGTCCAAGCAAATCAGATTGGAGTTTCAACCTGACCCGCTCCAGCCTTTCCCCCGACACTTTCATCGACCGTCGATCGCTCAAGGGCCGGGTCGCGAATCAGTCCCCGTCTCGTCGCGTTTGGGATTATGAATCACGCGATCGCCACGAATGAACAAGGGGATGCCGAAGGCAGTTTTTGACGGTGTGCGAAGAACGTGTCGAACCAATCGCCAAGCCGGAACCTCCTTCGATCGGAACGTGTGGTCAACCTCGCTGGCTCAGTGCAAGCAATGGATTTGTTCGCTCCTCGGCCCGTGAAAGTTGCGAGCCAAAATGAAAGTCGCCGGGGTCTTCGTCTTCAGGCCCCACTTCAGGCCGACCGTGCCACTTCCCCACGCTCCGGTCGTATAGCCTTGGTCCTTGCTTGGATTCCGACCTGCACATCATATCGTGTCCTTTGAAGATGCGTTGAATTCAGTCCGGCGTTGCGACGTGGGCTGGCGACGTCTCCCTCCAGATGCGAGCCGGTTGCTTTTTACTTCCGTCGCGTGACATTTTGTTTAAATGCGGATCGTTTCGAAAGCGACCTTGGCAGCCTTTGCCCGTGATCCTGCATTGCGATTACACCTTACTGTGTGGGCGGCGACATTCGCCTATCATCGTCGGAGACTTTTGCGAAGACGACGCCGCTTGATTTTCTGAGTCAGCGTGTTGCCGTCAGCCGATGATCTCCATGCGACTTCAATGGTCTTTGCCGGAAAGTGCGAAAATCGTCTCTTCTGCGGAGCGACTTGCTTACGGAACTTCTTACCGTCCCGGTCGTGATCGCAACCTCCTGCCCCGCTGTCGCCATGAAGAAGCGTGCTGCGTGCGCCGGAATCGTCCTCGCCAGGACGAGTTGGTGCCAGAGGGCCCATCTTTTTTCTGTGCGTCGATTTCCACCTGTAGCCGTAGACCTGCGGTGATCACGCCTGGTCATCGCTGCGGACCTGAATCGCCAGAGTTTCCGGCGATCATATTTGAAGTCCAGACGCAGTACGCAAAATCCCGACGGCCGTGGCCGCCCCGGCAGATGATCCATTTCGCTTTTGTCCTGTCCGGTGCAGGAGATGGAAACCATCGCCAATCTTCCACGCGCCCCATCGCGGTAAGTCCGCACTTGGTCGAGACTCCTTGCCAATCAAATAGGGGTGAAGCCCCAGCTCGGTCGTCCGCTGTTCCTTTCTTTCTTATCGGATCGGCGAAAAGCCGCCCACTCGGAGCAAAGTCCCGCAGTCGTCACTGCAACCGAATTGTTTCGAGGAAGGCGCCGATGAGAAAGCAAGAAAGAAACGTTGGTCGCCCGTCTGGTTCCCGGTGCTGTTGCGTAGAGTGTCTTTCAAACTCCGCGGCGTGAAGAAGTGTAGTCCGTCGCTTCGGTCCGCGCAGACATTATGGTGCGATCGCTCGAGCAAGTTCGTTGACGGGTGCGCGCGCCCAGTCTTTGCGAGCCTGCCGGGTATCGCGTGAATGGAGGGTATTGACCGCGCGAGGTGCCTCGCGAGACTTGTGGGGAGTGCTAGTGAGAGACTGGCGGATTCGAATTTTCGGGTACATCGGCTTGCGATGTCCAGTCACGTGTTGCTGGCCCGGAGGTCATGGAGTGCGGAAGATCGTCAGCAAAATGACTCTCATCCGACAATCGCCCAGTATCCGCTCCGCGGGCTGTGTAGCTCTTCAGGTGCGTGACAAAGCCGAGTCACGGTTCTTCGTCCCGCGAATATCGGCGGCTTACCCAGTGCGGAGCAGCCAGATCGGGGCGCTGTGTATTTGGTTCTTGCGAGCAGGATATCGCGGATAGACGCCATGCTCGTCGCGAACGTGTGCGCGCATCATGGCGGGGATTCCGGCCAGCGCGCCGACATCCCAGAAATCTCGCCGGCGAGTTTTGCGTAGGCTCCGCGGACGCTCAGGGCGGCTTGCTGTTTGGGCGTGAGCAATGGGCCGGACTATAGAGGTTGACGATTGTTTGTGTGGTATCTGGCCGTTGCATGGTCTATCACCGAATTCCTTTGAGCGGGCTTTTGCGCGGGCCGGCAAAGCTCGGTCTGGGTGACAGCAGCTACAGCGCCAGACCGAAAGATTCGTTATTTTTTCACGCCACTCGGGTGGATGTTCCTTTCCGATCGCGCCCAAGTCAGAGAATAACGCATTGGCTGGCTTTGGTAAGACAGATGGGAGCATGTTAGTTCTCGGACTATACAGTATATACTGTTTTTGTCTCCGCACACGTGGAGCGCCATTTCCATGACCGTCGTCGACTCGATCCCGGGTGGCCGAGATCGTTTCTCGCTCGGTTTGGGAATTCGGGCCCAGGAAAGGGATCCCTGCATGTAATACCGGGATGCGTTTGTCCGTCAGGTTTCAAGCACAGTTGATCGGGAAATCGAACGAAGCTGACGAGACGGTCCCAAGCCGGGGCCGGAGCCGCCCGGACGCCAGTGGTTGTAGTTTTCGGACAGCGAATCATGAGGGCGACGCGCATTCCCGAATCGAGCAGGAGGCGTTTGTGCCGCGCGCATCGAGCCGTGGTCGTAAGTAACAAGAACACGAATCGTAATCGTCAGCAGAGCCCGTCCGGTCGTTACCAGCTGTCGAGGAAATGCATCCCCAACATTCTGGTCCATGAGCCGAGAGCTACGGCAAGTCGTAGAATCGGGCCACCTCCCTGCGCCCACGATCGGCGTGTCGGGATAGTAGGTGGCAGCGGGAAGTTTCGGGGCTGGCGATCTCTGCCTCGACAAACGTGCTTGGACGCTCGACTTCATCGACAACAGGATACAGGCCAGACCATGGGTCGCGTGAATTCGTGTGTCGTCATGTCCGTTGAACACACGGCGATAGAACGGCTGGCCAGACTTCCGATCTTTCAATGAGCGTCCCGCTGACGAGTAGGTCCCACGACTCTTTGGTCAGCCCGTTCGTTCTCCCCCGCAGATTGTTAATCCGTCCTTGACGTTGTTCGATCGTTGTAGTAGCGCGGCACCACGAAGCAAAAGACGGAAAGCCTTTCACTCCCAGGGGGAAGGTTTGTTCGAGATCCGCAATCTGGTGGTCCCCATGCTCCGCTGTTTGTACATTCCCCAGTGATGAGAGTGATCGCGATGGCGTAGCACACGGAGAGACGGCAAAGGCGTTGGTATACCCAGGACGTCTTTCATCGGCCCAGGGGTCGAGGTTCGGAGTGCGGGCAAAAAGCTGTCCCCGTAGCACCGAGCGTCGGGCTCATGTCCCTTCGACAGTGATCCCAGAGGATGTTCCGGAAGTGTGAGCGACGGCTTGCTGGCGTCGTTCGATGCATGCGGCACTGCCCGCTGTGCCTGGCCAAAGTGCAACGCTGACACGACACCAGTGGTGACGATGCAAAATGAATCGTTTTTTGCGAAAGGTCATGCTTAGCAACTCGGTTGGTTCGTACGGCCATCAGAATCCCTCTGCCAACAGCCCGGACTGTAATTTGAATGAGATGCGTGGAGACGCGGGTTTACACTTTTCCAAGGTCCCAGCAACCGGACGGTAAAGGCGCTGGATGTAGCGTTTGCCAACGCTCAGGGCGGTCCGACGATTTTCCAGCCTTTTAGCATTCCCACTCCAAAACGCGTTTCCCGGCATCCGCTGGGCGAGCACGCCGAGCAGGATGTTTGCCGTCATGGGTCCGAGTGCCAAGATCGAAATCGGATTGCCCACGTTGGACTTTGCCCTCGTCGATCGCATCGAACCACTGACCCCATGTAGTTGTTCTCGTGTCGCGACGCGTGGATCGAAGGTTCGGCATTTCAAAGTCCGTCGGCCAGTGTGGATGGCTTCACGGACCTCAGTTTTCGCTGTCGATTAAAAGAACAGTTTTTTGCCCTTTCTCCGCCCGATGATGACAACTGCCGATTTTCCTAAAGTCACCATTCCAGACGTCCTCGCCAGGGATGGTTGTGGGCGCATTTTTTTCAGTATTTGCCAGTCCTTTTACGAGAGAAAGTCGCGTTCGAATGAAAGCCGTCGTGTACCAAATATGAGATTTTGAAGCCTCAGCAGCAGTCAGGTCATTGGTCCGACTGCCTGTCCAGGTGAATCTTGGAGAGTTGATCGGAGGCGAAGAAAATCCGTCGCACCCACTTGTTCGGCGACCAACGCTGCGGGCGCTCCGGGGATTCATCGAGCCAGTAGCCCCAGTCCATGATCGTGGCATGCATATCGCCATATAGCACCGAGGTGCCCGTAGTCCAACAATCCGGATTGATCGCCACGCAAACGTGGGGCAATTCGTTCGTTTGTAATCGACCCACGGAGCGGGGCCGACCCCTGGTCCCAATCGATTCTTCGGGGACAGGTTGGCGTGGCGGAAGCACGGCGAAAACCTTGAGGCAAACCTGGGGCGATTGGTTCCACGCGTGGATCGATTTGACTTTACCAAATGATTCCCGCTTGGCGGATCCAGCTCTCAACAACAGCGCGCATGTGGTCGTTCGCGTGTGCCTGGTTGCCCAGTTTTTTGCGTCTTTGACGCCGGCCTGTCCTGGCCAACGGATGGTCATCGTGCGGGCTTCCCAGATGCCCATGGCGTCCCAGCGGCTCCTGAGAATAGACGTGCTTGCCAAGCCGCATCGCATGATCGATCCGCGTGGACAATTGATGATCGGTGTGTCGAAACCGTCATCCGCGCGTCTATCGTTTGTCCTCCGAGTTCAGCAAAGAATCTCGCGGATAGTCGGTGAAAAAAGCCGAGTCCGGGGTATCCCGTCTTGACACTCCATGGACATCTTTCTGGAGTCTTCCCTGGACCGTTCTTCAGCTTCTTTGGCGTCGACCTACATCCACCAGAGGCGACCGCACTTCAAACCTGCCTTGGCGTCATTTTTCGCGACGTCCCGTTGGTCCTTCCGCCCAAGCACGATGCCAGCCAGCGTCGGACGCTCCAGTCGACCCCCAGCGCATGAACTAAGGATATACAAGTACAAAACCGGCAGCCGCAACCAAATGTGGCTACTCGCTTTGCCAAATTGAGCGCCGTGGAAGGGGACGGTTAATACTTTTCTTGGGGGAGGATTCCGTTCATCTGAAAATCTTTCTCGACCTGTAGTCTAATGTGGAGCAATCGCACGATTTGGCGAACAAGCCCTGCCTACACAACTGCCGTGAACTAAGTCCGTGAATCTCGAGTATTGTTTCACAGTGGATGCGACAAAACGGTACCCGCGGCGGTCGGTCGGCCAAGCCAGTGGTGGCCTCGTTGGAGATGAGCCAAAGCGGGGAGAGGTATCCGCGAGCCAGCGCGGAAGGTAACGAACCTTCGCGATTTCGCTTCGGCGCAGCAATTCCCTGGTGAGTGGCTAAAGCTATGCGTTCTCTTTCTCCGTGTCTGTAAGCTAACATAGTGATTTCGACTTAGGCACTCGCGCGTCGAGGGATTCGGGCAGTTCCTTGGAGGGACGTCTGTCCAGGTGGAGGGCTGGATGACCAGAGTGGTGACTCTGGTGCACCACCTGAGGTCGAAGATGAGGAAGCCAAGCTAGACTTTACCAAGCGCAAACGACGCGGCGTGTGCCCGCCGCAGCCGTGCCTCGCCATCTGCCAAACGAGCCTCTGTGGCCAGGTCTACGTATGTTATGAGGGGTGCGTTACGCCTGCCATCCATGCTAGCACAGCCCCAGAGACATGCATCGGAGCCGTGCGCTCCGCTTCATATGCCCCAATCCATTTCACAGAATCGGGTGCGAACATCACTCTTCGCAAGTGCTCGTCCTGACCCTGAACCAGAACGAGGACCGTGATCGACAGTCCGCGTCAGCTCGCATTGATGGCAATCGGAGTGGAGGCGTTCCTCCAGTTCGATGCTGGGATTCACAGCTATCACTCGGCCCTTCAATCATCTTGCCAAATGCAGGGTGGGGACGCGCAGACGGGGCGGTATTCGCACGATACAGAGAAGACTGCCAACCACCACCGCTAACTACGGCAGTCGCGATCCTTCCCCAACTGGAACAAGCAATGCTCTGTGGATGAATACGACGCCACGGTAACCCCCCCGGCGGGCGGTGTAGTTATGTCCAAGCATGGGCCCGGTGCCATGGTTCAATGGAATTGCCAAATCGGATTCCGTCCCTGTTCCTCCTGGGAAATTGAAATAGTGAGCTGGCGATGCCCAAGCGATTCCCGCAGGACTGGCGTCAGCGGGCAATGCAATTAACGGGCCGCTGCATGGGAAGACGGCATCGCCGGAAATCGCCTTGTTGCCTATAAGAAAGTGCCGCAGTACTTGCGGCGGGCGACACCTCGCCCGTTGAAAACTCGAACGACACAACCATCCGCGGCCGTTTTGCGAATGGGCAAGCCTTTTTTGTGAAGATTGCACGACGGCTTGTCGTCGACGTTGCTGAGTTGGGTGAAGTTGCCGTCGACCAGGGCCGATCCGCCGTGATCTCCAGCGTGCTCATGAGTACGGGCATTGTTGATGATCCTGCAAGCGTCCAACGTGCGGTGGAACTCAGCGCAACCCCGGCTTTTTTTTCCAACGGTGCGGACTTGGAATCACGCGGGTACGTTGGCAGATGCGCCGTGAACGTTCTCCGAGAGTTCCATACCGTGCTGCAACCCCGGCGGCGAATCCTGTACGGTGTCTGGGGAGCCAGTGGGCAGCGGCGGCTTCGGACGCGTGGTATTTGAGAGCAACTAAGATACGTCCCTGGTGCGAAGACTATTCAAGTCGAAGTGAGGTCGGGGGCGGCGAGAGATCGTCAATCGACGATCAGCGGAACGACTCTGGCCTCAAAAAGGATCAAGCTACGCCGAAGTCGGGCAATCTCACATCGGTGCTGAAAAACACTAGTTCCTCCGTACGTCAGCCCAGCTTAAGACTGGTGATCGTCAACCTCAACCCGCCACACCTTTCACCAATCCCCGCAATACACCCCGGCAACTCGAAAGCTTCACTGAGCAGTCAAAGCAGCTTCAAGAACAAGTCGTCGAGGTCGCTGACAGAGTCCAGCTCGCAGTCGGCTTCCCAGCCGCTGTTTGCTAAGCCGCTTGCGGACGACACGAACGAACTTTGGGTCCTTTCATTGCCAGCTGAAGGTTTTAAACTTGTTCGCGGTGACTGGGACCCGCGTATCAAATGTACGGTCCAAGTAAATCTGTCGTCCCATATTGGATTCAAATCAATGCGAATGAGCCTGTTTCAATATTTTCGCCGTTTTCAGTTTTTGTATTCATCCTCGGTTTTTTCGCTGCCTGAGCCATCGGGCGGTTTTCCGACCACTGGCCGCGATTTCGTGGGCCGCTTTGGGACGGGCAAAGTGATGCACGAATCTTCCCCAGCAGTTGAGTGCGATTCGTCGCCTGGGCCTCGGAGCTTTCCGATCGCGGACATTCGTCACCATTGTTTTTGGGAGACGATCTTTTGACGGCACGAGCGGGCCAAAGCCGAATCACTTCCAGCGCCGAGTCCGTTGCATGAATCGCCAAAACGGTGAGTTTGTGGAATGAGTTGCGGCAACGGGCCAGCGGTGAAAAACGGCACAAGATGAATAGCTGGGCGACGCCGAGTTGTGCCACCCGATGGCGAAAAGCGTCGTGGGCCGTTCTTCGGTGGCGGCGGAATGCAATTGTTATTCCGGTCGATGGAAAGGCCGGCTTATGGTCGCGGCCGACCTGGGTGAGTTTCCAGGTATTTGGGCGTTGGGGCTTCCCCGATAGTTCATGGACGACTTGTTAATTCCAGAATTTGATGCCCAGGGTGACTCGTTTTCTGTTGGGCTGTCGACAAGCGAGAGCGGCAAAGATGTATGGCGGAAACCGCGGCAATCCAAACCAAAAGGAGGCTGGGAGCACACCGATGTCATTGACACCGGGCCGTACGGAGTTGGTGCTCAACGGTGAAATATTGGTATCCGCATCGTAAACGAACCGAAGACAGGGAAGGCACTTTTGGAACTGCAGGTTCAACGGAACGAGGCACAACCGTCGCGGTCTGGGGCAACGGCATGTGTACCGTGTCAACGCAAGTCGGGCGAACGTGCTACACCGTCAGCCCAGGCGGCGAAGGGGAACGTAGACCAAATCAAAAAATGGTTTTTGGCACCTCCGCGGAAAGCGGGCAGACTATTGCCCCTTCGCTCGGCGACGTCGCAACGTGATGGTTGTCATCCGTATTCAGGAATCGCAACCGGCTCGACGCGATCAATGCGCGATGAACTTTGGAAAGAGCGGCTGGGCGGGAACTTTTCCGGTTCACCCTTTGTGCCGACAGGACTCGATCTACGTTGCTTCGGAGGGGGCGAAGTGATTGGTCATCCGAAGAGCTGCCCCAAAACAGAGTTCTTCCACAGCGTCCCTCCGTGCGTGTTGAATGACGAAGAGATTCTTCCGTTCGTCGACGCGATCACCAAGGACATGCTTACTGCGTAGCGATGAATGGCTTTACTGCTGCATCGAAAGTAAGCGCAGTACCGCCGAAGCAAGCTCGCCGAAGCAAGCTTCGCCCCTAGGTGCGGATAAGAAACTGCCGAATACTTACCAAGCGGGGCCCAGGGAGCGAACTTAACGCACAAACCAGCCTTCCTGAACGAATTTGACAAATGATAAGCCGAATCCACCTTAGCCATCGCGTTCGTGTTCATTCCTGCTTGTCCGCGCCCCACGCAGTTTGGGTTTCTGCTAAGTCTCCATTGGACGATCCCCCGTCTGAGTTTCCCCATCGTGGACGAACTGAGCCGGAGGTCGAGGAAGTTTGCCCAACCCTTCGTATTCCTTGACGCACAAAAGGTGAAAGACCCGCGAAAGACTGGAACGGCGCCGACGGGCGGAGATGAAGGCGATGGTGCTTTTTTCACTATCAGTTTGGGCATGCTCCACGGCTTCCCGCGCCCGACCACAATCCAACGCAGAAATCCTCTCCGAACGCGAATCGCTCGATGGGACAGGCCAATGAGAAGCGAGGCGGTTGCGACTTCGTTTCGGCCCCTGCAGAGTCACTTCACTTTCGCTGGGAATACATGTGCCCAAATTCGCCGAAGCTGGGCAAGGGGCCCTTTCCGTGATTGTCCACAACAGCCCGGGACGTTTGAAATCGACGTGCGTCGTTGCGGATCTCGTCGTCGTGGCTACAATGCTGGTCCAGCTACCAGCGAACCGACCTGCACCGATTGGGGGAAGAATGGCGAAGCAAACAAAACGACGTGATCGGCGGCGCCGCACGTCGAGCTTATCCCGACCATGAATTGGGGGCTGCCTCCCGAGTCTGGGCGGTGGGGCGGCCGTGGTGACCATCAACTGGCTTTCGACCTACCCGAATCGACATGCGAGATCGTCTGCACGGGACATTCGCGAGGCGGCCAGACGGCGGCTCTGATGGGAATATGGAATCGAACGAGTCGCTTGTCGTCGCTCCAAATGCCGGCGGGTCGATCACACCGGTTGCCCACCGAGTTGGCAAACAAAAGCCGCAGCATTCAGACAAGAATGGCGCGGTGTCAATGCCGTACTGGTTTCATCCAACCTGACTCCATTCGGGCGATCGTGAAACTCGGGTTGCCCTTCGACGCTGCATTTTTTCAAGGCGTCGTCCGCACCCGGCCGCGCGGGGTTCAACTCCAACGGCCTCAAGCGACAAAAAGCTTCAACATCGACGGCGCCATGGTCACTTGGCGAGCGGCAGTTGTTTGTCTACGATTGGCATGCGGCTGAAGGAACGCTGGCGCCCATGGTGTACCGCGAGGGCGGCCACGACCAGGGCGAAGCAAGGGATTGGAAAGCACTCCGCGGACCTATTATCTGACTCTCGATCTGTTCGAAAAAACCACTGCGGATTCGAAGACGTCTATCCAGGAACCCTGGCCCGATTGCCCACTGCACTACTCCTGGAAGGGCTCCCGTTGATCGTCGGAAGGCAAGCGAATTGTTGTCAGAAAAACGAATTCGGTAACATTCACATGGTGAAGTACATGGCGAAGGGCCTCGGTGTAACTTAGTGCGAGCTTAGAAAATGCTCGACGTGCAGCAGGCGGAGGTTGGTTTTCAAATCGAGGATGTGGGTCGCGAGTTCGCAGCGGAATGGCGGACGGGAGAGTTACAGTTGGTGGCTCGATCACCGAAATTCCTTGAGCGGCGTGCCGTCGCTACGGGCAAGAGCTCTCTCGCACCTGTAAAGTTGCAGGTCCAGTGTGTCGTGTGCGCGCCGTCGGATCTACTCAAGAACACGCGCATGCCCCTTCGCATGAACGAATGTTGGCACGGGTTTTTGTCCGTGCTGGTAAGGACCAAATCTTAAAGCGGTCCGGCAGAATCGCCGGGATCATGCTGCTTATCGTAATAAGTGTGCAAGCAGCAGCCAATGTCCGCCCAGGTGAATTATAGCAGGCAGTTTCCGGTACGCTTTGAACCAGACCGGATTCAAAATCGCTATCAGTGCATCGGAATGCTCCGGACGGCGGTTCGCTCCTCCATGCAGCTGATACGCGTTATCGAAGTGAGGGCGAATCTCAAACCGGCGGAACCGTGACCAAAACATCGTGGCGAGTTTTTGTCATCCAATGGCTGCGCCGCCGAAACACTTCGAAATCGCGCAGATCCCAATCGGGACTGCGGGCTGACCGGATCAAGTCCGTTTTGGCAATCGCTATCCTGAATATCCAAGTGTCGCGTCAACGGTTGGGTCGCGATCAATTGCTTATACTGATAGGAGCTGTGGTGCCCCGCGTCAATCGCTGGCTATGTGGCCTGAAACCAGCCTTGGGACTTGGTGGGGGGACTGTTTGCTAATCGCAACGATCGAGGACGAACGAGATGCCGAAACTTAGGTGAAATTCCTGCAACGAAAGTTTGCAATCGAATAGACCCGTTCCATTCGATCCCGCCGACACGGATCGTCGATGTCAAACATCCTGACATCACAGAGTGGACAACTCAGGGGTTTGTGCAATAAACCGCTCACCATCAAAAACACCAGCAGCCAAAAGATGACGAAATCGAAAATCGACATCTAGGCAACCGCTGTTCGAGCCAGAATGTACAAAATGGAGTTTCGCTAGACCCAATCAGTGGGCTGTTGTCTTGACGAGGCCGTCAAAAAATGAATAGCGAGCTTTTCAAGTCGTGACCACCTCAACGCATTGGACACGCGACTTCCGAGGACGTGTCCACCGGATGGGAACTGTTGCCAACAAAGTTTTTATACTGGGACAAAACAAAGCAGCTGATTTGAATCCATGTGTACGTATTTTAGCGGTGCGGATCGATTGGCCTACCGTAGTCCAGGTTACCAAGAACGACGACATCACGTTTGCAAGACCCATTGAGACCTGGTGCCTGGGAGTGCCCACAATCACTTACATCGAAGCAACCAAGCCACCCAATCACTATTTACCCAGTTTCGGCGTGTGGGGGATTTTCCGTGCGAGCGTTGCATGGCCCAGGTAAAATCCACACGTGGAATTTCCGCACTCTCAAAATCCAACTCAGAAGAACCTCGGCATATTATTTCATCCAACGATTTAATCCGAAACCAACAGTTTGGATATATGGGTCAGTGCCAAGCGGATCCATTTGAAAACTTTCGAAACCGCGTTTCAGGCTTCCGACCGGGAGATGAACTCAGTGATTTCCATAAAAACGCTCATCCCGAATTTCGATGAAATGGCATTTCACACCAGCAAATCAGCTGGGCACGACTTCCGAAATGATCCCGCGTGGGTTTAACATTGAGATCGGATATGACCTGCAGCGCGTGTCACAATCCTCACGTCAACAACCGCTGGCGACAAGGAACTATTTTTCGACAAGGCTTGCTGAATTGCCCACGATTCCGTGGCATTGCCAAGATGCGGGCCGATCTGTCCGCCGGAGATAGCGGACAATTGTGTGGAGTGCTCCAGTGGCCGGTACCTCAGATTGACGACTTGGGCAGGATGGAACTCCAAAGGTTTTGACTCTTTCGATTGGTGGACCATTTCATTCGCGTGGGACAAACTACTTGCGGCAAAAGTCATCGCAGGGAAATGACCAACATCACGAAACTGATTTCAGCAAATGACCATCGGGCTTCGCTTGCCGATACTGATTCCGCTCACCTACTAGGATCAGATTGGCCACCATCGAATCGACCGCTGAGAAGAAATCCGCGCAGCGACTCCTCAAATCCTCTTTGACCGATCAAATCAGCACACCAAAGCGGCGTTTCTTCAGGTGTGGACGATCAACCCAGCGGGTTGTCCTCGAGCCGCACAGCCAATACTGGGCCGCAAAAGAATCGCCTCCCGCGCCAAGCTTTCGCGGCGTACCCCCCGGCGCACGCTTGAACACTCGGTCGAACTCGCTCACTCCTCAACCCAGCCGGTCGCGCCCAATCCGAATGCGTGTCAGGATCGGAGCCAAGTGATCAGGATGACTCACCACCTGTCAGGCTTTCATTGCCAGTTCCGTCCAATCCCACAGCTTTCTATGCCGAACGCGACGACTGCGTTCCAATCATGCGTGCTACGGTCGCGTGCGATCTCCGCTCGTTCCGGTCGTAATCCGATCCCTTCGCCCGGTGTAGTCACGCGTTCCGGTGTTTCAGCGATCGCCGCACGGATCGGATTGAGCTCAACGAACGACCGTCGGTTTCGTTCGATGAGGAATAGTCGCAGCAAACGTTCGGCGCCTCCTCATCCGACCAAGCCGCCACGACATCAGGACGACTCCGCAGAGACCCACCACGTGCAGTGATTCGAAAGCACGGTGAAAAGTGATTCGAAAGAAACGAGTGCAGGTATTCGAAAAAAACGGTGTAAAACAGGCAGTCGTCCCCAAGGCGCGAGCCAAGAACTCCATACGTCTCGAATCCATGCGCCGATATTCGACGAGTGCCCGGTCAGCGGAGTCATCGCCGACACGGGAACGCGTCGAACACACCGCCTGAATGCAATGAAAGACCTGACCTGAGCAGAATCAGCGCCTATACGGAGGCCTTGCGTGCCCGAGGGTCCTCCTCGCGAATTCGATATAATCAGCGGTTATCAGAGTGAATATCGGGCAATGGAATTGTGGTGGCCCGCG
>Ga0163217_1053859_pt1 | contig 17171 bp, 32 predicted proteins | sample SynspAceP_FD_185933 | JGI IMG/M metagenome (GOLD analysis project Ga0163217, IMG submission 185933) | Saline lake microbial communities from Ace Lake in Antarctica - Synechococcus sp. Ace-P (PacBio error correction) | ecosystem: Environmental > Aquatic > Non-marine Saline and Alkaline > Saline ...
CAAGAGAAGAAGAATTAACGCCCGTTTTTGGCGCCGCCCAAAAATTTTGCGGGCCCCCCCCAAAAAAAAAATGGGGCCCCCTCCCCAACCGGAAGCGATTTGAAAAATATAAGCCCCCCCGGGCCCCGAGCAACAGCAAGCCCCAAAACAGGGTGAATCCCCCATCCAACCCCCAAGTGTAAAAAGGGCTTGGTCCCCCGGTTCGTTTCTGGACTCAAGAGATTAACAGCCGTGCCAGGGGAATCCAGGCGGGGCAGCGCAAAAGGTAGCCAAAGGGCCATGAAAACGGGTTGCTAAAGAATGATGCTCCAACCACAGACTGAGCCCCGCAAAGTCAAAGCCATAGGCGTGGCCCTGAAAAACGCAAAAGTTTGTCCACGGATCAACCCCATTTTGCACCCACGCATGCACAGGCCCTGAGGCAGATTTGCCCAGGTAACAACAGGGTCCAGCGCACCGGCAAGCTCGCCGAGGGTCGGCTTTGCCGATAATGAGCACACAAACTTGCGCACACACCAGTACGTCAACCGCGCTAGCCAAGCTCCAGCAACATGCTGCGCGGACCGAACGTCCACGTCAGCCGGAGATACCAGAAGCGCTGAGCATAGATCCACCATGGGGGGGGAGACGGAAGTAATTCATAACAACTATCCAATTCACGATACGCCGTCTGCCGGTTTTACGACTGGTTGTAATGGGGGAAACTCCATGTACGCAGTTCTCGGAAACGCTGGCGTTTCTTGTTTCGATTAGTGGCCGGCATTCAGCGACAACGCGACATTACTGAAACAATTACCTTAACAAAGCGCTGCTTTTAAGCCCCCATCCTTAAAAAAAACACAAAAGAATCGTCGCCTGCAGGCTTTCCGCTCATTCCTTCGCCTTGGGCGTGGTTCACTGTAGAATCCACGCATGGATATTTCCATTGCCTCACTCCCTAATGAACGCCCACCCAGGCCGTTACTGCCACCCTCCACAGTTTGGTGCTGGGTGCCGGCTCCGGCAAAACCGGGGTCTTGTGCAATCGGCAATCGCGCTGGTGGTCCGAGGCAAAGCCTCCCTGGAAGCATTTCCTCTCGTCACCTTTACCAAAGCGCACACGAGATGCGCCATCGCATCGAATCAACTGACTGGGCATCTCGCCGCAGGCAATTGTGGGCAACGCTTCCACGCCTGGCCATCGACGCTGAGCGTGCGCACTGGAAGAAGCGGGTGCCAACAGTTCCGATCTGGACAGCGATGAAAACATTGCGGCTGGTCAAGCGGTAATCCGTGAGCTAGGGCTGGACAGAACCAGTGGCACCGCTCACCCAGTGGGATCAAACGTCAAGAAGGATGAAGGCCTCGGCCGGGCAGCCATATCCAGGCGGCTGCGGACGTTTTTTCTGACCACCAGTTTCGTTTTACCAGCTACGAGCAGGCCTTCGCCCGGCTGAGCGGGTGATTTGCCGAATGCTGCTTCGCCCCGCTTGAAACTGGGCTGACAACAACCCCTCGCAACAGTACAGCGCGCTCAAGCATATGCTGGTGACGATTTCAGGGATACCTAAGCTGCCGTACAGTAACGCCTGTTGCGGCTGATCGCCCAAAACGCCAAGCTGATGGTGTGGTTGATGAGACCATCGATCTACGCTGGCGTGGGGCGAAGATCGAGAATATTCACCAGTTCCAAGGCGATTACCCGATTCCGAGCGATCCCCGAGCAAATTACCGCCCACGCGTGCAAACCTCAACGGCTGCAATTGCTCTGATCACCCAGACGGCCGGCCGCATGGCTAAGATCCTGGGAACGATGCGAGAGGCGACCATTGTGCGCTCTATGCCGGGTTCAATGACAGAAAAAGCCGCGCTTTAAATCGTCGAGCGCATTGATCAAGGCGGTCCCGACGGTATGAACCGCAGCGGAGATTGCCTTCTTTACCTGGCTTCCAACGCCCAGTCACGGGCTTGAGAACGCTGTTGCGTGCTGCGGTGCCAATACGTACTATGGCGCCCACGCTTTCGAGCGTGCGAAATCAAAACCCAATGGCCTATAGCGTCTAGTCGCTCAACTCGTGTAACGATGGTGCGCTGGAGCGCATCATTCAACCTCCGACCCGGCAAATGTGGTGACCAAGACCATCGGGAAAGCCCTGCTCAGCAATCGCCACGCAGCAGACCGCTCTTCGATTGGCAGGCCCGCCTTACCTGCTCGACAACAAGGGCTTTGCCTGGCCCGGGCACGGGAATGGCGGTGCAGCTGTCTGCCAGTGATTGAAGATAATCACCTCTGCGTCGAGGTGCGTGGCCGCTGTAACGCATGGCCCACAGGTGAATTGACATAGGCGGTCTGCTTGCCTTTCACGAAAACGAAAAAGGTGAAAAGGCCCAGCCGCGTATTGAAAAACCTGAGGAGTTGTCCTCCGCCGCGCGGCTTCGAGAACGACTAGGCTGAAGAGGAACTCGAAAGGCGTATACCTTGGCTGCGTTCCCGCCCAATCCTCCGCTGGAACCGGCGAACCCAGCCCGACCGCTTATTGAGGACATGTCAAACTGAGACCTCTGCATATCCCAAGGCTCGATTCCCGCCTGGTGTCCTGGCCGGCGGGGGAGGTCTGTTCCCGCACAAATTTGAGTCCCTGAAGAACCCGCGGCTTGGGAAAAGGACGGCGGCCTGGCCTATATTTGCGGCATAACCCGGGGCATGCAGCAGCTGGTAAAATCACCTGGCTGAAACCCGCGCGTACGGCAGCGAAACTTCAACAAGTATCTGCGCTTTGTCCGGGAAATAGCCTCCGACTGATCCGTAAGTGCGTCTGGTATCATTTCATCCGTCCGATGCCAGGCGCATCCCGCAAGACAGCCTGTTCATGACGACGTCCAACTCGAAAACAACCGGTTTGCCTGGTCCATCGGTCATGCATGGGCTGTTTGGCGAGGGGCGTGTGCTTCAACTACGAAGGCAATGCGCGCAGGCGCGCATACCGAGGTGAATTTTGAACGATGAACGGCAGCAAGTGGCTGATGGTGTCCTACGCCAAGCTGCAAGCGCTCTAGTCCTCACGTGCGAATTTCGCCGCGAATGCTGGCCCCACATGCGCATTCGAGGCGTCATTCCGCGAAGGTCGGGAATCCCATTTGAATTTCCGGCCAGTAAGTCAGCCGACTTTACTAACTACTGATAGAGAATTCAGATGAAACGCTCGCCACCCTCACTGCCGCCGGCGCTCCGTCTGGGCGCGGTTGCCCTTCAGTGCCTGCCTCGTTGATCAAAGGCTCACCCCTGGTTGGGCATCACAACCCATCAACGCTTTCGCTGGAAAATGGTCACCTCCTGGCCGCAAAGAACTTTTCCGGTCTGGGGGACGACTCGCACGCTTTTGGCGGAAACGGCACACCGTCCAACGGGGCTGAGCGACAGGTTTTTTGCGCTGGAGAGTTGGTCCCGGCGCTGGAGTATAGACGCGGTGCCAGCGGGACCGGCAGAGCTGCCATACGCCCGCCTATTACTGGAGGGCAAGAGCCCAGCAGCACCGCTTTTTACCTGCGGTACCCCTTTGCATGAACGCCAAGAAAGAACCCTTGGCTGAATGAGGGCCGCGCATCGAGCTTGGCAAAAGCCTACGCCACAGGTGTGCTGCCGCTGCGTGCGGCAATACCGCGCTGCAGATGCCGCTGGTTCCAACAATAGAGATCAATAGCCTGGAGAATCTTTGCGTGCCTGTAAAATCCGCATCCCGGTTTTGTGCGGAAGTGCTGGCCCGTGCCCGCGTGCCACACACCGACCGTCAACGCTCAGGCAGCGAATTTCAGCTTCGCTGCCCAGCGGTGTGACATGCCACCGGGACTGGGTCACTCCTACAACACCGGCTTTTCCGCCTGCACAGCAGCCAAATCTATTACTACCCGCTGGCAGAGCCCTCGCGTGCTTGGATTTGAGCAACAACCAGAAGGCCTTCGACACTGCCGCCGATTTGCAAGCATCGTGCGCGAGGCTGCCGTTTCGACCAACCAACATGCTGATAAATACACCCGGGCGTAATGCCGAAGCACTGGAAACGCGGTCAACGACATAACGTCCAGTTGCGGCGTCGCCCGACGATTGCTGAAACCGCCTGCGCGAGTGTCAAAGCAGTAGGTGCTGGAAGAATCGCCGACCCGATGCCTTTGAACGCCAGGTCTGGATCGATGGAAGCTCTCAATGGAAAAGGTCTGCTTTATCAACCGCGATGATGAAAAAGAGCATGTACGACTTGCTGCTGAATCTGCCCTCCGCAGCTTTTACATTATTGGAGTAATGTCTTTTGAACCTTGCTTATCGGGTACCTGCCCTTACCTCTGCCGCTGGGCGGGCTGTTGCCTCGAGCAGTTGCAGCCTGCGGCGGGCGATCCCTGCCCTGCATTATGCAGCCGCTGGCCAGCCAAGAAGGTCTGGCTGACCTAGGGTGCCTGGCGCCCCGCTCTTGAGGATTTCGTGCGCTGATCACGGCGCTGAAGCGCTCTGGTCCAGAGTTGGCCCCGGCCAATCCGGCGTGCCGACCGTATGTATCCGGTTCAGGCGCCTTCATGTCTACCCCGGCCACAGATCCAACCTGCACAAGCCGGCGGCCTGTTTGTCCCTGATTTCGCGCATCTGGCCAAGGATGACTGGCGGCCCATGCTATTGGTCAGAGGTGTTGAGCAGCTGCCGCCGCCGCCTTGCAGAGGTTTATTAAACCGAACCCTTCGATGATCAATATCTCCAGGATGCGAGCAAAGCACGCACCGGGGATACTGCGCGTGCGTCGGCCACTGTGCCTATTGGTTCCTGGTTGCTGGAAGCCCCTTTATAGCCTGGAAGACCCGTCGAATGGAACATGAAGGCCGCAGTCCGCGGTGGCTGACGCCGGATTTGGCCGCGCATAAGTGACGCAGAGTCATTTACTCGGTTCAGCCACTCACCTACTCTGAGCAGCTGTACGGCGCAATATCTGGAGGTCGTGACGGCAAGGGCAACTGGTATCACATGAAACCCACCGCTTGGAGGCTTGAATACCAAGCATTTTACCAGCGCTGAGTGCCGAACTGGCGCATGGGCCTATAGTTTGCGGGGTTTCGGAAACCCGGTATACGCGCAGAAATTCCGCTGGATTTGCACCAGGCAAAAGAAGTTTTTCTCGCGGTGCCGGCGCAGGCGCTAATTGACTGCCCAGCGTGTTGGACATTTCCGTAAACACTCTACCGTGCGAGCTGCAACCAAGAGCGCAAATACCGGTCTATTAAAACTCGTCATCTCGAGGTAATCTTGAACGAATCAGCCCCCGGTGTGCCGGCCAACTCTGGCGACGACCCGCGCCGCCCCATGCTGTGGACACCTGGTACTGGCATCGTGCTCCCAGCCCTTGTATTTCTGTATATCACCGCCGCCCTGTTTGCGCTCTATCCTCGGCCGTTGCTCTGTGCGCGGGATTTTACTAGTCCTGGCTACTTCAATCTGGCCTTGGAGTGCCTTTGCCCTTCTGCATCAGGCTGCATGTACAGGCCAGCGATGCGCCCCAACCGCCGCGCGATGCACCTGGTGGCTACCCTGGCGGGTACGTGTGTGGTCATGAGCATTTTTTCGTTTCGCACTTTCCGCTACGACCTTATTACCGTCACCTCCTGCTTCAATGACCCGACCCTGGAGGCACGGCGATCGGATTGTGGGTGCGCCAAGCTCGGCTTTGGTCATTACGCAGCCCTTGGCATCAATCTGCGCTGCGGCAAATCGACTGATCCGCACCTTATGCGGCGTGGCGAAGTCTAATTATTTTGGGGCATCCCATCTGCAAGTGCCCTAACGTCAAGCGACTGCTTGGGGGCTGCCAGGTGACAGGATCGATATCAGTGAAGAGGCGTCTGATCACTGGATGCGTGGCCCGCGAGACCGCTCACTGAGGATGGAACAGGATGACTTCTTTGGAAACCGCCGCAAGTCACCTATCGCATCCGCCACAGAACGTTGCCATTGCACCCTGAACGTAGTTCGTGGTGCCCAGACGAATCCTACTTCTTTTCGGCGAGCAACCGTGACGACTCTCGACCCGTCCACTGGTGACCGTCCAGTGCAGCACCTTATCGGTCAGGTGGTGCCGGTGATTTGAATTAAGCTGTCAGAGAATCCCGTAGCCAGGCATCAACGGCCAAAACGGTGACAATGACCACATCAACACTTAATCAGGATAAACGGCAAACACCCCCGATAGATCGCCGACTTGGCACGCCTCGGCGGGGCGTGACGCGCGCAGTAAGAAACAGCGCCAAGCCGAAGGGTGGGGTCAGGAATGAGGTTTGCAGTTCAGCGCTGATCATCACTTCCCACAGATCGGGTCCAGCCCCCCATCATCAGCAGCACCGGCCCGACATCGCACCCACCACAAAGGTATCTGAAAATCGAGAATGAACGGAGCACAAAGATCACCCCATCAACCACAAGTCGCGTATAAACCCCGCCAGCAGTTTGTGAACGCCGTGGATCATGTTTCGCCACAAACCGCAAACACCTAGCGGAAAAAATCGACGCGCCTATAGAAATCAGAACACCATGGCGCTGAGTATCGTGTGCAGTGTTACTTCCCCGCAGGCGCTTGAAGGTCCAACTGCGTGCGATGGGCCAGCAGGGTTGCGCCCCACCGCGCCCACAGCGGCGGCCTCGGCGGTGTGGCATACCTCCAAGATCGAGCCCAGCAACGGTAAAGATCAGTATAACGGCGCAACAGGCCGCAAACAGGTCGCCAAGTACAGTCGCCACGCTCGCTTGCTCATGCGCAGTTTAGCGCTGGCCAGCGAATCCAGTCCCAGGTACGCCAGATACAGGGCCCCAGCAAATAGCTCTGCAACAGCGAGCCCATGAACAGACGCCGACGGTCACCGTTTTCGGGGAGAAGATCACCATACCGCAGTTGGCCTTGCGGTAGGCATTGGACAGTACACGCCCAACAGACCACCCTCACGAGGAGGGCGAATGATCGCCCTAGCGTGCCCGTGGCGCCACGTACCGGTGGCCAGGGCGGGTGGAGACTCAGCGCCTTAGCATTGGTTGGTAGCGCCTAGCAGGCCAGGTGACGACCGTGCCCGATCAATAACCGTGGCTGCAACCATCAAGGCCCGACCAGGCACATCCGAAAAATGCAGGCCATCCTCGCGCAGCCCTCCAAACAGCCGCGACATGGACTCCCAGCAAGGTCTTCGCGACACGGGATTTCTCAGCATCACGGCCCAATAACCCGAACAGCGTACCGTCCAGCAGGGTGCTTGTTCATGGTAACCGAACATGCGGCTTGGGCAGCGCGCCGAAAAAGCTCGGGTCGAATACACGGACAGCAACCTCCGGCGCCGCAACAAGCAGATAGCCGCCAAGGTAAGCTAACGTGGGTACCAGCTCAAGGTCAGCAGAGGCAATAAACAGCCCGACGCATAATTCCGGCAGCTCACAGGGTCTCCCGTTGTTCATGACCGGGCACCTGTCAGATGTCGGCACACCGCCAGTTTATCACGCAAGTCCATTGATGATTGCGATAGCCCTGAAACAGCATGCTAGCGATCCAGCAAGCAGAATGATGCTCTTCTGCCAATAAACCACGGCAGCCGCCACATCGCTGAGCGCTCGTTGCGCGCCATGAGACGGCGACATAGTCCCAGCAGTCTCCAGGCCAGAAACAGCAATGGAACAGGCAATCAGGCTGCCCGGTCTAGATCGACCAGGGCCTGCGCGCGGTGGCCATCTGCGAAAAAGAATGTCCACGCGACGGAGCGTTCGCGTTGCAGCGCCAGCTGCGCCCCCACTGAAGACCAGTGCTGGCAAATACATGACCAGTTCCTGTAATCGTGGGCCGACACTGAAGCCGTAACGCATCGCCACGACAAACACGTCAGCAGCAACCATAACCAGTCAGCCACCTCAGCGCGCGGCCATCATGTCTATTTAGGCGGTCGATCAGCGGCACACAGGCAAAGTGCGCTGGCAATGCTGCCAGGCAGGCGGGCTCAAGATCAATGATTTGGAAAGTGGCGCCGCACGTCCGAGGCAGGTTATAAGTCCTCAGCCATCCCTCGCGGCTCACGAGGGATGATGCTGTCCGGCAACGCGGTCATGCAATTTGGCGACGAACACAAAATCGCTTCAGTCACCTGCGGCTCTCATCGTGCCAGGTCTCGCTCCAGACTTGGACCGCCATCTTACCGAGCACGGCCGATCTCCAACACATTGGCGGAAGCCAACTGCGCGCCTACCGCAACGGCCCCCATGAAGCCCATACGTCGATGGCGACGGTTCGACGCTGCCCGCGGGCGATGCGTGCAGCTTCTGGAACCGGCTTATGTCCATACTGACATACCAGCCCAGCCGCCGTAAACTTCGCCAAAGCTGTTGCAGTCGCGGGCAGTGCAATGACTCTTCAGGCCAGCTCACTTGGCAGCGGGTCCTTGTCCTAATTTCTTGCATGGATAAACTCGAATAGGGTCTGTGTATTGTTATCTTCACTCATGCGTAATGATCGTTACATCAAAAACAGCGCTTAGGTAAGGGATGCGGCGCGTCTCAATCATTGGTCCTTCACGCATTGCGGGCCGATTCAGCGGTGCTGCATCAAGGCCACGGCTTTGCCACCAAAATGGTCGAATTTGGCTAGCGGATCAGTGGCTTTTTCGGTACTTCTGGTCCGGTACTACGTGACATCAGACCTCTGGAGGGCGGAACCATGTTGGTCGGTTGCAAAAGCCACAGCGACAGCATCGCACGGACTCCACCATTACGCCGACCACGGTCAACCCAGCGCGCCCGAATTCCACCAACCATGCCAATCGCAACGGCCACGGCAGTTCCGAAAATTGACCGTGCCGATCATGGCGCACGCGCGGCTACGTTGTGAAAAGGTACCTTCCAGACCTTTGCCGCTGCAATAGCCCAGAGCGAAAATACCGTATGGGACTGAATCATAGGCAGTACGTGGCTAGTCAGCGATCACAATGGCTCGTTCAGAATCACATGACCTGAAAGCCGGAATAGCAAATAACGACCGTCGCCAAGCAACCCACCACGGAAAAGCTGATCCGCGCAGTGAAATTGTTGATCCGCCTGTTCGCAGCAATGCCGCTGCGGCTTGATCTCTCCAGCGAGTCAATACGCCCGACAATCAGGGGGATCAGAACATAGAGCACCACCGATAGAATCAGCGTGCCAGGGCACCTCGAACGTATGCCCACACAGGGACGATCGCGCGGGAAGGGAAGATATGAATCACATCATTGAAGGCGACCTGCGGCCAGGTATAGTCGGGTCGCTTTGGTAATTGCCGACCACCAAAAAGCACCACGGCCGGTGCAAGGCCGCCGCCGGGAGGCAGAATCACCACCCGCTATGTACCTGGCTTGGCATGCAGGTCGCTCAGTATCATAAGAAAGGTTGGAAAACAATACGCCACCCGCATGTAAAGGGCTTGTCAGCCAATGAACCAGGGTAAATCAAACCTTCCGGCCGCTCATGGATGCGGTTGAGCTGCTGAAATCCACCCGACCCCATCATCGTGAAACCACTAAACCAGATCAGCACGGGGGGCGACGGGGCGAATTACCGAGCCGTACTCCACGCCGCCAACCATTCAACACCGCCGCACACAGTGCCAACACCCAATCCTCCCTCTATGCCAGCGCAACCAACATTCGACAATAGCGTCCAAAGAGAAATCGAGGGTGCTGGTTGTGCCAGTCATCTTGCCTGAACTGAAAGCGGGATATAACAGGTGATGGAGGCCATAGTTCAGTGGGTGGCAGCTTCACACAATTGTAATAAACAAATCAAAGTTGTCACAACACGCTCCAATAATTCGGTCCGTGATGGCCAATACACCTTCTAAGAAACACTATAAAATTGGGGGAAGCAACTGTTGCCGCTTGTCGCTTCGCTGTTATTCAGCATACCGCCATGCCTGAAATCGATCCTGCCCCTGCTATTACGACGCGTTGGCGTGTGTCCGGCAACTCAGCACGGTTCAGAATACCCCTAACAACCTATACCTTGTGGCTGAAAGAAATTCAACAGTTCTATCCTAACGTAAACGGCAGATTCCAGGTGCTTGGTCTTCTACTCAGGCCCCACGATCACCGGGGGAAAGGCACCGCAACCTGCGCCGATGACCCGCCAATGCTAACCGGAATCCAAAGACCTTCGAAGAGCGTCACGGCCTATGCGCCTACGCGCCCGTTTGGCAGCGACATGCTGGCTGTTTACGATCAACAGGACACCCCCAATTGAGGTCTGTCCCTGCCACAGGTTGACCCTATTTCCTCCGCCACTGCGCCGTGTGGCGCCAGTGCAATGTTACCGCTGGGTTCACTGGGTATGACGCCGCATGGGATAACCGGCGATTCGCCATCTATGCGTAACGCAGATCCGGCACATACGGTTTCTCAGGACAACGCCTGTGTGCGGTGACTTCAAGTGCCACGTCCAACGACAGCCAGGTTTCTTCTCGGTAGTAACAGGGCTGACGAATCACAACGGTATCGGCTACTCGGCAACGCTTAACGCACCATCTGCGTCGCATCGTTCCCCTGGCCTGCATGAAGAGGGTCGAATTCGTCGAACAAACGTGAAAACGCGAGAACGGCAACTTTATCCTCAGCCCGTACCTCTACGTACATCAACAAGAACCCGACCAGGACTGATCCGCGACCCCCGCCGAATTCCTCAAGAGCCTGTTACTCCAAACCGTTCAGTCGACAGTCGATCGTGACGTTATGTACCCGACCGAACGCGGTTGCAGAAGTCAAACGAGCTGGTATCAACTGATACGCAAATACGCACTGCCAATGGATTGGCAAGATTCAAAAAAGAGCCTGCGCCTCTTTTTTATGCACGCAAATCAAAGTTCAAGCCAGCAAAAGGACAGCGTATCGACGCTTTTGCGCTTGTCGGCTCAGAATTTCGGCTGACAAGTTCTGTAACATGAAATGGTCAGAAAAAAAACATATCCTGGATTAGCTTTACGGCCGAGGCATTACGGAATGAGTGCCGAATGACTGATATAACTTCGACCAGACCAAGTGCGCCCCCCGCCTCTCTGCTTCCCAGTACGATGCCATGAAATCCCCTGCGCAAACGTCCATTTAAGACGTGCCTCGCGTTGGCAAATCCACCATTGCCGGTTTCGGCGGGTCGCGCCACGCGGCAATGACCTTCGTCTACCTGTTTATAGTAGGCCGATCCCAAGCCAACCGGTTTCTCCGCTGGCCGAAGTAACCCGATACCGGTTTCGATCAACCGCCCGAAAATATCTTCATAACGCGCTATCAACATCTCGGGGTCAGTATAGCGAGGATGCAGTGCCACGTTTTCGAGTTGGACATGGCCAGATCCGCTCCAGATATCCCTCGAATCGTCCTGAGGCGCCGGCATCATACAAGCCTACGCCAACGCATTTTCGTCAATGTTACACCGCCCATGGTCTGAGCAAACCGCCAGGTCAAGGTGGTGCGTCACAAACTAGCGCTGATTTGTCCTGAGACCGCGTTAATCACCCCCAACTGAATACCCGATGGTTAAGCGCGCTGTACTCGACGAGATGGAGCTGCTGGCGATGAAAAGTGTGGTACGCGGCCGCCACCGCAACCATGATCGCCTGGTGTCACTGCTGACGGACGCCTGTTACTCAGCACTTTCACCAGTCCGGGATATACCTGAGACGCGTGAAGTTACGTCACCAGCGATACTAACATGCTGCCGCCGATCCGGTGAACGTCCACCCTGCTGGACAAGACACTGCGCACCCCTGTCATCCGCGGACAGCGCGGGCAACCTGCACCACTACGACGTCGCCCCAGCGCAGAACGCGCGTCTGGTGACTCAGCGTCAAGTTTGCAGCCCGATCAACCGCGATGGAGTTTCTGGTGGTCACCGTGTCGCGTGTTGGACCGATCCGGCGAGTTGAGCCATGGTTCCTGGTCCGTGATGCGCAGAACACGACTATGACCTGCCGCGTGCGGATTTTGACAAACACATGGCGCGCAAATTACCGCGATGCGCACCCGGAATACAATCGCAAGGGGCGGGCTTTGTTGCAGCGGATGCACATGGGCAATTGGTGTGCACTACACACTCGTCGCGCACGCTGTACTGGACTACCTTTATCGATAATCCGAAATCAGCTCAAAGTGGCAGTCCTCGCCGTTCAATGCGATGGCCGCCTTGCTTGGTGACGGCCAATTGCACTGCGGAGCTTTGAACGAACACCCAGAGCTTCCTTTGCGCATGTTGAACAAGGTCTGGTATGAAGGCCCCGCAGACCCGATACATTGGTCATCGTCGCTCCGGCGTCGGACGATTCGAGTCCAATTCAGCCTGGTGCCCTCTCCGGTGGTACGCGAAAGCGCTTCTACGCATGGTTTGCCATGCCGCGGCCGATGCCGGCGCCATTTAACACACGCCCTACTTCATACGCCCAAGCCTGCGCGGGCTGGTCAAGCCAACATCGAGATCTGAAGCGCTCCACTTTATTCTCGCCTTTCTCGCCGGCACTGCTGGCACCTTTCAACCGAGACCACCTCCATCGATCTTCAGCATTCTCTCCTACTTAACCGATCCTTATGCTGTGTTTCGGCTTCTTCTGGTCCACGGCTGGCCCCAGGGCATTCGCAAACTGGTCCCGAGGGTTGGAACGGTATTGCTGGTTGCCACCTGATTATCGCCTTTGTCTGGTTCAGCGTAGTGAGCACCCCCAATCGAGATCTGTTCTTCAATGCACGCCGCCAGTGGATGACCGATGTGGCCACAACTATGAGCACGCAATGCGCCTGATTCGTCGGGATCGCGATGGCTTTGCGGTGATCCCGACCAATCTTCTCATTGCCGAGACCGCGGTATTTACCGTCATCGGGGGCGCACTTACCCTCAAGGCTTCGCGGCGCTCGGCGCAACGCGTTGGAACGTGTGGGCGTGGTTCTGCCGACGCAGCCCAAGGTATCTTTCAGCGTAACTGATGGCTTTGGCCGTGCGTAAGTGAAACCAATGGATTGTGTTGATGGCCACCGCAACACGCCGGTGACAACTTCAACATCCGAAGGCATGCGTACCTTGTCGGCGAACATTGCCCGTGGAATTGCCCCGAAACGCCGTCGGCTCTTCACACTCCGCGTGCTGTTCCTCGCGGCCCTGTACTGCTGGCGCTGACCTGTCCGTCGTCAACAACCATTGCTGAAATCCGTGCGCGAAGCGGTGCGTACGCGCACAGCAACCTGTGATCACCGGATAGGGATAGAAATGAAAGCGTGTTCAAAGAGTGGTTCTCCCTGAATCTGGTGAACGTGGGCCATCAATTGTCTGCATGTTGATGTGATCGGCCTTCTGGGGCTTGATCGCGGTGCGCGGTTTGGGCACTTCTGGCCACGCCGTTGCCCGAAGCGTGGTGATCACCGAAACAGGAGGTGCAGCGTCGGGTGGGCTTCGTGAGCGCGTGCGCTCCAGACCATTCCTGCTCGCATGGCCACGGACGCCGTGCTATTTCGTACTGAAGGTACCCGAGTTGAATGAACCCGCTGGCTGTTCAAGAGCAGGCAACCGCGACAGACGGCCGGATTTCATCTGGAGACCGGGTCGGCATGGCCGAGTTCGAGTACTCGAGATCCTTCAAATCGACGTCGGAGTGGGGCAATTTTTTACGGCTATCCGGTCAGTCTGACCAAGACAGGTCACACGCTGCCTGAAGCACCTGAGTTCTGGAATGCATTGCAGACATCGGTAGAGCGCAGCATCGTCCTGCAAGTATGAATCAAGGCAAATTGAACGCGGCGCCGCATTGGCCGATCATACCGATATTGAAGCCCTGCCCTGATCACGTCGCCTCGCCCTGGCCGATCCGCAAGCCGAAGTGCCGGAGGCGAAGAGGCGCGATTAATGCTGCCAGCTCCGCAACTTACAGCCGAATAACGGGCCGAGTTGCGGAAGGAACTGATCAGCCTGTATGCCAGCACCACTCGCGATGTGCTTCTGCCACGGTCCAGTGCTATGATGTGGATATTTCGCTGCACCAATTGCGCTGTCAGTGCGCCGACGCCCATGTTCCTACCGACCAAGAATTGGCCATTACATGGTGGTCTGGGCGAGTTCTGACGAGGATCCGCGTGTGAGCGACACTGAGGGAGCATTCTTCCCGGCGATTTTCGGCACCATTACATGGTCTTCGTGATGACCCTCATGGTACCCCCTTTTGTAATCTTCGCCTCGAATCACTGCGAAGAATATGCCAAGCATGGCACCAAGGAGCGGATCACCGAATACGTGTACAACCCTGCTGGGTGCGTCCATCGTTTACGTGTATTTGTCTGGCTTTCTTCGTGTAACTTCCTGGGCGGCAATAATCGACCGATGTTCTACGAGGCTCTCAGCTTGCGCGGCCCACCTCGGTCTACGCCAGTGGTTGGTGTTCTGGTCATCGCTGACGCTGGGCTGCTGACCCTGCGATAGTGATCGTGTCCGAACCCGAGGAAGGTCTGGCACGTCTCCAGCACTATCCGTCAGGTAGTCTGCATCTGGCCGCGACAAAGCCGAGACGCATGTGGAAAGGTGATTGTGCCCCTGGCAACACCCGGCGATGATGACCGGCAATGATCCTCGCGCGATTGCGCGGTGCTGCAGCGAGTAGCCCGCTGATGCTGGTGGGCTGTGGTCAGTCTGGCCCCGACCCACATGTGACGGTATCCGCGCGCTTTATTACTCTGGAGCGCAAATCATGGCACCTGGCTTTTCACTATCTATGGAAGTTGTTCCGGCTCCAGAGTCCCTAACGTTGAAGCGTGCGCGCCGTTGGTGTACGCCACCCGCTGATTCTGGTCCTGTTGATCGTAATCCTCTACCTGGCCGCCATTCATCCTACACTGCGGCGAGCGCTCCTCGCAAGCGGCCTTTCTGAAACTGAATCCACTCAAAACAGTAAACGACATGAACCAACGAGTTCAAACTGAAAACTCACAGGCAACAACAAATGGCAACAAAGTAGGTATCTCCGCCAGCAGCGGCCTGACTGATCGCAAGGTCAAACAGTTTCTGTCATATGCCCAACGAAACCGCCAAGAATCCAGGTCAACAATCTGAGCTGTTCTACGTAATGACCACCTCAACGGCAAAATTGGGGAAATCTTACCATCCCGGAACAAAAGGTCACCGCTCATCGTCCGTCCGTGTGCAAGTCAACGCTGCCTGCGCTGCTTCAAAACCGCATGAACGATCTGGTCATATCCTGCCCGATTTACGCGCGAGATCAGAGGACGGCAAAGAAACACATATACCGCACGTTGGAACGTGGCAGAGTTGCGCCGCAACGTGGGCATGGTTTTCCAAAGCCAACCTTCCCCAAATCCATCAACCAGAACGTTGCTACGCTGCGTTGCAGGGTCAGCCTCCAGCGGGATCTGATGGGTGTCAGCGCTCCCTGCCGTTGTTCCGACTTGTGGATGAGGTCAAGGACCAGTCTGAATACAACGCTTTGGCATGTCCGTGTCATCCAGCCGTCTGGTCCTTGCCGGCGATTCGATCGAGCCGGAATGATCTGCTCGACGATCCGGCTCGCATCTGGATCCTAATCTCGACGTTGAAGATCGAAGAGCTGATCAAGCGATTAAGAAGACTAACATCCATCATTAGTACCCACAACATCCAGCAGCGGCCCGTGTGTCCGACTACACTGCTTTATGTACATGGTGACTGATCGAGTTTGGCGATATCCAACACCCTTTTCCACCCGGCCAAGAAACAGACCCTCGAAGACTACATCACTGGCGCTACGCTATCAGCGGAGATATTCATCATGAAGAAAGATAAAGAAGCCTTTAGCCAGCAAATCTCCAGCATTCAAAAGACTTGGAAGATATCTCGTACCATATCGGAGATGAGTGGCTGGTGGAAAAAACAGGCAATGACCATTACTGCATTGAACGAAGGTGACGAAAAGCTCGCTGAGCAGGCGCGGACCAATACGACAAACGAGGATCATCAATGGAGCGGCCACAGATGACGAGGAGTGCAGCGCAATTCCTCGCCCGTCGTCAGCTCGCGCCAGCGACCTGCCTGTATTGCATTACCAAGATCATTGTCGATCTGGAACGCATCGGCGACGAAGCCTCGAAGATTGCCAGCGCGCCTGCAACTGTTTCGTAAGAGCCAGTCTCCACCACGTTATCGTCGAGTGCGCACATCGGCTCACCACACTGCGCAAGATGGTGCAGATGCGCTGGGATGCCTCGCCGTTCAATGATCAGCGTTTCTTGTGCAACCGAAAGACAAATAGTCCGATCGGAATACAGAGCGGTAATGCGCGAAGATTGGTCACCAACATAATGGAAAAGTGCCACTGTTCCATCAGCCGAGTACTGCGCCATTCTCTGGTACTAGCGTTCGCTGGAACGGGTCGTGCCACGCGCGCAATGGTAGCTGAGCAGGGATCATCTGAGGTCCAAGGTACGACGTGCGACATTGGTTGACGCGCATGGAAAGCGAAGTCCAAGAAAACCGATACGCCGTTGTTCTAAAATAAACCTCTGCCTAGCGGTTTTTTTATATCATACTATTACTCAGGCCAATACCACTCACGATCTGAAGTAAGCTTCTTCATCGTCACCTGGTAGCCCGGCACTGGGATTGGCCCCCCACAGACCGGAAACATCCTTCTTTGATGTGTCTCGCAACTGTCTCGACAGCCCTTCCTCACCGTCACTTGGGCCGCGACTTTCTTCAGGACGCCCACCTAACTTGCTTGTCCACCTGCGTGGCAGCTACCAGGGCTGCTGTTGAACAGCGCTTCGCCGTCTGCCAGCGATGGGATGCCAGCATGCCCCCACGGTCATTAAGGTAATAGTAAGCCGTTTCATGGTTAATGCGCACAGGCATATCAAATCGCATGCCATTCTATGCTGGAGGCTTTTACGCAGGAGCGATCCAAATGCCGCTTAACATGAAATACAAGTGGCCATTTGTCGCAGATCGTTCAGTTCTCAAGCCATGACGGCGAACAATGATGTTGGTATGTTCGGAACACAAAACACATTGTTGCTTTGGTGGCATCTGAAGATCACCGAGCGCTGCGGAAAACCTATTCATAAACTATGTATGAGTTCATGGAAAATCACTCTTTCAGACTATCCCACGCATCGCACCGCGCGTGGCTGCCACGGCGATCCCGATGAAT
>Ga0163217_1027334_pt1 | contig 17169 bp, 7 predicted proteins | sample SynspAceP_FD_185933 | JGI IMG/M metagenome (GOLD analysis project Ga0163217, IMG submission 185933) | Saline lake microbial communities from Ace Lake in Antarctica - Synechococcus sp. Ace-P (PacBio error correction) | ecosystem: Environmental > Aquatic > Non-marine Saline and Alkaline > Saline ...
TGGAACAAAAGAAAAGAAGATAAAAAATCCGGTTTGCTTGAACGCTGCCCCTGGATCGGGGTCAACAAAAATCTTTTGACTGCCCCCCTCATTTAAAAAAAAGCGTTTTTGTAAGTTTAAAATTTCAAAATTGGTCCCCCATAACCTTCCCCGAAAATATGTCGGAAATCTTCATCCCGTTTTTTCAAAAGTCCTTTAATCCATCGGCTTTTTGAACTTAGTCTGCTGAATGAACTGTAATATTTCTTACTTCATCTGTAAAGGCAATTTTTTTTCCTCTGCCCGTTCAAAATTTTCTAAGGTAAAGGTGCTTGTTTTGCGTGTTATTGAAAGATGTCAATATTCTTTCTGAGTTTTTTAAAACTGGTTCCTTGTATAGAATGAACTGGCAGTTAAGCGCGAATAAATGGCCGCTTTTTCTTTAAATTATGCTGCCAAAAGAGATTAAGGGCATTGTCAAGAGCCATCCATACCGCTTTTCTTTCCATTTTTCGTCGTTTCTTCGAACGTAAAGTTTAAAATCTTTCCGGCCATCGAACTTGCTGCGGGCAAAAGTGTAATTAAGCTTGGTAGTTTCAACTGGCTTGAAAGACCCTCTTCAAAGGTCAGCGTAATGTATTTCCGAAAACTGGTAAATCCAAATCCAAAATTGAAGTTTATTGCCAAATCCAATCTACGCTTGTGGTAATTCTTGGTTTAGGTTTCGTTGTCTTTCAAAAAATTAAACGTTAGACCTTCGGTCACTCAACTGACTTTCCAATTGTCTGTGATTAAAGCCTGCATAGAATTAAGATTCAAATTTATCGATGATTTGATTCTTCGCTATTCGAGCGGTTTCGAGTTCCGTTGAGGTTCTTCCATCCCTCCTGCGTTCCAAGTTTCAATTCTTTTTTCAGTAAATATCGATCACGCCACTCTTCCTTCTGCATCGTGAGCGGGATTTGGGATTGTTGATGATTTTTAATCTCTTCTACTACGTGCCGCAATTGAATCCAAGTTTTGGGGTAAGGAAGATTCCCTTCCATTAATCCAAATATTGTACTGGGCTTCCTCTCATGAAATCCCACGATCGTCCTTAACCGATACAGAAGGAGTATTCCGTAAAACTGCTATAACGTCCCACCGGCATTGGCCAAATTAATATTTCTGGACGTGACTTATGAGTCCTTCTAGCGTAGTTCGAACAGGAAGTTTTGGAGGTTTGTTACCATACCTCGTCTAGATCTTTGACCTTCACTTATAAAATTTAGCCTCGCCTAAATTGTCGAATCCTTGACTTGAGATTGGAAACCACTACATCTTGAATACCCGATGAAAAATGCTTTGAATATATTTTTCCTTGCCGGAAGCGATCAAGTTAAAAACTCCATCCTCGTTGGTAAATCTGAATAGGCTAGGCTAGTACTGTCGGAAATTGCCGACAATGTATTGGTACAAAACTAACAGGTCTGCTGGGGTTTTGGAATCAATACTTTGTACCCGTAAACTGACTTTGAGCGATCGATTCCAAAAGGATTAAAAATAAACATGAAAAAACTTAAACTATTAAAAAAATAGTTGACTTCATTTTTGTTAAAGTATTTGGATTCCAATCTTCGCTGGTTGCTTTATGTTTTGTTTCAATCTTTTATTAAAATCATTAAACAGAAACCACAAAGAGAGGGAACTAGTTGTCATTTTTTTTGATCCAGTGGTTTTATATCAGAAAAAATAGATTTTAGTTTGATTATGTTTGGTACAATACTTTTTTAGCACTAAAGAATTTCATTAGAAAATCACTCATAATCCTTTGAGCAGAAAGAATGGTAGCTCCAGTTATTTTGTGATGCCCAAGCGTCATTTTAAAGGGCTAAAAAGTCGTGGTTGACCTATGGTTTGAAAATAACTATTAGGTTTTACCATGTCATACTTGAATTTCAAGTTTTTGCGTAATACCACACCCAAGCCCCAATCATTAGGCCTATTTTTAAAGCCCAATTGAATTTTTTGGAAAACCAAAAAAACAATCAAACAGTAAATACATAACGGAGAGCCAAGCTTCAAGATAAATTGGATCGAGTAACATTCCGATGGTTCGGTCTACTGCTGTTGAATCAAGAAAAATGAACACAAGATATATAATCTTATGGATTGAAACGTCTCTTTCTCGTGTAAAAGCGAGTACTACTGAACAATTGCTAAGATCAAATTGGAAGAGAAACCAAAATTATGGACCTATGAGTGCGAGATATCCTATTTCCAAAAAATCCGAGATGTATATAATAGGCAGTAGTACAACACATAGCTGGGAAAATAAAGAGCCTTGTCATTCCGATATCTTATGTAAAAGCAAACTCTTCTATTCCGAATTAGTGCAACTTTTGGTGAGCACAACGAAAACCAACAAAGCAAAAAAGGCATAAAAGGAATTTCTGGATTGAATTGCATTGTGTCTAGGTCATAAAGCCAATTGTCAGCAAAGCTGACAAACCATTAAAATAGCCATAGTGAGACTCATGATTAGGGAAAAAATATTTTCTTCATAGGCAACCTTGATGGCTTAAGACTGTATGGAATATACAAAATGAAATAAGAACACCTAATCAATAATTGGAAAATGAAAGTCGGTTGAAATTAAAAAGTCAGCTAAGTTATCCAAACTAGATTTAATGGCCCGCTGTAACCTAAACCTAGCCACTAAGCACACCATTATTAAACATTTTCCAAATTTTGCTTTAGTTTTGGAAAGGATAAACTCTATATAGGCAGGCAACAAATAAAATTTTTATCCGCTGTGCTGTTTGCTTTGATAGCAATTCTACCAAATAGTTTCGCACAGAAACCGCCTTTACTAATGAGATGATGCGAATCAAAGAAAGGCTGGGAGTCCAAACTTAATCAGATGAAGGAAATATTTGCGGGAATACAATAGATGGGAAGTCGTCTAGATTTTGGCACGATCAATTTTTAGATTTCAGATCTAAGCCTACCCTATATGTTATGCTGGTAGCTGTTTATCATCAACACTGAAGAAGTGTCGGAAGTTAAAGACCCTATTCCCAAAAAGCCTAAAGTCAACGTCAATAGCTTGGGCCCTAACATAAGGAAATGCCTTTTGAAGAAAAGGGAGAAAAGCTTCACTTGATGGGTTTTTATATGTAGACTCGCAACAAACTTAGAGAATAATTATTAAACGGAAATCCCTCTCGCAACGATGACTTACTTGGACAACCATACAAAATACTTTTTGTGCATACACGTGAGGCCACTTGGATGACTTAAAGCCATGGCGCTATAATAAGGAAGCACAAAAGGTCCGATCGTAGTCTCTGATTTCAAAGCCTTCCTAAATGGGAATAGAATCAGAAATACTATAGCCTTAGGAAATTGCATTCTAGTGAATTGTATCCAATGGGCTTCTAAAAAGCTCTTGACGAAATCGAATTACAATGGGAATCAAATGTAGTGGCGATGGCCAATATCTTATTTTCATGAAAACTTCCATTAAAACTGTACGAGCGTAATAGGGAACAGAATATCAGACTGCTTTACTTGAAAGCTCACAACACAAGAACCTGCAAAAATTCTTATATCCACGCGACAAAAAACGACGAGATTTATTGTCTGAAGTAAACTACTTATGCATGGATTGATCGCAATGTGCTATCTCCAAAACACTTGGTTGGTGATGCAAAAACTTGACTATAAGAAAAGCTTTTCACTGAAGAAGAACAGAAAAGAATTGAAGTTTTTCCCGTCCTAGCTTGGAGTCCAACCGAGGACCCAATTAATGCTCAGTTCCGAAAAGCTATTGGCTAGTAGATGCTAAAGGAACTAACTTGGAAATGGTCTATGATCGTAAGATAACGAAAAAGCCCATAGCTAGAATTTCTGATGTGGTCACAAGATGACGTACTTGGATTTTGCCTTATTCAATGCAAAGAGAAATTGGAGCGAGGCCTCACAAGATTTTTGACTTGCAAACAATAAAATGGAGAAATCTCTTGCAGAGCATGTAATGTGTATTCCATGTTCAGTCATCAAAGACAGATCCAGGGTAATATTAAAGCGTTTCGGATGGAGATCTCCCACCATGTGATGCTACGGATATGAATTTCCATTCGCCTGAAATCGCTACAATCTTAGAATCCTTGGTTGGCGTAACAAGAAGCTAAGCCGAATTCAAAATTTACTCACTATAGTAATGTGATGGCAAGTGAATAAAGGGGATTTTATAGCTACCCGTTGATTTAGACAAGAAAAACCTACGCACAATTGGGGTATGCGAAGTCTAATGACAGTTCTGTGACAATGCTACAACGTAATATGAAACGCTGATTGCAATCAAGGTTATTTCGCTCTTCGCCTTACCGTTGATTAGAAATTGGCTATCAGGAGAAGCTTGGTCAATTAGGCATTACCTTCGTGCGATTAATAAATTGGTAGTGAAGGAAAGGTTGATAACGATCAAGTAAGGCGTTCATGGCACCAGCTATGGTGGTTATGCTCTTCGCTTTGATACACAAACTGATCGATTTGCGGGCAGCGATCAATATTTTCTGGAAAAGTGAATACATCAGTTTCTTGGGTGACAAGCACAAATAGGAACCCCTATTATTGCCAGCTGGCAGAAATGGTCAGATCGAATCGGAGCTCCTTTGGGATGAGCCCTTTAAATACATTGCTACCTAAGTGCCCGTATTTACAATGCGATCGATCAAAACTCCTCATTTACTTGATTTTTTGCAGGTGAGGGATTGGAAGTGCCTGGTAACAAGATTCGAGAAGCCTTCTATTTATCGGATGGCGCCGATTAGTCAAGAAGTGCTCTGGGTGAATTACCCTCAAACGGGCCATGGGCTTTGAGCACTAGTATGAAGGCGATTTTCACGATCAAATGAATCGAATCTTTGACTTACGAAAGCATTTAAAAATCAAAAAGAGAAAAAGAAGCTGGACCAGCGAAGTGGTGGGCTAATAAATTAGGGAATATGGGATTAGGAGATTGGAGAAGGAGAATAATGAGATTCGTAATTAATGACTATCCTCAACAATACGGACATCCAAGAACTCAACCGACAACAGACACCGAGAACCGATGGACTCGGTCAAATAATTTTAATAAATATAACATGAAAAATTATAGTAGTATGCTTTAGGCCTAATTCGTTACTGGAATCCCTGTCCTTCAACGCGTAATAGCCAACCTATGATAGCTCGTGATTTATTAGAGGGACAAATCAGCAGAGTGGCTGCAAGTCTATACAGGCTTCAAGATTGGAATAAGTCTGTAATTATTATTGAACCGTCAAATAAGAATTGGCGGCTTGACTACTGGAAGACCTGGGCAAACTGAATATTGGGCAATAAGCATTGCTTTGAGGGATTTCCAGAGAGTTTTTTAACCACGATCATAGGCATATTAGTGAGCGGCCTGCTAATGGAAACTGGCAAAAAGAGAACGAGTACATTGATAGTGGCCAAACCCGAGACCAAAAAGGAGAAGATGCCATGTGACTTTGAACCTTCACTGCTTTTTGAAAGTGTATCATCAAATGCTAGTGGGGAGAAAGGTTGAAATTATTTATGGCGAACGCCTATTTGAGATCTGATGAAGGAAATAAAAAAATCAGATGGTCAAAAATTCTATCTATTAAGATGGAAGTGGAAAAAACTTTTTTTCCGCAGATTGTTTTATGGAATGCAACCTATGAAGGAGATCTTATTGTATGCAGGAGTTAGCTACACAGTTGCAGAAAGTAATGGGCAAATAAGCAGGAATCATTTAAAATGGGGTGCAAGGCAAATTACTATGGCGGTAAATTCTTGAAAATTACCCTCCGAAATGCCTTAACCATAATTTTTGTCCAATGTAAATCTGTACATTTGAAAGGGGAAATTCCTTTAGCGGCTTACTCCCATAACCTTATCAAAGTGAGTCCCTGAATAGATGGGTTCGCTGGAGATAAAAGGTTCAGAGCTATTGCTTCCGTATGTGTCTTACGGGATATACAGAGAATAGAATTCCATTTTAAAAAAGCCAGCAGATACGAAGAGATTAAACTTGAACTTTATTTTAGAATATATGAACAGGAGAAACCCGATGCCCTGATTCAATTCCCATGCAAAATCGCAAGACCGATACAAAATAACGTTCCTGGGTTTTCAAACTGATTTATAGGTCCAAAATCATGCTTATACAGAAGCTGAGCTATGCTGAGGCGGAGAAGATCGTTTGAAGCGCAAATCGTAACTATCAACAGGAGTTAATGTGGGGCTATGCCAAATCACACCTCGAATTCCTGAGAAAAATCAAAGCGGGTGTATCCAGTGGGGAACTAGTAAGGAATGATTTGAGCGCGAAGACGGTTGGCAAAAACCAATTAATATTATTCTGGAAGCCAGAAAATGTAAGTGATTTTGTGATGACCACGTCCTTGTGAAGGGATTGAAGTGGTAGAAAGATGCAATTGGATTAGCTCCTATGGAATGGGACTCACACCATAATCCAAAGGTATGTGGTCACAATGTTACGTTCAAAATGAGAAATTAGAACCCACGTTGATGGTCCTTATCCGTTACTATCGGTCATAGTTCCCTAAAAAAGAATACTTACTAACTTTACTTGTCCCATTATGCCTGATGCATCCTCCATCGCATTTGGTCTACCATCCGAATGGAAACCCTGTGTCATGGTGCTTGGCCAATCGCATCCTTGCAGCCTCAAACTTAGCTACTAGAATATCCCGCTGTCCAAGATGTTCCCTATGTTAAACTGAAAAAGCAGCTTTTGGTTGAAAATGGGCAGCATTTGAAATAACAGTATCTCAACGTCTACAGAAAGTCTGGAATCCCTTCTCGATTAATTTCTTAGGTATTTAGAAGCAAAAACTAAACTTAAATTCAAGCATGCCTGGTCGCCGAATAATTAATTTCTAATCATTGCTATCTACTAAATCTTACTAACAACACACTTCTTTTTATGAAACTTACGCATCGGTCTAAAGCTTTCCAGGAACTTACTGTAATGAATGTATGAGCTTATTTAAAGTACGACAGCGAGTATTTCGTCTGGAGCAAAACTGTGTGTTCTAATCATGAAAAACAAAAAAAAAACCCCCGAAATAAGGATAGAAATGCTACATGTCTTAATTATATTCAGATGAATATACTTGTTTGCTTATAGTAAGACTAGTTCCTGCAGGTTTTATCCTAATCCCGAAATGGCAATATTGGAAGGGTGATAACTTCGCCGTCTGCGAGAGGAAAGGGAACTGGGTAAAGTAGTGATGGAGTTTCTATCGAATATTGTCATAACTTTTTGGGTTGGAAATATTCGCTTGGAGCCAAACCTATGCAAAGTTTTATGCTATCTTGGGTTTTTTGGCTGAAGTGATAGGGTCGGAGGTGTATGATAGGATGGAAATTGAGCATAATTGAGCATGGTTAGGCAAGGTTAGCAGGCTATTATTACTATTCATTGCCACGATTTGGAAAATGGCGCAGACAGTGAAATTAATTGGATAGCAAAAGCTGGAAGTAATTTTAGTACCGGTTTTATAAATATCCCTAGACCACCGCGTAAATAAAAAAAACGAAGTGGATTCGCTAACACAAATCCGTAACATGCAGCTTAACTGTTCGTACATCATTGTTTAATCATACTTGCCTGTATTATGCTCGAGTGATACTCCTGCTCACTGTAGTAAAAAAATACCATCACTCCCTTTGGGCGGCAGACCAATTGCCGAATTAAATCATTTTCGGCAAAATCGGAATGCATTTATTATTAAAATCTACAGGTTTGGCTAGCTTCAAAGTCGGGCTTTAACCGAAGAAATTTAAATTCACAATCGCCTTGTGCGGAGCTTTGATCCCTTTGGCGGCAAAAAAAAAATCTATTCTCTCGTTTTGGCTAAGCCGAATTTCAAATCGAAATCGATTTGGTCAAGTCCCAAGGATCGACTGACTTTTTTTCCTTACAAAGGTGTTGCGTTTCTAGTGCTTTTTAATTCCATCCTATGAAAGGCAAATACCTAGGTTTATATGTAGACCTGGTGGTTTAAAAAACGCTTTGTCTATGAAACTTCCATGCACTTCTTGTTTTCTGTTTTAAGGCGATTTTTAAGATTTAAAATCAGAACTGATAATTTCCACTCAATTAAAGCAATACATTTACCGTTTTTTATACAACAAGTGTTTTGGTATGCTAAAAAAATCTGTTGTTTTTAAACCTGGTAAGGTCTATTTTTTGAAGTAGTTGCTATTTTTCATCTTTTTCATAGAATCAATGCTAACGAAAATTATCATCGTATTTTTTTTCTGATATAGTTGCCTATACCTTTTGATGGCCCAAAATGAAGACTTTTGCTTTTAATTAGATGAAACAAAACTCTGAAATTCACACTCAAGGTTTTTAACTCCAGTACAATGTAAAATTATCAAAGAATTAGGAAGATGGAGTCTTGCAGTTTTTGAAAGTACGAGGAACTTTTTAGCCGTTAGTCTGGAATCAAAAAATATGGAAAACTCTAGCGATCCTTAAATTAAAATAGGAATTGCATGGTGGTGAATTGATATTGACGCATGAGAATGTTTTTGGAGATGCGGTCAATATGCTTCAACGGATTCAAAGTATCGGATGCCTTCCAGTTGTATTTTTTTTCTACTGGAAGTATTGAACAAGGTGCGCTGCCAACTGTATTACCTGGTAAAACTTGGCCCTTTTTAGGCTAAAAAATGTAAAGAAAGAACTAGAACTCTATGCCCTCCACGAATGCTCTTTACTTAGTCCCAAAAGAGCAGAAAATTCAAAAATTAACGACGCCAGAACGTGCCAAACCTTGGGATAGTTTTGGGTTTCACTGGCAGCTGCCATTTCCATTTCCTCATATTTTTGATCTATTCTTAGTTTTGGAATGATTTCACTTGGGAAAAGGACCGTCCAGTTGCTGTTTTGCCTTTTTGAAAATAATAGATATACCAAAGCATCAACGCCTTTATGTTCAAAGGAATTCACTCAAGAAGTCATCAACCCAGCTAGTCCGAAAATGCACGATATTAAAAGTAATTTCCTATATGTCGTCAAGGACATTCCCAATCAGAAAATTGACTTGGACTCCTTGGCTGGTTCCAAAGTCAGCACGATTTTGAGCAATGATCGATTCAATACTGGAAGATAAACAAGTTGATGTCCAGTTTGATAGATATTGAAGAAAATCAAAAGTATCTGACTGAATCTTTATTCGAATATGGACAAGAGCTACTTGAAATCCCAAAGTGCAATAGCCAAAAGAAATTTTCAAGGATTTTGGTATCTTCTTTTTGCAAAGGAAAAGCAGAGATTGGTAAGTGATCACTTCTAGTCCAAAAGCATTTGATTTGGTTTATCAAAGCACAAGAGGAATACCTTCTTATTATAAATCTGAACATTTTATTACTTCTGCAGAATATTTCAAAAAAGCATTTGACATGGATCCTAATTTTACTGCTGCATACGCGGCTATCTTATGTCTACGCTCAGCTTCTGCAATGATCCTCTAACTTGTATGAATTAGCAGTTTGGCGATCAGGGCCGCGCTTGGTTTGCAAATGACCCCAATATATGCCGAGTTTTGTATAATCTCGAGAAACCTTGTATTACAACAATAGGCCAGCTTGGACAATGCCGCGAAGATCCTTCTGAACAGCACTTTCGTCAAGCCAAAACTACAGTCAGGCTATTGGAAACTGGCGACCATTCAATTTCTCCCAAGGTATCTTTTGCAGCTGCCATCTGAAGGACCAGAAAAAATCTGCTTCTTTAAATCCAACATAACCCCTAATGCCATATAAACTTAAGTTGGATTTAACAAATCTGAATCAGGACGAAGAGGCACTAGCTTGGTTCTAAAGGTCTTGAATTGGCAATTAGTCGCCAAATACCTACGAGTTTATATGCTACAACTTATCGAGTCAAACATAAAAATCAAAGAATGCGAAGACTTGCTTTCCCAAACACTAGCTGTTGCAAATTTTGAATCGTGGGTTAAATCAGTTTTCTTTCAGGAAGACTAATTGCACAGAATATTAAAAAAATCAATCTTTAGCTTATGAGTTTTAATCGATTATTTTTTTATAGTACCCAATAAACTATTCATTTTTGACTACCTCAACCTCTGGTCAAAACGAAATCGCACAGATAGTCTTTTGGGACAGTGCTATAATAAAAATCAGAGAGAAAGAGGTCTTGAAGGACAAGAAGATTTAATAATATTAAACTTGATCTAGCAGCACAATGTAGTGAAACATCAAGATTCGGCGAAATCTTAGATACCTTCAAGGAGCTTTTTGAACTAGGATGGCGAGATTTGTTTTTTGTAGAATCAAAATCCAATTTTTTATCCTAAAAGAACCCTAGCTTATTTGAATATATCGAACAGGTAAAGAAAAAATTTGAGGAATGAAAGCGTTATTGACTACCGCTCCGCCCCTCAATCGCCAACAATAATAAACAGTCTAAGCAACCCGTTAATTTACCTTTTTGCTATCGAGTAAGTGGTATTTTGATGGAGGACCAGTCATTCGTCTGTGAGCCGTTTGGTAGGCCTCCATTCACATGAATAATCCCAGAAACTAGGCTGTTAGCCATGGAAGCTCCCTGTAGCCACTGCGTAGCTAATCTTCCGGAAATGTAGAAAAACATCATTTCTCCAGGGCAACGAAAAATCTATGGAAGGACTCCCGAATGTGGAATAAATCAAGTACACGGACGAAATAAGTACCTGACTAAAAATCATACGTGATGCCCGTTGATGCAACTATAATAAGTATCAATTTTATAACTCAAACAGCCGGGAAAAAGCACACTTCAGAATCGTCATGAACAATTCCGACTTGCCATCTAACTGCAACATATATCCTTTATTTGCCAATTGCGTATTTGTTTTTAGATTCCTCTATATTTTTAATTGCATTCTGGTCTGCATTGCGGTTATTTTGCCACCAGGGTAAATAAGACGATACTTACGATAACCGATATCCCCTGATTAAGCCTTTTTGAGATATTGACGCATGCTTTTCAAAATAACTTGTCCATTCTCTTCTCCATTCAATCCGTCACTTAATGGGATTAATGGGCGCCTGGCGAGACACATTCATTCCCAGCAATTTGAATTTAGAACTCATTGTGGCTCTCCTTCGCCGAATACCGGGCAAGTGGGTTCCATGGTCTATCAAATCCAATAAATGGATTTGATCAATTGGACGAATGATTTGCCAAATTTGGATCATTTTATCACGTTCAAATCCTAATGATTTGAATTCCTGAATCCACTCCAAATTTTAACTGGTGCTTTCAGTCTCCACAGAATTAGGGTTGACAAAGTTGATATTAGTGCTGTATGAGTGTGGAGGAATCATATTGCACTCTTTGCATCCGGGCTCTAACATTTTGCTCGACTGGTCCTTCGCCTTGCATTCTGCCCGCGATATTTTGGAAAGTAAGTTCTGCTTCGCTTTCTAACCTCATTTACTGCTAAGATGCTTCGTGCTTCGGCTCTGGTCAATCTTCAATTTGAATAGCAGAAAAAATTCCACAAATCACATCTCTTTGCTGACCATGTACTTGAACCTTGTTTTCAAGAAAAAATCAAGATGGATTTTATTTTTTTGATTTACTACATGCCCTGATGCGATCTTCCATGTTTTTGGTAGTTGAATGTTTCCGTGATGACAGGATGAAGATTTTTCTTCATCTAAAAAAAACACATACGAACCAGAAATGAAGTTGAAGCAAGAATCTACACCTAATGAATTTAAAGGTCTTGCTTGTATAGGAATTCTCCCAAGTCAAATTCCACTGCCGTTATTTATCGTTTTTGCAATGAAATTAGGAGGGAAAGAGGAGGAGTATGTAATAACTATGATTTTTTCATAACATTAATGGGTAAATGGTTCACAATCAATTTTTTAAAAGGTATACTGAACTTTAAAAATATGATTGTGACGAAAATTTTGGGAAATGAGTTACACATTTAAAGACAATCTTCTTTAGAGATTGCCTCTTCCGGCTAGAATTACTAAGAAAAAAACTTTGAAGGCTCCGAATAGAGAACAATTGAGAAGTATTGAACGCAAAGCTTAGGAGCTAATAGCGATCGTCTAGAGTGGACCTGTCAAGTGAAGAATAATCTGGATTTGCGTCCAGTATCCCTGGTTTATAGACTTAACTGGCATTGAGCATTTGAGAATGGTTGGAAAAAGTTTAGTTTGTATTGTTTTTTGGACTTACGAGTAAGGTAAGGAGTTTTTGAATTGATGAAATTCGTGCCCCTTTGGCATTTTTCTGGCATTATTAAGTGACCAAAAGATTTTTTAAAGGTTTCTCCTAATTCTCTAACAAATTTCTTTTGGGAGTTAAAAGCTAGTATGCGCAGAAATGAGTCCAATTAAAATTGGTCTCAACATATATAATATTTGAGCAGTAAAATGGGTTAACCATTTTGTCAAATCCTTAATGAGTTGGGAATATTTGTTCTAATCCAAATACACCTTAGTAGCAACAAAAGATCTGTAGATCTTGAAGCGCTCAACAGTATATCTGGTTTTAAATAAATTGGACGTGAGTTGATTTCATGAAAAGAATTGTCAAGTAGCTGATAGACGCTAGTATTGAGAGATTTGCAGCAGACATCTTATGGGTAAATGATTGGATTTCAGTCCAACTACTGATTGACCCAGATTAACGCAATTGGAGATAGCCAGCATTTCTTCAGGTCCAAAATACCTCCGAAATAGTAAAAGACGGAGTTCGTAAAAGCTGATAAATGGAGGCGAATTTCAGAAACAATCACAAATTATAAGAAGAATGGCAATCCATAGAATGTCATATCACCATTATACCATTGGTTGATTCTAATCGCGTTGAAATGACTCACTACCTCGCTCTAGAAGAGCTGCAGCGTAGATTTGAAACGAGAATAGTTACTAGTAAACCTCCTCCCCTTATAAAGGAACTATTTTAAGCTGAAAAAAGAGCCCAATTGCGATCTAATCGTTAATGAAAAGACCTTTTGTGAATTTCTAACGAAACCGCTAGCTATTTGGGCTAGTTGTCAAGCGACCTGTCCCAGTTGCATTGAACTTTCCCCACGAACCATCGACAATCCCATTTCAACTTGCACATCCGTGCCTATTTAATTAATATCTGCAGTTTTACAATCTATTGCCTAGAGTAACTGAAATTAGGATTAGAATCAAAGCTCGCCTGAAAAAGATGGTATTTTTTTAAGCACTGGACGGGTTTTTACTTTAGTCTCTGATATTCCCGACGGTTTTCGAGACGGGTAAATAGGGAATTTTTTAGGTATTCGGTTTTAGGGTAGGGGGTGCTATCGGGATTTGGGTACTGACACGCTAGTATTGGTTTCAATTGGTCATTGTTGATTGATGCTCCAGAAATTCCGTTCTTTGAATTCGTGAGCTCTTGCTTAGTTCTTTCTTTGGCTAAATAGACAAATTATTTCTCCTAAACCTTTAAAATCCAGCTTCACAAAAGCAAATCTATGGGGGGTTGACTTAATTCAAGAATTTAAATTATTTTTGGCAAATTAAAAATCGCTATGAAAAAGCTTTACCATTATCATTTTTCTTGTTGCAATTTACTTTTTCTTCCGAGGCCAAGACCAACACTATTTTCAGAGAAGAATTTTCGAAGAGAGGAATTCGCCAAAAGAAGGAATCGGATCTAATGATGAGATTGGTTTGACAATGCCATAAGCCCGAATTCAAGGAGCAAGTGAAATCACACACTGATTAGTGTTATTCCGCAAATCCAATATCCTTTTTCTTTCTAGTGCTTGGAAACAGCTCGTTTCTTACCTGATCATTACACGGCAAAACACGATCTAACCTATCCTTCCGCATACGAGATGAAGAAAAAGAATGGAAAGCAATCAAGGGCAAAGTCTTATTACTGAGAATGTTTGTTTGTTCTGATTTTGTCAGGAATTACAGGAATAGATAAGTAAAAGGCAAAATCTCATTTTAGCTGCTGATTTGTTGGACAATGGATTAATCAAACTCCTGGATACCGTCCTTTACAACGGAACTTCAGCCATGCAGAGATCGGATGATAGCCGTGGACGAATACTTTTGGCAAGCACGAAATGCGGCTGATCCATGGACGGAGGGTACAACGCGGGAAGTGAATTTTATAGCTAAACTTAAGGGGTCCGATTCCTCAATTTTGAAATCCGTGATTCACTCCAACACTAAGCATGTGCCGCTTAATCAAAGTCCGAGGAAATCGCAGTACTCAAAAAAGCCAACAAATATCGCTGATTGTCAATTATTGAGGCAATGAGATCCACCAACCAGGGTTTATTGAGTATCAATTTAGATGCGCTGCCAAATACATTTTCTACCTGTATGGGGGCACAGGGGGATGGCTATCCATCGATTATAGGTGGGAGGGACGAAATGCTATCTGGGGCCATTATTTCATAAGAACAGGTCCGCTAAAAAGATGGCGACTGTACTAATGGACTACCACAGACTTATGAAATTTTATAATCCAGCGATGTCCCGAATGCTGGCCTGTGTCATGGCAAAGTCCAGCGAAGCACAGAAGCGCCTGGTATAATTTCATTGTAGCTTATAAGAAGATGCACTTTTCGCAATACATCAAACCGTGTCACCGGCTGATGAAGTCCTAAGACATGCCCACTGCCGCCGACATGAAGAATATCTGAAGATTAAACCTTTGTGAAAGAAAGCATTTTGAAGCGTGCGCAGGAGGCATTGAAATTCACGGGGTCAATTTCCAGCAATCCCAGTGGGAATGGCTGTTCATGATGTAGGCGAAGCGGTAAACGAGAATTTCCGTTGGAAGGCTGAAATGGGTATTCACCAATTATCCAATGATCTGGGTTGCATGAAGAGGGCTTTATACCGAGAATCGAGATGTGGCTTAGTAACATGCAAAATTGGAGTGAAAATCTAAGCAGTTTTGTTCCTCTAACTTTTATAAGAAGGTAGAAGCCACTATCAAGGAAAAAGGGATCATCGAATTTTAGAATTCTGCATCGATTAACCATCAGCTTCCATTAAAAACTAATTAAAGTCCTCAGCTCTTTTCAAAAATCTACTATGAAAAATTGGTTATGTTAATCTCGCTACTTCACATTATTGTTCATAGCAGCTTTGCTTCACCGATACTTATCCCAAAAATCTAAGATAGATTTCTGAACTAGTCAGTTCAAAATCGAGCTTTTTCGCCGGATGCTACGATGAAATCAAATTTGAATAAACCATCGATTGTCGATTATGCCTAGGTCCGATGGGAAAGAAAGTCTAAGATTGATTTTGGTCAAAGCATCCGAACCCTTGGGAAATAAAGGGATGACTCGTCAGCGGATTCTTTCTGATGGAAAAGGTTGGACTAACCCACTAAGTGTGGACTTAAGATCAAGCTTTCGACTCCTCAAAAATCAATCAACGAACTCAGTACACCATCAAACTGATTCTGGTTACCCCGGGGGCATCAGGGCTTTAAGATTGCCGATCACAAATATGTGTGACCGGACTTTACTGTAAGCGACAATGGCCTGACAAAAGGTAGAAATTGGGCTTTCTGTGATCGATCATCCTTTACGATAAAGCCAGTTCTGAATTTGTGGTGGAAGCCCTGTCATCTACAGGTAGTTTCACGCTTAAAATGAGAAACCGACCTTGCTAACTGGAAAACCGCTGAACCCACTGAAGGCATCTGTGCCGATGCTCTTGTTAGAATACGCTAGGTGTTTGCTCGATTTGCAGTTCAGGAAGTCGATCAGTTTGATTCCCATAAGTCATCAAACAGGTGTATGTTCAAAGCCCCGAAAGGGTTTTTATGATTTTGCCGAACGCCACGAAAAAGGTACTGGAGTTTTACAGTGATTACATGGCCGCTTTGTTCTTAACGAAAATTGGCTAATATTCAATCCCAACAGTGTAAGCGGCGGGATGGAATCGTGCTCTTCCTATATTCTACAGTGAAATTCGCGTGGTAGATCTGTAATGAGCGCTGGCGCAATGTGGCTGATTCATGAGATTGCACATCAATGGTTTGGTAATTCTTGTGACGAGTATGATTGGGGATGATGTTCTGGTTAAGTGGAAGCCTTTGGCTGACTATTTCAACTTGCTCTATATCGAGCATGAGCAAATAATATGACACGTATGCTTTATGGAGGGACTTTGCTTCCAGCAAAAGAGAGTGCTGATTTCTTGAAAAAAACGCCGGAGTATAGAATTGTCCATGATATGCACTACCGATATGGAAAAGGTGTCAGCTCCCAAACGACCAAGAAGCTGACCTTGCATATGCTGAAGGGGTGATGGGCACGGATATTTTCTGGAAAGGGATCGAGGTATTACGCCAAGTACCAAAATATGGATGCAAGTACAGCTGATTTCGAAATAGAAATTGGAAGAGCGTTCAGGTCTGGCTTAAGACATTTTTTTGAAGCAATGGCTTATACAAGTCAGGTGCGTTTAGTCTATGAATGGAATTGGAAAATACAATGCACACAAAATCAGGAAGTAAAATTACTTGAATCAGATTTTCAACCAGAGGATGGATGTTAATATCAAAATGCCATTGGAGGTTTGCGCCTCTTCAAAGACCGAAACTCAGATTAAATTGCTTACCGTAAATGAATAAAATGAGTTTACTTGAATAGTAGATTGCCGAACCTGAAGAGAATAAATTTGGATCCAACTAATGTTTGGGTGTTGATGATGCTAGTTTTTAAAAAAATTTAAAATGACCTATTATTCACTACAACATAGCAGAATGGAGGAGCGAAGGTTTCATCGTTGATTTTATTAAGTACCCAGATTCTCTTTTTGTGGGTCGACCAGAGATCCTATTAAACTACATGAAAATGAAGCGTCCCCAATAGTTTCAACTCCCCATAAATTCAGAGGAGTGAAATATTGTGGATAGTAGGGCGTAATTCCGACACAAATCTTATTTGGGAATATTCACAATTAACTTAAAAATATTTGAAAGTCAATAAGTTACGACTATAAAAAGATTCGGATCTTTCTGTGCTCCTCATAATTAAAAGAGAAGGATAAATTCAGAATTTTTAAGCCACTGGAAAATGATCGCTGACAAACACAAAAGAACTCCTGACTGGGCATGGAATTTTTGGGGATCCGATT
>Ga0163217_1003329_pt1 | contig 17167 bp, 7 predicted proteins | sample SynspAceP_FD_185933 | JGI IMG/M metagenome (GOLD analysis project Ga0163217, IMG submission 185933) | Saline lake microbial communities from Ace Lake in Antarctica - Synechococcus sp. Ace-P (PacBio error correction) | ecosystem: Environmental > Aquatic > Non-marine Saline and Alkaline > Saline ...
AAATGGACGTTGGTAAAGTATTGGGGTTCCCCTTAACAATTCTGTATACCAAGGATACATAGGGTTAGTTTTGTGGTTGTAGTCTTTCACCCCGATAGGAGCAAGTTATTTAATTTTTTGCTAGACTATCTTGTGCTGTTCTATCAGTTTTTGGAAGGCCCCGTCTTGTACATAAAATTTAATTCTCTCATCAAATGGGGAAGTTTCAAATTGTTCCCTTCAATATGTCGGGCAAATAGCTCAGTTCTCGATCTTGTTATGCTATAGAGTCTAAGTTTCTCTTATTTTCTGGAGGGTTGTTGCACAGAAATATAGTAGGGCGAATTACCCAGTTTAGTCAAAGTCCAGAGATTGAAGCGATTAGAGCCAGCACGGCAGAACCCCAGCCAAAGGGGAAATGCAAACGGTTCCTTATAAATTCTGTATAAAAATAAATTCAATCGAATCCCTATTGGGCTTATAAAATAGAAGCCCATGGTTAAGAATAATAGTCAAACATGGCTTTTCCCGTGGATTTCAGAAAACTTCGCTCTACCCTAGTCCGCAGTTTCCTTTGCATTGGCACCGTTATTATCTCCGTTCCTCCCTGCTCCACCTGCTTATTAGAGGTCTTATTCTTAAACGGGTCGTTGATATGAGGGAACAGGGACTTGGAAAGACTAGTTAAAATTCTCATCCTCAGCATAATCTGTTTAATCCCAAAGGAAAGTCTGGATAGGTACGGATTTTAATTGGCACTCAGGCTAGAGAGAAGGAATTTAGTAACGGTATATCCAACTTACAGGGATACTGGCTGGTTATGTCCTAAATAGGCCCCAAGGTTGAGGGTCCACTTTGGATAATCCGCATAAAGGGGGAGGTCATAATATCGGTTTCTATTCTCCCCAGATTGGGTTCCATTTGTCCCTAGAGTGAATGTGCTTAACTTTTTTTTGCTGTGCTTGCCAAGTTGTAATGTATGTGGAGATCCCATTTTAGAGGGCGGCTTATAACATCATACAGCGGAAACTAAAATAAGTTAGGTTATTATTTCGGTCAATCTCTAACAATTATGGGTTTCCAGGTCTTCTAACGTTAAGGAATAGGAGGGTATCCAATTTGCCCATTTCTTATCAACTAAATATATCCCAGACGGATACCTCACCTGCAGCATGAATTCGTTGTGGTTGTCTTTAGAAGGTACAAAGAGAATTGATCTCATGGCGCACAAATTAATCAGATCGCCTGTGGGCTAGGGGTTGGAAGTACGGTAAATAGCGCCCAACTGCCTCTAGCTTTGAAAAGGTTTTATCTGGAATTTGAATATGAAGTCAAATTCATAATTATCGAGTGACCGCGGTTCTATGTTTGGAATATCATCTTATGTTTGTTGCGGGGCACTCTACAGAGACCTCAGTTATAAGAGCCTGTAAGTCGGCAATAGTAAAAGACCGCTTGAGAATAGCTTTAATGTAAGGGGTATTTTTCATGCTTCTAATTATATCCGGACTCCTAGTTTGAAAGCGCCAGATTATCTGGACATTAGTTTTACCCATCTCTTCTTAGCATGCTAACGGAAGGTGCTAATAATTTGGACCACTCGCTTTTTGGCGGCAATGGGAAGGCGTATTGATAATCTACGATATCTTATTTTAGTTACATACAATAGTCATACTCGTAACCTGCCCGTTATCTAAGCTAGCCCATTGGTCTCTTTGTTCAAGTTTTGCTCACTACTTTTTATTGGTTTAAGTGGTAGATTGGCCTCGCCACGTAGGGGATGCCCGTTGACACGTTTGCATTCATAACTGGCAGATTATTACTGGGCCGCGGCGGTCACAAAAGTACAATTCTCGGCGGTTTTGGTGATGATCAATTCTTCCTGATCGCAAACACGTCCTTTTGATTTGTTTTGGTTCACTTTAAACTATAAAGGTCTACACCCGTTTACAGGTTAACTATATTTTTTGTGATGGGGATAAGTAGTGAACCACAAACTTGGATAATTGAAACGGTCTATTTGATCCGACTGTACGACCTGATAGTTGTATGTTTATTGTAGCTTTATTTTAACGGTTGGTGTCCGTACTTTTTCTTGAAAAATTTTAGTCGGAAATATTGAACGAAATTAACGTGATTCTCAGTGTTTTTGATTATTATGACCAAGGGCTCTCGCATGATACGTTCAAAAGTCGGAGTCTCCCTGGACACTCACTCCATCTTGTTGAGATTGATATAATTATGCTGTAATTACTGCCTAGTTATAACCGAAGGGTGTGTCTGTCCACCTTGTGGCGTTCTTTCTCCTGTCACGAACTGGTTTCGCTTTTCTACACCACCATAGTGCCCGCAAACAAGGGGGCGAAATAAAACCCCTTACTTCAATGAAAACCTGTAGCCATTCGCTGACGTCGCAGAGAAATTAGGCTGATCGTGTGACCTAGATATAATGGTATAAGATAAGTTCACACACGATCCGTCACATTATAAGGTCCAGCTCTTTTTGTTCGTTCACGTATGCCACGTAGGATAATATCAAGTAATATTTGCCAATCTTTCCTTTTCGGCTATCCAGATATATATGTGGATCCTTATAGGATTTGTCGCGGTTGATGTTTAGCGTAAGCGACGCTATGCAAATAGTGGATACAGGAATACGCGTCACCATCTGCAATCGTATTTATTGCCCCGCGTTTGTTCCACACGCATACCGTTAGCTGGCTGAATTTGTGTACAGCTCGAAAGTTTCTATTAAAGTTATGCCACTTTTAAAGGGGACTAGATGGTAATGCCCTAGCCGGTAAGGGCGTCCATTTGTTGTTGGCCTCTTTGGCCAAAATTGCTTGCTTGAGCCCCCAGATAATTGGTTAGTGAGCCCTCAATTTATATTTATTCGGAAGCGGATCTCTTGGTAAAATATAGTTTGATAAAACCGACCAATTTGCCCCCAATTTACCACCGAAGATCGATGTGGCTCACCTTAATTACTTCTTACACGACCTAATGTCATTGGGGATTCTACGGGATTTCACTCCAATTGCCCCATTTCCTTAAAGGCGGGTAGATTGTGGGAGAGCCGTCGACCATAACCCACTATAAGTGAACGCCCTTCTTAGAGTTTGCCACGCCCCAATTGGAAAAAGGTAACCTTTGGTGAAGACAGCAAGGTCCCATGGGACTTAGTAAATTCAGTATTTCCGCCTGATATGTTCACGACGGCTAAGATTGGTGTAAACTCCTCCAATTTGGCTGACAACAACAGTATTGAAGCCAGGAATTTCAAGAATAAGTCCTTCGGTATGGTCCTTCTGCTCTGGCAGAATAAGCCACCCGACTTCAGTGCCAACTGTTTTAAATCGTTTCTATTTAAAACCACGTCATGGGTCAAGGTAAGCATTGGGTCCAAATGGTAGAAATTTGTGCTTTGTTTGTAATCTGATCACAAGCAATGTTTACGTGTTTAAACTGTCCAAAGAATCTTACCTCTAAATGTCATGACAGAGTTCGTAGTACACCATTTCTAGGGGTCGGGTCATGGGTAACCCTTTTCTTCAGTTTTCTTACAATGTTATGAAACTAGTTAGCACTCCTCGGTAGGGTTGTTGATTTTAGCCTATCAGTGTTAATCTTTCTGTTACTGTCTGGCTTTTGTGAAAAAGCGATTCTAAAAGATAAAAATGTATAGGCTACCTGCCCAGGGTCATAAATTTCATTCTATTGCCTGTTCATTAGAATTAATTAATATAAATAAGGACAAAGTATAGAATCAAATCAATAGCGGCAGAAGTAATTTTGAAATTTTTTTTTTTTAATTGTAAAAGGAGGTTGTTGTGGGCGGAGCCAATTAAATGGGGGACTCTTGTAGTGTGAATGTCCATTTGGAACTGGCAATTCATCTAAATTGCAAGGCGGAATAAGCCACTTATAATGGAGATTATTTCCAATACCAATTACGGATGGTGATTAGATGCCCCACTCACCTCTGAGGTTGGTATCAAATTGAATTTCGATCTACAGTTTTAACTTGGAAATACGGTAATTGGATGGCCTGTGGGATTTTGTCGGTTTTTAAATGCCTTTTTAAGTGGTAACCATGGTAATTTCACAGAAATTTACAACAGTGATTAAATAATAAACCAGTTGCCAATCTGAGGCTGTATTAGCGTGTCCGAATTGTGAGGCCGACTGGTACTTACCGCGCACGACTAGGCAAATCCTAGGAATTTTTTTGACGCTACTAGCGATGACCATGTTACTCACCACATGAGAAGCTTACGCTACTTTTGCTCTTGTAGCCTATAAAATCCTATGGTAATTAGCCGTAGATTGCTAACCAGGTTTTTTGGGGTAAAGTGGCTCACTTAATCCGCACACTTCTATTTTTATTATGGAAAAGTAGCAAAAGCAGAGATGGGCCCGATAATCTCTTAGATATGATATGAGTGGAATTATTATTGTGACCACTCTTATTAAATATATACGTCAATAGTAGAACAGAGCGCTACAATAAGACAGCTGTAACTTAAAATATATTTTTGTATATAGTAATAACAGGGGCTGCTTAATAGGTTTAATTCCAGCTAGGATGTAGCCCGCTAGCCGATGAATGGTACAGCTGCTCTCTTAGAAGGGTTTACTATGGGTTTGTTTTAGCGAACTCAACAGAGAATAAACTTTGTGGAACAACTAATTTGTATAATTTGAGCTAGGGGTTTTTATTTTTTTAATATCAACGTGTAAGTATTCTTGGGGCACCAGAGTATTTATGTCGATGTTAAATCCGAGGCGGGAAGAATTGTATAACACACACAGGGGAAATCGATACAATCGCATTGCACTAAGACACAAAGTCATTCATTGATTACACAAATACAAGTCATTAAACTCTATTGAAAGTTAGCTTTTAAAAAAGATTTTCTAGCATACTTTTTTCGTTTTCCCGCTTCTTATTTCTTACATAGATTAGATAGAGAAAAGCGTTACACTCGAATGGGAGCGTTATACCCAGACTTTACCTTTAATGTCAGCAGTTACATATTTACAGATAGCCCAGAGTATCGAGAAACCGCTAAAAGAGTCAAGGAGAAAAACAAGTTTTATGGTTATTTGGAATACTCGCATCCATCACAAGTGGGTGATGTACGAAGTGGCCGAGAATTTCCGGTCGAGACATCCAGCTTTGACGGTCACCCAAAAAAGCATGTTAAGTAGTGCTTGTAAGGCTTCTAGACAAATTAAAGAGGCACGCTTATAGACTGAACAGTGAGACTGCACTCCGGTGAAATATCGCGCTGGGCAGTAGGCGCACGATATTTGGGATATTGGAGAATGACGAAACACTGCGACAGGTGGAGTGTTCGGGTCTCTTAATCTAAACACTTAAAATAAATCAAAAGACCTTCTATTTTGCTCTGCTTTGAAACGCCAGGAGGCTTTACAGATTAACTCGGTCGAATATAAATAAAGAATATCAAAGACTGGAGACGCGTCAGAGTCTGTGTCGATGCAGATAAGAGACACAAGTAAAGTAGCGGTGCGCTAACTATTATAGTTACAAATAACCTTAGTGAATGGTCGAATCTATAGATTATGAGGCATAGTTTTCAGTCAAGGATATTTATCAATTGGCACCACTTCTGCCTCTTAAAAAATCTAGAGATATTGTCCACTCGATAATGTTCACGCGTAGAGATATACGTCGCGACAAGTGTTATATGAATCACTTATCACATGGTTGAGCTGACGTCAATATTGTACGAGAAAGGTTTTAATAAAGATACGAGGTATGCTAAAAGTACCTAATGGAATAACTTAGGATGTACAGTGATGAGTGGAGGCGTAGTTGAGGCACGACGATATCTGCGAGATAATAGCCGCGGACTGTGAGGCACACTGACGAGGAATTCTCAAGAGGATTAAAGAAGTAACGAGCTCATTTTGAAATTGGTCACAGAGAGAGTATGTTGACTCAAATAAAAATTGACGCCTCCTATTTGAACAGACGATCTTAGGTAAATCCAGAAAGGATAAAAGGGCTTTCTTATTTGTCGCTCTCGCGCTGATTATGAGGAGTATTAGGTACACTCCGGGCATCCAGAGAGAAGGTTTTGTCGCCGCGTAATGCATAGTGTGGGATGTAGACGCAATCAACGGTCCCTAGAGGCTAGGGTTAAAAGCACAATTATGTTATGGGAAAGCGGGAAGACAACTCGCGCTCGCACTCTATGGGCTCGCACTATATGTTACCACACACCTAGGCGTATTATCGGCCAGGGCGGTTCTATAGATTACAATCCGGGTACCTACTTGAAGATAATGGTCGAGAGCTCATCTCTACGTTAGAATTCTCGCACTCGCGTGTACAGTATAGGAACTTGGCGTTAACTATCTCACACGCTCGCTAGAGATAGCTGGATACTCTGAGTAAAGTGGATCAAATATGTGTCGAGTTGCGTATATTACAGTCCGGGAAAGCATGAGGGCCGACTCTTATTGAATTATTTGTGGTCGCTGACAATACTGTTTTCAGGGCGGCTTCTGTTTAGAGGCCGTTATAATCTATTTATAGATGTCAGGTATGTGTGTATCGAGAAGCTATCTATGACAATAAGCGCAGATCTGGCCTCACACATTGATGTTAGTGATGGGCAGTCTGGAACCTAAGTGTATGTGTGAGTAGAGCCGTTAAAAAAAGCATCCACACTAGAAGAGCAATAAGCTTTATAGTAGACTTGTATTCCACTCGAGAGATTAGCTATCACTCGGATGCTGGGAATATACAATGACTTGTGTAGATATTTAGGTAGTCACTCAGTAGGCGACAATATATGCAATTATAGGGTATATTGCGGGACGGCACAGTTAAAAATGATATCGAGAGGGTCCTCTGAGGTATACTGGCATGTATAGAGCTGCGGTAGCAAGTCATGACGATACTAAGTAAAGGTAGTGCCTGTAGAGTCTATGAGACCAGTTGTTAGTTTGGTGCGGTCAATAGAAAGAGCTCATGCATTGAAGACCGAGTCGCCACTCCTGACTAAGTGAAGGGTCTTCAGAGAATAAGTGATCAAGATACGTAAAGATGTATTGCTATATAGACTGTTAGACTATCGAGTGAGATTTTCCAGACGCGCTAAGCGGATTTTTTAAAGGGAACTAAATGATCGTCACAACTATAGACGATACACTATTTGGGGTACGTAATAGATGTAGCGTTACACGTGAGGTGAACCTCTTGAAGTCATATTCTCACTCTCGCACCTAGCTTCACGAGAGGCATAAGTAAATACCATATTTTTATTAATTAACTTGTTATCCCCACGTTGAAAGATCTAACGATGCATAAAGAAAAAGTATTTATCGCCTAGATCGGGAAGAATAAGTTCAATTTTATTGAATGTAAATTAGCTTTCGCGCTCTAAGCAAAAGGGGTAGGGTGAGCGTTCCTGAGAGAGCCGGCATAATGAATTGTTCCGAGACTCGGAGTTAGGGGCAAGGATCTCTCTCGTGGCTGACAGTCGTACTTGTCTATAGTCGCACGTATAAGATATGTCTATTTCAGGTGAAATTTGTTCCATAATAAGATCCCCTATGACCTCACCCAAGCATCAACCCCCATCCGAACATTATAAGAAAATACTCTGTCTTGTACTTTATATGCGAATCCAACAATGAACCTCTAGGTGTCCAGTTAGCTATTCTAGTTGTTGGGAAGGGGTTTTTTTTCCTCCCTTCTATAGTCAGTTAGTCACAAACCACACTCTCTTTGAGCCTAAGACTTCTAACCTGTTATGTAAAACAACACGGATATTACACGAGTGTGTGGACTGTATTTTGGAAATCGGCAAAATGATCCCCAGTTTCCGCCTTATCTATTGATGCTGTTTTTTCTCCATAAGCTGTTTGACTTTATTTTTAACCTGTGTCTCATCGGGAGTTCCTGGTATTACCTTAACCCATTTATAGGGAAATTCACTTTTACACAACTGTAGAGTTTGGTTGTTGTGTCCGGCTATCTATTATAAATTTCTCTGGGTTTGCTTTTTCGAGGGTCTTCCCCTTATTTCATTATTTCTCTTATAGTGATAGAAATACTATTTGGAATAAAAATGTGCTGGTGGTCATAGTCTAACGGGCCAATTCAACTCGCCTAAATGGAGCTGGGAATATCGACGTCAATCTCTTTCATTCGTATTTCTTGTTAGTGACTAATATAAAGCATGTTCAAGCACCACGACGCAGGTTATTTATGAATCATCACTTTCTCTACGAAAAAGATATTTTAGTGGCGAGTATTCACCACTCAGCAACTAATCTGATATAGCCAGTACAGCAGATGAGTGACTCCTGGGGTAATGCACATGCAACAGTCGTATATACAAATTCTTCTTTTCGTTAAAGGATATGTGCCTCTTTTAACTAGATATTATGACTAAAGCCCCGGTGCTTGACGCCCGACAAAGAACAACTCGCTTCTGATGATTGACCATTAATCATTTTTCCCACTCAGCTCCTGAAAGAACATAATACTATATGCTGGGAGTGTATAGCGAAGTTGGATTATTTAACCGAGCCAATTTATTTATATATATTTATCGTGCGCTATATACTCATACTTTATCCGTTGGTACAAAGAACGTGTAGGCTGATTTGTATTACAGCCTTGACCTATTAAATTTGGTTGTCGAAGTCTGTTGGTGTCTCATAGGAGTATGAGCACGCATGAGATTTAAGTGTCTCTCTTAAGAAAACGCTGAATAAATGCTAAAAAAATCTGCGGAAGTTACTTTTAAGCTCTTAACTTGCAATTGGTTTAATCTTTATAACTTCTTTGTAATGGACTTGCGCACACATTTATGTGGTCTCTGTATAATTTATATAAAAGATATTTTATGCGAGGTGACGACCTTAATATTACTGAAGCTCTTTGATACTATCAAGTCGGTATGTTGATTGTTGGAAGAAGGATGAGCGAACTAAGGCTCGACTTTTGAGTTTCCGTCAGCATTTTGCAGCGGCACCTAGAAAGTTTTTTCAATGAGAAATGACTCTGCGGGATCAAGAAATATCTCTTGAATCCAGGTGCACTTTGCGAATCGCCTATGTGAAGACTCTGAGCTATTATGGTCTCGTACCAGACACTCCCACTTGCTGACTTAACACTTACGATTGGGTACCAGTCTTTAATGGGCTAATGACTATATATATATGACCTAGGTGGAGAGGTTAATTACGTGCTTCTGATACGCAAAACAAAATTGGTGTGCAGGCCCTATTAGATAGCACCCTGTATTTTAATTGTGTTCGGGCAGATTAATCACCATTCCAAATTACGATCATCATACTGCTAGCAATTATAACTGACACTATGTTTGCTCGATATAAGATCGAATGGCATGCGGCATATACTCTAAATAAGGAATCTAGAATAACTAATGTCAGACAGAAATACCACAAGCGCACTAAATGTTATTGTCAGATATCATAGAGGCATACTTAATCAATGTAAAGCAGTCGGGGTCCCGAAAATATGTAATGCCGGATTCGCAATTTATAACGTGTATTTGGTTTAGCTTTATCGCATATGGTATAGCTGAGTGTGACTCCTCGGCTAAGTTTAGTAGCATATAATAATAGATAGCTATTTTAGATTAAGAGTTATCACACAAAACAAAAAGGGCAAAGTTACAACCAATAACGTCTAGTGAAGAAACACTAGAACAACGCCAGTACCTGCTGGGGGGCTAGAATGGATTTTATTGTTATATTCCTTTTGTTTATGGCTCTTGTTAGAACATGTTTTCCACAAGTAAGTCCGTCAGTAAGTATTGGTGAATAAATCTCGAACAAAATGCAAGAAAAAAGCAGAGGGACCCGAAAAAGAGGTCTATTAATAAGTTTAGGAAAATAACAGGGAACAAAAACGTCTACTCCTATAAGGAAACTGACAAGAAGTGCTATGCGACTCGGCATCGCTCAAATCCTAAAACAGGCAAAAATGGAAGAACATAGCCCAAAAAGGGAAAGATGAAAGCTTGTTAAATTGTACTGCATATACATGCTGGATGCAAAATCAAAAAAGTAGATGTTGGAAAGATGTCGAAGAACCGATAAGTAATGCTAAGAAATATGAGAAACCATAACGTTGGGACAAGTACATACAATTATTGGTGCGCCAGGGCATGAGAAATTGTCTTTGCATCAGAGACGCTCTTGCCACTGAACGACACGAAAATCGGTGGAGTTACTCTTGGGCGTTTGGGATCTTTCTAAAAAATTTCAGATTTCGCGGGGTTGGAAAATGCATCTTGGTTTTTTTTTAGAGACGCGGCAAAAATATCATCCACCCGTTCGGAAAAATAGGATAGCACATTTAATTACTCCTTAGTCATTGATGACGAACACTGTCTTTGAAATCTTAGGGACCCCACGGAAGTATTTACCACTTGAGACTTTGACTCGCCTGTATCTGGTTCCTTTTTTATAGGGTAGAAATAAAGGGATCATGGGTTCAGGTTATGAGGCAAGGAGACATTGACTCAATACTTTTCTTATTCACTAAGAAAAAAGGGTGAGAAATTAGTCATATTTAATAGTTTCCCCTCTCCCAGCGAGCATGTGCTGAGATTATTTCTGAACCTATTATACTTATGAGACAGGAAGCAAATTATAATTAACGGTGCATATGAAATTAAAATCGGACATTAAAGACGAGCAATCTTAGAGGGCAGAAGAAGAGCTACGATGTACCACAGCCTGTTCTTGGGCGTCATTACTGTTCGCTCATTGCCCTTTATTATCAACGCCCCGTTCCCTTACAAGTAATTTTTAGACGGACATTAGGGTCCTAAAATTTTTTGTGGTCGCCAATTTAGGCAAAGGATGTTAAACGCCTCACGCACTTTGCAATTTTATGGCCTGATTCGCTATTCACTGACGATGGGTTATGTTGGTAGACAGCCTTCCAAAATATACGCGACATTGCCACGGAAGGTGGGTGCAAAACACTATAAGGGATCGTCGTGTTAGAAGAATGCGGGCATATTATTGTAACCTCGCGGGGATCCTCTTTGATGCTTAAACAAACAACTATCAAAAAAGAAGTCCTTATGGTGGGTGGAATGAAGTTGAGTTCCTAAACATGCGGATTGACGCGCGAACACAAAAATCTCTCAATTATTAAAATCATGAAGGTCCATACGACCGATAGTGACGGTGAAGATTGAATCAACAAGCTAATAAAACTTTCTGCCCCCCCCGATGGAATTAGAAGTAGCCGTTGTACTGCCAATGTATTTGAAAACTGCATTTTTATATGACAAAGTAAATTTTGAGGAATACTCACAAGTTTTCGATATGTTCAAACGGTTAAGGCAAAGCGAAGCACACCACCATCTGGTGATCGAGAGAATAATAATCGCCTGAAGGATAAGCAAATACACGAAGAGTTTGAATTTATAAGGAAAGATATACTGCAATAATTACTGGACTCTTCTTTTGACAAATCATAAGAAATACATGCTCGAGCGAGACTACTTATGTTTATAGTTTTTATTTTTAACAATAATGCTCCTCTTTTTTTTGTCTCCGTAGTAAGATAGAGCCCAAAGAGCAAGATGAATAAAAGTCTGGGAATATATGGAGTATGCATAAGAATAAAGAGTGGAGCCTGTCGTCGACATTGATTGTAGGGCTAGTGAGGCTTTAACGTATATAGTGCTGGAATGGTGAAGGTGGAACCACAAGGGGCGAACAGTGTTAAGCCGATCGACATTGGGAAAATAGTATTTGAATGGGAATTTTGTAAAGTATCCATAACTTTTTTCCTGAAGGTTACACTAAGCTAATGTCAGTAAGGTCCAAGGTAAGGTACTCAATTTCTAGGGCGCATGTCGACTTGTAGTGTTAATTATTGACAGTAGTATTTCCTTGTCATGATTCAAAGTTTGCGGTTAGATGAAAAAGTTGTTCGTGATTAGATAGAGTGAAAGGTTATAAGGTCGCGGGAGTGTGGGTTTTATTTATCTCATTAGGTAAGGAAAATGATTCCAATTGATTAAGATATGATCGCGAAACTGGATCTCTGATCGTACTAAAAAATTGAGTTCGCATTGTTAGGAAGACTGCGCTCCATAGTTTATTTATTCTAGTCACTACCTAGTTGGTTTGATAATATAGGATTGCTAGTAAAGCTGTGAGTGCTGTTGCGCTTGTGATTCCTGAGTTTGTTGGTCTCATTTGTTGGGCCGTAAAAGTTAGTCGATTTACAGATGGAGGATGATAAAGCACAGACATGAAAGATAGCCAGCCGTAATACTTCACGCTAGGTTATAGTCGAAAGAGGATTCTGTGGGCGATGATAAAAAATGACGGGGTCACGTAAACGTGATCTAATTGCTTATGAGAATTTTTAAAAAGGAAGATTAGAAACTATAGTAAGGCAAGTGAGGTCGATGGTGTGATTGAGGCGTCTTTCAGAATGCCAAAGATAACATTTTTACTTCGGCTTAATGATTATGTTAAGTTTTGGAGAATATGATTAGTACACTTATCTACACCGCGGACCAAAGTTTTTTTGTACTCAGAAATACAATACTTTAAAGAAGCGGAAGGGTTAGCAATTGTAAGTGTGCGTACATTTGGAGGGGTAGTGTGATAAGGTGTGCACGTCGATCGTTCTTTGCGTGGTATATAGGTGTTCAGGCCGTCCATACTATCATGCTGATTAGGCTAGGTGGAACCCACGGACGTAAACACTTCACTGCTGCAGGGACTATATACTAAATATTAACGGCATAAGACCAGTTATAAGATACATCACTCTCTAAATGTAATGGTGAAACCGAGATTGAGGATGTTGCGTGGTTTTTTAGAAAAAATAATTTGGAGGGGAATTCGATGCGCACACGGGACACAATTGTTGTTTGCTTTTTTAATTTAACAATGAAGTACATTTGTCAATTGTCAAAAGCCAGGAACCAACTCTGGTAAGTTATTATTGAATAGTACTAATATAAAGAATTTCTAAAGAAAGATAAATTTGGATTTTTAAGTGGCCAGTGAAACCCCCGGAATAAAGAAGTGACCTTATACGAATCTATCAAAAGGAATACCTACAACTGGCCATTTTTTTTTCAATGGTTATATTCTGTAAACCTCTGGCGATGCCTATAAGGCTTTTGTAAATAAATTTTTATGAAAACTTAATTAGGTAAGGTTATCACGATTGATGAAAAGCTTAATGGGGACACATAAGATATCATCCAACTGAAATAAAGAAGACTTTGCCCTCCTACCACAATTAAGCAATACTCGGGTCAAAAGATTACAATTGAAACTAACAACTTCCATTACTGGTCATTTTAATACAAACCATGCAATTGAACGCCAAAGGCATGGACGATATGGGGACGTCTTGGGTGACATGCCATAATTAACCGCCCGAACAACATAACAATACCGGTATTAGTACTAAGGATCGATATTTTCACCCATGTAGTTTCTTGAGTTGATTGTTCGATGACCTCGGGAAAGATGGAAAGGCCGTTATTAAAACCTAAAAGTGATAAACTACAATTGGGCTAGTTAGGATTCCTTCAAAGGAGCCCGCAGTTTAGTTTTAGAAACAGAATGCGTATTAGGCCGGGTCTGAGGTAAATTGAATGTGAAATTTCAGTATGTGAGCAAAGTATATAATGTGTTTCTTACCAGAATTGTTCGGAAGACGGTGATAACATTTGAACGGCTTTGATACCCTCTTAAAAAATCCAATTGCAGGAATTTGGAGTGTGCCTCTCATGTTGCCATAAACGAACAATAATGCCTTCACTATCCAGATAGTAGGCCACTTAACAAAGAGAAAATTACATTAAAAGCGATTCCTACATTTTAAACATCGCAGGTGGAAGTACAATTTCTAATTTCATACAAAGAGACGCAGTGTATAATATCTTCTCCTATGGAGTATAATTGGCAAAAACAACACTGAAGGGGACAGTATTTCGGTAGAAAAACAGCAGAATTCACTTATTGAATGGCAAAGAGAAAAACGGTAGGGAAAAATAGTAATTTATAGGGTCCCTGCCTGGTAGTTTACTTGGAATGATGATGAAGGGTATTAGGAGGAATTACATTAATTCTAAACGGTTTTTTCAGTTTTGTCTGGAAAAAAAGTCATAGTGAGAAAGCAATGATTGGAATAATTCAATTAGAAATTCAAAACTAAAGAAACGGTTGCTAAAGTTTATCAATTGAGCAGGATAATGCTCTTTATTTTTAAAATAAGAGAGATTTCCGAAAACATTTAATAATAGGAGAGTTACTTCACAAAACGGAGGAAAATTGCAATTGTGGCTTTCCCGCGCTTAAAGGTGCTGCTGATTTCCTCACACAATGGATGGTTCATATACTATTTATATCATATCCACTAGATGGAAATTAATACAGTTTAAAACTACCAGACTTCTCAAACTAATTAAAATTTAAATATGTTTGAATCTATAAGTTGGTCAATTTACCCGAAGCCTTACATAATTTCCACTTTCACAAAGTAAAAAAGGAATTAGAAAAATGTAAATGTCTAAAATAAAACCTAAAATAGGTTAAAAAATTCAGATAAGTGTTCTTGAATAAATCAATCAGTATTTGATTGGATTAAATAATATCCCATAACAAATTTAATCTCACAATTTTCATTAATGAAATTCGTGCCCTCTAAAAAAAAAATCTTTGAAAAAATTAAAAAACACCCTAACATAGTTATACTATTTATGTTAGGTACAATTAAGTAAATAAATGCACAGATAGGAAAAACCAATAAAACAAAGCAGTTAGACTCTTTTTTAAGAAGATAAAAACAAATAACCGAACTGAATTAAGGCTCGCTAAAAAAAAATGGATTTCAAACGCTTTGTAGAATCATAATGAAAAGGTAAACTTGCAGGGGTTTAAAATTATTTGTTGAAATAATAATAGATGGTAATCTAAAAAAGGCTAAACTGTTTACTTAATCTAAGGTAAATCACCGGTGATGTATACAAAATAGAAATTGGAAACACGGAAAAAATCCTTGCCGTAACATGGGTAAATACAAGTCCGTGTAAATACGTTTAAATGTAACCACCCCAGTTTATATGTCGTTAAGATAGATGTTGGCAACTTTAAAACTTATTTAATCTAGATAAAATAACTGTTTTAAATATTACGAATTCATCCTCCCCAAGATGAAGACATTTTTTTTTAACTTCAAATTATCGCGATGTTTTTATTCATGCGCCTCTAAAAAATGAAAAAAAATTAATCATTTATGGAATCAAAAATTTTAAAAAAATGGAAAGTACAAACTCATCAAACAATTAAAATTCAATTTTCAACTCTCTCTTCAGGCATATTCCACTTTACTACTCTTCAATGAATTGTTTCTAAAGATAATCATACATTCATGTTTTTGGGATGGCAGTTTGGTTCAAAGACGTTGTCTTTGACTTGCGAAAATGGACGGGCACGGCAATACATACGGAGAAGAACACCGAAGAAAACTGTAATAGACTATTAAAGCGCTATTAACGGATATCCGTAAATGCACTTGATAAAGATCAAAGAAATGGTGTTACTACTGGTAGCTTAGCTGACTTTCAATGAATCTCTTAAGAAGAAGCCAAGCAAGAGGCTTTTTCTGAAAATGATCGCTTCCCGGAAACTAGGTTGACTCCAAGTTTAAATAAAAGGGCAACTCTTTTCAGTTCTAGGTATACGAAAATTTATCTTAAACGATTAGATCGGAAATATGATAGTACTTCTAGACCTCTTTTAAATTAAATAAAATGAAGAAAAACACCGATCTTTCAACTTAATTTTGGCAATTACACCTAAGTTTTTCTCCTGCTGCACAGCACAAACAAACACGAACAAACTGCCTTTGCCAAAAGTCGAAAACCTCTTAAGGGAGGAGCTAAGATTAATACACATGAAAGCTTAGATGTGGTTCAAAATGCAAGCAAACACGGTGAAGAAGATTATACTTAGGAAGAATTAATTACAGGACGGTACGGTTCATTTTCAATTTACCCAGAATTCGATACTTAAGGCACTATAATGATAGTATTCATTACAAAGTAATAAGTTTCCACAGCACAGCTTATTTTAATAGGATAGTAGATTGACAGAGAGACAGGATATTTTTGCGGAAAACACCTTGTATTTGATGATGTAAGATAGCACAGAAATACGATCCCGTGTACCAGTAAAAAAATATGGAAAAATGTTTGCGATACTTAGTCGCCGGTGACGAGTGATACAACATGTTATGAAATTAAGTCAATATGTTAAGTAAAGCCTTGCTTGTGGCAGTTAGAAAAATATTTGTTTGGTTTTTTACATTGGGAGTAGAGGCCATAGTGGGTAGTAGTGGGATGATTTGGTGTTGAAACATCTTTTGAACGGCAATCTAAATGAATACTTGACGGTGTGTATTAGTACGAACATCAAATTTAAAAAAAGGATGGAACTTGTATAGAAAGAAAACCTTGGTAATGAAATTTCAAAGATTAAGTAGAGGTGATTATCAATATCCACTTACCCCCCCCCCCGAAAAAAAAAAATACAGGTTTTACCCCAAGAGTGCTCCTGCTTCTAAAAAAGTGAAATGGTTTTTATAAACAAATAATGGAAGAGATGAAAAAATACTTCGCAGCTAAAAGATTATCGAAATAGAACCCATAACAAGAACAAATTTTGAAAAATGGAGAGAAGTCAAGGCTGATTAGTTAGCGAGGAACTAGTTAATGAAATTTATTGGCGAAATATATTAGATCGGAGTGGCGAGCAAGGTAAAAGTGTGTTTTCTAGTGTTCTTTGAAGAATGGTAACAGAAAATTGGAAATCGCCGGAATGCAGTAGAGCGGAGCCAAAAAGTCCACGATTTACAAACTGGTGAATTTTGCCTTTTCTCAATGGATAAAAATTTTGACAAGAGATGAATAGACCGGCCAAGTGATACTAGATCACAAAAAGGAGAAGTACAACCGTGATTAAGTAAAGAAGACGAAAGACAACAAAACATCCTCAAATACTTTCTTTATTTAAAGACGAATTGGTTTTTGTTCAGGCCAACGCGGAGAAAACTAATGACTGCCGCTCCCCGAGCCAATTGTGGGAGGGTATTAAAAGCATTAGATATGCAACAATCATT
>Ga0163217_1094328_pt1 | contig 17165 bp, 12 predicted proteins | sample SynspAceP_FD_185933 | JGI IMG/M metagenome (GOLD analysis project Ga0163217, IMG submission 185933) | Saline lake microbial communities from Ace Lake in Antarctica - Synechococcus sp. Ace-P (PacBio error correction) | ecosystem: Environmental > Aquatic > Non-marine Saline and Alkaline > Saline ...
GAAGAAAATTTTTAGCAAACCAATTGAAAAAAAAATATGGCCAAAAACCCAAACGAAGAAAAAAAAACCTTTTTTAATGCCCATTTGACTGAATATCGATGCCGCCGTAAATCAGCCCTGAACGGAAATAGCTATTACATGAAAAATCCAGGGTCTCCCCCTGGCCATTAATCTGAAGAATAAGATGCCGAAAATTCACAGCTGGTTTAAATCAACCCGTTTCACCTTTTTGGCAATACGAATGAATTAAATTCTTCTATACTTTTTCCATCACGTAACAATTGATAGAGCGGAAAATCTTTGGGTAAATTGTTTGGTTCAGCCATCTAAAACCTCAAACAGTGGGATATCTATAGTGGCCAACCCGGGTTGTTCCTTGGATTCAAAACCCGTTTGCTTCATATTTGAGTGGCTTCTATTTCAAACCACGTGCAGTGGTTCCCCCCTCTGCCAACTAAGTCCGCTCCTGGTTCTTGGGCAACCGTTGTCGAAGCAGTTTTTCACTGTTTTGTTGTAAACTGGGTCTGACGACCGACCAACTTGATTTTCAGAAGATAACGGGTTGGTCCAACTGTGGGCCTGACCACTAAAGGGGTAATGCCAGGAAATTTCCAATTTTGGTTTGCTCCTGAAAAAATTCACAGTGACAGCTTTCTCCTTTCCCATTGTGAATTGGTTAACGCAGGTAATTGAAAACCCATGGTTTTTCTCTCATTTTTTTTAAAATAAGCAATTACTATTTTATACGGTTCTTATTGGCTATCGTTTAATTTTACCCATACTGAGGGGGATAAGGGTCATGCACCCGGTAAACGAAAATTTTTTTATTTGCTGGTATTTATTGCCTGCCTAGTTGCTGTGATTCGCAACCGAAAAACATTGCGAGTAGGGACCATTCCCGTGGGCAGGCTACGAAACACTCTAATTTAGCAGTGAGCTGAAACTAATTAACGACAGTCCATCGTAATTCAGCTAAAAGAATTAAACCATCCGTAACAGAGTTATTGCATGGATTTCGACAAGGACAACTTGATGCCCAATCACAGTAACGCTTGAATGAAGCTCTGCGTTTAGCTGACACACTCAGCTAACGTTAAAATAGTATTAATATTTTAATATTTCCAAAATGGTGCTGACAAACTTATTACAGAGCAACAATCGAGCTCAAACTCCGCTGACCTCCAAGTAAACGCATTGCCGTTGAGCCCAAGTGGTGTCGGTAAATTAATGTTAATGCATATTATCTTTGAAAAGGGCACAACTTGATTATGAAGACATCATAATTGTCCACTCATACCATCATCAACACCTTGAAATGTTAACCACTCATCAAGTCGACGCGGCCGATAACATTCGATCGCAATTGCCCAACGACTCCAACAAATGGGCTATAAATTTAATTGATAGCCGACAATTTCCAGATGGAATAATTGATGTGTTAGTTATTCGTGACACCTCGCTAAAGCTGCATTCAAAGCGATTTAAACAGCTATTATAAAGGCTATTGAAAAGCGCGTGATTATCTGGATAACAATTAACCAAAGAATCTCTGGAAAATAATGGCGGCCACGACTAGGAATTAACCCCAGAAGAATTAAAATAATTATACAAGAATTTGGGATATTGCCAAGCATGATAGCCATAAGCAATAATGGAGGCAAGAAAATTCTGCCATTATTGATTCCATGAGTCATGTCATGGAATGAATTTTTGGTTTATTACAGAAAAACCAGCTGTTACAAGCCAGCTGCTAATGAATAAAATAGGCCATTAATGGGATGCCCAAGCCAATCCAAACCTACCGTCTTCACTTTATGGCTACCAACTGATCGTAACGCTGAATGTTTCTCGGTTGGTGGATTTTTTACTCCGTAATGATACCAAACATCGTCTCTTTGATATCCGGGAAACCTTCTAAAACTCAGCTCCATGAAACCGCTCCTTCAAACTCGGATAACGTCTTGAAATATGCCATTGCTAATGATGATTAATCAGCAAGCATAGAAGTAGTATTGCCCGATTTTTCGTTAGGCAGTGAAGCCTCAATAGCTTGTTTTAAAAATCGATAGTAATAATTGTTTATTGTAATATGCCTCTCCTATTTTAGCTGGCAAACCAAGCCACGGCTTAAGGTCATTGATAAGAAACCTTCTCAATATATTGAAAAGGCGCGCACTGAACAGAATGTGGATCCAATTTTAGTATGAATCAAAAAGGATTACTTACCATCGTCATTGGCCATTAACTACTTGAAGACAATCAAGATGGTGCTGCTATTACAAAATTTCCATAGACAGTCTAAACCTGGCCAAAGCCAGAAAAAAAAGAAACTCTCAGCGCCATACGGTCCACTGCTTTTGATAATACTACTGTCCTATATTCTATTAATTGGCAATTATTAGAAAGACTCGTTATAAAAGCCTTTGCAAGCGTTCAAGGATTGACCGGAACAATTCAGAATCACCAATTTGATTTAATTAATCCTCCTCAAAGGAAATACGGATCAGGCTTCAATCGGTCAGACGCCTCGGGTCGATGCAGCCCACCAATTAGTTTTCATATTCAGTAAACGTTGACTGAAAAATGAACAGCGTCTGAAAATCAACCCCTGGAAGTCCATGGTGATGCCGTTATTGTCACGGAATGCAAAATGGCCATATTACCCAAATGAATCGAAGTTGCCCAGCGAATTAACCGCCGCTGCAAATGGAAGACGAACGCTAATTGGCCAGCCACTGCCCCATGTTTTGATAATTAATCAAAGCTGAAACCGGCTGAAAAAATGACCGAATTCCGGTTTTGATTTTGGTAATTGGAGAGGGGGCCTGGTCGAAATTAGCAAACCATAACGGTATAAGAGCCTCGTATGGACGCGCTTAATCACATCTCTGATTAGCGCAGCGCCCGATAAGAGTTGATGCATGATTTACAAACAGAAATTCTAGTGTTCATCAGTTTTTTACCCAATGTCACTCCCCAATATGAAAACTTTCGTCAGGATTACGCCAATCTGTCGATTTCATGAAAAACTTTAATTAATGATTAAGTCCTTCTGTCACTTATATTCTGGAAAGTAACAACAAGCTTTTCCCCATGAATTCAGTCTTGAGCTAATTAGTGAATCAGTTATCCATTATTCAGGCCTATTTCAAGCCGGAAAAAAATACTGGCTAAGTCAACCTCAGCCTGGCAAACAAAGTGTCCATCCCGATGTATTAATAAGTTAAGCCTTACGTTAATAACGGCCCTTTAAGAATCAGAAAAACCGCCACCCAATCAGTTTCTTTTAGACACCGTGATGGATATTACAATTACGGTTGACAAAAGATCACCTATCTGTTGTTAAAGGATGAGCATACCAACAAAAAAAGCACAAATTGTCGGGGTTGTGCTGGAATATTACTGAGCAAAACAAAACCGCTGAGACAAAATGCGTATTTGGAGGAAATTCTGGAACGCTCATTAAACGAAATATATATATTCGATGCCCAGACTTTTTAAATTTATCCAAGTAAATCATGGAGCTCAAAACTAAACTAGGGGTTCAGTAACGAAAGAGTTACTGAAAATGACACCTGTTAGATCTGAAAAAAAGCTGAATTACAACCTCAACTAACTTTTAGTGCTTAAATTCAACGCTCTTAAACTGGGGAAGCTGAACGTTTGGTTTTTGAGACCAATCACACCGTCGAAAAGAGGGATCTCACTAACGATGTTCATGTGGTTTTACAAACCGCCCATTACGACGGAAGGCTGGTCTTTATTGCCATCATTGAGATATCTCGAACGTAAAGCAAGCGAAAAAATTCTTCTAACCAGGACGTTCACTGTTAAGAAGTGTTATTGACTCGTCTCCCGATTGATTTTTTTTTGTAAAGGGACGAGCAGGGTAGATATATTCGATGTAATCAGGCCGTGATAAACTTTTCCTGGGAACGAATGAAGCGGAAATTATTGGCAAAAAACGGATTTTGATTTTTTAACCCTGAAGAAAGAGCTCGTAATTATCGTCACAGCGATCAACTCCTCTACAGACGGTACCAGCCAATTTTATGAAGAGCCTAAATAACGGAGCGAATGGACGCCATGTGTTGTTTGAAAACCCTGAAAACGCGGCTTAAAAATGAAGCCGGCGAAACCATAGGCGTTGGCTTGGCATCAGTCGCGATATTAGTCCGGCAATACGAAGCTGAAAAAGAATTAACGCCTGGCCAGTTTTGGGTGTTTGAAAAACAGTAATGAAGGCAAATCATCATTACCGATTGAAAACAATCTTATCGTCACCGTTAAACCCCGCTTTCACCATTAATGAACCGGGTTTCTCTGCAGACGTAACAGGTTAAAAACACGTCAATCTTCAGTTCAGGAAAACTCACGATAAGTATTTTATGAACTATATGGAATCAAGCTTGAGCAACAGGGCTTCCTGGTCTGGTGAAGTGGCAAAACCGCCCGGGTAAGAAACGGTGAAAACCTATCCCGCAAACAAGTGGTTATCAATTAGTTGTGTTGAAAACGACCAGGAGCAGCTGCAAAATTATGTTGCCATCATGTCGGATATCAGCAAGTACCACGCGAAGCAGAGCAGAAAAATAAATTTCCTGGCACATCATGATGTCTTAACCAGCCTCCCGAACAGAGCTTAACTCAAGGATCGTACATCACCAGACGCTGATTTCAGCAGAAGTCATGAGCAAAAGCTGGCCTTACTGGTATCTGGATCTGGATGGTTTAAATTTATCAATGACAGCCCTGGGTCTCGATAGGCGACAATTTACTTATTAAAGTGGCTGAAAGACTGACCCAGCAAATGCGGGAACAGGAACACCGTATGCCGAACCGGTGTGATGAAGTTTATTATTTTATTGCAGATACCGATGCTGATGGGGGCCGGAACATGTGGCTCAAAAAAATAAGGGAAAAATAAATCACCGCACCTTTTGAAATCGAAGGTAAATCAGTTATTTGTCACCGTCCTCAAATAGGTAACAGTGTTACCCCAGATAATGGCAAAGTGCAAGAAAGTCTCAACAAAACACGCCGACACAGCCATGTATCGTGCAAAACAGGCCGGACGCAATCAAATACCAGTTTCACCGCTGAGAGCATTCACAGATTGTGCATTATATTGTGAACTGGAGCATGCCTTGCGATTCGCACTGGCCCGCTGATTGAACTGTATTTTGGTTGTAATCAAACGCATTGGTGGATAATCAAAGCAAAAACAAAATTACTGGGTGCAGGAAGCCCTGTTACGCTGGATCACCGAATTTGGGAATATTTCACCAATGGAGTTTTATTCCTATTGCAGAAGAAACAGCATGATTAAAACCCGATTGACAGTGGATTATGCACACTGCCATCGCTCACATGTAAACAATGGGTTGAAAGCCGGTCATAAGGATTTACTAGTGGCGATAAACCTGTCTGCCGTGCAATTCAATAAACCTTTGCTGGTTAATATGATCATGGCACATCCTTCAATGAACATCAGTTAGCGGCAAGATAATCTTGGAGTTGGAAATCACTGAATTTCCGGTTGCTATGATCAATATTGATCTTGACTATTAAACAACTCAAATCTTTGGCCGGTGCTGGTAATTCCGATTATCGCTGGAATGATTTCGGTACGGGGTAATTTCTTCTTCTGAATTACCTGAAAAATTCCCTATTAATAAACTCAAAATTGATCAAAGTTTTGTGTTCGACATGCTGAATTGATGAAGATGATGAAGCCCATTGTTGATGCGGTCCACACCTGGCTCCGATCATTGGATTTGAAAACTCTGGCTGAAGTGTAGAAACACGAACATCTGCAGGCATTAAAAAACAAAGGGCTGTTGGATTTTTATGGCAAGGGTTATTTGTTCAGCAGACCGGTTCCGGCAAGAAACAGTTTTATTACTTGTTAAATCATCCACCACTGAAGTAAATTTAAGGGTAGACTGAACACATATTGGTAATGGGAGCCGGACATGCAACAACAACGAATTGACCAATCGAAGTTTTAATTGCAATTTGATCCCCAGTAATAATCTGCAGGGAATCAAAATTCATCATTCAACTGCACGCGACGGTCTGGTTGAAGCCCGGCAGGCAGTTATTCAATAACGGTTTGATTACTCAGGCCCATGGAGGTTATCTGACCATCTGGGTCCATGAAGCATCGGAACATTTACATACTGCTTTGGCAGTTAAATGTCCCCCCCGAATTAAAGTTCGTTTGGTAAACTTCAAACTATGCATAGTCGTTTTTTTCATGCTGCGGGTGAGACCCCCCTTTCCCCCTGGCTGATTAACTGCCATTTGAAGTTTTAAATCCCAAGGCAGGAAACAGGTATCACCTTCCAGCTCGGCATGCACCCTGTGAGAATAAAGCCTTCGGCGAATATCAAACATGTTTGTTCAATAACGATGAACGCCAATAACCATTTATTTTACCGTGCATCTGCAGCACAGCTAATGCGGCGTTTATGGAGTGAACCATCCATCCGTCCGCCTGATAGTCCGCCATAGAAACTCATCAAATAATATTCTGTCGCCAAGGCATAATGCCTGCCAATTTGACTTCATGGGTTTTTGCGCCCATTAAATGGTTTACCCATGGTAAACGGCGGAAATCATTGCAGATCCGCAGACCAATCGCCATGGCAAAATCATTATCCCGTCCAATCAGGCCCTTTTTCATGCCTCGCCACCAACAAATGCTGTTTCATTAGTTTAACTCATTAATTCCTCTTTAATATAGCATAGCATCGCCTTTTTTAAAATTTTTATCCGGTATTAATCAATTCAACTTACAGTAATTCAATTAGGTAGGTAATGCAAATGGTTGAATATCGTTGCTCGCTAAATAGGTGGCCATGGGTTATTTATGTTTAAGGCATTAGTGGCTGATGTCCTGATGCGTCTTAAACAAATTGCCGAGGGAGAAGTTAAGCCTGATCCTGAAAAGTTTTGGACCAATCAGCCGTATGCGCGGTCTCAGTGCCGGTTTTTTTTTACTCACCGCGATCATTCAACATTCTGGTGCCGGTCAACATTAGCGACGGATTGGGTTTTGCTAATGCGGGCATTATTAGTCTGAAAAGGGCTATTCTGGATCGGTAATTTTCGGCAGTAATGTCCGTGTAACCAGCCGTCACCGGCTGGCTGGTTGTGTTAATCGGTTTTTCACCTGAATATAGAGCGTTTTGCCTTACCGTTAATTGGTTATCGGGCATGACTATGCGTTTATGGGATCGCAATCGGGATTATGCCAATATCGGACTGGATTAACCGCTTTGGTCTGGCTTTTAAATGGGCATTGCTGTTTTTCAAAACCACTTTTAGTCGGTGCAGACGCCTGTTGATCTTGCATTTTTCCAGCGGTTTATTGCGGTGGGATATAATATTATTTGCGGTCGCCAGGTTTTTATCCTGACTACCCTAATTACAATCTTCCAGCCTAACCTTAACACTGGCGTTAACCCTCGCCGCAGGTGTGTTGTGGGTTTATTACCATGCAGCAGCTATTGTTATTGGCAGTTAATCTGGGTTCAACCAAACCACCTCAATATTTTCAGTCATTGGCAGTTCACCAGTAAGCAAAACGTATTGTGGCCAGCCATGTTTTTTTTTTAATCTGTTGACCGCCAATTGGCAGCCTGCCTTTTACTGGTACTCAAATGATCTGGATGAAATCACTGGTTTCAACAACTATTTTTGGTGATGTGCAATTCACCACAAACCTTTAGTGGTTATTTCATAACTGCTTCAATACCTATTGGGGTCCGCACTTATATCTGGAAGCTCTGCCCGATCCATTGGAAAAATGGTTTGAAAACCAAATTTTCTAACGGTGATGAAAAATATTGCAGAAACCAAATATCTTTGATAACCACCAAACATTAAATACCAGCATTTGGCTTTATTACTTCCATCGACTTGAATTAAGTGAACTTAATAAAACATGTTTTTACAAATGGCCACACACTGTATCCAAAAAACCCGTTCTATATGACTGGGTTAAAACAACAACATAGCTTAACTGAGCAAACATGTTTTGAAAATAGGTGGAGTTCCCAGTTCGTCAACTTTATCAACCAGCACATCAATGAACAGATTGCTGAAAAAACCGCCGATTTAATGCAGGGGTTTCTCAATATTTTGTGCCATTTTCCGCTTTAACTGTTGATATTGCTAAAAAACCCGTGCATTTTCCAATCAAGCCTATTGAAGCTGAATTACAAACAACAACTTGCCTCATTTTAATGTGGATTGTTTAATACTGCTTGATCTCGCTACATTAGATAAACCCGGTCAAGTTTTAACAAATCAGCTGAAATAATCTGGAAAAAATTTACCTCCTCCATTAAAGTCGTTTATTGTACGCCGTGGGAGCTGAAGGGAAGACTTTCCATCGCTCGCATGGAAAAGAATTAACAGGCATTCTAACAAGACGAGCTGTTCAGCAAGCTGTAAAAGCCAGTACAATTTTTTTTTAATCCGCCAACCGATCTGCAATTAATACCCGGCGAAGAACAACCTTTAACAACTACGGTATGCTTTGGCCTTATAAAAACGATCATAAGCGTGGATAAAATTGTCTGTGGATAAAAGTCGCATAGGTTATCCACAAGAGATCCATCCCGCAAGCTTAAAGTTATAGCCACAACTCGACCATTATTTAAACCAATGAATAGTAAGGTGTTTTTAGGATTTAATACAGCTATCCCAACAGGACTAAAGCATTAACATCATTAAAAAGATCTCTTTTATTTATTTTAGTATTGAATTAATGAAGCTGCATCGTCGAAATCGCCTTATCCTGTCCTTTACGTCAGACGTTTTGATTATCTCCAAGTGATGGATCCTGCGGAGAGCTGGCAAACCGGTAAAATGCGTGCAGCTGTCACTTTTGGTAGTAAGAAACCACTGATTGGAAATTGTCTGCGATAAAACCCCTAAACGGAAAGCTTCAGTCAGGTAAACTTAAAAAAATTGATCAGCAAATCGATAAACCGGCATTTTTGCGACAGAATCATGCAACTGGTGGCAAATGGGTAAGCCGTTATTACCATCACCCCATTGGAGATGCCTTTCAAGCTGCTTTACCCAAACGATTGCGGCCTTGGTGATACTGACGAGATGCAACACGAAACCTTTTGGGCTTTAAAACAACTACCAGACCACAAACCAGGCAAAAAACCAGCAGCAGATCCTGGATTTACTGGAAGATTATCCGAGGGTCCTCAAAGTGAGAAGGCATTGCGGGTTCAATTAAGGAAATGTTATAAAAACAAGCTTGTCAGCGTTGCAGGGCAACAAGCGTCGATTATTGCAGTCAACACCGTTGCCCTTACCATTACCCCTGTTTTTACAGATACAACAGGGTGTTGCATTAAATGATGAACAAAACAATCTGGTTGAAACAATACTGAAGGCGAAAAGACAAATTTTCTACTTTTTTGCTACGGGAATAAAACGCGGAAGTGGTAAAACCGAGGTTTATATTGAAAATCTGTTCGGGAATTGATTGAAAACCAGCAGCAGATTATTAGTATTAATTCCGGAAATAGGCTTAACCAGCACAATTTGTTGAGCGTTTCAGACCAATGTTAACGGCGAATATTGTTAGTTTATTAATTCTTCAGTTTCGGATAAACGATCGGAAACAGCCTGGTTATTGGCCAAGAAGCAGCAAAAGGCAGATATTATTATCGGCACCCGTTTCAGCTGTTTTTTACACTCAATCGCTCAAACGCTGCCTCTGATTAATCATCGATGAAGAGCATGACAGTTCGTATAAACAGCAGGAGTGGACTGCGGTTTATCACGCCAAGAAATGTGGCATTAATGCGTGCTAAAAAGCTTTGGATATTCCCATTGTGCTTGGCAGTGGAGCCATCCTTAGAAACGTTATTATCAAGTTAAAAATAAGCGTTTTATCAATTACTTAAAGTTAAACACAACGTGCCGGTGGAGCCACCTTACCCAAGGTGAGACTGAATAGCGGCAAATAGTGCCTGCTTGATAAACAATGGCTATAAGTACGGGATTAATTAAAATCCATCGAAAAAACATATCCAGCAAAAACCTCAGGTTTTTACTGTTTATCAACCGTCGTGGATTTGCCCTACGGTATTGGATGTTGTCATCAATGTAACTGGCAGGCAAACTGCCGTAGTTGTGATGCAAAATGGTGGTGCATCAACAGCAAAACCGGTCTGTTTTTGTCATCATTGTGGATTAATAACAACCTTGCCAAAAAGCTGTCCGAATGTGGTCATACTGAAATTGAAAAGCCTAACGGGTTGGTAACTGAAAAAAATAGAACAGGCCACTGACAGAGATTTTTAAAGATGTGCCCGTTATGCGAATTGACAGGGATAGCAACACAAACGGGTGAATGCATTTGCCCCGATATGGTGAAACAGATTAATCAGGGACAAGGCAGCCCATTCTGGTGGGGACCCAGATGTTGCTAAAAGGGCCATGATTTTCATGATGTGAAACTGGTGGGTGTGGTGGATGCCGAGTCAGGCATTAATTCAGTTGCCCGATTTTTTTCGGGCAACCAGAAGCCTGGCAACAATTATATCACCCAGGTGACAGGCAGAGCGGGCGCGGCAAAAAGGCGGGTGGAAGTGATTGATTCAAACTGAACACCCTGAACATCCGTTCTGGAATAAAACTGTTTTACACATGGTATTAATGAAAGCGGTTGCTGATAATTTATTAACTGAGCGGCTCGAAGATGGAGTTACCAACCTCATGGCTCTGGCGGTTTGGCGAGCTGAAGCCAAAGAAAGCGGATTTGCTATGCAATTATTGCAACAGGTATCCGAATTATTGCATCTCACCGCTTAGGTCCAGTATTGATTTCTGGGACGGTGCCTCCGTTTAATGGAAAAAAGAGCAGGGCGATATCGGCTCAGCTACTGATGCGTTCCGCAGATCGCGCTGCTTTGCATCGTTTGATTGATCAGCTATCAATGCTGTCAGTAAGCTTAAACTGGCGCGAAAAGGTCGTTGGTGCGATAAGACATTGATCCAACTGAATAATCTAATCCGAAGGATGGTGTCATCCGTCAGCCTGATCGGTTTAAAATTCGCCATCAATAATTCTGTTATCTGGACTTCATTGCCTTGAAAGACCAATGAAATTATCGAAAGCACACGTTAGCTTCGCTGATTTCACACAAAAGCCTTCCTGCAGATATTTCCTCGGTTGAAAGTTAAGTTTAGAACGAACCAAGATCCCAGCCACGGTGATTTTTGCCAGCAAATATTGCCATGGTATTGGCCAACCTCCCAAAATGAATCCACGCAAGAATAGCCACATTGATTGTATGATGCCTCTTGCCTCGCATGAGATGATTGAAAAAATCGAGATTGCCGGTCCCGGGTTTATCAACTTTCAGCTTATCGCAAACCGCCAGGGCAGCAGTAGTGGTCGAGGTAATTGAAAAAAAGCCCCGGTCAGTTTGGCTTGAGTGATTAACAGGTAAGATCAGAAGTGCAGGTGAGTTTGGTTTTGGCCAAACGCCGACAGGCCCTTTACATGTTTGGCCATGGTCGCGGCGCTGGCTTATGGTTTCGGTAGTCAGCAGTTTACTTTAAAGCTTGTTGGTTATTGATGATACAATCGTGAATATTACGTCAACGATGCAGGTCGGCAGATGGATACTTCCTGGCCACCAGTGGTCCTGGCTGAGATATCTGGAAAAATGTGGTGAACAGTTTACTTTTCCGAGTAATGGCCTATCGTGGTGAATATGTCTTTGACATAGCTGAAACGCTGAAAAAATCAACATGGAAATGCATTATTGGCATCCCTGCTTCGATAGTGTTTGAAAGTTGTGGCTGCAGATGAAACCACAGGGGTGGCGATAAAGAATTAACATATCGATGGGTTAACGCAACAGCTAAAAATTACTGGGTGCTGATTTGTATCGGCAGTTATTGATTTGGGCCTTGAATGCTATTCTGGACGATATTCGTACGAATTTGGCTGAATTTTGGTGCTGAATATGATGAATGGTTTCCGCGAACTTCGCTGGTGAATCCGGTGTGGTTGATGAGGCTTCGAACAACTGAAAGCAGCGGATAAGCCTCTATCAGGCAGATGGCTGCCTGGTGTTTAAAAGTCTCTGAGTTTTGGTGATGAAAAGACGTGTTGTGGTAACGGGATAATGGGTCAGGCAACCTATTTCGCTTCGGGATGTAGCCTTATCATCTGAATAAATTTAAACGTGGTTTGGACAGATTAATCGATATCTGGGGCGCCGATGGCATCACGGCTATATTCCACGTGGTTAAAGCGGCAATGGCAGCATTAAATCCAGGATGTCAGCAAGCTAAAGTGTTTTATTGGTGCAGTTTGCCGTGTGAGGCAAAGAAAAGGTCCGGTATGTCGACGCGCAGTGAGAGTTTTGTCCAACGTTGCGTGAATTACGCGATGAAGTTGGTAAAGATGCTGCCGTTTCTTTTTAATGTGCTGCGTGGAGCGGACAGAATGAATGGAATTTTGATCTGGAACTGGCGAAATCCCAAAAGTAAAGATAATCCGGTATATTACGTGCAGTATGCGCATGCCCGGGTTATGCAGTGTGTTCCGTCAATTGCCTTGAAAGACAATTGAATTGGGATGAACAGAACTGGTTTTGGAAGAATTTGTCAATTAATTAACTGAAGATCACGAACACGCATACTGACAATGTTTGACAAGATATCCTGAGGTAGTTGAATTATCTGCCATTACTTATAACGCCAACATTTGCTGGCGCATTTTCTGTGGATTTGCTCGTGATTTTCCATACTTATTACAATGCGCATCAATTTAATGAAACTGACGAAAATTAATGTCACTCAGGCGGCGTTTTGACGATTGATCACTGCTTGTCAGACAGGTTATTGCCCAATAGGTCTTGGCTTATGGGCGTGTCAGCGCCAACAATCGATGTAAGAGGTTTTTGTGGCAGCCTAGAAAGAAATACCCGTCAACAATCTTCAAAGCAGGGTGAAGTAATGCCTTGGGGCCCTATGCTAATCAGTTTTTTGCAGTGGGTGCTTTTGTGATGTTCTTAATTTGCCACCTGAAAAGATAATGTTCCTGCTGATTCAGCCACAGGCAAAAACCCACAACAGCAGCAAAAGAATCAGGTGTGGAGCCCCACCTTTGATTTTTTATACGTTATTGGCCTGAAACGAGAAGTGGTGTACGGAAAACCCAAACAATCGCAATCAACCGCAAACCGAATAGTATCTTTCGCCACCGAAGAAATGGCAAGAAGCACAGCAGCCACTGGACTCAAAGCTGCAGAAACAAAATCAACAGGCCGCTGCACAACCACCGGTTTGATTTCGGTAAGGTTATATGATTCAGGTTTGGTTCGTTTAAAAAGCTTGATGATGCAGATGGCTTTTCGAGCTAGTTAGCCTTTCTAAGGTATTGTACTCCAAAGTACAAACAAGTGACAATAGATAATACCGATACTTGCACGTGTTCAGGTCGGGCCAGTCATTGGTCCGTGAACAAAGCTGATTCATTACATGAAACAGTTACGGGACAAATAATATTGATTCGCTTTTATTACGCGCAAACACGGTTAATGCTTGTCAAATTGGCGGCTTGAAAAGTCGTTTGGACTTGCAGCAAGCCTATAACGCCCCCAGTTTTATTTATGGTGAGATTTATCGAGACAGCGATATGACAGAAACAGCACGGCAACCGTTTTGCATGAAAGTTGCCACCCCATTTTTTGTGGTATAGCATACCGATGATCTACAAATCGAAGTCAGCGGGAACAACGTTAAAGTACTAGGAAAATGGTGATGCTGTTACGCCGGCCGGGTTTGGAAACACCGATAACCGATACTCAGCCCTCCGAATCTATGGCAAAGAAGTTACGCTGGAGTCAAGCTGTTTCGCATATTGCTGATTACTGATTAAACAGTAAACAACGTTAATCTGCGAGGTTGGGAAGACTTAAATGGTGGCGCGTTCTGCCATGGCAACTGGGCCGATAATGCGGCGCCCACCTGTTGAATAGTTTTTATTCTCGCGCCGCTTTCGCAATATTCTGGTAATTGCAGGACACTGGTTACATGACGACTACTCTCACAGAGGTGAAGAACCGGGTCGATGTGTTAATTGGTGGTCGGTACCGGATGTTGAATCCACCTTCCCACCGATAGCTTTTAACGAAACGTATGGTGTGGAATAAAGAAAGCATGTTTGGGTCAGGATATTTGAGTCCAGAGAAGTCATTTATCTTGGTCAAAAACCAGTGGCGAGGCATCACTTGGCCATACGGTTAAAAAGCACCAAGTTTATTGCTTGTGAATAACGAAGACTAAACCTGAAGTGGTCTCGGTATTGCGAGCGTTGCTGAAAGGTAAACCGGTCAGGCGGAAACCGTTGCCGGAGTGGCAGTCAGTGAATTAGCACCTTGGCTGACAGATTAAACGGCCGCTAAATATTCGTAGTGGGACCTGGTCGGGTTGGCCAATTGGATTTTGTCATGCTGAAGCCCCATTCAAAACGTTTGTGAAACTGATCAAGGAATTTAACGCCAACGCACCCTAGTAAATGGATGCCTTTAGGCGGGAAAGAAAGGCGATACTACCGTAAACGCGGTGGCCTTCCCTGGGCAAAGCGGTTATCCGATGCGAACTACCTTCAATCGTCCCGCTTTTCCCGATTACGGATTCCGTTTTGCTCAATGATAGTCGACGTTGCTTGCCGGACGAAGAGTCGGATTTATTAATTCTGGGTTTCGCTTCAACTCCACGGGTTTTACCACCCTAAAGCACAGCTTAGACTATTGTACTTGGGCGTAAAGCGGTATGCCATTTGAAAACAGAGCCGGAAGTCTATATTTCTGTGGGTGTACCGGGTATTGAATCATGAGGCGCAAAACCTTCCGTACTGCAGTGTTGATTCAGTACCTTTAAGAAAAAATTTACGTGACAGCGCTTAGCCCAGCGTGTTTGAAGTCCTCAGTGCGGTCGAACAGCCCTGTAAACGGAGATAAAGGATTGCTTTTAAAATTACCGGCGGACGTATTTTTGACCCGGCACATGTACAGAATGTGGTGGGTGGCGGATATTTATATTCGCGATGGGTCGAAATTGTTGAAAAACGCGACATGATGGTCGGGTTCGATGAAAAGTGGGATGTTCGTGCAAAGTGATTATGGCTTGGTGCTATTGAATATGCATACCCATATTGCCGGCGGTAAGGTCAATAATTGCTTCGTAACTATGTTGCCGGAAAGATCATGCTCAAGCGGTTTATGAAGTACCGAATTATTACGTCGGGGCAGCGGTCATGCGGCACCCAGCACAAATTAACCACTGGCTATCGTTATGCAGAAATGGGGGTATACCGCCGTTTTCCGAGCCTGCCGTATTAACCATCAATGCTCCCGTCAGGCCCATATGGAAATGCAATGAACACACCGATTATTGATAAAGTGGTTTATGTTGATGCTTTGGCAGTGATGAATTTCCTTACTGCGGTATGATGGCCCGCCAACTCGGATTCAGGAAGCGATTAACACTATGTCGCCTGGACGCATTACCCATGCTCAGGCGGTGGGCCTGAAAAGTTGGTTTTAATCCTGGCGGTATCAGTGCGTTTAAATTCAATCAGCGCAAGCTTGATTTGGGATGAAAATAACGATTTTTAGGGGTAACCCCACGCGATAATCCCCTGCACCGCTTGTCAACGGCGGGTTAAGGAAATTGGTGTGCCGCATCCGTTACATTGGTGCATGGCTGTATCTGGGTGTACCAGGAATATGCAAACCACGCTGGATACTATTCAAGCGCTGAAGGTTTGCCGAATGCAAATCTGAACGCTATCCAGTTCCATAAGTTAGCGGTACAGAAGGGCGGGATTTTTAAATTTTCTTCCGGTGCGGCGGAAATTGCCGAAGCGATTAACAAAACATAAAACTATCACGGTTGAAATGTCGACAGATCCTGTTTGGTCAGACAGTCCCCGCCTCTGGCGACAATATGCGCCAGTTTTGCCCGGTGCACGCAATTGCCCCATACCAAAACAAAATGGGTGTGTATGGACATCGAAATGGTGAAGCCGGTTGTGGTGTAGTCGCCTTTCAAATACAAGATCAAAGTTACGTAAATGCATTGCAATGATGATTGGTCTGAAACCTTCCTGATGTTCGACGATCCATGGCGCATTTTTCTGACACCGATCTCCAAATGGTCACCGTTTTACAGTTATACCCCATCTGAAATTAAGTTATTGATTGATAAATCATTCCGTAACGACATGTTGTCTTACTTTTGCATCCGGAAGCGCAGAAAGCAAACGCATCTGGCTTCATTGGATCGTGATATCATTGGTATGATTGCCCAATCAATGACCCGTGCCCGTTGCTGCCACTGGTTGGTCTAGAGGCCCAAGATGCGTGGCCACCTTGGTGTGGGGGCTGGCGGGGATATTACGGTATACTGACAATAGTGATGTGAGAAGAATGTTTCGAAAAACCGGATTACGGTGGTTTTAAAGATGGCGAAAGTAGGGTGGTGCATCGAATGGCCAGGAGTCATGAAAATTACCTGGGGCACCACCCACGTGGTGAAACCGAGAATATGATGTATGAGTATATCGAAAACCGTTATGTCAGGAATAATTTTGATAAATTCCATACTTTGAAACTGAAGCAAACTGTCAAAATCAGTATGACGAAATCGTCGAATGATGTCGTGGGGTAAGCTAACCTCCATTACAGGCCCGCTAGCATAAGGGAGGCAGACTATGATTCACACTCACTGGCGGTAATTTAGGTCAGCAATTGTATTTAAAACCTGTTGCCGAAGCCTTTCCGGATGAAAGGGGGCAAACACGAATCGCCACATTATTACCGGCCGGGCTCCAAGAGATCTCTTGAACTGGGGGTCATCAATAGCATTCAGCTACGGCCTTCAACCGGGGTTTGCTACCATCGGGTTATTGCCTGTGGTTAGTGAAAAGCCTCTCATTGGAACGCACAAGGGGTTAGACGCTTCTGAACACCGGTGATGGGTCGGCGAGGTGTGGCCTGTCCCTGATTTTTTGCCATGGGGTCGGAAAGGGGAACCTGGACTAAACACGAGAGTTGAAACAGCCAGCGCCGGCTAGTCTAGGTAGATACTTATCATCCCCCACT
>Ga0163217_1045915_pt1 | contig 17163 bp, 13 predicted proteins | sample SynspAceP_FD_185933 | JGI IMG/M metagenome (GOLD analysis project Ga0163217, IMG submission 185933) | Saline lake microbial communities from Ace Lake in Antarctica - Synechococcus sp. Ace-P (PacBio error correction) | ecosystem: Environmental > Aquatic > Non-marine Saline and Alkaline > Saline ...
AGCGAGATTCCTACTGTTTTAAAAGCAAACAGTAAAAAAACAAAACGCCTTTTAAATTTAACAGGACTTCCTTTTACTATTAAAAAAACTCCCTATACACCGTAAAGACCAAAAAAAATTGCGAGCCCCCAAAAGCTTTTTTTTTGGTATTTTAAATACACTACCTAATAATTTTAAGAACCCCCCCAAAAAATTGGCGGAAAAGGGAGAAAAGCCGTAAATTCCGGCAAAAATTCCTTTTGTTTAGAAGCCCCTCAGTTTTTTTTTTTTGAAACAGTAAACCCAATTCGGACAAAAAAGCGGTAAATTTTTTTAATGTTTAGCCTTGCTACAAAAACATTCCCTAATATTCAAGTATACGTTTTGGTTGAGTTTTCAAGTGAATTTATTGAAACAGAAATACCAACTATCGGAATATATTACAAGGAGGCACCCCTCTTTAAAAATACAACCGTAATTCAGGAACAGAAGAACCAAGAGATTGGAAATGTTTAATGTAAAAGCGTTTATTACCCTTTCATTTTTTGCTTTTGGGAAGAAAATTGGGTAAAAAAAGGATTACGATTTTAAAAAGAAAGCCTAATGCCACACAAAGCAAGAAATAGAACAATTAGATCGTGTGCAACGCCATTAAATCTTTATCCAATGGGTTTTCAGGCGTAAAAGCAGCGACTTTTAATTGGAACATTTTCGGAAAAGGGAAATCACAAAATGTTGCTATTTTTCCAATTCGGTCATGGCTCTGGGTAGCGATCCTGCAATTAAATGGGTTTTTATTTTTACGTCCGGTAGGCCGATGTGCCGCCCGCCATACCTACGAAAATATACTAAAAAATGGCAGTTTTTATACGATTAATCAATGTCAACACTGGCATCATAAAAAAAGCACATTATACTTCTGCTAAAGTTTTGGATGATGGCGAATCAGAGTTTCAAACATTGTGGACTTACAGAAGAGTTTTGTGGATGGGGTAGCGGCAAGCCCTTCGTAAAGAAAGTCCCACTTGAAAAATAGGTCTTAAAAATATGCCGAATCGATACCCATAGAACGTAACGGCAACCATCTTGGTAATAGGTTGAAATAGAAATTTTAAGCATTCCTCAAATGCTATTGGAGAGGCCGATGATATGATTTAAGCGAAAATCAATTCTGTAAGGAATCTCGGCTTAAATACATATTAATGAAGGTAAAGAAGCTGGAGCGATTCCTTATGTGAGAAGAAATGAAGTTTCCAGATTTCAGTAAAAAAATGAAAAAACAACACCTTCCACGAAAAAATATGCGTGTTTTGCGCCCGACCATTTTCCTGGCGTAAAAAAATGGGAGAAAAACTGGGGAACGAAGGGTAAAGTAACTGTAAAGCGATAAATGTAGAAATGAATAAAAAGGACAATGTCAACAAACTAGCCTAAAAAAAGTTCATCTAATATTTTCCCCATCAGCTGTTTAAAAGAAAATCACTTTTTAAACACAAACTATCCTATTTATTTAGTGGGGAAGAGTTTTCTTTTTTTTACAGCAATATCCCTTTCCAAACAAAAAATAGCTTTTCATAGAGCACATGAAATTCTACGAGAGTTTTTAAAGAGAGGCGGCCTAGAGGTGCATTTATATAGCGGCACAAGATAAATTGGCAGATATAATCGTGAACTAATACCCTATTTAAAAAAAGGATGGCGTTCCAAGAAATAAACTATATCATCCCGTGGATAATTGGTTAGAAAACGCTACCACTAGAGCGCTTCATCCCTAGGTATAAAAGAAAAATAAGTTTTGGAATCGCCTTTGTTTTAAATCCAAATGATGCTTTTTTAAAAGATTTTTTTAAAAGCATGATAGAAAGTTTCACCAAACTACTTTTCTACACTAATGACGGAACAAGTACGTAATAATTTCTAATCGTTGAGATGAGCAACCAGAAGGTGGTAAATGGGACCTACGATAGCGAAAATCGAAAAAATATCCAACTAAAAAGCAAGCCCTAATATTCAATTTCCCGATACGGTGATTTTTATAAAGAAGCTAAAACTAAGTAGAGACTATTTTTCTAAGACTTACGCGAGAACTTTCTGACAGCTTTCGCTACACCAAATACCTTTTTCAAAAACTGACAAATGGTTTGCTTGGGATTTTTAAGCAAGATTTTTTTAGAGTTTTGGAACTTTTGAAGATGCCATTCGTGAAGCACAATTCAAATTTTGCATCACAGTGTAATTAAGCCCATGTAAATATATGGCTTATTACCCAGACGAAATAATTGATAAGGCCATTACTATTTGCAACAGAAATGATATTCCTATTAAACTCTCCGAAGGCTTTCGTTCGCCAAATTTATAGGATGGAGAGAGTTTTATACGTTGGAATTTACATAACGTAAAAGGAAGTTTTTGAACGCACCAAGTAATTTCTGGGGTTTAAAGCAAAATACCATAAGTCATTTTAACGAGGGAACAACAGGGTTTGAACCTTAGACGATACCATTAAAAGTGTTTCTTAAAACCGGCTATTGCCATCATAATTAGACCGCTAATGATATTGGGTAACTTTATGCTATTGTGTGAGTTTTGATCCTGATGAAGTGTATCATGGTTTATGGAGCTCTTTATCGATGGCCTACGATTGGGTCATGGTACCTAATGTCTATGGTATGAGTCAGTTTTTAGATGGAGGCCTAATGGCAACAAACCATTATATTAGCGGAAGTAATTACCTAATGAAAATGAGTAATTATCAAAAAGGAGGCGTTGGCAAGAAACTTGGGATGGACTTTTTTTGGCGTTTTAATGCACGTGCATCGAAGGAATTTTTTTCCCTTTCAAATGCTCGCTTAAGCTGTTGGTTTAGGATGTATGACAAATGCCTGAGGATAAAAGAATAGTCACCCAACGAAAGTGCAATTTGTTTTAAAATCAGTTGTGATTTTTACCTTTTGTTGGCCACGATAGCGGATAAAAATACGGTAAATATTAACAAGCTATTTTGTCTTATAAAATAGTGTTATAATTTAAACATTGCTTGAAATAAATAACATTTTGTATTATTGTTAATAAATTTATGCTTGTTTGTCATGTATTTGGTAAACTAATGCTAGCTAAAATATGTTGTTAAGTGCTATAGTACAAAAGCGCTAAGAATAGTTAGGTTATCGTATTTTAAAATTATTTTGTTTTGAGTTAAAATCAATCAGAAAGTAAAAGTTAAAAACGCTACCAAATAGAGCCTAAAACATTAGCAAATTAAATCAATAATAATAATTAAACTATAAAACGATTTAGATTAATGGAATTGCAATGGATAGAGCCTTAAGGTTCGAAAGCCGTAAAATGTCGGCGGTATGAAACCACAAGTGGAAATAGAGTAGAATATCTAGAGAGGTAAAGGCATTATATTAGAGCTTAAATGAAATTAATAAGAAAGATAAACGAAGAGATTATAGGAATGTATGAAAAGACTTACCGTAATAAAACGTAAAATTGAAAAACGTTTGTTGGGAAAGACCAACGCGGCTTAAGATATAATTTACTCAGAGCAAGAAGCGTCAAAAAACTTTATTTTTTTTGCGCTTTTTTTTTATACTTTTTTAGGGCAGAAGACCAGGAGTAGGTCTTGGGTGTTTCTGTTTCGTTCTTTAGTGATATGTATAATGGCACTCCTTGAATTTACGATAGGCGATTGGTTTTACACAAATGACATGACCAGAGAAAATTTGAATTTTTTGTATTTTATGCAAATTTCGGAAGGTCCGATACACTTCCTCAGCTATTCACCAACCTTTACATATTTGGGCCCAAGTTGAACGCGTAGGATGAAAAAGTCCAAAAATTTTGGCTCTTATCCATGTGGAATCCTTCCTAGCAAGAAACAAGGTGTCGGTTTAGGAAATTAAGGAAGAAGAGCTCTTCTGAAAACTCCTGATCCTAATTCTTGCATGACCTTAGTGGCACAGATATACCGGTTTCGGGTGATGACAGGATTAATATTTAATGATTTAACCTCCCTCACATAGCAATACTTTTTATCTAGCTTTATAAGGGTCTCTCAAAAGATTTTTTCTCTTTTAAACACTCTTAATAATAAAGCTAGTCCACAAGGTTTTAGGCTAATTGAAGACTTTCATGATCGGTTTTTTACCAAATTCGTATTTGAGGGGTAATTAAAGCGGCTATCTCCCCTCCCGTATGAAATCGATACAGTACTTATGTGAAGGTACAATCTCATTCACAATATGATACGCAAATTCTGCTGCTAATGACCTGTACGCGTGCCAGGAAAAAACACGATTTAAGTCTCTTCCTCTGGGAAATTCTCTAGTTTGACTTAAAAATCCCGAAAACATTTACAAGCTGGAATACAAATAACCATTCCTGCAATTTGAATATGATAATTTTTTTTAGAAGTTTTTCCGAACAATCTCAAACGCCATTACCTCGTTGCCATGAATACCTCCTGTAAATAAAAATTGAAGGTCTTTTAGCTTGGCTTAGATATAATAATCGGAACTTCAAATGCTCGTACCGGTATGTAATTTTGCATATTTAAAGAAAGGTGATAAGGTTTTTACCCGGTAAAATTAGTTTCCTCCTAATATCTTAAACTTTTATTACTCGGCATTTTCGTTCAAGATATTTTATGATTATGTCCTGCGATATCTTTTCCAGTCGCATTTTCTATACCTTCTAAGCCCTGGCGATGACAAGGTTTACCTCTAAATTAAGGGACCCTCTAGCAGATTGAGCATATCAACACCAGCAATACCTAATGCCTAGAGATTTCGCGGCAACGTATGGCAGCGTTTTCCTCCCTCATCCGTTAAGTTTCTATAATTTCGGCAGATCACCGCGGTTGTAATTTGATCTCCACTCAGCCCTCTTGGCTTGCCGTTTTCCAAATAGGCGGCCAACGACCACACCAATCAACAACGAATGCTCTGATATCTGCCCCTTTTGCTTCTTTAAATAAATTTCCTTGTACATAACCCTAGCTTTGTAATCCGCTTAAATGCTTCTAAATAGATTCAAGCAGAATTTTTTATCAGCCACATTACGCCTAACCTTGAGTCCTCTAATAATTTGATCACTAAGGGGCCCACCCACTTTATCAATATACCACTCATTCTTTCGAATAGTTACTAAAACTGTTTTGGGTAGGCCTAAACCTGCCCGAGAATAGAAATTTGTAAACTTCTTAGTTTGTTCCCTCGAGATCGCACCAAAGCCTGAGAATTCTGTTGCAGCGAAAACCTTCCATCATTTTCAATTGGGCGAAACTAAGCGTTTCCGTAAAGTAACCGAAGCTTCCAATCCCGGGTAACAGCATTAATATTGTTATTTTCTTCGCCCTTTAATAAATAATGCCAGGTTTCTTTTTTCGATAACTAAATCGCAAATTTCGTATGGTTAATCAACAACAACTCATGGCCTTTTTCTCACCGGGCTTCTAACAAGTCTTTTGTAGAATACAGTTTTGATTGGCAGATAATATGGCATTTTTTCATGTTTTTCATCGTTTTTTTCTAAAAATAAGTAAGGGGTATTTAATGTTTAAAAACGCGTACTTAAACCATGGATTACTAACACTAAAGAAATAATACCAAGGTTCGAATTGTTTTTTGGGAAATAAAAGTTGAAAGTACTAAAAACTCTCATTTACTGTATCAAAGATACTTTTTTAAATCTAAGTGTTTTAATTGATTCGCATAGGGTAGGGTTTTGTATCGTCTGATCGCGTATAGGAATCAAAAAATAACTCTTGAAATCAAAAGGCTAACAGGGTTTTCTGTCCTCGGAAAAAAAGGGGGCGTAAAATAACCTTAAAGGTGAGTCTCGCCAAAGGCCTATTGAAAAATGGAAAAGTTTGGTATATTTTTGCCGTGTTTTTTGTTTCAAGTTCCCTGTTTTAAATTAAATTTGGGTCAAAGGGGTCAAATAAAATAACCCTGACTGATATGGGCAGGTTTTTTTTTAATTTTTCTATCTACTTTAATTTTTGCCTTGGCAGCCAATATTGGATTTGAGCAATAGCCACTTTTTATTGATTTTGCATTTTGATGGACTTTTAAATGATCATTAACATTCACAGGTGTTCCTCATAAGTAAAAGTGGTACCATTGTTCTAATTTAGGAAACCATAGTAGTGCTGATTCACAATCACGCTCAATAGCGGCAAGAAGGTATAACTACTTTACTCCTTGGAGGCATCATTACAAAATAGATTATATTACATTATCGTAGAAGGAATTGACACGTAGGTCCTTCATAGTTTATTTATGAAAAATCTTCACATGCCTAATAATTGTAAAGTATTAAATGCGTACTTCTTTGTAAAAACCAGATACCAATAAAGATTTTTAAAGATGATTTGGAAAAATAATTTCCAAATTAGCTTGGGTTTCAAAGAATGTTTGCCAACCCATGGAAAACGGAAAAAATTGTAATGAAATATATCTTACCCGAAAAAACAAGACTAAATTTGGAAAAGAAGGTTTGGGAAGAAAAAGGGGACAGAATAGACTACTAACGAGTTAAAATACTATGCAACGTAAATTCTTATATATATCAATTAATTCTTATAATGCTTAAGTTCATTCAGAAATTTTGGCACAGGAAAGTTCGGGCTCCGAAATTAGTGGTGGTGTTGTTTAGACGCAAATGAGGAGGCGGGATTATCTGTATAAATATCAAAAAAGATCGGGGCAAAGATGGTTTCAAAAGATTTGTTATCGCCGATGGGTTCAATTTTAAGATGCGAATGTTAACTATTTCCTTCTGAAAGCCGCACCAGGTCATGCATCTATTAATACAGGAACAACAACCTTCCTATCAATGGGATTATCGGGAATTCTTGTTTGACAGAGATAGTAATGGGGTTTTTTGTGGGTAATCGTTTCCGGATGATCAAGAAACGATACGTAGGTTTCTATCTTGGACAAACTCCTTATGGGGCATCGCCAAAAAAGTTAATGGCTTCTACGATAAACGGATGAGTTGAAAAAAAGTAAGCAATTTTAAATCTAAGGTGATAGGTATCTCTATTAAGGATAGAGGGAGCCATTTTGCCAGGTGGAAAATCTGCTGATGGCGTGATTGGCATGATTGGGAATCGAGCCAGGTTAAATTTTGTGAGCAGTAGTTATTATAACAAAAGAGGTTCCCAAATGGCTGACCAATTTAATAAGCAGGAAAAATCAGATGCTATTTTAAATGATAACTTGGAAACACCCTTTACCTACCAATTGAAACCTATACCATAAGCGCCCCGGATTGAACAACCGGTATGAAACAATAATGAGAGGAAAGCAAGTCCTACTTTTTCCCCTATGATTTTAAGGCCATGAGGGAAAGAAGGTATAGAGCTAGGAAGGACTGAAAGTTTTTCAATTTGTTGGTGGATTTTCCCTCTCTTAAAGGAAACACCTTATTGACAGAATTCGCATTAAAGCTTTCAGAAGAAAGATTAGGGATGGATTAAGCATATGGATTTTCCTCAGTGTTAGTTATTCCTTTGCCAGATGTTATTGGGCATCTTTTGGGCACAATCCGTAGAAATGGAAGACATGTATCTTAGATTAGATAGGATCTACGCGAATACTTTTTAAAGCCTTGGACGCCCAGATGGGAAAGAACAACTCACTTTATTCTAACCGCTGACGCATGGAGCCATACAAAACGTATCCTTTTTAAAGATCCCCAAACGAGGATGCCGCCTTATAGCCAATACCAATAGGCGGATGGAAGAGCTTAGAGGCTTTCTGGATTCAAAATTTGAAAATGTTCTTGATAACAACGGCTTTAACGGAAATGACATCTAATTTAAATAATTCAACCATTGACGACAAAAGTTTATCCTTACCAATTGGTACACAGGAGGTCCGCAACTTTTTTGATGACCCTGAACAGGGGTTTTCCGTGGCCTTACCGCAGATGATCTTCAACACAAAGTTGACGAGGAAGGAATTCGAAAAACCATGGCAAACGGATATCACGTTAAAAGGTCGGGATGTTTTAATAAAAATTCCCTTTTTAAAAATAACCTTTCTTTGGAAAAAAAAAACCCCAAAATTTAAAAAAAATACAATTCCCCCCTAAAAAAATTTTTTTCAAAAAAAAAAAATATTGGGAGTTGAGAATGTGAAGGGAACTGTGCATGGATCTGGGTTATTCGTTGATACACATATAACCTTAATTTTGGATGGGAAAAGGGTGATTAGTTATGAGAATCAGTTAAGAGAGGTAAACATTATAGATTATCGGCACCTAGTCTTCATGCTTCTTCAATATTCCTTACCAGTGCCTCCCAAGGCAAAACATTGATGGAACTTTTTTGAAAGTAATGGATAATAATTTTATTTAAGCGCTTCGCTTTATCCAAGATTTCTGAAATTTAAATTAGCCGTATCAGCTAAAATATGAAAGAAACCTTGAAATATTTTTTTTACATTTCTCAAATTTCATCTGGGTTTTCAAGTGACCTTATGAATCTTCTAGTATGGCCAACATATTTTTGCTGATTTTGTAAAAATTCATCTCGGATGTCACATAGTAGCGTCAGATCTTTTAAAACCTCTTATATAACTTCCGTAACTTTCTCTATGTAATTCCCAAACATTTATTTTGAGACACTACAGCATAGCTGACATCACACAATCCGGACATATCAAAATCAAATAAGGGATGGGGATAAAATAGACCGTTTTAGGAATAAGAGTTTTTGTTGTGCTGATAACCTGTAAGATCAGTATTGGCCAATCATATATTGAAAAAAAGCATAGCGAAAACAGAGTTCAAGGGAGTCTTGTTGTACGCGGTGTACAATTTCTTTTCAATGGTTCTACCACCAAAACGGTCTTCTAGTTCATCCATATACTCTATAAAAAAAGGCTTTATTTCCTATGTTTTCTTGTAATTTTTTAGATTTCTCTTCGGTCAGTGTAAGGTCCCAAAAGCTCGTTTTAAAGTTGGATATGGAGAAACCACCTTCAACAACTTATAGGCCCAATAATTCTTTATAACATTATAATTGGCATTTCTCTCTTTAAAACAGGGCGAGCAAACTAATTTCAATTCCTTAATTTCCTTTGACAAGGTTTTTTTGGGCATCGTCCGCTTTTTTGAATTCTAATTTTAAACAGGCGTAAATAACATTTCTTTTGCCTAAAATTACTCTAGATCTTAATCCTTAGCGGTAAAGTACCAAGTGTATCAGCATCAGTGAAAGTAAAGTCCTAAATGTATATAGGTGCATGCGTTCGTTAGTTTTTTAAGGTTCCAGAATTACTATATGCCATTTGTACTGGAGTATTGTTGAGGTTCTTGAATAGTTTTTGAAACCTACCATAATTTTCTTATTCGTATCTTCAAACCTAAACCACTACAAGTAAATAGGGATTAAAAAACAGATTGTAGGAGTCTAAAATTTGTTTGTATATTTCCCTATTGATTAAATTTAATACGTTTAAGTATAAAAATAAGGTGGAATAACCACTTATTTGTCTCCTTAAATCACAGAAACGTTATTAGTTGCGGTAATCTCTTTTGCTCAGTAATTTTCTGTTGTTACATCGCTTTTAAGATTTTTTTTAAATGTTGACTAACCTTACTCAGTATTGCCATTATTTTTCCTTTGGGTTTTTACCATAAGAAGGTTTTCTTTTAGAAAGAAGGGAAAAGCCTTGGAACATTTGCAATACGCAAAGTGCTAATGAAAACAATTCACTATTTTATTCGCACGAGTATATTGTTAGAAACGAGTTGGCCAGTTTTAAAAAACTACTGTTGGGAAAATATTGAAAAATAAAACCTTACTACATTCTAAAAAGTCAATAAGGTAGTAATACAAATTTGGATAAAGATGGATAAAGTTTATGAATTTTTATTCACCCAGAAGGAAACTATACCTAAAGTTTAAAGAAAATTGTTTTTTCAAATATATGTGTGATCTTCAGAGGCGATTGATAATTTAAAATGGGATTCTTGTGCATAGAACCCCTCTGAGTCTAAGGCTTATTGGTAAAGTTTTTATATATATCCATTCCCCTTATGTATGCCACCTACCATCATTTTTAATATTGGACCGACCTATAATCCATTAGCCCGTTTATTTGTAGTGGTTATCACTGAATTTTATATTATTCAACTTTAAATATTCAGGAATCATTTGGAATACCTTTTGTATGAGAAAGGGTTTGGGACGATATTCAAATTAAGATCATTTAAAGGTATTGCGATCGACCAAAAAATATCCTTAAAATTCCAAACAAAGAAAGGGGCGATTTTAAGCTAAGCAAGCCTAAAAAACTATCTTGCAGGCCTACTCGCACAAATCTACTCCCTTTATATTTATTTTGCACTTATTTGTAACTCGAGGCGTGAATTAACTTGATGGTGGAGTCCCCGCCCCAAAACATATTGGTAAGAAAATAGGGTGCTTTGCACGGACTGTTATTTTTGTTTTTGCATGCTCTAGCTCAAATAAATTTGGCTCAGGCTTAAAACAAAAAGACAAGCTTTTCGCTTTGGTCTTTTCTTATCTGTACTCGAGCGGGACTTGAACCCGCACGACTAATGTCCATTGGATTTTAAAGTCAAGGTAATTAATTGTTAAATTGATGTACAACTATTTGATAATCAATTGATTAATAGCATTTTAAATATTTTTAAAATCCATTGTTCATCTAATTATCGTTAAAAATGGTTGTAACCTATGTTGTACTAATTTTGGTGCAAAAATTAATTACCTTAGTCCTTGAAATTGAATAAGTCTTATGTCTTCAAAAACTAAAATTGTCTAAGACCAAAACCAAATAAAGAGGTCTTTATCCATTAGCTGTTAGATTACTAAAATGCGGCGTTCAAATTATTATATGTTGGGCACTATGTGGACAAAAATATTGGGGATGAAAAAAGAAGGGAAATCCCGAACAGGCACATCCGAATGCTGAATTATTGAATGTACTTTTAAAGTGGCAAAATTAGCTGAAGCAAATAAAAAGGCTAATTGAACTTCATTTGATAAATCAAGATATATCGTCAATCAAATTAAAAAAGGAGATTAGATTCAACTTCTTAATCAGCCAGTTTTTCTATTATTTCTAAAAATGAATATTAACAGATCTTGAAAACAACAACAAATTAACGAGACTGTTTTTCAGATAGCAGTGGAGGGTCAAACATGTTATTAAAATCATCATAATAAAGCAATTGACCTTTTCAAAGAAATTGATGAAAACTTTTTTAAGACGAATTTTCAATCATATCTTAGAAATAATAAAAAGTTATCTTGAAAGATCAATTGTTAATAATCTAGTGTCATACGTTAACCCTTTTATCATATCGCAATAAAAATTTGCCATTTAGTTGATCAAAAGAAATATCCTTTCGGTTCTACTAAGTCCAAATAAAATTTCCGCACGAGGTCGAAAAGTCGGACTAACGATACAGGAGGTTCAAAATATCGAAAGCCCTTGGATAATTTAATCTATACATGAAACAGCAACGCAAGAAATGGTCTGGCTTTTTAGTTTTTAACTTGGCAGGAATAAGAGTGGGAGTATGTTATAAAAATTCGCTGGAGTGATATGTATGATGGCAGGATTCCTATCGATGAATTAAAAATTCAAAACTAGTTTCTTTAAAATACCTCAAAAACTAGAAACCAAAATTTTATCGGTTTCTATGAGTTTAGATAAGCGGTAACTCGATGATTTTTAATTTTTTCCAGAACTTAAGACAAGGCCGGATTTAAAAAAATGATAAAGAATGTATACTGCTAAAACCAATTACAGCAACAATAACCATTCAATAAATATTTAAAGGCAAATAGATTTAAGCGGGAAATTGATTAAAAAGTTTACCATGCATATCGGCTAGGCAATAGTTTGGAAATATTGAGGTGATCGAATACAGTTTCACAATGGCTTTCAAAAAACTCTATCGCCCATTCATCCAGTTTAGGCAACTACGATGCAATATCAGTCAATTTTATAAGGTAAGGAAGAGCAGGATCAGGGCATTGGATGATGTTGTTAATTCTAGACAGCCCATGTAAAGCAGCTGAACCTAGGTTTGGTATCTACAGCTCTTGTATAATAAAGGCCAGTTTTCCAGGTATTGCCATCTTACGTCTCGGTGTCCAAGGAGCGTTCAAACTGGGAAAGACCACTTTCTAAATACGTTAAAAAACCGTATTCGACAATAATCTAACCTATTTAACCAATATAGTTTTTTTAGGTAGTCCCAATTAATTCAGATTGGAACAATAAGTTGTTTGATCTTGCTAGAACCGAGGTATTGTTCATAAAGAAGGATTGACAAAACGGATCAAGTACCTGAGGCACCACCAATTTCAATTACTGCCAGGGCAAAGAGATCACCGGTTCGAATCCGGTTTTCTCCACCATTTAAATACAAGCCTTCACAGATGTCAAGGTTTTTTGGTTTTTATCAAGGCCCACAGTTTTTTCATTTTTTCTATTTTCAATAAACTTTACATTTTTTGAATTCAATATAGCACCTTTTGACCTAGTTTGTATTAAATACAATTGTAATAGATATCAAATGATGATCTATTTTTAAATATAATAAATAAGTGTTTCTCAGAAAACAAATAGGATTTAATATTTAAAAGAGGGCTAGTTTAAATAAACCAACTTTTTGAATAATATTGCAATAACTTAACTTAAATCATTCTAGTTTTATCTTTATATCCTTTAATATAAGGTTAAAATGCTACCCCCAAATAACAGTTCTACAATTCTTTTTGTTTTTACACTTATTTATTGGATAAATTTCAAAAAAAATACAAAAGCACTTTGAAATTAAGAGATCGTAATAGAAAAAAATAATCAACATTTTATAAAACCCCCAAATAATGATAGCTTTATATATGAATAGTTTCCTGGGGCGTTAAATTAGGAGCTATTCTGAACAAGGAGAAAGAATATGTCTATGAGTTCTCAAAAGGGTGATTTTTTTGGAACTTAAGGTACCTAAAATGGTCAGTTTTTTGAATTTTCAAAGACATTATTGATACCAAATAAGAGTTTTGAATTAATTCCTTTAGAAAACAATTACTAATGATCCACATCTTCTGATTGGTTTTATTTCTTACCTTTTTAAAACGAATGGGTGTTAATTCTGAAAAGAAGATGGAAATATAAATGAGTAATAAAATTGAAGTTATAGAATATCGTACTTAATAGAATTATTTAAATATCGATGTTTTCATAGTGCAAATGGGGAGCAATTTACATTGTTTTGAGTTGTTAACTCAAAAGAATTTGGGTGAACCTTCAGGGGCACCCGACAAACTGCTAGCAACATTATTAAGAAAAAAATCAATTCCCTTAGCGTTTAGAATTCCTGGATAAAGAATGCATTTTTTAGTTTTAAAAGTTTTAAATCAAGTCATTCGCTAATTAAAGGGGCGATATCTTCTAAATCCCATTTTTTAGCTAATTTCTTTTTTCCAGGAGAAATGCAGCACCCGGCCACAAAACCAGATTTTCAATCATTTTTAAAATCAGGAAAATATCCGTGTGTTCCGCCAGCTTCTAGGCGAACTATACTTGCCTTTTAAAGAGCTAGACATAAGCAACACCAGGAATAGGTGCTGTGCTAAAATTGGCATTAGGGTCAGCGCCTATAGTAGCTACTTCAGATTTTCAACTACAACGAAATAAATTTTTTTAGGGAAGGCGGGTAATGAATTCAATTTTTTTCTAACCTTATCTAAGGGGCTTTATCATTTTTTATCTTTTAACATTAAAAAAGCGCAGCTCCGGAAGTATGAAAATTTTGCTTTCGCAATCCAAACTTTTTTTCTTGGATTAAATTTTTCTTCTTTTAACCAAATATTGGACTTAAGCTGAATGAAATATCTTACAAAACCAGGGGTCACCAGTAATTATAAAGTAGTTTTGTCTGTAATTTTTTTGAGCGTTTTGCGGCTTCTATAATCTTTCAATAGCAACGATCTACCGCTGCAATTGCAGTGTGTACTTTTTGAACCATTTTTTCTACCTTGCATGTTGAAAATGGATCTGTAGCGATAAATGATAGTCCATTAAATAGGTTGATATTTTTCGCAATAAATAGGCCTGCGCCATTTCACCTGTTCGATCCTCGCGATTTAGATAATCGCCATTAGGTAATGGTATCCCATTTTTTCCGCAAAACAGCCAGCTCCAAATTTCTTGTAAAAGTATTTTGCGTGTTCAATTCTCTCATAGGTTTGAATCTACCGCATAGCCCTTTTGGTCTAATGTTCCAAACTTCAGGAATATTAATAATCTAATTGGTGGCACTCTAACAGAAAACGGCCATATAAGGTTTTGCACTTTTTTTACCAGATTTTTTTGTACAGCATCCGCGAAAGGTTTCCGTTTTATAAACTGCTTTCCCAATACGCAACGGCCAGTTCTCCTTCCGGTTTCGAAGGGGGCCCTATTGTCAATAAATTGGCCATGGTTTCCGCTGGGTAGCACCAGTAATTATGGTGGTAATGTGATGGATTACGTAACTGAGGAAAATACACTCGCTAACTCCTAAAGCCATCAAGCACCTTTCTTGTGCCAAGAGTTTTCAAGTTTGGCAGGCAGGCCATTTTTCTCTAAATACAAAATCAGGTCTAAGCCATCGATAGAAATTAAAATTAACATGTTTTGAAAAGGGCATTTGATCTTGCTGCTAAAATCAATGAAAGGATTGGTGAAATAATAAAAATTTAGTACTAAAATATTTTTCATTTTTTTTAAGTTTTAAGGAATTAGAATAGTGAAACATAAACTTGTTTTTGGTCAAAAAGAACTGGGGCACTATTTCAGCCGCAATTCTTAATTTAAACTAAATAAACCACTTAATTAAAAGAGTATCTTGCGCCTACCTTGTAAACGCCACGGAGTGTACATTATGGTTTACAGCAACCCCAGTTAATTTACATTAATATAGTATCATTGGTGGTTTGGTCCACAAACCAGTTGGTAATTCATAAGATTTGTTGTTCTAGCCAAATTAATTAATATTCGACCCATCTTATTAAGTCAGGTTCATAAATTGAAGACAATCAGCTTGATAATTAATAAAGCCTGTTTGGTTTTGGAAAATTTTAAAACTTTTTTGAAGTTCTTCAATCAACGATAGCCCTAAAGGATTCTTTTCCAACAATTTCGCATCTGCAAATGAGCAAAACTGACTCGTTAACTATTCTTTTGAACCTTCTGGTTGTACTTCTGGATTTTATTTAGAATTTTCTTGTACCCATCTATAATAATTTTGGTGGTACTTGGGTTATTGGGCGTTCCATAAACATAGGCAATCTTTCATTACTTAAATTAAAATTCACCTTTGTCTTTTGTTTTCCCCCATTTTGAAAGAAAACGAGATCCTCCGTCCCTATGATAGTCGCACCTAGGTAAACCCTTTCCAGTAGGTGTAGCACCATTTACCACCATTTATATCAACAATGATTGTCTGAAACCCTAATTTAAATACTCTTGGATCTCGATACAGGTAGAAAAAGTGGAAGTATTTGCAAACAGCATACAATTGTATGAAATGAGTTGTCTTTGATGCTATTTAAATGTAAAATCTGTGCATTTCACATAACCATCCTTTTTCCCAATTCTGGCAGTGCCCTCTAACTACCAAGGCAACGTTGTCTAAAACTCCATCAGAAGAAGTACTAAAGTTCTTCCACCTGGTCCTATTCTAGAATTAATCAAATCCGCTCTCCATTAAGTAGGTATGGTTTTAGCGGGCCACAAAAACTTTCTTCCCTCTATTGGAGTACGTAAAAAAGGGTTGCGCCCACCAGTTAGGCCTTCCTGAATAGCATAATTGTTTCGTTGTAATGGCTAAAAATACGTTTATACCCAAACTGTAACGACACCAAAAAAAGTGAGTTATAATTTATATTTCCTAAATAAATAGTGGGTCACTTGCACAAAATCTGGACTAACCGCATTAATGGTAAGAAAAAGGAGTTAACTCCCAGAAGGCACTTCCTGGAGCTGTACTTGGGTCATTTCTATAGGATGGAAAATCCGGTACTGGCACGTTTTTGTTCCTGTAACATCAATAGCCCCTAGTAAAAAAGTTACCACTGTTTTGAATGTTATTTTACTTGTGCATAATAGTGAGGTTGTTGCACGAAAAACAACCTCCACCAATTCTAAATATATCTTTATTTTCACCTGCTTTACATTCCATGTTAACTGAAATCTAGGTTGTATATTATCAAAATCTTCTGGTTTTTGATCTGTACGTAAGCCAATTCATTAAAAAACTAAGGAATTAATTCCTGCTTCGTCTAAAATGCAGTCGCATCATAACGTAAACCAGCTGTAAAATTTAAGTTTGGATTAATGTCAATTCTCTTGACCAAATAAGGATAATCTAAACGGTTTGCTTTCACTACAGAAGAACCTTGTAATGGAACTCTCACGAAGCATATCTTGAAGCGTTTAAGGTTTTCAAAATCATCTAAAGAAATCAAAAAAAGAACCTCATTTTGGTTCGTTAGATAACTGAGTTTTCCAAATAAAGTAATTAGATTATCTGTGCCAAAAGTAAATTAAATTTTCCTGCACTTAAGTAGGTAAGTCATTTTTGCAATTTGTAAGCTGTTTTTTTCTAAATTAGTCTCTGGAGTAAAACGCCTTGCCCTCCAAGTGTGAAAGCACTAATATTTCTATTATTCCCGCATTCGGTAAAACAGATTCTACTTGTACAATAGCTCTTGGAATAATTTTGTGAGGGGTAAATTCAGGATTAGGGCCAAAAAATACGTTTCCTGCACGTTGGTACTGAACTTTTAATTCGTTGGTCCACCTTTGGCGAAAATACAGATCTTAAAGACAAAAATTGCTATTTTCAAAGAAGAATTAAAATCTGAGAAGACCAGCAGCAACCTTCAGATAGTGGAGTTTGGTCGTTAACACTAAAGGATCGTCCCATTTATTGGTAAGATTTCTAAATGTTTAAACGGGTGCTTATCATTAATTTGCCATCTACGTCTTAAGAAAAGGTTATTTGCTTCTGTGACTCTATCGAACTGTCCTATTTGTTGTGAATCACTTAAACATAAGGATGCTCTACCAATTTGGCAGAAAGCGATCTAAAATTTGATTGTGTTATGCCTAGTCTATTAGCATCATGGCATTTTGTATA
>Ga0163217_1115076_pt1 | contig 17159 bp, 21 predicted proteins | sample SynspAceP_FD_185933 | JGI IMG/M metagenome (GOLD analysis project Ga0163217, IMG submission 185933) | Saline lake microbial communities from Ace Lake in Antarctica - Synechococcus sp. Ace-P (PacBio error correction) | ecosystem: Environmental > Aquatic > Non-marine Saline and Alkaline > Saline ...
GCTTCCGTGACGCCTTCACGCGGCACTATTTGCCAGCCACTCAATGCTCCCACCTGCACCAAGAATTTACGCAGGCACATTCACCCAGATCCGTTTGCAATGGAACCGATGGGCGTGGTGTGCATGCCGTTCATGCCGATCCTGTTTCCTGAAAATATCAATATGACCGATCAAAATGGACGATGGGCCGATTGCGCTTGGGGTACACTTGCGCAATGCCCGCGGTACACAGGGAAAGCCAATGGAAATGATCGCCCCGATCATGATCGGCAGCTGCGCCTGATGATGCACGTGGCCTGACGGCCCCCGCGGTACACCTGATCGAATGTTCTTTTCAATATTGGCATGGAATGGAGAAGACATCACCGCAGCATCGCACAACGTCATCTGCCTCAACGCAGATCAACTAGCCCATCTCGTAATTTGTAAGGTGTATAGAGCGCCGAAATTTTGCGAAGGGGCCTGCGGACCGAACCGAGTGCCGGGACCGGTAGGTCGTACCACCAATCAAATGGAACGCCCAATGAACAGCCTGCGTCATAAGCCCCACGCGGTGACAGTCTTCATGTAAGGCGCCTTCAGGGAATGTATTGATCCCGCATAATGTCGGCAGTTCACCGCGGCGCAGAAGGTGTGTGTTACTGGATGTTGGTTGCGTTTTCTCACGGGTCAAGTTCCGGCGCACCGCGTCACGCTCTGTGTTCGCAATGCCCCATTGTTTTTGTTTTCTCTCGAGGGGGCGCGAATGGCTAATTTCAGGGGTTTTCGCTTTTCTTGGGGGAGCTTTCGCAGCCCTGGCTGTTGCAGCTTGGGTCAAAATCGGCGGGTGGTGGTTGGGGCGCCTTGGCTTGCACCGGCGGGCTCGACATGGCGCCACGGTCAGCTGCTTGGTCGGTGATGGGCCTGCTGTATGGAGACAGATATGTCGAAGGCATATCATGCGGTGTTCTGGTCTTAATGTAAGCAATTTGCGACGCTGCATTAGAGGAGCTCGGGACGTTGGTCTCGCCGTTGCCGGCTGGCTGTTGGTGCTGTCCGTGTGTTTGAGGTTGGGCCAGAGAGCGTGAGAGTAATCGTGGCAGCATTGATGGCCGTTTCGAGGATGTCCGGGTCGTTGGTGCACCGTGGCTTGTCGAACACCAATGTCATGTCGGCGTAGGTGCGCTAGTTGTTGAAGGCCTCCGGGGAGAGTTTTGGTGCGTGACCGATTTTGAATTGTGTAGGCGGTCTATTTGTCCGCCCAGAGCGCCAGATGCAAATCGTGCGTAGTCCTTAGGAGATGCCCGCGGATCGAGCGGAGAAGGTGTCAGTGAAGGTGGAGGCCAGCAGAATTTTGGAGGGTGGGCGCTCTTCTCTACCAGGGGGATGAGGTTGGCAGGAGTGTGTTCATTTGCCGCGGCGCCGGAGAGCTGGCGTTGGATAACCGGTCCTTTGCAGCAGCAAGAAGACCCGATTCTTCTCAATCGTGTCTGCGGCCTATCCGCCCTCGCGCGCGGCCCAACCTGGATTGCCCAAACAACCGCCCGGTAAAGCCGCCCTGTTTCAAAAACTCGCTCGCAAGAATAGATTCTCTTCAACAGTGAGATGCGGAAGATAGCGGAATATGCGCTGAAACACGATGCCGACGATTTCCGGCTGTCGGTTTCTGGCGGCAGCGGCTCGCCATCCAGCAAAATTGCGCCATGGGTCGGCCTTCTGCTGAGTAACAATGCGCAAAACGTGGACTTGCCGCAGCCAGATGCACCAACAAATGGTGCAGAATGATCCGGCATCCGGACGGCTAATAGGCTGCTATAGTCGGGGGTGGCGAGGCGTCAATATAGTATTCGGATCGTGCGGTGCGCATGATGACTTCGATTTTCGGAAATAGCTGTCGCCAGGCGCTTGGAAGTAAATCGGACATGGAATTGTCAGAATCGATGCTCACAGGCTTTCGCGCCCCAAGATGATGCCAGGGGAAGGCCGGCGTTTTGAGAGCAGCAGCAACAGCCGGTCGATGATGAAGGCCAGCAGCGTAATCCAAAACACGTAGGGAGGATCACATCCATTGGGCCAGGTAAAAGCGCCGCACAGAAAATGCGGTAAAGCAAGCCGCACCGGTTGGAAGGCCTAATGGCCTCGGCTGAAATCAGAACAGATCCAGCCAGGCACGAGCCAAGACGAATAGCGGTGATCAGGCGTGGCAGGTCTTGGCAAACACCAGCCCGCCAGACCATATTTGCAGACACTGCCCCCAGCCGTTTCCGCCCTTGAATGATGCATTTCCCCTTGGAATGTCCATCACCACCTGCGCGATGGAGGCGCACCAATCACTGTGCCGTGCCAAGAACAATCAACATGATTTTTTGGAGGCTTCACCAGCCCCGAAGACAATGAAAGGATAGGGTAAAAATGGTGATTGGTGGTATCAGCGAAAATGGTGGCTACAAAAGGTGCCAGGCTTGCTTCTTGCATGGGGGATGAAGCCAATAGCAATGCCCAACCACGAGTGCAAGTTACAGTCGCAAATACCCTGCCGACACCAAGCCGCATCAGACTGTCAAAAGTATCCGTCACAAACAGCAAATCAGCCGGAGCCGTTTATGTCTGCAACAATGCCATGCGGCCAGAAGCTGGCAACCCATGGTTTCCAGCGACGGTAAAAGCTTGGTCAGCCGGATTGTCCAACGCCTGATATGGATGGCAACAACATACAGGAGGCAGCACGCTATAAAAGGGCGTTGCGCCATAAAACAGCTTTTCCCGTCGTTGCGTTTTCGTTGATAATGCGCATGGCAAAATCCGCGTTTTTTCCTGCCCCAAAAACGGGGCAGGATTTGTTGCGATTACAGTTTAGCAGCGCGCCATCAGCAGCCATTTGCAATGTAGCTGGTGTCAAAGCGCAGCTTTCACATTATCCGCATGACCGAAAGACCGGATCCGTCGGGAAAGGCCCACACCAACAAAACTCAAGCCACTCGGCGCGCCTTCGCCAAGGAGCCCCCTTTTGTCGAAACAAGGAACTCAGCTACGAACTTCATTGGTGTCGGGCACACTCGGCAGATTGGTAAAAGTCCACCGCGTCCTGCTGGCGCATAGAACATTTCGGTGGTGCCAATTGCGCATCATATCCGGCCAAGATCGGTTCCGGACGCAACAGCGACCATGGCCTCGCGAGCATGCTTTGCCTTCCTCAACTGTCGGTGCAATCAAAGCCATGACTTCAATACCAGGCGCCGGTCAAAGCCTTTGCCGAACGCGGATTGTCGGCCAGCGTTTTTTCAGTGCTCACCATCAAATGATATCGATGATTTCACCAGAAATTCCTGCACTGTCAAAAACCTTGGTGGCATTGGCCTTGCGCTTCAATTTAAGACAGAAGCGGGTTGCCATGTCACAACGGCTTGTCACAAGTCATCCGTGGCATAGGCGGCATCATGGTCAGGCATCAAGAGGTGTTGACCACTGTCAGGTCCCGCTTCTGAAAGACGCCACAAGTGTCGAGCGCACGAGCCAGCAGATAATGCGATACCGACCAGTTCCACCAAATGACGCTCTGGCCCTTGATGGCAGCAAGATCGGTGGCATCTTTCAATATTGATGCCGTCAATTGCCAATTGGAAAAGTCGCCACGATCACGCCGTAGTGTCTAGCACCGCCACCGGCGGGAATGGACAGCGCATCCATATTTGTTCATGGAGCAGCCGTCAAATTGTCCTGCAGTATACTGGTTGATGGATTCCACATCAATCGTTTGAATCTGGACGATATCGACCGCTGATTTTCGTACTTGTCAGCCCATTTTTTCCATAATGCCGGAATCCGCCAGATTTAGCCCCAGGGCATCCCAGCCAACATAGATGGACCAGCAAACGCTGATTCAGATTTTCCTCTGCCGACAAGCATTGGTCCATGCCGGTGGGCACCGCAAAAGGCCAGCCAACACACAATGCCCTTTGGCAAATATCCGTGGCTTTGGGGCAAATGTCTTCAAGTTTGGTCAATACGCATCTTCCTGTTTCGTGTTCGGCCATCAAGCCGATTTGTAAGGAGTTTTTGGGCGCACGACCGGAGGAAGTTTGCGCGCGCAAAACTGTGCAGTATTCTCCCCGGGTTTTTGTGTCGCGCCGTGTTACCAGGCTGTTTTGCCGCGGCTTTGCGTCTCTCAGGACCTGCCGTCCCGGCTTGAATCAATCAACCGCACCGGAACGCCTAAGACGCGCCTGGCACGCATTTGGTTTTGCAGGAATATGCCCATTTTAAGAAAAATTGAAATTTTCACTAGATATATCAAATAAATAGAAGATTTTTTTACGCAAAACGGACAAGCGCAAGCCTCTCCGTTTTGCCAATGTTTAGGCAGTAATTTGATGGTTGGTTATTTTTTCAGGCGACACGCAGCCGCCATGATCCCCGCAAATTCAGCCAGAACCGCGCATATCCGCCCCAAGCAGCGGAAATAGCCCGGCATCCACAGCACCGATATCATGCAGAAGTCTCCTCCCGTGATCTGACGCATAAGGAATTTGCCAATCAGCCCGACCTGCGGCTTTGCGGGCCCTCCCTGTCACGCATCACGCCCTTCCACCCCGATCCATATCTTGTAATTTGCCTTCAAGATGGCCGCTTTCGTAAAAAGCTGCTGCGGTCCGGTAACACCCGGGCCTTGTCCGTCTTGTATTGCGCAAATGGACAATGAAATGTGGTGCCAAAGCCGCTCAATAAACGCGGGCGCCATCGAAAACCCTCAGTGACAGCCCAGCGACCCGGTGCAAAAGGTAATGCCAATTGGAAGGGACTATCCACGTCGAACACATCCATGCGGCGTAATCTGGCCTCGATTTAGGAACATGATACGTGGGAAGGGCCCAGCAGAGAAAACGGCGGATCAATCGGCATGGCAACAAAGACGCAAACCAAGCTCTTCGGCCAGCGGCACCACGCTCGGCCAAAAATCTGTCAGATTAATTGCGGCCAATTGATCCGCTTGAATCCCCTGATAGGTTTTGGCAGCAAGGCGCGGATATGCGTCCAGGTCCAATTGTCATTGGCCCCTGGCAAACCGGCCACAAATATTATTTCCTGCAAAGCGGTTTTCTGACCATCATCCATGGTTTTGAACAATTGGGCTGCGCGCGTACAAAATTCTTGCGGGATAGTCTTTTAGGCAGCGCCCGCAGCGCTCCAGAATGAACAAGTTCCAAACGCCGCCAATTCCAGAAGATCGAAGCGCATCGCCGTAGCGCACCATGAGGCATTGGTGCACGCAAATCTGTGCGGGTCCAATCGAGGATCGGCATGAAATTTAACAGATCGTTTGCCATCCCGCACAGGCGGCCAGATTGCGCATGCTGGGCGATAGTTTTTCATATGGGTTTTTGTAGTCGCCCGGTTGTGGTCCTTGATGGATTTCAGACACCGGAAGGCTCCCACCACTTCCCAACCAGCAAACCGGAAGGCTCTTTGTTGCGCCGCGGTCCGCAATGGCGGGTTGTCTCTTCCTGCGATCTCGGCAAATCGGCCAAACCATTCCAGGGCGTCCGAAGATGATAGAGAGCCGTTACAACGCCCTGACACACCGACTTGAAGCAGATCATCATGGAAAATTGGGTCCACAGGAGCGCAAACCAGCGCCAGGTTTGCAGCATAGTTTCCTTGCCTTCTCTCTTATTTTCGGGAATCTGAATTGCTGCGAAGGGCAGCGCGGTAATAGCATCAATTGAGCCTTCAAGCCAGTTCCCATAACCTTTGAAGGCAATGGGCCTGTGGGCATGGCGGGTTTTTCAGTCCGGTCAGCGAATGTTCGTTGGCAAGGTTCTGGGAAATAGGGATAAACCCGCAATCGGAAGCAGTCGATTTTCTCGCATCGGCTTCCCATCACCAGATTAGAGATGGTCAATGCCGTCATCGCGCGCCAACATCGACAATATTTGGCGCATTCAATGTAACCCTTGGTCCAAAGAAGGGTCAGCCCGCCCTCCCCCAATTCGGCAGCGCATACGGGCGTGAACCAGTTCCACTCGAATATAAGCCATGACCATTGGCGCTGCAGCAGCGCAATCTCGCCAAGTCCTGAAGACCCGGATCATCCGGGTTTTGCGTAGTTGGCCGCAGAAGCAAGCGTTACTTGTCTGCATCGTCCGAGCCGGTAAAATCAAAAACTGGTCAATCTGATTGCGAAGCGATATCGCACCAAAATACCGCTAATTTCTCAGCTGAAAACCACTCTGGCCGTTCGCCGTTGAGCCTGTGCGGCCCCCCAACCCAACCGTCTTGCACAACCCGGCCAATGGCTTCCGGCCTGTACCAGTTCTGCGCCTTGGGTGCGCTGGCAACCCTCGAATCCGTTCTGAAAAACCACAGACCAGATTCGCCTGTCCTCAGCCACAGCAGCTTTTGGATATCCAGCAAGTTTGGATCCAGACTGATGCAGCCTGGTTTGGTCGAGCATCACTCCTTGCCGTGGCGCCATTGCTTCACAGCCAGTTGCCGCGCGAAATCTGCCGGGAAACGCGCTTGCAATTAAGGAAGCAGGTTCATCGATGGATCATCCAACAGCCCAGAGCGTCAGAAAAACGTTTTGGCGCTGGAAAGCGAATTGGTGGAAACCCTGCAGGGTCGGTGGTTCGCCATCAGTCACCAAGCCAGGCAAATTCCACAGCCAACATCCAGCATGTTCTGCACCATGCCGTAAATATGTGGCCGTGATCAGCCCGATGGCGCAATCGAATGGGATCCAGTCATGAGTTTGCATCCAAGTTCGGAAGAGTTTAAGCCTCTCTGTGCGCGATGACAGAGCAAGCGCATCATAAGGCGGTGAACCGCAAGCGCCTCGCGTCCAAGGCGCTATTCGGCGGTGTGCCAGAGCGTGAATCGCGTTCCGCAAAATCTTCAATCACGGCCCCTGATGGCCAATCATGCGTAACGCATTGGGTCCGCACCGCCGCCATGGCCCAATATCTTCGCCAATTGTCTCGGCGGACCTGCCAAATTGCATTCCAACTTTCCAGATTTCAGGCAAACAGACACATGTTCACAATGCAGAGTAAATTGGATTCGCCGATCCGGGATAAGACGCAGTGCTCGGGTTCATGACCCGATTAGCCCCGCTTTTCAATCTAGCGCCGGCGGTGACAAATCCTCCCGGCCTCCATACTAAATGCAGCGCGCTGGTACGTGCATCGCCTGCACTTTTTTAAGCAGCACCCGGTGAAAGGAAAGGCCAAATCCATCGTGGTGGATAGCTGTGAAATCAGAACGCCACCGCCATCGCGCCATAGGTTCCCTCGCCCCCGGCTCAATCATAATAGGATTGCGCGCGCCCACAGGCACTGCATTTCGGCAACTCGGATCGGTCGGTTTCACCTGAACCTAGAAGCCGCCCGCACTTTCTGCGAACCACGTCACGTCGCCCGATGCTGAAACACAATGCCAAGAGTTTACACCGGCAGCTTCACACTGCTTCAACAATCGCAAACTGGCAAGCTTTCCAGTCCCGCTCGATAGGCTTTTCCAGCAGGATATGTTTGCCAGCACCAACAACCAGCTTGCCAATGATATCCCGCCCCTTGCATTTGGCGGTGTCGCCACAATTACAAAATCAATCGCTGCTCCTCGGCGATTTCTCATCAACAGAGTTGTAAAATGCGCACCGGGTCCAGCAGCGTCCTGGCCATAATGCCGTTTCAATGAAAGCTGCGGCCTTTCCAGCTCGCGACTGCAACAACCGCGTAGGGTTCAAACCCTTGGTATTGCTTTGGATCGCATTCAGATGCGTCGCGCCACCATGCCCAGACCTAATCAATGGCCAAATTCATTGCAAACCCTCCCATCAAGAATAGCTCGTTACAGAACTCTCGCTGTTTCAGAGCAGAGCAGGCCAACCTCCGCAGACCGGTTGTGCAAATCTTTGTATAACCGGGGTATACTGGCTGAACACAAGAGGAGCCAAATCATGGCGCCAGCAATCTGAAGTTTACACGCGGTTGAAACAGCCACCAAACGGCAAACGCGCAGCAACCGGACAACCGCTTCCTGAGATCGATCCAGCACAACCCGCCGGAAATCAGATTTTCAATGTTCTGCAAGGCCATGATCCTGACAATGGAACTGGCGCCGGGACAGGCCCATTCAGAAGCGGATATTGCGACCAAATTCGGGCTAGCCCGCACACCAGGTCCGCGAGGCATTGCAGAAATTGCGTGAAGCCCAATTGGTGTGACAAAGCCAAGCGGGCAACTTTGTAACAAGGCTCAACAAAAGCTGAAGATACAAGGAAGCGCGTTTCTGCGGGAAGGCGCTGGAAGTGGCCGTTGTCGACGCGGCTTTGTGAACAGGTCTGTCAGACGCGTTTTAAAGCCAGCCTGCCACGAAAATCCTGAAGCGCCAGAAAAAGGCGATCAAGCGCCGCGATAATCAGGAATTCCGCATCTCGATGATGCCTTCCATCTGACCCTTGCAATCGGGCCACCGACTAATCCCCGCGTCGCCGAATGTACTGAAACGGGAAAATTTTTCTGCTCGACCGGCTTCGGTGCTGGCACAACGCCGCAGCAAATCCATCAGAAAGCCTGCTTCAGGCAACATCAGAACATGCCTCAACGCGCTATTTCCTTGAACAAGACAGAGACACGGCATCAGCTTGACCAGACAGCATTTGAATTCCAGTGCTCGACACGCTGGTCAGCGCTGGGGCAGACACATGCGACTATTTTGAACAAGAACCGCAACAGGATGCCTTTTATGACGAACGCACCCATGGCAGCGATCCATTTTACCGGCTCACGCATGACACCATCTACCAACACATTCGTGACATCCCCGATTTGTATCTCCGCATGGCCATTTGGCCGAACCGTCCTGGTTTGCCAAAAACACGGCATTCAGTGATCCGGCTGCATTGGCTGATCATTCCAAGATCATGTAACGTTGTTTCGCCATGCTTTACAAGTCAGGGCGTTCCGCTTGAAAGCCTTGGGGTTAGGAAACACCTCAGAAGAAGCGCGATCCAAGGAAGTTTTCAAGATCTTTTGCGAAGCCTGGAACCGTTTTTCTTGGCACAAGCCGCAGCCGACAGTGGCCGAACATACCTTTGCCAATGTGTTTTTTGGGCTGACAGAACCACTGACGCCCAAAACCGCAGATCACTATTACGATGCTTGATCATGCAAAACTGAAACGAACGCCGGAATTCCGACCAAGAGCCTTGTTCGAAGCTTTTGGACTGGAGGTTCTGGCCACCACCGCTGGTGCACTGGGGGATACGCTTCCCCACTCACGCCGGCCATCCAAAAACAGTGACTGGCAGGGCCGTAATCATTTCCGACTTTCCGCCCCGATAAAGTTTTCTCACCCGGCCTCGCCGGGACTTTATCCCCCACATGCACCAATTGGCTGAAATGACGGGTGAAGATACAGCGTCCTTCAAAAACCTACCTGAAGCGCATTTGCGCCAATGCCAGAAGCAGCCTCAAAGCCAGCCGGGGGCACTGCCACCGATCAACGCCAATCACCGAAATCTAACACAGAACAAATATCTGATTCAGCACATGCAGGCCTTGGCTGAAAAAAGCCCTGAACACGCCACTGGATTCAAACCCCGAATCTAACGCTGTTTTACGGCCAGTATGCCTGGATCGAAATGGCGCAAATGGTCGAATTGATGATGGCCTGTCATGCAAGATTCATGCTGGCAGCTACGCGCTCGAACAAATCGAGCCCGTTCAAGCGCTTCGGAATGATATGGGTGCCGAATATTCAATCGCCGTCGATGGGTGCGCGGCCTGGCGCCCTGCTCAACACAAGGTTGGCAAACATCCTCGATCTGACATAATTCTGTTTCACGCTTTCGCATGATGAGGACGGCTGGACGAGAACGCACCAATGCCGCGAACTGGCTCCCGATGGTGGTCCCTGGCCATGCCTGCGCCCTCGGACCCACCCTGGTGGTTTTCCAATTGACAGCCTGAACGGTATTGCACGTTATTTTGTTGATACCTGGTCGAGACTGCGGGCTATTGGAATCTGGCCGGGGTTTCAACGATGAACACACGGGCATTTTTTGTCGATGCCCGGCACGCCATGATTTGTGGCGGGCGCCGGCGTTGCCACGCAAATCTGGGCACGATACCAATCTCTCGGCGGCCTGTTCGGGCCATCAGATGCTTTGGAAATCGCGCGCTTCTGACCCGCGATCTTGCGAATCGATGCTTACCGTCCTGAGAGTGTAATGACATGAAAGCGTATTCTGCATCTCGGCCCCGGTAAAACTTTTTTCGTGCCCATCAAGCTGGTATAACGCACTACGCCAACGCACACGGAGTGAGACCTGGCGAATTAATGTTTCCTTGAAAAGCGGCAACTTCGGCAAGAGCAGCCCTTGCGCCGCAGGACTGTTGATTATACGCTGGTCATTAACAGTGTTCTGCACACAGATTATCAACGCATTTTCCCGTCATCGACAAAATTCTGGTCGGCCCTGAGCCCGAAGCTTCATTGATCCTGATTGGCTGATCCGGCAACAGCAATTGTCCAGTCTGAACAGTGACCGAAAAGGGCTACCACATACCACGGCCACAACAGGCCCATCTCAACACAAGCAATCCGAATATTGCGGCTGAATGTCCGACGGCCAGCCCGCCGGCGATTTGCTTTCTGCCTTTGGACTACAAAAACGCCAGCAGCAAATGCAGATCCGATAACAATGCATCAGCTGTGATAATCTGTCCGACAATGGCGCGACTTTGAAAAAGCTGGTGCAGGAAATTCGATCAGGAGCCGTCGTGGCCTTGCAGGTTGGCTTGGCCTTGCAGATTTGGCTGAAAAAATCAGGTCCACTTTCCCCGTACCATGGTCGACCGTATTACGCCTGCAACCAACGGAAATCACTGCGCAGGAGGTTTCATCAAAAAACCGGCTGGGCAGATGCAATCACCGGTCGCAACCGAGCCCTGTTTTTTTCAGAAATGGATCATTGAAGATAATTTCGGCAGCGGAACGCCCGCATGGGATCAGGCTGGTGCGCAGTTTGTGGATGATTTTCCCCTTTCGAACAAGAAGCTTGCGGTTTGCTGAACGGGAGCCGCATTCATTTTCCTCGCCCTATGCCGGGGCTTTTTAACACCGGCCATACCTATGTTCATGAGGCGATTGCCGACACGGTGGTGCGCGGAAGCTGTTGGAGTTGATGCTGGAGGCAACTGCACAACTGCCCGCAGCCATGCAACGGATGCTGCTGACTATTGCAAACGAATTGATTGAGCGTTTTGCCAACCCGGCTTTGAAGCATGAATTGGCAACAGATCGCCACGGTGATGGCAAAAGTCAGAAACTGCCAGTTTCGAATCCTGTCCCACGATTGCCGACCGCACAGCACAAGGCGCGACTTCACGCGTGCTTCTGAATGCAATCGCCTATTGGGCTGGTTTTCATTCATCAAACGCAGTGCAGCTGGCGCGGATATCAACGATCCGCTGGCAAGCGCTTTGCTGAAATTCAGCAATCCCTCTGATGACAGGCGTGACAAGCTCACCGCCATTCTGCAGACATTGTCCGCCTGACTCAGCCTTGAATCAGAAACAGAATCTGGAGCGGGCAGAGACACTTCTGGACGCCTGACAAAATGTGGAGACATGTTTGGGGCTAAGGTTTCCCGGGGAGAATTTTGTGACGTAATTTTCTGGGAATTGGACGGCGGCGGAACCGGATGCCGCGCGCTTGTCTGTGACGCGCTGGCACACCTCTTTTGGGTCAGGCACCGCAGGATCAGCCAACCATCGCGTCTGACAATAAGGCGCGCGCGACAACATCACCTTGCGACACAGTCCAGCCATTGGAAGTCCGCCGGGCCCTTCCAACGGACACTATAAAGATCCTTTCGCCTATCTTGGTTGGCCGGGGCCAATATCGATACGCGCTGGCGGCTCAAATTTGTTTGAGTTGCCCTGCCCTTGGTGATGTGCGGATCGTCAACGACGCTGCAATCGCGTTGCCAGGGTGCTATAAGGCTCGCAGACGGCGCAGCGGCCATCATCGCACCGGGATCCCATATCGTGCAACGCAAGGCTGGACACATTTACGCCGCGCGGCGGGTGGGGTTTTTTACGCTCAGCGACCACGCCAGTTGGGGCCACACAGCTTGGCCGCGCAAGACTCGAAGCGTCGTTGCGCTGCCATGATCGCATAGGCCACAATCGCCCATTAGACGCGCAACACCATGGCAATTTCAAAAAATTTGATCCCAAAAGCCTGGTCACATTTGGCCAAAATCAGCAAGCCCGGCCGATTCGGCGCATTTGCGCGCGATATCTTTGAATTTTGCCGAACCAAGGGTGAATGCCCACTGCTGCTTCCATTATTGGTGATGCAGTCCAGATGATTGAAGACAGTTTTTTGCAGGCAATGGACCTTCAGACCCGGAGAAACCTTTTTTGCATGCTGGGCGTCTTGGTCCAAATATGTGCCATATTCTTAAGCGCAACCAATCGCGAGCGGGTTCAGCCCCCACTTGCAGATGCGGTCAGCGGGCGGCAGCTTTGGCCGGTCCAACACTTTAGCAACGCGCCCAACCAGACAATACGGACATAAACCTCCCTGGCCGGAGCAGGAAAACAACCCATGGAGCCAGAATCGACGCCTATTCAGGCGCCACCAATTTGCATGGCGAACAGCGCCAATGAAAAATGCTGTGCTTCTGGTACAGACAGGGCTGTTCTTGCATTGGTATCAGAAGACAAAATTCCCACCTGATTGCAACCCAGCATATCTGGCCGGTGGCCTGCTTGCCGCCGGGATTTTGTCGATCTACAGGTGATGGCGGCGGCGTGTTTCTGTTTAATGACCAAGCCGATCTTGAAGCCATCAGGACCAATTTGCGCAAGCTCAAAGCACCTTTTGGCACCAACTCCCTTTTGGCCGACTCTGGATTACCGGACACCTCCCGAAATAGGGGACGCCGCCATTAAAGTCCCGGTATTGCAGGCAACCCAATGCAGCCTACCGCGGTTTCTGGGGTTACATCTGGAGGGCCACATTTATCGTTGGACGCAAGGGCGCTCAACGACCCAGGCTGATCAGGCCAATGAGTGAAGATGATCTTGGACAAAATCAAAAACTGGCCAGACAATCCCTGCCCTTTCTGAATGACCAACAATCGCACCGGAATCAGTCCAATGCACTCGCGACACTGAAAGCAAGCCCGGCATATCTTGTCAGCCTCGCCCATTCTGAGTCAACGTTTTGAAACTGCAACCGCTGCTCGCCCATTGCTGGCGCCGGGGCCGTACAACGCATCTTTTTTAATGCATGAAGCCCGCTCGGCCACCGGGAACCTGGACTGGTGGGCGCGGCGCCTTCAAACGGAAAACTCTGTTTGCCGGGCTCATTGCCGATGGCAATTCACGTGCATCCGCAAAGCCATTGCAACGCGCTTGCCGCCAAACGCGGACCGGGCCGCGGATCTTTCCTGGTGAACCGACGCCAGGTCCACCATCGCACCGATCAACAAATCCTTCCACCCTGAACGGGACGCACAATCCGCGCGATGGCGGAAGCTTGTGCTGGAAGACGGCAGCATTGGCCGGTTGCAGATCTGGATATGAATAACTGCCACCATTCGCTTCATGGTCAAGACTGTTGGCGTTGCCCCTTAGATGAGGCACTGCGTCATGGCTCCCTTTATCCCGGCCATGTGTCCTGGGCGCCGATGACAGCCTTGAGACCTTTAAGCCGGAGCGGGCAGCGGATATGGTCGCAATTCTTGACCAACGCTTCGAAATCAATTCCGTGGTGGCGCGGTGGGCAGAAATTATAGAACACTGGATCCATGCTTGCGGCTTAACTTTTGGAACAATGAAAACGCTTCTGATAGTGGTATTGGCGGCGTGCCGGCGTGCGTCGAACACATGCATTTGTTCGGAACCCGCTGTCACAGCACGCGTTCAGAATCTGGAACAAATGTCTGGTGCGTCGATCCTATTTGAACCGCAGCAGGGCGCCATGACGCTGAACACCAAGCGTGGCGAGTCTTCTTGTTAAATATGCTGAACAATCAATGTTCAGCTCATGATTTGATTGAGCGGGATATTGGGTGACCCGGCTGGTATTCGATTGCATTTAACGCATTGGCGTTTTCAGAAAACATTGTTCAACTCGTGGCTCCCTGGAATTTGTCTCCACCAGGCTCCGAAAGGAGTTTCCCATCTGGGCCATTGATATCTCTGTCGGACATCTCCCCTCCAATTTGGCGCGAAGCGCTTTGCTGACGCGGGCTTCTGGACGCGTTGCCATCCGCTTGGTCCGGTCTCCTGAATTCACAGTTGATTAATATAGACCGCCCGACAATCAACGCTGAAACTGGTACTGCGCTTGGGCAGAGGCTGTGGCTCGACGATGACCCGGCACAAGCTGTTTCTCTCATCCACGTGGTAACATATGCCCGCTAACACCCCGCCCCGCATCGGGAATTGAAAGTCCGAATTATTCAAAACCGCTAAGGGCCAGGCAATTTTCTCTCTTTCCATCTTCATCCTGTCAGCCCTGTTTTCGCAATGGTTGGCGTCCGGTGCCTGGGTGTCCGCCGCCTTGCCGGAAAGTCTGGCAGTACCCAGAACTTGCAGCGGGAATGTCCGCGAATTTGATCCGGGCCTGGAAACCGAAAGCACTACAACCACTTCACAGCATCTTACCTTGGGGACCCACAGTCGTTTTTGTTTGGCGCGCGCCGCGAATACGCAAAGAGTGGCCAATGGGGGTGACAGATGACAAAAAAGCTGATTCAATTCCGCAAAGAAAAACAGAATTTGGACCTGATCAAATAATTGACGACCAGCCTAAACCACACAAGACATGCAAGGTTGGGAACTATGGTCAACGCGACGAGCATCAAACTAACAACGGACTAGCGCCTCTCACAGTGTTGAGGCAGTCCGTGAAGCCAATCGCGCCAATCAATAATACTGGCAACTGCAGGCCTTGCGCCCGCAAGTTGCAGGCGCATCTCGCCATACCTGCCACAGGAAATTTGGCGCTCGACTTCATGCGCTTCTGTCAGCGCAATCCAAAGCCCTGCACCGCTGGTCGGTGTCTCTTGAAACCGGCGATCCAATGTTGCAAACACATTGGGAACGGGCGATTGATTGTGCGCACCGATGTTTCCGGGCTACAATAATCTATCGCAATGGCGAAAATGACAGGATCGCAATCCAGCATTCAACGATCGTGGGACCGGTGATCTTGGTCGCTTTTTGCGTTTGGGGCTGCTCCTTCACGTTTGAAAATGCCCTTCTGATGCAGGCATTCCGCCCTTTGGCATATCGAGGCAACAAAACCGTGCCGATGTACGCGCACGTCCTTTGCAAACGGTTGATGGCGGGGCGCTATTTGGGGTGGTGGCACAGTTTTGTTTCCATGCGTGCCATGCCAGCCAATCGCGTCGAGAAGCGATTTGAGATTTCATCCCGCTATCCCTGGGGGCATGGCAGCCGCGGTTTCATATCGTGGATCCAGCAGAGAATCGCATTGACGATTTGAAACCAGCCCCGATTGGGGCGATCAACCCCCTGCCCTATGAAGATACAGTGCCCGTGTTCTGGGCCTGTGGCGGATGACCTCGCAAAACGCAATCATGCGCGCCCAAACTACCGCATTGCATAACCCACACCCAGCCGGCAAAAATGCTCATCACAGGAATATCGAATGAGCCGCCGAATAACTCAAATCATCCTGAACCTTTCACACAATTGGAGAAACGAATGAACGTACATTGATAGTCTGACAAACCGCCCCTGCTTATGGCAGCAACCGGCCGGCCATGGCAGCTGACAACCAAGCCAACGATCAGGCTGTCGGACACCCTGGGGCAATCTCACCATTATGTGAAACATGGAAGGCCCGTTTCTGGAATGACCGATTGCAGAAAGCAACCGTGGGCAGCTTCTTGGAGACATCAAGCCACAGACCGAGCTGGGCCTGAAAGGCTTTTGAAAATCATGCCGTCTGGGTCAAAAAACGGCGTGTTCGATTTTGCCTTTGGCCTGCCGGCTAACGTTGCCCTGCTGAAAACCCGATTTTTGAAAGGCGCTGATTCGTCCAACTCTGACCCAGGACATCGAGACCCGAGCGTAAGGTGGCAGAAGCCTAATTTCCCCGTAACTGGAAAAATCCTTCCGCGGAAATCTCAACGCCAAGCTGATGATGCTCTATCCGTTCCCCAGCCAGACCTTGTGGGTGGCAATGCCGAGTCAACAGCATGGCGGATCTGAAGGGCAAAGAAAAATCCGCGTTTACGCCACAACATTGGGTGACTTTGTCGAAGGGCGTGGCGGCACGTACGTAACCGTAAATCTTTTGCTGAAGTTTATTCCAGCAATTGGAAAAAGGTGTCGTTGATTGTGCCATCACAGGCAACCAATGTCGGCTTACAAGCCCAACTGGCATCAGGTCGCAACCCATGCCTTACCACCGTTTGCGCGTTGGTTGGGGCCTCGCATTTGGTTGCCATGAACAATTGGACAAATGGAACACCATGACCCGGCCGCCAAGCAGGACATGCTGACCGGCTGAATGGCCAGCTCAATGATGAAATGTGGGCCGAAACGCGCCACGGAAGACGAAATCGCGCATTTCCTGCATCACTTGGCGCGCATGCGACCATTGGGTGAAGCCGGGCTCCATGAAGCTGGTAGAACCTTCAGAGCCGATTCTGGCCATGCGTGATAGCGTTGCTACAAACGTTGTGCTTGCACGATGGCAGAGAGTTGTGGCGCAGAATGTGGCCGCAACCTGGAACGAAACTGTAGTCCGATCCTCGGGCCTGACAGCAACGGCCAAGTAAGCGCTCTTTAAATCAGGCCCGCCGGATTAGAAAAGTGACAAGAGAAGGTACGAAACGTGAACTGTCCCGGACGGCTATCTACTCTGCTCTCAAATTCGAGAAATGCAAAGATCATGATCGACTTCTTCAATCAGCACGCACAGGTCAGGTCCCTGGCCCTGGATCGGCGGAAGCCTCATCATTCTCTCCGCCCTGTGGTCAACGCTGGAGTGATCCTGCGAAAGTGGTTTTCAACAATCAGCCTGGGTTGGAGCCCGAACGAAGTATCCGGCTACGCTTTCGGCATCGCCACCAGCCTTGCCCTTGCCTAATGCAACTATTCGGTGGCGCGCCCAATTCGCGTTGAAAT
>Ga0163217_1014370_pt1 | contig 17157 bp, 21 predicted proteins | sample SynspAceP_FD_185933 | JGI IMG/M metagenome (GOLD analysis project Ga0163217, IMG submission 185933) | Saline lake microbial communities from Ace Lake in Antarctica - Synechococcus sp. Ace-P (PacBio error correction) | ecosystem: Environmental > Aquatic > Non-marine Saline and Alkaline > Saline ...
CAACACCCAAAAAAAAAAAGGGAAATGGGAAAAGGAAAAAAAGATTTGTTTTAAAAAGAGCCCGAAAATCGCCGAGGAAAAAAACCGGTGCCCGCCCGATGAGGAAGAATGAAAACCGGTGCCGGCTCGGATCAACGCTTTTTGAACACGTGGACGGAATTTTTACGTCCCCGTCCACCAAGTTTCCCGCAGCGGGCGGACCGTATCGCGGTTTTGCCCTGTCCGCAGAGCCTCGAGGGCGAGGATTCGTACTGCAACGTGTCCCGAATTTTCCCGTACCGAAATCGCGTTTGGGTAAACTTGCCCCCAAGCATTGTGAATGCAAGGTGCCGAGGCCCCAAAGATTCAAAACGGTTTTTTAGCGCCAAGCCTGCCGAGCACCGTATTTTTCCCGCAAACGGTTGTTCGGCTCGGACTTCGGCTATGGCCCGGATTTCTAGTGAACTGCTCGACAGGGTTTGCAAATTCTCCCTGCCTCACGAAATCGACCAGGCCGGTGGCGATGACAAGAATGATCGAACTGGTCGGTGGTTTGCCGAGGTTCGCCCAGCCGACGATGCGGCTGACCTGAATGACTCGGGTGCAGAGCATTGGAAACGCGCCGGCTACGAACGTGACGATCTTTCCCGACCCCGAAGCGTTCTTGCAGCGACGGTTCTGACGAAGCACGATTGAAACAGCAAGTGCGACCTGATTCCTGAAACGTCGAACAACGCAATCCCGATGCGGAACGCAGTTACTCGACGCGAATGTTTGCCCTATCAATCGACGGCATCGCGTTTCGCCGCCGGTGCGGGACGCGCGATCTTCGGGCCGACGACATGGGACTCGTAAAACGATTCCAGGGCAAATCGGCACGGCGGCAATTTGTTGGGTATGCAGTTTAGCGACATCCGGACGCGTGCTGATTGTTTGCGCGGCGGTCCGCTCAAGAGCCCAGTGGCGGGCGGAAGATTTCAAAGTTCTCGGTCCGCTGCCACACAGATCGTGACGGTAGCGGTGGACCAAGCGGGCCGAGCAATATGAAGCTCCGATGCGTTTTTCACTGATTTGCAACTTACGAGCAGTGCTCGCGGGATCTTCTTTCGGCGATCGAGAACGTGCCGTGGGAATTTGATCATCTTGGTACGAAGGACAACGGCTAATGAATTTACGATCCAAGACCAGCAACGTGAATCCGGCAACTCGAAAGCCCGTTTCGATTGTGTGCTTGTCGTGGCAACACCGTGGAAAACCGACTGGGCCGAATTGTCACCGTCGCTCGGTTTGTCGATGACGAGTTTACTGGGCCGGCCTATTCGGTTCTTCCACAATCCATCAGTCGTCGATGAACGCGGCCAAAGACGCTGGCGTATCGCAAACTTGATACAGCTGCGTGAATATCGATTGCCGACCGATTCTTTGCTGCGGGCGTAACCCGGACGAATGTCGCCAAGCACTGCTCCGAACGGCACCGACGAGAGTCATCCGTGCGAAGCGACCGCGAGCAACTGGAGATTCCACGACAAACGCCGTGCGCGTCTGGCCCAGATTCCGGCCAAGATTTCATAGACGGAAATGGATACGCTTGCGAATCGAAGTGTTTGCTGTTGGCGCGGATGGCATGTGACGTACGTACTTTGTGCGACATGGAGGCGGCCGAATACAGCAGGCAAGCTGGGCGGATTACCGAGGTGATGACCGAACTGATCGCCGCCCGACTCGCAAGATCGGTGTTGTTCAGTGAGTGGCGGCGGATGCTAATCGCGCGATCGATCACGACTCGATGACGGCTGCGATGACGTTTCGTTTGACGGGAACGTGCCTGCAACAGAAACGAGCCGAGAATCGTGGCTCGGTTCCCAGGACGTCCGGAATGCCGGTGTGAATCTGCCAATGAACCAATCGCCGGTTCAACGGGCTTGAATTTGCAATCGGCCAAACACCAGTCGTCAACGTTGATTTGCCCTGGAACCCGGCGTGCTGGAACAAACGGATCGCGCCGGGCGTACCGGATGGCCAGAAGACAAACCGGTGCATCGTTTTACAAATTTGTCACCACAACGCGGAATTCCCGACGATTGAAAAGTCTGCTGACGACGCTGGCCGCGAAAACAAGAATTGGCGGACGCCTCGATCAACAATCGACAGCACTTGGATGAAGTCCGCGATGCAGAAGCGGCTGGAAGATCTGAAGCGTCGACTCGAAGTGATCCTGCGCCGAAGTTGCGGCGCCGGTCGACGAAAAGCACAACACGCCGCGCTGAAGCGGAAAGCAGAGGCCGATGGTCGGGCGAGAAACGTCGTGAAACAGGTCGCCACCGCGGGCGTCAATTGCTCTCTCGCCGCATTGGTCCGCTGGCTGGGCGGTTTTGGTCGGCACCCGAACCACCGCACCCGACCCCGCCAAGGTCGATGCCCGTTGACTGCCAAACGTCGGCGAAGCGAGTCGGCGGATGAACAAGGTCGACCGATTTGAAGATCAGCCTGGCCAACGAACGTGGGGCATTAACGTGGACCTAGGCCACGACGCTTGGCGAGGTTGCTGGGGTGAGGCGGTCGCGATCTTCGATGGGATAATCAAACGTTCGTACCCAGCCTAGGAGCCGTAACCTTTCCAGTTCCCACGGATCGCCCTCGGCCACGTCCCTTTCGGGCAGTTCAAAAGCGGCCTGGCAATCACGAATTCTCCCAGCGGAATAGAACCCCCATTCGCCCAGGATTGTTTCCAGTCGCCGCTTCGCTTCCTCGATCCATGAGGCCTGATTGCCTCCTCGGTGAGACAGGAAGTGTTTCGGACCGTAATTTTACCGTGGTTCTTTCGAGATCATGGTCCCGTTTCATCCCTAATTTTTGCGGATATAGTTTGGAAGCCTTCATGATGGTAATGAATGAACCATTTCGTCACCAGTGCCCTTCGCTACGTCAATCCCGCTCACCCTCATTTTGGGCTAACGACTCATCGGCTCTCCAAAGGTCGATAGAGATTCCAGAAATTATTGAGGCAGAGATTTGCAACGTCGTCAAACACCGGCATTCAGTATAGAAAAGAAAACAATGATGTCCGTCCACCCGCACGCGCGTCCGCGACGCGCCTCGATACTTCGCTGAGCGAGTTCACGAACACAAACTATCACGATCTCATAACCCTCTACTTTGCGCGATCAAAGACTTTCGGAAGCGCACGCCAGCCAGTGTTGATTCAACGACGAAGCTTCGGTTTTCCTGACGAAGCTGATGGTTGAATTGCAGAATAAATGTCGCCCCGCCGCAATCGCGACCTGGATTCTGGAAACTCAGGACAGCTCTCGCTGTGATTTTGATCCGCTCCCCCAGTAAATCCCAGCCCCAGTTTGGCCATCGTCTCATGAACGAAGGTTGTTTTGCCTGCACGTTGGGCCCCGACGACGATCATTTGCGGTGAAATGCTTCGCATCCGCACATGCATCATCGTTTCGATCCAGCAGCATCTTCATGGAGGCAAATTTCTAAGCGGTTAAGCTTGTTTAACCTAAAGCACCTTCGGGACAAAATCTTCGTCAGAATGGTGCGCGGGCGGGACGCCCCGCGCAACCGAAAGTGAAACCGAAAGATTTCCCAAGAGTTGCCTCTGCATCATGCTGCGTGACGCGTTCATCCATCAGCGCGATGGTGGTTGAATCGCAAGTCGAGCGATGGTCAAGTCGGCTCCGTAGGAGCTTGCGAATTGTTTCGCCATCTTTCACCAACAAAGCGGCTCTGCTCGCGGCTGAACACACCATCACCAACCATCCATCCGGTTCGTGAGATTTCGATGTTCCCACTGGCCGAGGCTTCAGCAACAGGAATCAATACGGGGCCTCTGAAATCAGCTTAGGATCTTGCGACCTCGTTCACAGCGATTCCGATCTTTGCCGAATGACCTTGAAGTTTTCACCATTGTATCTCGGTAGTTTTTTCAGCACGATCTTCGACGATCGTGCAGGCAAGCCGCCCCAGTCGCAATGCAACTTTGGTCGGCTCAGGAAATTCGCAATCGTAGGGTGCTTGGGGAAAAACGCATGGCGAATCCGAAATGCGGCGACTAACTCTGCTTCGGTGGTATTCGGCCAGTAGTGAATTTTCGTAGCAATGGTCCGTGCCCTTCAGGATTTGGAAGATGCCTCGTCGACTGGAACGATTCCATTTCAAATCGCGCATAGACACCTTGTCATTCCGACGCCATCAGGGGGCGCGGTTACGCTCATGCCGTTTGTGGCAGCTTTGTGTTTCCTGTCTACCGCAAACCGCCCATGCCATCAAAAGTGCTATACAGGTCGGTGTCTTCACGGAGTTTCCTCTCCGTTGAATTCAAACAGCAGCCTGCATCCCGTATTTTGAAGTTGCCTTTTTTTTAGTAAATGTCAAAGCCGACGTCGGCTTTGGGGATTTACTGCACGGATCGCTTGGTCCGCATCGTTTCGTTAGGAGATCACATCACCCGCCGAATTGTCCGTGATATTGAACGGTTTGGCTTGGTGACTTGAAATCGAAAGCGGGATTCCGATCAGGACTCTTCCCCGGTGCGTAGTGCGACGAAGTCAGGGTGGATTTCGTTTTCCACCGGTTGATTTCGATCGTGGAACGTGGCCGTTCGACATCTGCTTGAATCTGTTCATTACCTGAGGCGAACGCATCGGGCAGGCGTCAGAAACAGCGAGATGACAACGATGTTAACCGGGAACCCCGCGAGTGCATCAGAGGCAGCATCACTCGCAACGGTTTTGTGAATGATAACGGGCGAGTGACGGAGCGGCGGGCTGAATTCTCATTGAACATCGCATCGCGTGCTCGCTGCTTGACTCGCTCCAACAGCGTGACGGGAACGGGATCACTCAAACAGCCCACACGGCTGTTTCGACTTGCCCGTGCAGTTCGGGATGGTTTTTCATGTTCGTTTTCGATATTTTGATTCATCGATTTGTCTCGTGGGACAACAAGCCCAGTCGCTGATAGTTTTTTTGCGGGCTTTGTAAAGCGTGGTGAGACGGCTTCGGGGATAACGCCGAGAGCCGTTGCGATTCGTTTCGCGGAAGTTGTTTTCAAAGTAGGCGAGGCTGAAGGAATGGCCGCCTTGTTTGATCGTGGCAGCCAGGCGATTTTCGCTCGGCGAACAAGTCGCCAACTCGGCGCAATCAGCTCCTGGTTCGGGAACGCTGCGTTGCCGACGGGCTGATATTGTCATGGGCAACGCTCGGTTTCCTTGATTGATTCCTTTGGCGCAGCGATCAATGGAAGCTGACCCGTGGCCAGACGACCATCAGCCCCGTCATGTCCGCATCGGGCCAGCTTCATGCCACGCCATGCGTTCGGTGAAGACATCGTTTGGCTTGACATCCTCGCGTCATGCACGGAGCCGAGGATGCGATACGCGATACGAAAGACTCGCTCCGGCGTGCTGTTCGATGACTTTTCCCCATTCGGGGTCATTGGGTTGCGACCCATTGTTTTCCTTGGACGAAGTGGATGGATTAACCAAGTGGTTCGAACCCGAATTCGGTTTCAATGACCTCCGAATCGCAAAACAACTCCGCTCATCGCGAGAAAGTCTTAAACCGTGTTGTGGCGTCCGATTCTCACGTCAAAAAACATTGAAAAACGGTTTTACTGGCAACAAAGAAATGTTTCCTGCCATCGTCGCTGAGAAACGGCCACGAATGCGATAGATCATCACGGCCATACAAGGCGATGACGACGGATGCTGGCGGAAACCGTATCGCATCGTGACTTCGATTTGCTCTCGCTGGAATTTCCAACCCGCTGCGATGACCACCAGGATCGCGATGCAAACCGGCAGCAACCCGGTTGCCAACATTGCGGATCGAGACACGCAGTCCGACGCTCGCTGGCCCTTTGGGAATTCACAACGTCAGCCCGATAGACGCCAGCAGAAACCAGCCCGGGCGAAAAACAAAACGCGTCACGAAGGCTTGGCAACCAATGAAATAGACCCAGTGATCGCCGGCCCAGAAAATTTTCCCCCCCCCCCCCCGTTTGGTGGGTTGAGCGTAATCCACTTCGTTCTTCAAAGCGTGGCAAAATCACCGTGGTGTCGCGGAATGGCCTCGAAAGTCGGCTGCGGCTCCTCGGCCTCGGCCGGACTGGGATCGGCTGCGTTTAAGATGGTGTTGGAGCTGCGTCCGATGAGTGGCTGAGCAGCGTCATTCCGATAGTGAAGTGCATTTTCGCGGGGTGCTTCCCAAACCGTCGCGGTAATTCGCCCGCCGTAGGCCCGAAGTCGATTTAACGCGAGCGATGACATCCGGGTTTAGACACGTGTTTCCTGCTGAGCATGAATTAACGATGTCGGCCAGTTTCAGCACCCGCGGCATCCGAGGCTTCCTGGCGGTTGAACATCATTGTCATCATTGGCCATCGAAAAGTTATTCGTGAAGCAAGAGATCGATCAAACGAGGCCGCAATCATTCCGGCAAACGCGGTAAACGCACTGAGACGGAAGCCGACTTGTTAACCTGGCGATCGACCGATTTGCCGATCCATGAAAAAGTCGGCGGTCTTGGATCTTCGTTCAATCACACTTGCCATCGCCAGCGACATGCCGCCGCCGGCGGGCTGGGTCAGTCGGTACGCTGCGAGAAACAAACGCTGCGACAGATTGGATGACGCCCTAACCGGCTCGTAGTGGAATCTCTCTGAAAGATTCGCTTCGGCGCTAGATCTTTCACAAAGATCCACTACGCCAGCGATGGTCGAATCACGTCAATCGCGAACGGCAGCAACTTCAGGCGACCGTCAGGCCAATCACCCACAAATGATTCAACCGAGAAATCATGTGAAAGGTCCATCAGTCCGTGCGCCGGAGTCCTGCACACTCGCCAGCAATTGCCCGCCAGCACACCAGCGGCTTGCCGCCAACCAGCGACCAAGCCCTGCTCCGTTGGAAAGCTCCATCCGGCAAGGCCCCTCGAACGCATCCCATTCGCTCGGCCTCGGAATGTCCCGCCAGCAAACGCCATTCGTCCCGAGCGATTTCGTCGGTTCGCCAAGCGGCACGAGAGAGCGGCGCCGCAGGACAGCACATGAACCCAAACACGCCTCCACAGTTTCGCGCATAGACGAGCATCCACGTGCATGCGTTTTCATTGCCGGCGTCCGAGTGCCTTTCATTCTGTTTCGACGAGCGGCTGAGAAGGTGTGTATGGGACCGGCGATCATTTCAATCCCCGCTGTGGCAATCGAACCAGCGTGGGTCGTCGCTACCGAAACCTGGTGTCCAGACCGGCGTCTTCGACCACTCGCGTGCGTCTACAAGATCGTGGATCGCCGCGTTTTCGTTTCGGGCTCGCGGCGGTCCCAAAACATCGGACGTGCTTTGGATCAGAACGGGTGGCCCAGCCAATGCCGGCAAACCCCAAGCGCCCACCAAGAACGACGGAGAACGTCCGCACGCTGGATCCACGCCAACCATCCCAGCACAATCGATGGTAGGAACGCGGAAGCGCCACAGGAGTGCGCGCACGAGTTGCGGCGAAAACGGGCGCGGACTGTTCTCGCAAAACACACAATTCCCATCATTCGTATTGCAAGCGTTTTGCCAAACCGCCATTTCGCAACCGGCGTAGTAAACAACGAGCATACGATCGAAAACAAGCCGTCGGACACCCGATGCTTCCGGGAAACGGATTGCTAGCCGGCGTTGTCCAATCCTGTCCGACATCAGCCAGAATAAAGGGACTGCCCCCGGCGATGGAGATCAACAAGGTACGATGCCCCGGCCCGAAAACGAGTGCCGAGGGTCGCCGGCGCTCGGCACTCGCGAACTGAGCGGCAAGAGCGCCGCTCCGCAAGTCGGTGTAGCTGGTCTGAAAGCGGTTCCACCTGGAGCCTTCTCAAAACACTTCGCGATCACGCGTTCCAAGTCCTCGGCGCATCGACGGATTTCTCCTTCAGTGACGGAGCCTTGTATCAATAAGCGCGAGCCCAGGAGTTGGATCATGTTTGTCGGCAGCAAACGGAACTCGCCCGTTAGGCAGTAAGTACAACGTCCATCCGATCGCAATAGATGTCGCTGCGATGAACCCAGCGGTTTCGCCCGCGCAAATTGCTCGGGCGAACGCGTACGCGGGCGTCCCCAGGAACGTGCCGACCTGTGTGATTTCAGTTTGTGTTTTTTTGCGCCCAGCTCGGCACCGGCCGGGCAGGTCACGTCCGTCCCGCCGTGATCACAAACCGAAAATCGCCAACCTTCACATGCCCTAATCGGCATCAACGAAGCAATTGTTTTCGGTTTTATGTCGCGATGGCAACACGCTGCGTTTGTAGGCCAGCTTTCCATTCCTCAACGATTTTGCAAGATCGCATCCACCGCCCTCCTTCGGACGCTGTTTTCCGCTTGCTTTGACTCGGCTGCCGCAAGCGTCTCGCCACGGACCAAGTTCCATGCTGATCGTCCGTCGGTCTTGGATTCTTCGGTGCCGTAACGTAAAACACTATGGGGATATTGATTGATGCAGCCAGGCGACCTTCACAGCAAAAATCTGCTCGCCGCTCGGGGTTATCGAAGTGAATGCCCCATGACCTTTCAAAGCCACCCGACGAGCGCTCGTTGGTGATCGGCCTCGTACACAACTCCCATGCCCGCACGTCCCAACCGACCCACAATCCAGGTGAGTCACGAACATTTGATTCGTTGCAAGCTCGAGGCAATTCGTTTGGTCTGCGGATTCACACGATTTCGAGTACGATTGACTGCGTCACGTCGATAGCGGGAGGCAAGAATTTCGAAGGGCGAGCGATGGATCGCCAATCGCATCAAGCAAAGCCGGGAAATCGTTGGTTCCCCGAAGCTTTCGCAAATTTTTTCCCCGCATTGCGTACACGAGTCCGTTGTTTTCGCTGTCGTTCATGATCGTTTTCCCTAGGATGCTGGTCTGCTAGGTAAGTCCGTTACTGGGAAATGGACGGCCCAAGGTTACAAGAAACCGGATTTTTTTTGAATATGCGATCCTCACTTAATCGAGCAAAGCCCTGCAAGGTTTCACTGGGGTCATTTCTACCCGCTGAGTGCCTCATGAGCGTGTCCATCATCCGCGACGTCCAACCCTCGGTCGTGCAGCGTGCGGGCAACGACTGGCCGGAGCTGCCACGGTAACTCACGCGAGTCGAATGACACGGCAAACTTTCACGCACCCGGTGTCATCCCAATGCGGTCGCGCGTCCCCGTAGGACGCGTTGCCACCATCAATACTCAAATATCGGTTGCCAACCGTGGCGAAATAATTTTCTGACTTGCCGCATGAAGCCGATACCGATGCCGAAATCGCAGCAGTGGCCTTCGTCCAGCAACCGTCAATGCCCATCCGTCGCTCCGAACTCGCTTCGGGAGTCGACGAAACTCGGGCTGATTGGCCAGTTCACCTTCGGCATCCCACGAACATCCGAGACTCAACAGACGCTGCCCGCCGCCACGCTTTCCGTGGTCGCCTTGGGCGTGCTGATTTCGCAGCATTCTGAAAGCCGATGAAAGCAAGAACGTCGAAATCGGTCGCGATTCTGGTTCGGCGATGTCCAAACGCGTTTACCGCAAAAGGTCAAGAAAAACGGCCTGCTACGAAGATGCCCTCGGCCGCATGACTGGATTGGCGCCGCTTCGACGAACGAACCAATAGAGCGGACGCCAATAAAGCTGAACAGAGTTCACTCAAGTAACTCGTTCTGTGTTCGTCCCACCTGTTACTGCACGCGAGTACCAGAACCTCAGTGGTCGTTTCGACAACGAGGTTTGCTTGCGGAACCGGCTCAATCGGATAAACTCACTGGTCGATTGTTGGAGGGGAATACTTCCTGACTCGACACATTTTAGCTGAATCCTCCAGGCACGCCACCTCAGGAAACGGATGAAAGAAATCTTCACTGGCTTGACGGATTCGATGTGGCGTGTTTTTTGCGGAGAAAGGACACTTCTCTCTGATCGCCAACACCGCCAGAATGTCCGGTGTGAAATGAACAGGGAAATTTGGGACAGGAAAATTGACAGTGACCCGCAGGGGTCGCGCCCAGCCCGTCTACAATTCCCCCTCCGCCATTCTCCCTGTCGAATCCATCATGTGAATGGGCTGGTTGGTGGTCTTCTGCGTCAATCGAGTCAGAAAATCCCCCTGACCTGCCAAAACGGAAGCGTTTTGCCGTTTAACAATGGGAGTCCCTTCCTCCCCGAGCGAAAACCCATGCGACACTCCCCTGCCCTCCTTTTTGTAACCTCTCAGCGGTCTCATACGTCCTCGGGTGCCGCCCGCGGAGCGTCCGGTGTCCCTTCAAGTCGAGACATCCGACCGTTTGCTCTCTGGACCGATGTTTCGCCCTGCCACGGCCCCGACGCGGAAACAACGCCCGAGGGCGGGTTGGTCGATTGGACTCGCATGAGACCGCGACCGAGGCCGGAGCGATCACCCAAGGCGACGCGAGCGAATAGCGAGATGTTCGCCGGCTGCTGTCTGAGTGACGAGTACGGTGAATCATGCCACCCGCCGCACCTGCAACAACGTTGCAAGGCGCGAATCAAATCGAACTTGATGCCGCGTCGGATCAACGAGGTGCCGAGTACCAACCCCACTGGCCTACACGCCCCTGAAACAAACCGAAAGATCCCGCGCAGCAAAGCGAATGGAACGCACCGAAATCGATTCGCTTCATCGCCGCGAAGTTGCCGTGAAGAAGCCATCGAGCCCTCGTCGTCCGCCGACGCCGTCACGTTGCTTCGACGTTCTTTCGTTCGACTTGACCGGCCTGCCTCCGACGCCCCGACGCGGTGAGTGCGTTCATTGCTGATTCGTCAAGCAATGCGTACGAAAAACAGATCAACGGTTGCTCGCCTCGGATCGATACGGAGAACGTCATGGCGGTTTACTGGCCGATCTCGTGCGCTATGCCGACACGGTCGGCTATCACGGCGATCAAGAACGTTTCCTCTGTCGCCGATACGTGCTACGTCAATCGACGCGTTCTAACCAGAATCTGCCCTTACAACAATTCGTTGCCGAGCAATTGGCGGGCGATCTTTTGGCAATCCCACGACCGATCAATTGATCGCCCTCGGGATCACACCTTTGAATCAAACGACCGACCGAAGGCGGTGCTCAAGCAAAGGAGTATCTTGCGCTCTATTTTGCCGGACCGTGTGCGGAATGTTTCCCCAGGTAATTCATCGGGTGCAACGTTGGTTGCGCCCAATGTCATGAACACAATACGAATCCTTACACGGCCAAAAGGATTTCTATTCGCTCGGTGCGTTCTCCCGATTTTTGCAAGAAGTCGTTAAATACGGCGCCCGCAAGTCGTCGCGCCGAAATCCCCGTTCCCGACGGAACAAAAAGGCAACAACTCGACAGTTTGACGAACAGATCACGCTCGGCGTCACATGCAATCGAAGCAATAGAACGGAGCGACTGCGACAGAGCCAAGCCGAATGGGAGAAGCGCTTCTGCAGAAGATTGATGCCGAAACGAAACCGACCGAGTCGGTTGGTTGGACGAACGTCAAAGACACGGCGCGGCGAAAGTTCGGGAACCTGGGATTTGTTTCAGCCGCAGACGCCCCGGTGCATCGTGGGCAAAAAGGTCACGTCGCCAAACAGGGCAGATCAATCGTTCCAACACTTTTTCATCAAACGCCAAGAAAACTGTCACGGTTCAATCTGACACACGACTGCATACCTGGCGTCTACCTCCATCCCGACGCTCCGCCGCTCTCAGTCATGATCCAGTTCCAGTAACGGCAAGTTCACATGGGGATCATCGCGCGGTATGGGGCCAAGACAAAATTAGCTACGGGCTACGGGAAAAAGATTGGGACCGGATACCGACGTCAGGGCGATCTTCCCGAACCCGGTCGCCCTGGCACGCTTGGAAATCCGGGCCGCCGATGTCGGAAGAAACCCGGTGACGTCGTCAGCGGGAATGGCGTTCATCAATTCCGACGAACCGGCCTTTTTTTGGGACTCCGCCGCCTCGACGCAAAGGAGCGTGTTCCACGAATCGTCAGTATTTTGCAAAAAAGCTCCAGCCGATCGCAACGGACGAAAACGCGACCCCCCAAACCCCTCCCCCCCCAAAACACCGGGCCCCCCCCCCGGTATTATCTCTCGAAATCACCGTCATTGACCGAACTGCAAATCGGAAAGTCGAACGAATCCACCAACAAGAACGAAAATCGTCGCGGGTTCCTCGCCACGACCTTGGTCAGCAGTCCGTCACGCATCCGAGAACGATTCGGATTTACCGCGGGGCAATTGGATTGGCCGACAGCGGCGAGATTGTCGAACCCGCGGTCCCCGAGTTTTTTGGGGCGGTTACCGGCGAAGGCCGACGTGCGACCCGTTTGGACCTCGCCGAATGGTGTTGCCGCGATGCAAAACACTGATGACGGCGCGGACGATGGTGACCCGATTGTGGTACTGATGTTCGCCAACGGCATCCGCTGCGAGCGGGATGATCTCGGTGGCCAGGCAGTTTCCCGAAACTCATCCCGAACTGTTGGAGTATCTCGCCAACGAATTCACATCATCGAATCGAGTGGGACATCAAAGCGATGATGCACCTGCCATGCGATGGAGCCAAACTAAACATTCTAACCGTCAAATCGTCTTTGCCGAGCGATGAAAACTGAAACACATCGACCCCTACAATCAATTGCTGGCCCGCTCAGGGTCGGTTCCGAGTCGTGCCGAGAGGGTGCGTGACACGCACTGTTGACTAAGCGGTTTGGTTGGTCGAAAAGGTGGGTGAGTAGCCGCAAACCGTAATAAAACCGGCGGGTTACTACGTCAACTGAATTTCATCCGCGGGCGAGAGTAGCTGCCGATGGCGCGAGGATCAGTACCGTCGCGGCGTTACCGCATTGGCAACGCACGTTTTTTGCATCCGATGTTGAAAGCGTTCGAATGCCCCCAGTCGTGAAGAATGCACGGCGATGCGTCCGCAAAGCAACACGGTTGATAACCATGAATTAGACCGTTGCAAGCACTCACATTGCTCAACGACCGACGTTTGTTGGAAGCGCCCGATCGCTCGCCGATCGAATCATGCGGGAAAGCGGCGAGTCCGTCGAGCAGCGTAATCGGATGGGCGTATCACGTCGTCGTTTCCCATCCCCCGATTCGTTCGTGATGGAACGCTCTAGTGAGTTCTATCAACAACACTCGAACATTTTCAACGCACCCCGACGACGGCGAGCAAGTTGATTTCGACCGGGAGGTCGCCGATCCCGCCGATGTCGAATGCAGTCCGAATTGGCACGCGTGGACGAGTGTGGCAACGCACGATTCCTGATCTTCACGAAAACTTAACAATGCGATCTGAGCGTGTTGCTCGCACCGCGCACGGCCTTGCGGTTGTTGATAGTGTTAGCCGATGGGCGTTAGCCCCGGTTTCCCGCGCCGAACAACCGGGGCTACGCCGATCGACAACATCGATTCTGAATGTATGCAACGGTATCCTTGTGGTCGAACGTGTCCGACTTCACTGAGTTACGATAGTCCTAAAAAAAGTGAAACAGTTTGCAAAACGAGAGGCTGTCTTGATGTTCAAACGTATTGATGTTCCGAGGTGCGAGCGGTCGGCGGTGCGAATTTTCGCTGCTCAGTATTATCGACTGTTATGAAATCGGCGTCATTCCTGAAAAGGCCGAACTGCTGTCCGGGATCGTGGTGGAGAAAATGCCCGAAATCCACCGCTGACATTTGATGATTGCTTTCCTGCAAGCGTGGTTGGGACTTTCCGTCGATCGCAGTTTTGCATCTTCGTTTCTGAACAGCCACTCACCTTGAAACGACCTCCGAACCGGAACCGGATCTTGCAGTGGTGAACTGCCATCGAAACGACTACCCGCAACGCATCACCCGTCGACAGCAAACTCGTGAATTGAAGTGGCGTTCAACAGCGAGGCCGTGACCGGAAAAAAGCCGAGATTTATCGGCGGCCGGCCGTCGGATGAGTACTGGGGATCGTTCTGCTAGCCAGCAAAACGATTGCGTCTACCGCAGGCCATCGAAATGGGTTTAATCGCGCAAATGCAACGAGTACGCGCTGGATTCGCTCCAGCGTCTTTGTTTGTCACCAGGGGCAGTTGTTTCCCGCCAGTGAACTCTTCGCATGCTGATGGCGAGGACGCCGTTTCTTTAAAGAACATTGCACCTTCAATTCAACGATCACGAACCCATGCGAAATCAAACGCGATGACCGACACCGTCTTGGCCCGGCGCACGTTCTGCAACGTACCGGGCGTCGGATCATTGCACTCGCTTCTCTGTTGCGCAGGCGAAACGGCCAGGGCCTCGTTCCACCCATCATCCGCCTCGCGTCAAACGCGTGATCCATCTTTGCATGGCGGGGCCCGGGGGGGGGCCCCCCCCCCCCCAAAGGGCCCCCATCTCGAAACGTTCGACTAAACAACCCTAACTGGCCCGCTCGTACGGCCACCGATGCCTGAAATCGCTGAACCCAAGGCAACCGATCGCCCAACTTCAGAATCAAAGCTGAAGAACGATGGGGCCGCAAGCATGCGTTCGAGCGGCGCGCGACAGTGGGCTGGAAATCTCGACGGTATTCCCGCATCTCGGGCCAAACTCGCTGATGAAATGTGGTGTGATCAACGAGTCGATGCACACCGAGGCAGATCAATCACGACCCCGCGCACTACGTTCTTTTAACCAGGAACCGCGATCAGCGGACGCCCGTCGATGGGTTCAATGGTGATTACGCGAAACTCGTGCCGAGACCCAAGACTACCGGGGTTGATTGTCCTGCGAGTGAAGGCCGGCGGGGCAAGCCCAACGATCAGCTTTTCGCGGGCAGTGGCAATTCGGGATTCCTGCCTAGTCGATACCAAGGGGTGCAGATGCCGCGACCGGCCAACCCCGTGCATTAACGGTCGGCAACCCCGCGCGGCGTCGGGCAACACGCAAACAACAAACACGATCGCGCGGGCCAGTTTCGCAGATCAACCGCACCGCAGCGAAACGTTGCGAGACCTGAAAATCGGCGACGCAAATCGTGCCTACGAGATGGCGTTTCGGGATGCAATCCTCGTTCCCGAATCTGACCGATATTGGGCAATCCGAAATCCCAAAGAGACGATCGAGATGTACGGCTGCACGCCGGGTGACGGATCGTTCGGGAGCACTGCTTGCTCGCGGCGTCGGTTGGCCGAGCGAGGCGTACGATCATTCAGCTTTACCATCCGATGGATCACCACGGCGGGGTGAAAAACGGTGTCCGCGAAAACCGCATCCTTGGTAAGATCCAGGCACCGCCGCACTGGTGACCGATTTGATAAACAACGAGGTCCTGCTCGCGACAACGCGATCATCTGGGGCGGCGAGTTGGGCGAACCCGATGGCACAAGGTAGCGGGCGTGATCACCAACATCAACGGTTTTTCGCTGTGGATGGCGGGCGGGCGCCTCCCCGGGGCAGCACGTATGGAGCCACCGACGAATTCGGCTAACAACGCCCGTGAACCCGGTCCATGTACGAGATTTTCCAGCCACGATGCCTGCCCATCTACTTGGTATCGATCACAACCGATTCCTCCTACCAATTCCAAGGCCTCGATTTCAAATTAAGCGAGTGGAACCGGCCTCATGTGTGAAGGATATTTTGTAAGTCGAATTCCCCTGCAGAACGCTGAGATTTGAAATCGCACCCGGCATTAGCGTGGGTGGTTTTCGCTTCTGCGCATCAACCAAAGCACCTGTCTTGCCATGGGGTTGCAACGAGCGTCGTCGTCGTTTTTTGCGCTTGTTGACGACTCAAGCCGCCTCGTCATCAAGCCTGCACGAACAACCATTTTGAAGTGTCCCCGTGCGAACTTCGGGGTAATCGACGTCCACGCCTCCCGTTCCAGTTCCGCCAACGCCGGCGAACGATTTCTCCCCGTGTTGACGGTGTTTTTTGACGGGTTTTAGGGAGGTCGTCCCGGTAACTAAGCTTTGCTAGTCCACTCACTGCCCGCTCCGTCATAGCCTGAAAACCTTATTGATTATTCCGAATCGCAATGGGCGATTTTGGATCGGGGCTCTGCAAGCGGTATTGTGTCGATCCAGCCAAGGGAACCAGTTGATACGCACAACGCACGGAGCAACGTCAGTCCAAAATGGTCTTCGAATACCAAAAGCAATTGATACTTTACGAACATCAGTGGGCGATCGCTAATCACTCGGAACCAGAGTTTAAGCGTTCATCCGAGGATATGTGCGCCGAGCCCAGATCGAGGTTTTTCCAGGCATGTCTCCAGTGTCCCATGATTTGAATGAAAAATCGTCCTCGCGAACCGAAATCCGCCGAAATCCCGCCGAGGACCCGTCGGCAACCGGCGCACCGCTTTTGCAGAAGACGCTGGCGACCGAGAGATCCCTGTCGAGTGCACCTCGCAGAGCTCGACTGCGTTTGTCTTCCGGCTTACCCTTGTCCACCAAGCATCCCTACTCCATGCCACCAATCTCGTTGGACACGGGAGTCATGCCTTGAAAACCTTCGGCGCACGCTTCGGCCGGTCAACCAGAAAATAGTCACTTATGGAACGATTGGTTTGTCTACGCAACTGAGATTTCTGGAACGGCCAACTCACTCAATTCGCAAAAGGCTTCCCAGGCTGGAGATACTGAAGTGAAGACGATCACTGGTTTCTCTGGACTCGAAAAAGGGGTTTGGGACGGTGGTGGTGGTTATGGTGGGATAACGTCCCACCTGCCCCGCCTCTTTGTGGCAGGGGGATGCCAACGAATGACATCGGCATGCCCAAGTGTCACTGAACATGATTCGTTCCGGACCAACCCGCGAGTTTCGCGTTGATGCGTTCACTCGGATCGGCGAGTAAGTAGTCGATCCGGTTATGAATTCGCCAACCAGTAGTGAAGGTCGCGCGCCGCAGCGGCGGCATTGGTTTTGTCGCGGTTGTCGGGCGCGGCAGGCGGGGCAACGAAACCTCGGGCTTTTGAGACTCGTCGCTGGACCGATCACGACTGGCGTGGATCGACATCGACACTGCCCCACATAGACAGCACGTCGTCGCGTTTCGGTGCCGATTTCTTTTGGCGGCGTCGAGGTCGTTAGGCGATGGCGGTTTCAAGTCGCTGAGTCAATTCCACATCTCCTCGGCCCGTCCTCGCCCTGGACTTTTGCGAGCGCGTTTGAGCGCGTTGCAA
>Ga0163217_1054811_pt1 | contig 17156 bp, 12 predicted proteins | sample SynspAceP_FD_185933 | JGI IMG/M metagenome (GOLD analysis project Ga0163217, IMG submission 185933) | Saline lake microbial communities from Ace Lake in Antarctica - Synechococcus sp. Ace-P (PacBio error correction) | ecosystem: Environmental > Aquatic > Non-marine Saline and Alkaline > Saline ...
AATTGATCTGAGACCCGGATTGTAAGTAATCATTTTATGATGTCCTGAGACGTCACCCCCGCCCCAGACATGGTTTACTATTCCCCATGTCAGCTTAACTTTGTCCACTTTCTGCCAGTTGACCGGAATGTACCTCGACCAACAGCGATTGGCGGCCAAGAAATACACGCGGGGCGAGGTGAGTCTGTGAACCATTCCCGCGTGGTCAGCATCCACGCCTAAAAATATGTGCGCCCTTCATCCCTGCTTTCTTCTACAAGGGTGGAATAAAAAGGGGCCCCGGCTCAAAAAATAAATAATTAAAGCTTTAGGTTTGCCCTCTCTTTGGTCCTGATGCATTTTCTCCGGGGTCTCGTTTACTGGGCAAAGGCCAATCTTTTATTCTTCCGTGTTCCGAACTGGGCGCCCATGGAATTGATTGGTTGCAATCGACCACGGTGCGTGGCGCGGGCAGGGGTTTTGACATAATTGGGGTTAACCCTGTGCTCTCCTGGGAAAACCGTCCAGTAATAACGGATTAACCACTTCAACACAAATGCCAGTTACAAGCTATGGACGCTCCCAGCAGCTAGGGCTGGCGGACAGATTGAGATATCGTGTTTCGTCTGGGATGCCATCCCCCCAGCTTCATCATGGCAGCAAAATGCCTGCAAGATGGTTTGTTTCATACAGGGCCGGCGGGTGTCTTCCATTGGGACCTCCGGATCGCTGTATCCAAAACTCGGAGTCTTCGCGAGGCAGATGCAACCCGCAGCGGATAGCTTTTCAGCGATTTTGTGTATAGGCCGCCGCCACCTTGCCTTCCTCAACCCTGGGATAATGCGTTCGACTCAGTGCCAGCAACGGCTTCTTTCAAGGAACATACCTGCAAGCCATTACTGGCGGCCAAGATAACAAAACGCATCACGGCGGGGTCTGTTTACCGTATTGCCAGTCCCGTGAGGCTCTGCGTCCCAAGCGAAGCTCCAATCCTTTTTCTTTAATGCGGCCCGATCTCGAATAAAGGTGCTGCGGCCATTTTAACTTTTTTTGGACCGTCCTTTTTCCAAACTCTTCCCTAGAAGACCACGGCGTGACGGCGCCGTATGTTGACACATCGAGGGTACCAGGTCGAAATCATGCGAAACTGGTTGGCATCCAAATCGGGGTATTTGGTGCCTTACACGAATCCACCCTCGTGACCACGGGTTCAGTCAATTTACCTTATGCTTTTTTTGCATCTAGGACTAACAGGAAGACAGCAGACCACGAGGCAAAATTTGAGTTCAAGCTGTTCTGAAAAATTCAAGCTCCAGAATCGACTTTGCCTGTCGTGACCGTCTCCGCTCATGGCGACACCGGCCTGTCACGACCTGGGCAGCAGCTCAATCCCTTTATAGGATGAGTGAGTAGGGAGCTATCCAGAGTGTTTACAGACAAGCTGATTTGGTCATTTACAGAGCTGTCCGGCTGTCCGCTGGTCGAGGTCACCTACGGAGGGGGCGCGGCCGCTTTGAATCGTACCCGGTCGCCCGGTATGCTGCATTCTTTATTCGCCGTCTCGCACCCGGGCCTCATGCCCTGAGTTGCATGCCCCGCACCATTCCCCCATGCTCCCCTCATACCAGTTCCACCCCCTTCCTCCCCCCCCTCTTGCTCCTTTGTGGTCCTCTCGTCGGGCGTCGCCATTGCGGGGTGCGCGAAGTTATTCCCCCCCCACGCACGAGTCACGGTGACGCGGGTGACGGATTGTACGTCTGTCCGGTGGGACGACTATTGCCCGGGCGCCCATGCCCTGTTCACAAAATATGCCGTCCTGCCCTTCACCCACCTGGAGGTCCCGGCGCGCGGTGTCACTTCCATGACTGCGCCCGTACTCCGCCTTAGACTCCCGCTTCCTTTCTCCTCGCCCTATTCCGCCCCCCCCTCAGTCAGCGAGTCGGCTCTTCAACCGGCGCCAGCACACATATTATCGCTCGGAGAGCTGATGGTTTCCGGGTGAAGTGTAACCTCTTACAGAGCCACTGCACCCCAGCTCGGTAACTACGTGGCGGATTTGCCGCCCAGGCTCAGTCTCCCTCGACGCGATCGAGCCACTTCGACTACGCTGCTTCCTGCCTTCACCTGCTGCTCGAGACGCGGCGCTCTACTCAGATGCGCCACTGACTGCGTGTTTCATACCCACGCTCCCTATATACACTCTCTACTCGTTCTGGAGCACCGGCCTCGAGCCGCGCATCTATAGACCCCACAGCTTGCCGCGCGCGCATCATCGACTATCTCATACTGCACAAAGTCGCCACGGCGGGCGTGCCTACTCAGCGAGAGCTCACTGCGCGGTACCCTCTTATTATCGCGTTTCCAGCTCCCAGCGTCCGGACAACTCCCATAGTCGCAGACCCGTCCCCGTCAGCCCTCCCGCCGGCGTCCTTCAGCGAAGGGCGTCAGAGAGCACAAGATTCTCTCCCAGGATATGTGCTTTCCCGAGCGCGCACTCGGCATCTGTCTGAGACCCTATAGCTGTCGTATAAATTGCGGTTTTCCGGCAGTCATCTAATCTAACCAGGGATTTCCGGTGGTGCCAAGTAACTCTTCGCTTGACGTCGCTATCAGTCCGCGAGTCCGTCGTCGCGACTGTCGTGCTTCTGCGCACAATCGGTCCGTGACAATCTGAGCATTCAGTTTTCTGAGGTGACGAACCCTGAAAGACTCCAGGGAGGTGTTATACCCGTCGCACATGCTCCGGCGGCTACGCCCGATGTATCTACCCGTCGCCAGTCCGGACACCGACCTCACATCGCTCCTATGGAACCGCGGACACCCGCTCCTCAGATCATTTATATTGTATTGTTCTCTCATCCCTTCATTTTCGACCCGCTCCTTCTCTCCTCTCCTGCTGCCTCTACTTCTTCCTAGCTCCCGGGCCTCCGCGGCTCGACAGCATCCCGCTTAAGACTTTTCCCGGCTTTTTTCTCGGCCTTCTGTGTCCGCCCTTGCGTTACCGCAGCCGGCACAAACACTGACTCCTTTCTTTCTTGCTTGTGGAACGGAGCTCCTTGCCTCTCCCGGGTCACGCGATCGGACTGTGCGCGAACTTTCTCACACTTCACAGCTTTCGCCTTTCTTCTTTGTAGCACTCTATTCTGACTCACCTCCGATCCGTTTCATATTCTGTTCTTGGGTCACCATCCGTTTTAGCGCGACGATGCCTCCTCGGCTGCCACATGCACTACCACTCTTTCTCAGGACACACGCACTGTTAGACCGGCGCGCGACTTTCCCGTTCCTTTCGCACTCCTCGTCCATCGGTTGCTCTTTTCTGACTATAGTTCAAATTCGCGCCATAACGCCTCGCCACACCGCCTTCCTTCCCCCCACCGGAGCCTCCGCGGACTCCTTTTCACCCACCGTGTTGCACCTCACGTCACTCTCTCAACCGTCTCAATCCACGGTGAGCGATTCCCTCTTGTCGCCGCCTTCCGCGAAATCTCGAGCCACTCAGGATACTCGACTAGCACCGTGTCTCCAACCTCACCTCCTGTTCTTTTCAGTTTATTTCGTCTGCACAGCCCGATCGCTGCCACGCTTTTGTCGTGCTCGCGCACTTTTTTCGATCAACCTCTATCTGTGTCGATAATTCTCTCTCCTCTTCGCTCATCTTGCGTCACACGGTCCGTACCGAGGTCCGTGGCACTCAGGATACTCTTGGGGATAAAGCGGCCCAAACGGCTCTGTCCTCCAATCCACATCACCGCATGCCCTCTATCCGCTTTAGCTGGTTGCAAGACATCTTTGGCACGAGAATCTTGATCTTGCGGAATACGATATACGGTTATTTCACTATCATACGCCTCCCATGGCTGTATCCGGGAGACAATGGTGAACAACTGCCTTCCCCCCTCCAAGATGCACAATCCTGTAAACTGCTCCCCTCTGGTTGAAGGATCTCAGATCTCTGCTCATATATAATCCTGGGGTTGGGCCACGTTGCGTCCCCATCACGGACTCAGTGAGCACCCCTCCTGCACATGATGCGTCTCCCTGCCCCAATCAAATTATGTAGGTATTGCACTTCCTGGCCATATGCCCGTCCGCGCCATTGGGATCCACTTTCTTTTCGGCGCGCCACCGCCACTTTTGAGCAACGATTGCCCCGCTACATTCGTTTCCGGAACCATCGCAACTGCACCCGTGCGCTCGGGGCACACTGCAACTATTATTCTCTATCGGCTTTATCTGTGGTGCAAGTTCGCTGCCGACTCCTTGCGCCCACTGAATCTGTCTAGAATTCGACGGGCCAGTACTTTAACCAATATATCTTCTCGAGCGTCCACTATCACACCACTACAACCCATGCTCATGCAGCACAGCCCCTACCCCAGCCTCCACGCCCACCGTAGCTTCAGCTTGGGCCTATTTGGGCTCTCAATGAGGAGCTTTTCGCCATATCACACATTTTCTGCATCCTTCCCACGCTCTGTGAACCCTCCATCCTTTTTCGGGCCCTTTTCGTGGTCGTATCAGCACACTGGACTTCTCAGTCCTTCCGGTCGGCTCGCGAAACCCGGCCTTCCTTCGCCCCTTTTTGGTGGATTCTGCCGGCCTTTTCGCACACACGCAGTCCCACCGCATTCGCCGCCGAGTTTACACCTGCTGAGTCCTGTGTGCCTAGTCGCCACACATAACAACCGGCTTCGCCCCTGTGTCGCACGGGGGTTGCTTCGTGCCGCGCTACAACATGCTTTTTGCGCGCTCGTATCTCTGTCACCTACATCTTCTATTTAGCTGGGTGCTCCCCCTCCGCTTTCACTATCCACGGCCCACGTCGCATCCACACGCTAGTAGAGTCGGGTTCCTGCACGCGCCACTTGCGTCATTGACCTTTGGGTTCCTCACAAAGTCTGCGTCGCAACTTTCGCACCTGGTGTGCGGCGCGCCCCACCTCGATGGTCCGCCTTCGCGCGGACGCGAGGTCAGATGGGTTTGGTTTCTCGCCTTGCATGGACTCGCGGTGCGCCCCCGCATCAGCATTAGGTCGCCTGTGATCTGCGCCGTGTATCTGGCGACTGCCGGTCAGACTGCGTCGTCTGATTCCGGCAAGCTAGATGTGGATGGATCTCCTGGTTAGCCTACGGGCTGCTGCGGTCGCCACCTGTCACAGTTGGTAACTGGGGTTTTCGGCGCCCTCGCGCTTGGGATTTCGAGCGTCGCTCTCATCGCCGTCAGTGGGCCCCCGGTAGGATTGGTTGCGCGGTCACCTATGTCAGCGTCCTTGCCCTGTTCAGGTACTCGGGCCTTCCCTAGACCGCAGTAATTGGCTTCCAGGGTCGACTCGATGCGATGCTTGCTGGAGAGAAAGTAATTGCCATGCTACATACCCGATTGATATATGTATAAACATGGCTATAATCGCATGAGACCTCGCGTGGAGCCTTGGACAAGTCTGAACTCACGAATTCCTTCTTCTTTTACAGCCCTCAAATCGGCTCTCAACCTTCAAATCATATCTTGCCTTTAATACCGTCTAGAAGTGGCCAAGTCTGTGAGGTTCGCGGGTATGGTGATCTGGTGATATATTAGCAAATTCTCCCCATGCGATTCATGCGCACATGTAGTGCATTTATGCAAAATCCAGAATGCACCGGCCCGCTTGGGTGTCCACAGCATCCATGCCGACCTAAAAGCGATCCGAGCAACGGTGTTGTCAGTCCGTTCGGATTACCATAGGCAGCCTCTGTCTGTGGAGTAGTCTAACCGCTAATCTATATCAAGTGGTGCAGCCTCACGTGATGTATCGAGTTTTATCGTGATTCTGTCCTGCACCAATCCGTGTCTGGCCTAATGAGCTGGAAACTCCGGCGTCCTCAAGGGAGGGGCGCAAGTTTCTTGGGCGCTGGCCGTAACCGGCTCCTGGACTGACGCCCCTGAAAGAGCAAAGATCAGTAAGAATCGGTTATCCTTGCTGTTAGCCCCACTCAATTGGGCGACGACCTATGGCCACCAAAACTGCATTACAAAAAATTATGGCCCACCACTACGGTCTGTCGTGTGGGATCTGCAACCAATATATACCCTCCCTGACCGTAGCGATTGACGGCGCTTCCCCGCGCCAAGTCAGGGTCGCCGCTCATCACGCAGAGCTGCCGGTCTCTTACTCCTTCATTAATCTGATAGTCATTGTGCGCACACTGCTTAGGGATAGTATCTGGCGGTCTATTTGCTCATGCTCATACACTCAAAGCATGGAATATGAAAGTTCTAATGTACCGAGAGAAAGGTGCCGCTTCCGCCTCTGTGACTTCAACGCAATCCCCCTCTCGCGCCGAAAAGGAAAGCGAAGCGCACATGTCAGAGTTCGGATCGATAGGCTGTTGTGCTATAAATCTTTGTGCCCTTGTATGACCTCTCAACTAAAGAACCCCGGGTGTTCCCTGGAATTTGCAATTAACTGCCACAATGACCCAAGCTAAGAAGATTCGATACGTTTTGGCTTCCCGTGATCACCACTACAGGACGCTTTGGCCATAAATTGGGGCTATGCACGAGGAGCCTAAGTGGATCACATTAAACCTTTTCCAATAAAAACAACAGGGTGGAGATTTGCGAGGCCGCTAATGTCGAAAGCATACCGCGGGGAGCCAAGAGTATAGAGCTCTGATGTCTCCGTGGCCCGTGGCGGAAGACTACATCAAAGTTCATTTGGAATGGTAATATCCCTTTGATAAGGCCCGTGGAAAGCCCTATTCTGCACTTCCCGCTCGATCGTCATCAGAGTTATGTGACACATGCAACAATTAATGCGCTGGACTAGTAGAAAAGGTCATGCCTCTATGCATTTTGATCTTCGAGGACGAACTAGAAGCACCATGCGGGATACGGCCCTCGGACGTCGGCAGCCCGAGTGTGCTGCTCTACAATTAAACAGCATCACGCGAAACACCCAAATGAGAACTACGCTGACCTACTTACAGAAGGAGATGTAGCAGCAAGATAGCCGCTGGTGATCCTTTATGTCATCGAGAAACTCCTCGTAAAGAAGGAGGTACGTCCGGCACGGCTTATCATCAGAGGTGGGTGATGGTCCATCGTCTCCCACATTAGATATAAGCACTGAGAAGTCGATGGAATGCCTACTTACCACTGGGAAAACATTGTAGAGACGATCACTTTGATGCGGCATCACTCATGTGATTCTGGCGACAGAAATGGCTGTCCATCAGCTCCTTACGGTGTTTGCTCTACAAAGGTTTTTTGGCTGGGAAAGAACACTATGCCTGATTTGCACCCTTACACTTTTGCTTCAACGCCTGAGGAAATGAAGCTTCCAAAGCGGGCGGAAAATAATTGGGCCCGAGTTTTTTCCATCGATTGGAAATCAAGAAATGGAGAAGCTGCCGCTGGTTTCCGGAGAACAGGGTTAATTACCAAGTCTTTCCTGAATTTCTTGGTACTTTCTTGCTGAACCGGGGATGGATGAGAGATTTTTCTCAATGGAAGAATTGATTCGAAGCATTTTTCGATCAACGAATTGGGAAGTCAGGAACCAAGTTTGACATTGTTAAGGCAATATGGTACATTAGCAGTAACCCATCCGAGCATGTCATTGGCTGATTTGGCAACTTCCTTTATTGCGATGCAGCACACAGGACTCCAAGTATCCATCGGAAAAGCAAAGAGATTATTCACTCTTGAAGGAGCGTCGTTACGTTTCTTCGAACTTGGGCTCAAGGAAAATTTTAATCATACTCCAGCTTGAGCATTGTGATACGAATTGCTTCCCAGAATGGCATCCAGACGCGGTAAGAAGTCCTTACGGCTTATGCACAATATTGGAAACTTCACTGGATATTTGATTCAACAGCTTGCGAATAAGTCAGTTAGAAGCTGCCGTCTAATTCCGAGAGATTAAACTGAAAAGTAATGCAGGCGGTTCCTTGGGCCAACACAGGTTCCGGAAGTAGGTCGATCTGATGGAGGTAGTTGCCTAAATATTTAGGTACATGAAGAATTAGCAAAAAGTCATCAGATTTGCGTTAGCGTCCTTAATTGTAAACCGTTAATAAAAGCCTGGCCAAGAAAAAAAAGAAGAAGTAGATCCCTAAAGTACACGATGAACTCAGAGCTCTTCAAATGGAAATCAATTCCCTTTGGAAGATTTCATTTCCTCTTTCCTCCATCGACAAGATCAATGAGTTTTCTCAATAAAAACGTTGAGATAAGAAGCTAAAAGATAGAAGCGATTTTGGACGAACCAAAACAGCAAAAACCCAAATCTTAATTTTAAAAAATATAACTAAGGCTCCAATCATGAGCCTTTTTTTTTATTAAACTTAGAGTTTAGATATCTTAATGAAATAGCAACAGTCTTGTAGCTTGCGCTTAATATTATATCCAGTGGCTGGGATAGCAGCCAAAATGGAAGGATAATGGGTCCAGGTATTGCGATCACAGTACCAACTGCCTGGTCACTACGGCAAACGCGCATATTATATTCAAAGTACGAAATTCCCAAACTATGCTGCACTGCAGCGCGTCATTCTTGATTGCTGGGTGTATCCGCCCCGGAAATGGAATTTAGCCGTGAAGAATGTATGGTTGGGGATGATTATTCGAGAGCCCTGACATTGATAAGTCCTCTGGGTGACTCCCCTTTCGGCCAAAATTGAAATCCGTTAATTTATAGGTTGGCTTTGCCAAATAATGACTCTCATAGATGTGTTTCATCCATAATTTTGGCCGTTTTGCTTTGATAGCACGCGACTTCGGAAGGAGAAAACCCGGTCACTGCTGTACGAATTTCTAACGAAAGGGGTCCGTGCACCCTTTGGACTTATGCAGATAGGGTCTGAATTAATCATTCCACCAATATTCCCTTCACGCTAAATTACATTTTCCGGCGTACACCGCAATCAAGATGAGCCGCTTGATCGACATATAGTTGGGGAATGTTCGTAGTTGAATAAATATAGTGCCGTTGTGACCGGCAGTTTGGACTGCCTGATCCCATTAACCTGGCCATTATCCTTTAATTTTGGCTGTATCCAGCACTGATATTAATATAGCGCAATGGCTACAAAAGAGCTGTTGTATTGTTTCATAAGCTTATCTAAGACTCTAAGTTTATAAAAAGGCTCAGATTGAGCCTTTAGTTAGCATTTTTAGAATTAGATTTGGGTTTTGCTGTTTTTGGTTCTCGGTCTCAAATCGCTCTATCTTTTAGCTTCTACTTCAACGTTTTTATTGAGAACTCATTTGAATTCTTGTCGATTGGAGAAAGAGGATGAAAATCTCCCATAGGAATGATTTCCATTTTGAGCTTTGGAAGTTCATCGGTGTACTTTAGGTCTACTTCTTTCTTTTTGTTCTTGCCATGATTTTTATTAATCGATTACATTAAGGAAGCTAACGCAATCTGAATGCGTTGGCTATTCATTCGTCTAATTAAGCAATAGCTCCATCAGATAGGACTAACTCCGGAACCTGTGGTGCCAAGCGAACCGCTGCTTAACTTTCAAGTTTAATTCTCGGAATTAGCGCAGCTCTAACTGGGACTTTTCGCAGCTGTTGAATCAATGATCAGTGAAGTTTCAATGATTTGTGCATAAGCCGTGAAGGACTTTTTACCGCGTCTGATTCCTTTCTGAAGCAATGTCGATCAAAATGCCTCCGAGTGGAAGTATGGATAATTTTCACCTTGAGCCAAAGTTCCGAAGGAAACGTAACGCGCTCTTCAAGAGTGTGAATAAATCGTCTCTGCTTTTCCGGTGATACTTGGGAGTCCTGCTGCTGTGCATCAGATAAGGAAGTCTGCCAAAATACGCAATGGACATGGCTCGGATGTACTGCTCTATTGGTACCATTTTGCCTTAGCAATGTCAACTTGGTTCCTGAACTCCCCATTCGTTCGATCGAAAATGCCTTCGATCAATTCTTCCATTGAGAAAATCTCCGATCATCCCGGGATTTCAGCCCAGAAAGCCAAAATTCAGGAAAGCATCTGGTAATAAACCTTGTTCTCGAAACCAGCGGCAGTCTCTCCATTTTCCTTGATTTTTTTCAATCGATTTGAAAATACTGGGATACCCAATTTATCTCGGTCCGCTTGGAAAAGCTTTCCATTCTCAGGCTGAGCAAAGTGGTAAGTGGTGCAAATTCCAGGCATGGTGGTCTTCCAGCAAAAAACTTGTAAGCACCACGTGAAGTGGAGCTGATGGAGCCATTCTTCGCCACGAATCACATGAAGTGATGCGCATCAAGTGATCGTCTCAGTTTGGCAATGGTAAGTAGCATCACCGACTTCATCGAGTCACCTATATCTAAGGGTGGAGGATGGACCATCACCATACTCGGATCATATGTGCAGACGTAACTCCTCTTACGAGGGTTTTTAACCGGAATGACATAAGGATACCAGCGGCTAATCTTGCTGCTACATCCCTCCTCTGTAAGTGTCACGAGTTTCTCATTGGGTTCGCGTGATGCTGTTGTATTGTGGCAGCAACCACTCGGGCTGCCGTCAGCGTTCCCCACCCGCAAAATTTTAGGGCCCCCTTTTCCCCCCCTTTTTTTAAAAAAAGTTTCCCCCCGGGGGTCCCCGAAAAAGGTTTTAAAATCCCAACAATGCATAGATAGGCATGCCTTTTTCTATCTAGGTCCAGCGTCTTACTGCATGTACTAGATTTGCGCTCTGATTGAACGATAGGCGACAGAATCAACCAGGGTTCCACGTGCTTTCTATTCAAGGTGATATTGGCATTCCAGAATCTTTGCTTTGTATTCTTCGGTCACCGGCACGAATTGTTTTGACGGTTATCTTCAATTCGCAGGAGGAATTTCACCCATTTTTTTTTGGCTAAGAGTCAGTTATTATCTGTACAGGGCGGTCGTACCCGCCATATGCAAAGGTCTGTAGTGATGGAGCAAAACGTTAATAATGAACTCGTCTGTCATGTGGCGTAATTGGCAAATTCGGAACCTCGTCTATTGTAAGGTCTTACAAAGGCACTAGATAAAGGAAATGTAAGGACTCTGCCTGTCATTTTGAACCCAAGGGGGGAAATCCAGCGTGTTCTTCAACATGTATTTATTGGTTTGATGAAGATAAATCTATCAGAGTGTAAAATGAATTAGATTTCAAGCTTCAAGGCTACTTTTTGAGAGGATTTAAACATAATTAGCGAGGATTCGCTATTAAAAGAAAAAATGCGATTGAGGTTATCTTTGTGCCTTAACAGCGATAAGTCATTCTCAAAATTGTGAAGAATGCAAAAATTACCCAAACAATGCGATTTGAAAATCTAGAATTAATAGAGCTATTTGAAGGCTTTTAAAAGAAGAGATTATACTACCCACGTAGATACAAGGAAAAGCAATTTCGCTCACCTTTCCAGGGCCATGTGTTTAAGGAGTGCCCAACCAGGAACTAGCAAAGACTGCCGGCTGTTTTCAATTCTCAATCCTACAGCGGACTGGTATCTCGATCGGGATCGTTAATCCAAATGCTCGGAAATAGTACCCTCATCGTGACCCCACTCCGCGATCTTGCATCCAAATAGGCGAAAGTTATCCATCTATGGCAATACACAGGATGCGGAATACGTAATCTTTCGGAGAGTCCACTCAAGGAAACAAGCCGACGCACTTCCGGAATGGAGTGGACCTTTTGGTGGTACACGGGGAAGGCTTTTAGATTTGATAACCAGATTTATGCAGTCTGAAGAACATTCGAGTACTTGTGTCCTAGATGGAAGCTGGGATGGTATGCTGGACGATTGGGATTTTATTAATGAATAAAAAATCATTGCGAAACTGCCAGAAGAAGGCAGTCCGCATTTTTTTCTCGGGCAACAATGCAATAACATTGTGGAGCTTTTCTCGAAAATCCCTTTCATATCCCACAAAAGTCGAAAGTAAGTCCTGTCCTCTTCGACCGCAGAAACTATTAATCGTTTCTGATAACTAGCACGAATAAGGTCGAAAAAAGATTTATTGCTCCATTCTTGAAGATCAGAAAATGGATCAGGTGCTCTGGTTTGCCAAACCAAGCACGGTGCGGATCGATTGATCGATCATTGAGTGATGCGAAGATTAATGCTGCGGCTATTCATGAGGCATAAAGCCAAGAAAGTCCAACGACAAAAAGCCTTGCAGGCAATTTTGGATGGCACAGTGCTTGTACGGTTGCCCGAGCAGATTATTGCGGCACGTAGGTAATTGATATTGATAATTTACGGTAATGTGATCAATTATGAATTCCACATACTTTCCTGAAACGTACGTGCACCGAATTGGCAGATCTGGACGAGCAGGAGGGGAGGTATTTTCGATTTTCCATTCTGAGCCGAGGATAACGAATTTGTCAAGACCATCGAAAAGTTGATCAATCAGCGAATCGATGTGATTCGTGACAATCCTTTTCCCGCAATACCGAGAGTCCGAGTGAACGCAAAGGAAAAGAAGGAATTCGAAGCGAGAAAATGAAAAAGAAGCAGGAATTCTTTGCTGCTAGACATATAAAACAGATTCAGGTCAGCAAGGCAGAGATGGTCGAAACGATCGATATAGGGTAGGAACTAAGCGGTTTGGGTATATTGACAGAATCAATCCAGTATACTATTCCCTAAAGATTCTGTTACAGACGGGTCGTGGCCTTCCTTTGTTTTTGAAAAAATGGTAATGCGGTTGCTGCTAAGCTTTTTTTTTAAAGAGAAGTAATATTTCTAAATTCATCGGAAGGAACTTAAATCCTTCTCCCCCAACCATCTGATAGAAAAAAGCTGTCAATGCAATCTAGTTGCCACTCAAAAACTAAGGTAGACGAAAATTAGAGCTCTGGCTCAGTCGTATTTCCAAAGGCGAATTGATTGAATGCTCCCAATCACTGATTACCTTTTTTTGAATAGCCGGGTAAGTCATTCCTGTTAAAATGGCGACACAGAAGCTAGAAAAGTCTTGTAAAAATTAAGCGTGATTCTTGATCTAGGCGGCTAGTCCTGGATTATAGTAAGAATTAGATGTCTATCATTAATAGTAGATATGAGTTTCTGAAGAGATGAGAAGGAAGAGTATGGAGATTTGGAGAGTTGGATTACGGTGTGGCACAGGGTGCATAACTCATGGGAATGATATTTTTTCCTTGATACGTTGCAGCTTTACCTGAGTCTCTAGTAGAAAGACGGTGCTCTTCTCACTTTTACCTTGTTCAATAGATCGATCTGCTCGATCGGGCTGGAGAGATAAGGAAAGATACGCTCTAGCAACCGATTCCGTTAGAATCTTACGAACAGTGAATTCTCATCCGTTAGAGTTTGGGTTTCTACGCTGGATCACAGTTCCTTGGAACTGCTGGATACGCTCCTTGTTACTTCTTTTGATTCCGTACGTGTACGTTGATGGTATCTCCCGCCTTTGAAAACAGGGATTTACTCTTGCCTCGCTGTATTTCGGTTTCTACTATTTTATTAGATTCGCTCATAGCTTTGGTGTTTTATGCTTCGCTTTTGCAACGCGTGGCTTGTTTATTAGTTTCTTTGTTTGACTTTTAAAATCGCTTTTTCCCACTTTCGTCTTTTGCTGAGCCAAAGCAGGTCTTCTTTGTTGGGCTTCGGCGAGACCGATGCTTCAAATCGTCCACTCATTTATCTTGGCTTCATGTCCTGAATGTAGTACTCCTGGTATCTTTCATCCGCATCGTATCTGCGGGACGGGTAAATAAACCGGTGGTGCTAAAGGCATCTTGGAAAGGAATCATGTCAATGACTGAGGTCTCATCATTTTACAGTACGCCCGGGATCAACTCGGATAAATTGCATTCTGCTACTACTGCAAGGCGGCAAGTTCTCCTCCCGAAAGTAACAAGTCCACAAATAACTGATCTTCTTTGGTGATGAAATAACTTGCTCTCACCCGCTCATCTACGCCCTTATATGACCACAAGGATCAAGAGTTTTTGATGAAGGAAAGTGCATTTGGCCATGGGTTGGTCAAAGTCTTTCAGTCGGCGTCATATAAATGATTTCATCATCGTTGCGTTTTCTTCATAGCTTCAATGCAGCGGGCGATAGGCTCGATTTGCATGGACCATTCGCTCTGCCACCAAGCATAATCATCGACTTGCTTTTGTTTCCGTTCATAATCGCGGAGGTTGTGAATCTTTTGACGCTGGCTCCGTCTGTTATCTTTCTGCTCTTTCAGAAAGTAAGAATGGGAAAAAGCCCTGACAAGCAAGTCCGGGCACTACCGTGATGATATCAATCGTGCCATGGATTAATCTTCCAGATTACAATTTCAAGTAGAACCTTCGGGTAAGCTGCAGTAAACTTTTTTAAGCTGCCTTATCACTTTGAGAAAATAGATGCCATCCTGATAGGGATCAGCGGCTCTTGTCTTTGCCTCTGGTGAGGGTCACTCCGAAAGGAGATCTGAGTATCCAAATTCATAATGATGCATTGCATTCTGATGGTCTCAATTCGGTCCTATGGTCTCCGGGGGTCAAAGACCTCAAAACAGGGGGATCCAAAGTTCGATGGAAATTAGTATTGTCCCTTCTTATGGGCCCTAGAGATCGGTTGGCTATACTCTCTTAGTTCCAGAGAATGGCGACGGGAGAGCTGCACATATTGTCGGGAGCTAGAGCGCCCGCTTCACTTCAGGCCTGGCGTGACAAAGGTGCTCCAGGAAATAGGTACCAGTCATTTTTTTTTGGTGGGCTAAGGAAATACGTGCTTGAGATCTTCATAATCTCTGGGATCAATCAACGTCCGCCAATATTTACTTTCTCCACGAAGTCGCATGAACTTTAGACACGAGAGTCGCAAGCACTGATCTTTGTTCATGGGAATATTTGCTATTATGCTTTTGTTTTTGTCTTCGCCATCAGCCAGGAGCTTCAGAAGTAAAGTTTCTTCAGCAGCAGGAGTTTCTTCAGCGTTTAGCCTCAGCTACAGGAGCAGCTTCTTCTACAGCAGGAGTTTTAAGCTACTACGCTCTCACAGCAGCAACAGTTTCCTCAACGGAAGGAGTTTCAGCTACTACCCGCCCTCAACGGTTAGGAGTCTTCTACACAGCATCAGTTTTTCCTTCAAACAACAGCTTCGCTTCAGGAGTTTCTTTTACCACCAGGACAGGATTTTTGCCAGCTTCAGCAAGCAGCTAGGAAGCGCTTTTTGCTCATCTCTTTTGGGCGCTTGAATGCCTCCAAGATCGAAGCCTGATTTTCTTAGCGGATTCGCGTTCAATGCAATCTGACGTAGCATCGCTTGATTTGGCCTTACTACATGTATCTGATGACTCTTACCAGCGATGAGTGTCTGTGTCTTTTTGCTAGTAATGTCACCATGCTTCGAATTTTAGCATCGTGCGTACTTCTTTGCGTGTTGCACCCTATTCATAGCATCCAATTTGAAGTGTTTCTTCAGCATGATACCGTCTGTAAGAAAGCATTGCTTTCACAGTATCTGTTTGGTCTGAGCTTCGCATTTAACACCATTAAAGCGGCGCTCATTGTTGAATGTTAATGAAGCAGGATTCGTGTTTGGGTTTGTAAGACCCGATTTTTTCGAATGAAGCGTCCATCACGTGGAGCCCTTGCATCAGCTACAACCACGTCGGTAGATAGCTCATTTTCTTCTACCTCTCGTTGCTAATCGATTTTCTGCATAATTTATAAGTGTATTTAGTGAGTGACTGAAACTCGTCCTTCCTAATTTTGGAGTGCAAAGAGACGTGGTAAATTCAATTGGAAAGCCATAAAGTTGCTTGCAAATATTTGTTAGAAAAGTAAGCGTTTTTTTATCTTTGCTCCCTGATTCCACAGATTAAGGATCGAGTCTGCTCCATTCTGGCCCCGTAGTTCAATGGATATCTACTGGCGGTAGAACAGGAAACAAGGTTTCCGTAAAGCTAGATCTAGGTTCCCCCTGCTGCGTAGGCCAAGGGATTCATAAGTAAGGTCACAAATGATATATGATATGTTTATTTGTGTAGCTTTGAAAAGTGAAAAGGACGGCAGGATATACGTGGGATTTACTCAGGATCTTCTCTGAGGCTAAAAGAGCATAATTCTGGAAGACGAGGTCAACAAAGGGAGTGCTTCCATGGAATGTAATTTACATCTGAGAAGCTGATAGTCGAGAAAAACTAGAGCAAGAGAAATTTACCTAAAATTCAGGATATAGGAAAAGGCAATTTTTTGAAATCTTTGTAGAAAAATGGCCCGTAGTTTCAATGGATAGAACAAGCCGTTTCCTAAACGCTAGATCTAGGTTCCCTGCCTGCCGCAGGCAAGGGATTCAATAGCAGGTCCACAAATGAATATGATAGTTTTATTGTGTAACGCTTTGAAAGTGAAAGGACGGCAGGTATTACGTGGGGTTTAACCCACCCAGGAAATCTCTTCTAGGAGGCTAAAAGGAGCATAATTCTGGAAAGACGAGGTCAACAAAGGGATGGCTTTCCTTGGAATGTAAATCTACACCGAAGAAGTTTGATAGTCGTAGAAAAAAAGAGATCCGACGGGAGAGAAAATTTACCCTTTTTAAATTCAGGAATGAAAAGAATTTTTTGGAAAAATCTTGTAGAAATGGGGCCGGTAGTTCAATGGATAGAACAAGCGGGGTTCCTAACGCTAGATCTAGTTCGTATTCCTCGCGGCTACTTTTTATGAAAGCTTGGAGAAGCTTTAACTCAAACTCTAATGCTGTCAACGATGTTCAATTTTTTTTCAGCACTTAAAACCTTTTTTGGGAAAGGAAAGCATTCCCAAAGTCAAGCTCCCTCAATGTTTTATGGGCGATATGATGGGACTATTTGCGTGATTTTATGAGAGATGGTAGATTGAGATTCCAACAGAAGATGATTGTCAGGTCTAATTATTTTTTAATGCTAGATCAGTTATCTTAATAAGTGATCCTAATCGATAAATTAATAGCCAATTTTCATACATTAAAGGACCAGAAAGAACCTTCTTATTGTCTGATCGAAAACGCTAACATTAAAAGATATCGCCAGAGACTCGTATAGTCAATCTCAAAAAGCTTCTAGGGCTTAATTCGAGTGCGCGACTAGGGGTAATACGATCAAAATGGTCAAGGATTTGGCCGAAAAGCATAATTAATGTCCCCAATACCATGGCGGTTTATATTCGGAAAAACAAGACCATGAATTGGGTGGTCGTTCCA
>Ga0163217_1001831_pt1 | contig 17149 bp, 12 predicted proteins | sample SynspAceP_FD_185933 | JGI IMG/M metagenome (GOLD analysis project Ga0163217, IMG submission 185933) | Saline lake microbial communities from Ace Lake in Antarctica - Synechococcus sp. Ace-P (PacBio error correction) | ecosystem: Environmental > Aquatic > Non-marine Saline and Alkaline > Saline ...
ATTGGCCGTAGAATTATCGTTCGCTCTCCAGATCCAGGTGAAAGCCCAAAGACGAAATTGATGGCGAATTCCCCGGCTTCGATAAAGACCCCATTGAATATAAGGAGCGGCGGATCAGTTTACGTTCTCGGGTTACGTGGGGTCATTCTGAACCCGTTTAATCATGCATACTCGCGCCACAGCAAGCGAGCATCGTTCCACCCATGGTATTTTCCATCGAGTGCATGAACGGTCAAGATCTCCAGTGGAAATAGGGGACGAAGTTGATCGCAAGTTTGATATTGTGTGGCGAATGCTGTCTTCTGAGAACGGAAGGTGTTGCATCAATAGCGTGAGCCAAGCAATTCCTGTTCTCTTCCCGCCACGCCCCCGGGTTTTCCCCCCCCAACCGATTCGCAAAATAATCAAGGGCCTTGCACAATCCCTTACCAGCCTGTTTTTTCTGCCAATTGAATGAGCAGGTGGACCACACTATGAGCCATCATCCAGCCGTTACAATTATACAAACTGTCTCCATCCGACAGCTGTGCCATAAGCCATAGGCCATCCAAGTGTGCGGTGAGCAACAATAGCCTGAACTCCAGCAAACGGCCTCGATATCTGTGGCCGGTCAGGCGAGCCAAGGGATGTCTTTGTAGGATTGTAAACGTTTCGGGCTAGCTAGGTGAAACTCGCACTCAAGCGGTCTGGCACCTCAAATAACAGGAAGTGGCTTGCCCTGACTCCCCAAATCAATCAGTTCTTTTGCGTTTTTGTCCACTGCCTTCGATGAGTTTGTTCTAATGCATCCGACCAAGCATTGATACCGAAGGTTTGGGAAAGGTAGATGGGAAAGGAGGATCACCACCTGACCAGTCCTCACGCTTCGACTATAGGCAAAGGGCCATCCCTTGGTGCTCTATCGTAAAACGGGGATCTGCGATGAAGATGATTGCCTGAGGCTACCGGCTTCGCTCATTTTTTTTGATCGGTCCGGAATTGCTAGGGTAGTTTCTTCGCGTTCGTGTGCCATGACAGATCACCAACTTTCCTTCACCATGCTTGTGCTTGTGGAAGTCACTAAGTAAGCCACAAAGATAATTGGTAGCATCGACCTAGTTCGGTCTAGCGCTACTAGGCGAGGTTTGGATATCATAGCATAAAATCTGAAAGCTCTTCGTCCCCCGCGCTCTCACGGTGATATCTGGTTGTGCTTTTCGCGCAGTGATTAGCCACTTCCTTTCCCATCGGTACCTCTCCTGAAGAGTAGGTGCCGATTAATCATCTCAGCCGGATTCGAGATAACCAGCCGGACAACAAATGCTCTGTCACCACACAGCCGCAGCCCGCGCATAGCCTGGAGAAGCGCTGTGTCCCGTCCTTCCCATGGCATCGTGGGAAAGTACCGTGGTAGTTTTTCCCACCAAGCTTGGTGTCCACTCTATCGAGTGAAGGGGAGGTTTCAATTGTTTTATCCCATCCAGTTAAAAAAGTAAAACAAGGAGAAGGAGAAGAGGGAGGTAGGCCTTCCGGAGCAATAGGTGTGAATGAATTTTTTATTTAAGATAGGAAGGGGATTTCTTTAAATGTTGTCTAACATAAATTGGACGATAGGATTGGGGCCCTAAAGCCCTTTTTGAAAATAAATTATTTCATTCGCTATGCTTGGGCTAAGAGCCCAGGCAATTACAAAATATTCCATTTCACAAGATTCAATTTGATTCCAGAATAGGAAGGGCTAAAGCCGAGAATCCCTAATCAGATCTGGGATTAAGATAATAATTACCAATTCTGAGCTATTTGATTAGAACAATTTTGGCTAAAGCCGCATATATACTGAAGCTTTCTATTTCATAGGAATGAGCTACAAGCCAACCATTCCTATTGAATTTTTACAGAAATCGATTTTTTATCCTTGGTTTTTGAAATTGCCCTTGGGCTTTTAGCCCAAGGCAAAAAAATTGATATAATTCTTGGCCTTTAGCCCAATTCCATCTTTAATTTTCTCAAACCCATATTTCACAAAATAACTTCTCATCATTCCTCCTGCAAATGTCTTCTTTCTATGATGCTCTTCCTGAGCACTTTTGATATAATCCGAACCTTGTGATCACATGATTACTGCATACAGAAACGGCAAAACTATTGCCATCCCTCTGCACCATTCATATTTACTTTTCCTCTGAGTAAGAATTTATTATTGAGCGAATTAATATTCCAAAAGGAGAAGATCTTCCGCGTACTCAAGACCAATTAAACTTGATCTTTATATGAGTTGAGAACTCTACAGCTTGTCCCACAAAGATTATCATCTACAATTGGGTCAGGTGACTCTGAGAATACCCATTGATGGAAATCCACGAAGATCCCTTTGCTATGTGCGTTTTTCACGGATATGATTCAGACTTTTAATCTGAGTTCTTATGAGGAAGCTAAAAATGAGTACCGAAGCAGTTTTTGAGGGTGCTGTGCACCCGCACACCAGGTCGGATGTATATTTTAACGAAATGGCATGAATTGAAAAATTTAGAGGATAAAAATGTTGGGCTTAAAGCCTGATTGTTGTTGTGAATTAAATATTAGAAATGGGCGCTCAAGCCACATTCCCTATTCAATTTTTAAATAAAATTTCAATTTTCAATTTCTGAAATAATTCAATTGCCTCTTGCTTAGCATAGAGGCAAATAAACAATTGGGCTAAAGCCTTGAAAAACAATTACAATATTCTTGGGAATGGCTAAACCCCATTCCAATTCAACTTGAGCATTCCAAATTCACCTTATGCCATTGAAAATTCCCATCCTAGCTTTAGCATGGAGTAAAATATCTAAACACACTCCCTTCAACATCCACTGGAAACAACCCTGCTTGATTTCAGCCTCTAATATCGGTAATGGCCATAAATAATATCGTGCTGGCCATGGTTGCCTTGTTGTGGGTCACGATGGATAACTGGCTTCTCGCCACTGAATGCTGAATGATCTGGGTTGAACGCTTGATCAATATTCGCATCGTTCCCAGCGGTAGCATCCACCTCGTTCAAAATAGCCCAGAAAAGGCGGCTAATTTCAGCATAGATTAGTAGGAAGGTAGCAGGGAAATGCAAGTCAACGAGTCTTCTATCCCGACAGCCCTGAAGTTGAGTTGAATGGTGCAGCCTCGGGGCACGTTTGCACCATTTCGGCTGGCGATGATCTCGATGGCAGATTCCTAAGGAGTATGATACGGAATCGACAATGGAATCAAGAGTGTCAGCAATCATCCTGCTCGGTAAAGAGGGAACGTGAAAGACTTATTGAACAGAAATTTCTCCTTGATCTTAGCAACAGGCACCAAGAAAAGTCTTTTGGCCACCTGATCGATTCCTCGCTGATCGTGGAGAGGAGGGATTCTTGGCTTGGATCAGATCTTCTTTCTGACTTGTTGATCTAAAGTCTAGCAGCGCCTTGATCTCATCGTAAAGGCTTCCATTGCCATCGGTTGATCGGGCCGATTTTTCGAGTTTTTCCCTTTGCTTGCGCACCAGTTCTCGAGTTCATCCTCAGCGAATGTTTCAAATTCGGGTGCCAGAGTGGGTTATCTTCCATCAACTGGTTTCTAGGTCAAGTTCGGAAATTCCACGCCTGAGGCGCTCTTTCATTCCAGTCATTTCAGTTGATCCGTTGAGCTTGGTTTTCCAGTGCGTGGATCTCCTGAATCAATGCGCTTCCTTGGCTTTCTGAAACTCCGAATCTGCTGGTCCCGTCTCATCGATCAGTCCACGACCTGCCGAAATAATCTTTTTCTGCCTCGGTAACGCCGCCTTCGATGCCTTCTTTTTCCGGCCATACAGCTCGATCACTCAATCGTCCTTTGAGTTCATTATTATCCAGTAGTCCTCGATCTCGGAAGTCCAACTGGGCAAGTTCGGCACTGGACTTTTTTCGATCCGCTCTTTGGATCTTCGTAGGCAGAATTGCTTGAATTCGATCTCCTGAAATCCAAGCTTTCCTACGCGATTGAGGTGCTGGTGATAGTGATGTTTCGGCGTTGAAGGCCCTGCGACTTTTCCCGCCAGGAGGGTAGATTTCCTTCTAAGCTGTCGGTCTGATCCTCCAAGCTCCAGTTGCATCGCCCTCAAAAGGTCAATGCGCTTGCTCATCGCAATTCGGCTGAATGCGCGAGACCTATTTCCAGGGAACCAATGCGGTCGAGGATATCCTCTCGCTTTGTGGCGTTGCTGGAAAGCAAGCTCGGCAAGCTGTTCTTTTGGTGCGGATGGAGACATAGTTTTTGATTCGTTCTCATTGATGGCGATTTTGCCAGTCTTCGAGCTCCTTGCGGTAGTTTTTTCTCCTTTAGTTTCATCCCCGGTCCCGGAAAGGCTCTGGATTCGAGATATTTCGGGTACGCTGACTTTTTTGCTGAGCTCTTTTGATTTCTTGTCCAGCTTCTCGAGGTTTTGGGCTTCTACCGATTCCGCTTTCCTTCGAAAAGACCCACGACCTCCCCGAAATGGAGAATTTACGCTTGGTAAATATTTTCCGTTCGGAGATGAAAATGCGCATCCGTGTCGGTCGGGAAATCCGGTATTACGCCAGAGACGAATGTAGACATTGTCCGCAAATGAAAATTGATCAAGTCCGGAAAACTTCACATCGATTCGATGATTTCCGTGGCGGCAATGGCATTGGGAAAAAGCTGACTTTGGCTGGATTTGAATTTCTCGAAATGCGCCAAGGACAAAGAAAGTGGCTTTGGCCTCGGGGGAGCGAAAGGAGCTTGGATCGCTGCAATGGCTTGTGCTCGGTTCTCGACACATATGATCTCATGTAGCCATCAAACGTTATTATCTCTATCGTAACGCGGAATTTTTCATCCGTAGTCAATAGGTCGAGAAGGAGCGGCACATATCCTTCCCCAACTTGGGTTTTTTCTTGAGAAAATTTGATGGCCGGGAGAACCTTCCAGAATTCTCGACAGCGATGGTGAGGTTTGCTATTCGTTGGTTTTGGAGTTCGAGTTACGGGAAGAAGTATCCAACTCCCTGCGGATCATTTCGATCACTACTCGAGATTTTCTTCGAATCTTTTGATCTAGTCTTCCCTGTTGGCCTTGAGCTTTTTGGAAGCCCATCCATGGATTCATCGAGCGGGTTTGAAGTCGATGAATTTTTCTATTCACAGACATCGTACCAAACTAGCTTCCCCTGCGGACTAGTCATCGAGGAAGTCCGCCTTCAGTTTCCTGCTTGAGGGTGAAAGTTGAACTTTGCTTGATTCTCGAGGTCTTGCTGAGCTGGTAACTTTTTCCTTGTAGTTGCTCAAAAGCTTTGGCTCAGTGCATTTCTGGGTTTGTTGCTTTTCGAGGATGAATGAGTTTTCTGCGCATCAAATTGCTTCCCGAAAGCTCGAGAGATCACCACTTTCCTTTTACTGCCAGCATTTTAGCTGCGGATTCTTTCTTTGCTCTAGCGAGCGAATACTGAATCCTGCTCGGTCGTTGGACCTTACGATTCCGCGTTCGATCTGCTCACGCAATTTCTGGGGAAGCGTCTTCAAAAGGAATCGTGGAGGCCGTTTCGTTTTTTGATTTTTTTTTTCGGATTCAAACAGGCCCGAATCTTATTTACAATGCCTCATTGAGGTGCTTTTTATGCGAGAGGCGAGGAGTTTTTCCTTTCCGATGCAGATCAGCCTAAGCTGCGACGAGGTAGCCTTCTTCATTTCGGCTTAATTTGATTTTAGGAATTGGATCTTTCAACGATCGCTTTCCGATTGATCTTCCCTGACTGTATTCAAAAGAGATTGGTATACTTCTCAACTGCTTTCTTGCGAGCGTTGATTCGCTAGCTTCAACTGGTAATTCCCGTTTTGAAGTCTCAAAATACTTGGATGCTTTGCTTGGCTTTGTTTCTCGAGACTTAAGGTTCTTAATCGATCTCAATAGAGCAAGTCTTCCACTCGGGCAAGGGTCGCCCATCGGTATCTTCAACTTACGGAGGGTCTCCGCGCCTTTTCGATTTTTGAATTTGGAGATTCCCGCAGCCTCTTCGAAGAGCTTCCCTGAGGGAGTTATTCTTATCATTGAGGAGTTCATCGATCATTTTCAACTCGATGATCGCATAGCTATTATCGGTTGATCCCGTATCCATAAACAGGTTCGTGATATCCTTCAATCGGCAGAGTTGAACGCCATTGAATTTGGTATTCCACTATCTCCGGATCGGTAATAGCGACGGGGTGAATGGTGACGTAGGTATATTCAGTTGGAAGGAGGTTTTTTTGTATTTTCAAAAAGTCAGGGAGACCCTTTCAGCCAGATTGGAAGGCTTACGGGTTTTGGTGCCGTTGAAATCCGTTCCTCGCCATCTTAATCCGAGCGGAGCAATCGAGTCTTTTGCTCCCCGAAGCACCCAGCCCCGAATGGCATCGACTACATTTGGATTTACCACAGCCATTTGGACCGACGAACCGGTGATCCCTTTGTCGAAGTTGATGACCATTTTATCTCCAAAACTCTTGAAGCCTTTGATTTCCAGTTTTACTGAGCAGCATGCGATTTCCCTTGCGAATAAAAAAACAAAATAAGTCCGCAATTGGGAGCATTGTCAAAGGATTTCGGAAATATCGTTGAATTAATCGGTTGTTGGTTGTGAGTTGTGGGTTGTGGTTGTCGTTGGGTTTCGATATTCACGGGAACTGACTAATTAGAGAAGCTTTTGTTTCTATAAAGTAACGAGAACTGAGATCCGATAACTGAGATCCAACAACCGAAAAACTGATAACTGGAGAACCGGCAACTGAGAACCCGCAACTGATAACCGAGCAACCGAACAACCGGTAACTCTATTAATAATGGAAGCTGAATTCACCAATACTGGGGGAAACTTTTCCTCTTGAAGCCTATGATTTGGGAAAATATCGTTTACATCGGGTAGCTCTTTTTGCTTTTTTAATCTACCAGGCTACGCAAAACAAAAAGAAAAGCAGGCCACAAGCAAGGATTCTATGGATAACGAACCTGAGGGCTACGCAGCGACCCGGCAATCTTTTGAGGATTTAACTAAAGAATTCGGGGTGAACAAAAGCCAAAAACCTACTCCTGAGCTTCCGAAGCCCTATCCCGAAGCAAGGCTACAAACCTCGACGGAATTTTGAATCTCTTACGAAAAACGCTAAGTCTTGGATAGCAGTTAATCATAAACCTCAATCCTCTACGCCTCTAGAGATCCACTTACCAAAAGCCTGTCTCTTCCTATGAAAAGCCTGCCAGTACCTATGGAAAGCCTATAGTACTTATGCCAAGCCTGTAAGCAACCTATGAAAAACTCTGTAAGTATTTACGATCAGCGGAAGGCTTGAAAGAGACCGTGCGGGCCCGAATGATGATGAGATTTTTCTTACTACGAGGTGTCCTATGAGAAAAAAAGTACATGCCGAGCGAGCGCTTAGCTTCTATTCCGGACTCCCTACTTTGGAAATAGGACGAATGAATGTGAAATCCAAGAAAACAAAACCCTTACGCTCAGCTACTCCAGAAAACGCCAAGTTCAGTTCGTGATGTGATCGTGTTTGGACTGAGATTTGCGAAGCAGAATTTTTAGATGTTGGTCCTCGGTTGTCGGTTAGCTGTTTGTCCGGTTTGCTGAGATCTGTGAGATTCGAGTAGGTTTTGTGGTAATGAAAATTTAGTCAAGTGCTCACTCCATATCAGCTTAAGGCAGTTGTCGGTTTGCTGTTGTCGGTTTGCTGTTGTCGGTTGCTGTTTTGTCGGTTTGCTGAGATATCTGTAGATTCGAATAAGGTTTTGTGGTAATTGAAAATTTATCAGGTACTCACTCCATTATAGCTTAAGGCAGTTTGTCGGTTGCTTGTTGTCGGTTTGCTGGAGATCTGTAGATTCCGGGTAGTTTGTGGTAAATTGAAAATTTATCAAAGTACTCACTCCCATTTATAGCTTAAGGCAAGTTGTCGGTTTGCTGTTTGTCGGTTTGCTGAGATTCTGTAGATTCGGTTAGGTTTTGTGGTAATTGAAAATTTATCAAAGTACTCACTCCATTATAGCTTAAGGCTATTGTCGTTGCTGTTGTCGTTTGCTGAGATCTGTAAGATTCATGTAGGTTTTGTGGTAATTGAAAATTTATCAAGTGCTCACCTCCATAATAGGTTAAGGCAGTTGGTCGGTTTGAATCGCAGCCCGGTTTGTCCTAGGGATGGCGATGGATCCAAATTACCCTTCATTCCAAAATACTTTTAGAATCGATCTAATTGAAGGTTTTTTTTTGGTTAAAGAGAAATAGAGTTTAAAGTTTCAAAATTCAAATTCCAGAGCCTCGATCCTTCAGCAAGCTTTGGTCGTTCGGTAAAATCGGTCCTTAAAACCTCGAGCCTTTGACAATCTCGCACTTTATAGACCCTTCTTCTTCATTTGTAGTCAAAGTCAGAAAGTTTGAAATACTACTCATCGACTAATTAATGATTCGAAAAAAAATGACCTAAGACCAAAACATCTCAATTCCAAACCAAGTTCCTAAACTCGTATTTAAACCACAACGGAAATCATGGAACAGATCAAAATCAAAGACAGGGAAATTAACCAACTCTAAGAAGGAGAATTTATCGAACGGGCGGGAATGACAGCGGTGATGTCGCACATTCGGACTTTCATTTTTTTACAAGCAACTGTTCTGAATCAGAATCCCCCAATCAACCTAATCACCACCACCAACTGGTTTCGAAGGTGTGACTGTATCAGCGAAATACTATTCGTATTGTTTAACATTCACAAAGCAGCGCTTGCAGTAACTGGAGGATGCGCTTTTTTTGGTGATTGATGCTCCAAACCGTTTAGTAGTAAATGTGGGCGGGCGCTAACCGTGCCAATGACTTCAGTTAGTAACCCCATTCAGCAATGTTGATCGAATTGGACTTTCGCCATAGCAAGTTTACCTGCACCCTGTCATGGTTCAAGTTTGACACTTCTGGAAAATGTCCTACAAGGCCCCACCGCAAATCAAACCTTTAAGAGGCTTATACTATGGATTGAATGGAACAGTTTTGACGGTAAACTAAGTAATGAACGGCTCGGTTCTTTTCTTCTTTTCATCACCAATGTCGTGTAGGCTTCGACTTTTCTAACGGAAGTCTGGGAATGTTGATTTCTTCTTCTCCCAAGCCACACCTTTAAAGTGGTTTTAATGGAGTATCCGGACACGCTTAAATGGCTTTGATTGATCTCTCGGGAAACGTGCTGGACTTCTTTGTAGACCTCAAATACATTAGATACTGTATTGGTCTACGAATTAAGCACATGCCGAGATAATTAACCTGGAAACTGGAAAAATAATCCTTTCGCTGAGTTTACATGGAAAGTTTAAATTTCATTCCGCACTAAACTTATTGTTTCGAAAACGCCCTGTTACCGCTATTGGTAAATTTAAACTTCATGGGGTGGGAGCGACAGATTCAAGTAAAAGGAACTCTTCAAAAAACGCTAAAAGGTGAATTGGAATTAGAGGCAGGCTTTTGAAGTGCTGCTTTCGGACTATAAAAATTCCTGTGCAAAACTCGTATTTTATGAATTGGCCGCCGAGAATCAGACTGTCACTATCAAAAGCAACTTTAAAACCCAAAAAAATAATGAATAGATTGTTACTCCTAGTCCTTTTCCGGAAATTTTCCACTTTCCGCTTTTGGCACAGTTTGAGCGAAGCTTGCTAATGCAAACAAACCTGTAGAGCTTCATCTTTCACGCCCCCACGTCACATCAATTTATGACTGTTGAGCCGCTAAGTAAGAAATCCTGCACTTGCCATCATGCACACCTTTGGCACTCTGGGATGGGGAATCCAAATCCTTTTTGGCTTGGATAATCGGAGGCGAATATTCAGTTATAGTTTTGGAATTTGCCCTGAAACGAGAAATTTTCCTCGCTTGCCTGCTTCCAGAAGCAGTCGCCGATAAAGTATATAATGCCTTTGGACGCTATCCAATATCTTTCAGCAAACGCAGAATGGAAGCAAGCTTTTTTCTTTGAGTTTGCGGGTGGAGCTGGAGTGAATACCTCCTAATTATAGCTTTTTGCCAGAGCGAGCACCAACATTTGGAGAGCGGACAAGTATTTTGGACAAGTGATGCTTGCTACAGAAAGTTTTTCTCCGAAAATCAGTTTTTCAGCTCACGCCCGATGAATGGCCCTATTTTCACGGATCCGAGACCTATTTAACCAGATCGAAGGAACTGAGCAGTTTTTAACTTAAGCACTTGGATTTTAAAGTGGTAAATTTAAAGTCCACCGATCGCTCTTCGCTGTCCGCTACAATATATTCGCAAATCTAAAAACACAGACTTGCGGCCAATAACTTTGGAATAGGTTGGGAATGTAGAGGCGGGTAAGTCACGTATTTCAAATGTACTTTGCCACTTACAAGCTCTTAACGAGCAAGTACCTTGGCTGGAGGAAATGGTACCATTGGTGAATGAGTTTTTCGATTAGGATTTCAAATGGAACCGGAATTTTTGCAACTGGTCAGAAGAGGAAGTAAAAATTAGAGACTGGGAGATGTAGATACTGGAGAACTAATAAATTCGAATAGTTTGAATTTCTTGAGTAGAATGAATCATCTCTCCCTTGATTCAAGAAGCTATTTTAGATATTGAATTTTTATAAAAGGGGATTAGGGATTGTAGGTTTAGAGGAAAGGAATAAAGAGAATAGTGCTCGATGGTAAAAGTCCCTGGATTTCACGTTCCAAGTGTTGATCCATCAGGGTTGGTAAGACGTAAATTTTAACTCACTTCCTCCTCAATACTCAAACAGCGAGACATTCCCGACTTTTCTCTCAGAAGTCAGCCTATACCTTTGTCGTCCAGCCATTCCGAAATCGCATCCCATATCCCACTTGCTCATGCGGGGTAGGCATGCTGATAATCAATCGTAGATGCAAGACTTCAGTTTTTGTGGGAATTCACTCTCAACCTTTTGGGAATTGACATACAGTGGGAATCAGGAGTTCCTGGAGCTAGAGAATCGTTTGGAGCAATATTTTTTACTAAATCAAGAAAGCTATGCGTGTATATAGGAGTATTAAGATCAGTGACTTGTGTTTCTGTACTTAAGGTTTCAATTTAAAGAATCGTATTGGCTTCAATTAGTCTGATATTTAATCGAATACATCGCCGGAATAAGCAAAAGAAGCCCTAAGACAATCATTCAAATTTTTGATTCTTCAAGAGATTGGAACCGTCCAAAAAAGTGCATTGAAACCGGCATTTTCCAATCCCTGAATTCAGCAATTGCGAATGACTAACCCAAACAGTAAAACTGCCAAAATGATTCGAATCTGGCCAAGCTTTGTTATCCTGCCATTTTTTTTCCCCCAGCCCGATGCGATCAAATACGCGGAATTTGGAACTAGGATGATAGGTGGCGGGGATTTGGGTAAATAGGGTTGTAGACACAATGCTAAAGTGGAACTCATAACCCAACAGCCAAGCATCAAGGCAGATTAACGGCCATAACTGAAGCTGAAAGAATTTGAGCCCCTATTTTTTCAAACCGAACACTTAATCCGGAAGCGCAAAAACCACCATGGCCATAGGCGCCTCGCTCCACGAAAGTCTGAAATGGAAGACATGGGTCAAATCGCTTCAAAAAATAGACCAGAAGCCTTTGTCACATAGGTAAATTCGGAAATGTAAATGGCCGGCATTAATGGAGCTGACTCGATAGAGCGGATCTCCAAAAGCGATCCAAAATACGACAAATAGCCTAGTTCCAAGGAATCAAACCTAGCTCAAAACCGCCCCATTAAATCTCAATTAAGCTGGTTTGACCTTGTAGTCGAAGTAGGCCAAGTAGGATAGGGAATGGTGCTAAAAAGATATAGTCTGGCTTTTTTGGTCAGAAAGCCTGCGAATAAGCCGATAACGAGAAATAGTCCTGCCAGAATTCCATGCTGATTTCGATAAGATCGCTGCAAAGGAACAAGGCAAACCCAAAATATCAAGACAGAATCTGGATAACTTTAGTCAAGAAATGGAGGAAATACACCTGTGTACAAACCAGAGACTGAGCACAATCAAGGCATTTGTTCCTTTTGGTAATCCGCAGAAAGTAGGAAGATATGTGCCTAAATAACTGATTAAGGATATGGCTTGAAACGTATTGAGGATCATTTCCAAAATAAAACCGATTAATCCAGCAGGGATATAAGCCCGCCCAGCGCGGTGCTAAAAATGATAATCCGAGAAATACCATGGTTTCCCTGCCGCAGAAGCTGTCCCCGGCAACCAAGTAATAAAACGTCATCGCTAATGTGATTCCATCAAACCAACCCAGCCAATAAGTCATCAAGAAAATACTTTGGCAATAGAAGGAGATCTGATTTCGCAGTAACTAAGTTCCGGCTTTCGGTTGCTGGTTTTTTAGGCATTTCTTTCAAAAAATAGCATTAATGATTATTAGGCAACGTGCATGATGAATTCAATTCTGAAAATTTAAGCCTAGCAAGATTTGAGTACAATTAAAAGGTACCAGTATCAAGTGCTGGATTTTGCGTTTTGATTGTAATAGTTCCTAAAATTGCCTGCTTGATGTGGCGGGGGGTGGAGGCTTTTAATAAGCTCGAGATGCCACCGCGAGGTTATTATAGAAACAAAGTCAATTAAATCCAGAATTGCATCCAGGTATACAAATTCAAAGCAAATTGGCGGGCGGATCGAAGGAATTTGAGTTTTGAGATATTAAAAAAAAACGAAATCAATATCCTGTTTTTTGTCAGGACACTTTACAGGAACAGAGACGAACAAAACTAGGACCAATGGTCCCCCCCCCCCCCCCCCCCCCATTAGGTCTCCGTCATCGGTCTTCCTACCTAGTATCAAACTAAAAGATCGGAATAGCTTCAAAGCACCTAAAATATTGATTCTGCAAGAGGATTATTAATGACAATAAGCGTAAATAGACTTTTTTCGATCCAGTCAATTCATTCTTGGTAATTTGGAACTCAAAATCGGATCACTATGGCACAAGCTTCAAAAAATCGACAGCAGAAAATAACTTTCGGGTATCAAAAATGGATTAATCTCTTTGCAAAGTAACGATCGGGAAACCTGTTCATGCGCTTGGCCGAACTACTGGCGAAACAGACGAGCGGACGATCTACAGGTATTTCAAATTACTGGGAAGCTTTGGTTTTGAGGTTATCAAAAGAGTTTAGCAAGTATAAGATCGCAGCAGAAGCCCAGGAAATGGATCAAACGCTGATACGGGACCTTTTTCTGCTGAAGAAAGCAATTGGTTGCGAAGTAGATCGGAGTCAAGGCAAGCAAAAAATCTTTTGCATGATTCGATCTTGAAAAGCTGGCAGTACGATCCTGAAGGTGAAGACAGGTAACTGAGGAATTATTCAAGGCTAATTTGGGCAGATTGTTGATGAAATCGCAAAGAATCAAGAGAAAAGTTCAGGTCTGGCTAAAGGACTATTATTCATTGAGTTCGGAACAACAACCAGTGATCGATTAGTGGAGCACGTTGCCTTCTCTTATAATTAATGAAATCGAATTCAGCGCTTTTTGAAACTCGAAAGTAATGAGTATGAAAGGTCTTTTAAGATCGAGCGGATTGGCGAGGTGATATTTAAAGTCAAAAGAATTGGGCATCGGAATCAAAGCATGTAAATTCCCCGGAAGACCAACTATTTGGATTCACGGAAAAAATAAATTTCTGGTAAAGCTAAATTGAGCAAAAAAGCCTATCCATTAATGATGGAAGAGCATCCAAATGCAAGGGCCATTTATGTCATCAAAAACAGGAATCAAATACTTTTTCAACCGGGGAACATCCGCACAGCCTTTCCAGGATTGGCACGCTTTAAATTTTAGGACTACCTGGCGAAGTGGACAAGTCGAAGAGGGGTGGAATTAAAAGGACCTATTTAATGAGCAGCTTTTTGCGTTCGATTTTTAGAAATCGAATCCCCCTAACCCCCTTTGGGAAATAGGGGGATTCACATCCTATGAAACTTCAAATCAATTACATCACTAATTCAAGAACTCTTAAGAATTGAAATTTTGATTTTTTATAATAATTAGATACTAGCAGGATCAAATTACCCCTTGACAAGAGGGTTAGGGGATTAAATAGATTATTTTCTAAATTGAAGAATGTCTTCATCCACTACAATAAATCACTTAAAAGAATTCTCGAAGGAGCTCTAACGGAATCATAGCACCCATTTTCAGAAGTTTTGCTTTTGCAGAAAGTTTACGCGCGAGTCAATTTAGAGATAATGGATTTAATCGTCAAAAAAAAGCCTTTAGATCAATACATCGTAAATTTTTTATTGTAAAAATTAAACCTCGTCATAAGAAATTGAATGGAGAAGTCACATGACAAACGAGTTAGTTTCAATAAAGGGACCAAGAAAAGGCAATAATACTTCAAGGCTTTGGACTTTTTTTTGAGATTTTTCTGATTTGGATGTAAAGAGAAAATGGGTTCAGTAATGGAAGATATAAATAGTTTTACCGATAATTTGAAAGAAAAAAATAGCTTTGAAAAAACTTATTTATTTAAAATAATCGCCCTAACCGCCCTTTGGGAAAGGGGATTCAACCATCCTAGATGAACTCCAATGCATTACATCACTAATTCAAGAAACTCTTAAGAATTTGAAATTTTTGATTTTTTAAATCAATAATTAGATACTAGCAGGATCAAACCTAAATTCCGCCTTGACAAGCGGGGTTAGGGGGATTTACAAAAAGAACGGCGAAAAATTTTTCGCCTTAACCTTTTGAAAATCCTGATTTCAGACTACAGATTTTACTTGATCGTCTTCGTCAACTTAATCCACCTTTTTTGCTTAGATCAAGAATCGCTTGGCATAACGGGTATCCCATTCCTTCAAGGCCGGTCTGTGGATTGATTTTCTACTTCAATATTGAATCCCGGCAGAAGCCAAGACGCATAGCAGAGAATGGATCGGTACTTTACATAAAGCGAGCGATACCCAGCTTCCATAATACATTCCCTTGGATCTTATCCAGCTTTTCTCCAAAGCAATAAACCTTTATTGATTTTTCTTGATTTTGCCCTTGCTTAGTTATCGCTTAAAGGGCAGTATTTCCTTGCTTTTCAAAAGAAGCAGAACTAAAACCTTCGCCTTCTTATTGCAGTATCCACTTGATCAAATGTGCTAAAGTCAGGAGCTATGGTATTCACGTTTTCACCGCGTTATCGAAATGCCGCGAAGATCCTGCGCAATAGCGAGGGCCACATCATAAGGAATCCACTTCAGCGTTTTGCCAATCTTAGCGTAAGATTCGAATCCAAACCTTTTTTTTGAAAAAAAAAAAAAAACCAAAAAAAAAAAAGCTGGGTTTTTCCCCCCGGGCCCCCCCATGCTTTGAAAAGCTTGGGTCTACGAATTTGCTGTAATAGTTTGAAAAGTTGTCATAATTTAAGAATGGTACGCTGTTGGCCCACCCACTCCACCACTCAAACTTGGTACGGCCCACATGCATGTGAATGCAATAATGATCCGATCCACCACCGAACGATTACCGATTTTAAGGTTCGTTCATTTTTTACGCTGCCCAAACTGAAATCGGTCCTAGCGAATCTGGATAGGCAACTCGCGTTGGATGCTTCCGATAATCAAATTCTTCAAAGGTAGGAGCAGAGGATACTCGAAGTTTCTTCCAGATACGCCACCCGTCAACTCATATAGGTACTGCTTTTGCTCCCAATTCTTCTTGATATTGCTCTACCCCATTCGGTAGAACGGATCACGCCTTGCCCTCAAGCATCCGCAGATGACCGAAACTCAATAATCGATCGAGCAAGAGCTTCCCCCATTTTTCAAAACTAATTCACCGACTGGCCTCAGCAAGGGTCAGCATCATTGGCCGTACTGAATTTTGGTCCGTAGCCCCAAAGCTTCCATGGCATCATAATGAATCCCCAAGAATGATCCACTCGTCCAGGAATATTTACTGCCCACGAATGTTCCGATTACATTATTAGCTTCTGATAAAATCTGATTTCTGATCGACCATCACGCGACTTTCAAGTCAGTCCTCCAGTGATTTTGTAGTCAAAATTGGCAGCCGCCTTGCAAAGCCTCAGGTACTGCTGCACCTTTCCCATTTGCTGCAAAATTTCTTTGGCAGCACCATATCCAATCGGGAAACTTGGAATAGTATGAAAATCCTACCTCCCGATGGGGTCCAAACCGCTTCGGCTTGAACTTTACCATCTCTTGGGACGCTGGCTCAAAGGAAGTCAACGGATCACCTGTGTAATCCAAGGTCAGCAAACGAACCACGCTGATGGTGGCTCATTGAAAAAAGGGCCATCCGGATACACGTCACCTTTACCAGAACCAGAGTCTTCCGGATCGGTGTAGAAAAATGATAATGCTGCGGCTCTGCTGCTTCAGCAAAATTTGGCTTTAAGCCCTGAAGTTTCCTCCATAACGCAGCGATCACCACTTTTGCCTTTTCAAACATCTCACGCCCATTTCCGCCAACTTTCTCAAAGTCGGCCTTCGTGCCAATAATTCGCATAGACATCACCTTCTGCAGTTACGTCTCCGGAACCGGAAAAAGGCATTAAAACCCTTTGGTGTAATCGTGGATCCTGTAGAAAAAGGATCGCCTTCTACGGGGCCTTCCTGGCGGCGAAAGAGTCATAGTCAACAGACTGCTGATCTTGAAGAATAGATTCACCTGGATAATTTGGAAGGTAAACATCGTAAGGATTGAATTTTCACATTCAATTCCCGCCTTCGCGCATCACTTTGACCATGTATTCTGCAACAGCTTCATTTCGGGGGTTCCAGCGATATGAGGTGCTTTTGGGTGAGTTCTTTCAGGTGAACTTTGAATCGGTTCAAATTGAAACGCTTTTCAGATAATTCGCTCGATGGATTTCTCCTCGGCTTGACTTTTTTTGGAAAAAGCCATTAATTGTTGTTGCATCTGCCATTAAATGCAAATGCCTGCCCATAGGCCTAATGAAGCAGTGATTTACTTAGTTTCATGGTAAATTTTTAGTTAAAAGGTTAGCTACCGAAAGTATATTTCTGAGGGCACAATTTACGATTCGTTTTTGGTACGGGAGGTAGCGATTATAATTCGTAATTCATCATAATTTTGGGTTTTTCAGGATCAAAGCCTGGAGA
>Ga0163217_1056027_pt1 | contig 17144 bp, 26 predicted proteins | sample SynspAceP_FD_185933 | JGI IMG/M metagenome (GOLD analysis project Ga0163217, IMG submission 185933) | Saline lake microbial communities from Ace Lake in Antarctica - Synechococcus sp. Ace-P (PacBio error correction) | ecosystem: Environmental > Aquatic > Non-marine Saline and Alkaline > Saline ...
TGGAAGGGAGGGAAAAGAAAAAAAATTTTGTTTGGGCCCGTGGGGCCCGCGATTTCCGGGGGGGTTGTTTTTTCTTTATCCGGAAGGCCTTGGCGGTGCGGGGTTTTTATGCCCTTGGTTGGCAGAAAACCAACTCCTGAGCGGTTTTTTCCCCAGTTTTCGCCATGGACGTCCAAAGTGCAAAGAAAACGGTTTTTTTGAAAAAGATGCAGCGCCCAGTTGTTTAAATCGCCAGCCACGGCGCCCGTCTTAAGTTGAGCGTTTTCGGCGTGCACCAGCCTGCGGAGTTATTCGGCCTCTGGCGCGTGGCACAGCAAACATCGGAGCAGCGATGTGGGGGAATCTGCTGGTGGCCTTTTCGAACGGCCCTGCCACCGGCCAGGAACGCTTTTTATGCCTTCAGCTGTTTCCTGGAAGATCTGCGCTCCAGCAACGTCTGTCGATTTGGGTGACAAACAAGCAACCCCGCAGGAGCTCAAGACATGCAGTGGGAGGCGGATGCCATCCCCCTCTTGACGGCAATTCGAAACGTGACTGGTGGCCGCAACCGGACTTGCCCTCGGCCCTCCCGGGGTTCCATTGGCAAGAGCAGTGCTCGGCCTTTGCCGACTACGTGACATGGTAAGGTGAAGGCGGCCGCTGGCCGATTCGCTGGCGGCTGCAGGGGCCGAATTCCGGGGCGTTCTACCGGAGCTGGGCGGTGGGCGTTTGAAGGGAACCCACGACTCCACTAACCTGACTCCATGGACAAAGGGCCTTGCCCCACTGCTGCCCCTTGCTGATTCGACCCCCGGGCCCCCCCCCTCTTTGAGCCGCTGCAGGCACCTGTGGCCGATCGCTACGGCGTGGATCGCTTGATAGTGTTCGGACCTTCGGCGGCGAAGGGCCCTGTTAACCCTGCCAACAGTGATCTGGAACTCATCGTGCAGAGTGCACGGGCCACGTTGAACGGGCTATGCCGCGCTTCTGTTCCTTTGCCGAATGAATTGGACAGCCTCTTCGCCCGTCGGTGGGATCTCTGAAGGAATCCCATGATCCACATCCCTATTTTCCGCAAAGACGTGGACCGCGTCACGGCGGTCCTCCTGGAACTCTGAAGCATTGCGAATGGAGGCCGCTGAATACGCCTGCCTTGACGCCTTTGCAGGCCTATCGAGGCGATCCCAGCGTTCTTTGATGTTCATCCCCCTGATCTCCGCCGTACATCGTGGGTACCCGCCAACAGAATTCAATTCTACGTCTAACGAAACCGTTGGATGCAGCTGATTCTCTGGGATTGCGATCCAGATGACCTCCCTGGCCTCAAAAACCTCTCTGCAGGATGTACTGAAAAGATCGCCCCAATTGCTTAGCAGCGACTTGAACGCATCCAAGCGCTGGATGGGGCTCGTCCTCCCCATCACTCGAGATGCGGCGTCCCCACGCTGCCGTCCTGGCCTGCGCATTGCCGGATCCATGAGCACGAAGGCGAACGGCCGGATGGCGATTTTTATCCGAGCTGGCGGTGGGCGGTGTGAGGGGGGGCGCTGAGGCCTGTCTGCTGCGCAGGCCTCAGCGCAACGTCAGCAGTGAGTGTTGGGTTCCTTTGATAACGGTACACGAATCGACATCCCGCCTGGTCAACAGAATCCTGGAAATGGGTTTGAGTGCTGGGTATTGCCGACAACTAGCCACAGCCTTGGTGGTTGCAGCCCCGTAAAAAGGCTAGTCACGAAGTGCATACATCCCTTCTGACGATGGTGACCCAGCTGTTGATGCGAAACTCCAGATTTCAGACCGGCACCCTTGAGGCCCGCATTCCGCGAATGTGATGCTGCTTGGAAAGAAGCCAGCCATATGCAGATGCCAGATCGAGGACTGAGTTTTTCATCAATCAGAAGGGGCCCCAGCCAATCGAAGCAATCACTGGCGTCGGTGAGGTCACTCGGCGCTTCTCACTGATTCTGCCAGCGTAGCCTCAAGACAGCCTGGAAGATGCTTGCTCAACCCGCAGGTCAGGAAAATCGGCCAGGATATCCTCCGACGCCATGCCGCTGGCAGGTGACTCCAACACATCGAAACACTTGATACGGGTGCCTGCAACAGGGTTGCCGCTTGGATCCGGCCGTGCAGGTAATCTGAGGAGTTGCTTCTCTCACCGTAGATCCATCCAGCCGCTTTGCTAATCTAACGATAGGCCGAACCAAAGGGTCACCATCAACGAGAACGAACGTCCCGATGGCGATCCGCTGGCGGCTGCAGCGCCGATTCCGGGGTTCGTTCTATCCGGAGCTGCGGTGGCGGTTTGAGGGGGCCCGCTCCCTTTCGACCTTCCTGTCCTTGGGATTCCGGAGGACTTCCAATGGCTCTCGCTCATTGACTCAACGAAGAAAGTCCTGCCCTGACGAGCTAGCCGGGCTGCTCAAAGTACTGCAAAGGAGGTTCTGGTCTCCGCCGCTGTCCGCCGATCTCTGAGCCGCCCTTCCGCAGACTTCGACGGCAGCCGCATCGAACGCTGCGGGCAAAAAAACGAGGCGTCTAAACCGTCGTTGGCGTGATCCGCTTATCCCGCCTCGGGGAGGTACTTGAGCTGCAACCGCGACTGATCGCCACGTCGATGGTTCAGCTCCGGATTACGGGACATTGGCTTGCTGGAAGGATCATCTCCAGCTCCGCCAGACTTTTTCAGTGTGATCTCCTATCCACTTCTCATCGAAAGGCTTGCAGTTCTTGGGCTTTTCCTAATAAAACCATCTCTTTGTGGATGGTAAACAAGCCGTATCGCCATGCAGCCTGGTACAGTGAATGGTTTGATACTCAATCAGCCATGAGTTGGCCGCTTCCCATCGAAATCCGCCGAAGCCGTTAGTTCTTGCGTGGCCTCAGGAACGCTGGAAGTCGGCCAAACCATTGACCGACTGCAGTCCATGAGCTGTCCTGGCTCCTTGCCAGTCTGCCGGAGTGGCCGTGATGTCGCATCTCCCGGCAGCAGTTGGCAGCTGGGAGAGCCAGAGCTCGCGGCGGCAGCCGGGTGCTGCTTCCGGCAAAAGCCGCCCAGCCCTGGAGCGTGATCGAGTGCGCTGGCTCGCCGACCCTGGTGGCGCCACGTCAGCTCCAGCTCCGAATAAACCACAGGTGCCGACCATCCGCACGGGCCTGCCCCTGCGCCAATGTATGGAGAAGGGAAGCACCGGTGGATCTGGAGCTTCGTGAACAAACCTGCGCGACGAGCTGGCGTGAGTGCGGTCTCTGCTCGATGTGGCAGGTGGCAATGGTATGGGCCACCTGCCTGTTCACAAAGAACGCTGTCCTGCGCATCCTCGGCCAGCCGCGCTATCCCAACAGCCGGGGCCCGCCGGCGGTGTGGCCCCGTCTGGTGGCGGAGCTGATCCGCCACCGCAGCATCCGTTTCTGGCCAGACTCGCTCAGCCTGCTTACCAAGAGCCATGTGGATGGCATCGTCGGTGGCGGCTGGTGACGCCTTTCGATTCGCCGCTTGGCTAATGAGGGGTCGCGGCGGCCGCGAGGCCCCTGTGCTTGCTTGAGGCTTGAGACCGGTCGCCAACGTGGGATCGGCTCACGACGAACTGAGCTGTAGTGGGACAGCGCCACTCGGCGTTGAACGAATTCTCTGGGCTTCAGGCGGTCGTAGATGGCCGTCCAGTTCCGCGACTGGCTCGTCATTAAGGGTGGCTGAACACCTCCCTGCAATTCTTCCTGATCAGGGCTGGTGTCACTTGCTCGCTGTTTGATAGCGGGCTGCGATCCCAGCCACCGTCGCGCCAGTGATCTTGGGGTTGACGCGCTTCATCGCTTCGAGTCACGCGGCTGTCGCCGCTTTCTGTATGCGCTTCCGCCCCGGTTGCGCCAGTTTGTTCCACTGCGCATCGAGTTGCTCTGTAACTGGCAGGTAGAGCTCTCTTTCAGGGCTGAGAGTTGCCTCGCGAATGGTCAGAGATGCCTGCGGAAGAAGATCGTGTAGTCCAACCCCCCCCCCCCCCCTTTTTGGGGGGGGGGGGGGGGGGAGAGAACCAGCGAGCTCCAGTAAACTCGTTTCACAAGCGTGGGGTCGTCAGTGGATCATTCCGAGTTTTTGGCCCACAGGCCTGATCTCAGGGTCATCGCTGTCAGAGAAGCCATCGTGAAATCTTGATCCAGCGCGCCAGGGCTTCGGTGTTGCCACATCAGCACAGTCGGAATGGAGGCCCAGCAACATCTGATAGTTGCTTCGCTGCCGACCGGTTGTTGAAGAAGAAATAATGCCGCCGCCGCGGTCCGGCTGAAATCGTTGGGCCTCGAACTATTCGCAGAAGCCGAAGGGGCCCGTAGTCGAGGGTGAAGGCCTCCTGCGGCGCGTTGTCGCTGTTGAAATTGCCTCGGCAATACCCATCCGCGCATCCAGTTGGTTCCACCAGCGAAGTTGAGCCCGTTGCGCGAACATCCCGCAGCTCCAACTAGCTGATCCGCTGAACTCCACAGGCCCGGATCAATTTCCGCCGGTAAATTGCGCTCAAATAGGTGATCGTGATCATCTGCAGTTCGTTCAACGCAACCCGGATGGGCTCGCTGCGGGCGCGACGGGCGAACAGCTCCAGTTGGCCCCCCGCAGAAACGACGGGCCACGGCGTGGTCAGATCGCGCCGGGTTTGTGTCCACCAGGATGTCGGGATCGAACGACCGCGGAATTCGCGAATATCCAGGGCCGCGCACGGTTTTCGCCTCGCGACAACACCAGCATTCAAGCGAGCGTGAGGTGGGAACCTCCCAAGGGCGGTGCATGAAACTCCTGAGCCAGAAACTCGCCGCACGCCTGGAGCGCAGCACGGCGCCGTCCCATCAGCGCCCGCGGCAATGGGCGTGGGGGCCATCACCGCCTTTGAGTTGCATCTCCAGCGCTCTGCCCTCGCAGACGCCTTCGAAACATCGGAAATGGCCGGCCATCGCGTAAGCCGTTGCCGGTTTCTCAACGGGCACTGGCTGTTTGTACTCCGTCCGTAAGATCGACAGGGCAAACCGGTTGCGCCCAGCCAAACGGTCGCATGCGGCCCTGCGCCACGCTGATGTCGCCGGAAAAACAGTCGGATGAACTGGTTCGTCCTGGCCAGCGCATCGCTCAGGCCCAAGCTCGTGGACCCCAGGGTCGGTCTGTGGGCAACGATCTCCGGCGCTGGAATCGGGCGTGGGTGTCAACCGGCACGTAATGGCCTGAGAAACCTGGCGGGGCCGGTGGATTCGTGGCCGATCACGTACTCGCCTGAAGGATGCCGCATCGTGACTCCAGCAGCGAATAGTTCGGCCCGTTGGGCAAACTCCGCGAAGTGTTGTTTCGAACTGCTGCTGGACTGTTTGCTCGTCACGGGTCTCTCGGGGTTCTGGCATGCCTGGGCCTGGGCCCAGGCGTTGAGGCCATCATCCTGGCGAGTCTGTCCGCCATCGTTGTCACGCCAGTTGAGGTGCGCTCAAGCACGAACCCAGCGTGCACCCAGGACCACCTGTCGGCCGTCTCAGAGCTTGAAATCCGCCTGGAGGAGCCCTGATCCGCCGCCCGCAACCGAAACGCAGACCTAGTAGATCGTTTTGGGGCCGAAAAGACCCCGCTGTTGCGGATGGCTGAGCTGGAACAGGGGTGATGGCTTCTGGCTAGGTTTCCTCCACACGACCTTTGAGGCACGCCATTTCCATGCAGAAGACGCAGTGCTGCTGTGGCTGTCTATGACACAGAAGCCTACGACTGGCTGCACCTGCCAGCAGCTGCAGGCTCCGATCTGGATCTGCGCTTTCTGAATTTTCGCCTGAGTGTCGATACAGCGGCCTACGGCCGAAGGGGGCGCGGGCTGTTTGTGTGTTTTGTCATGATGTGATTGACAAAGGCTGTCGTGAATCCTTGGCCAGCCAGGGCGTCGAGCTGGTGGCCTGCGCTGCACCGGGTGCAACAACGTGGGACATCGAAGCGGCGCGCGGATGCTTGGCATGGCGTGACCCGAGTGCCCATCTACCTCACTCCAATGCCGGCCGAGCATGCCCGGCGTTGCCTGTTGACCCTGAAGTCGCCATGTGGCAACCGCTCGTTCAACCGGTGCGGGGAACTCAATTTCTCCCTGCAGGGCCTGGTGGGTTTGATCTCATGGCAAGAACGGCCGGCATTGTGGAACGGGCAAGATCGGGCGGATCGTGGCCAGGATCCCCTGCGCGGGTTTCGGCATGGTGGTTTGTGTCGCCTGTACGACCCCTACCTCGATCGGCCTGGGCGATTCGCGAAGGCTCACCTATGGGATCCGATCACCCTGTCCCGCTCAGTGATGTGACTCCCTGCATGTTCCCCTATGCCGGCAACCATCACATCATCCCGCCGTGAAACCATCGCTGCATGACGCCGGGTGTGATCCTGGTGAATGTCAGCCGGGTGGCCTGATCGACATCCGTGGCCTGAAAATCGAGGCCTTGAAATCCGGACGCCTTGGTGGCGTGGCGCGTGGATGTTTAATGAGGAGAAGAAGGGGTGTTTTTCGAAGATCTTTCCGGAGAGGTGTTGCGGAATGATTCTGCTGGCGCGGATGCTCACCTTTCCGAATGTGTTGATCAAGCCCACAGGCCTTTCTCACCCACGAAGCTCTCACGAACATTGCCTCGCGTCACCTGCCGCCAATCTGCACGCGCTGATGCGGGACCCCCTTCGTGGGGGGGTCCCTAACCATTTAGCCAGGTGGTCTTGCTCCGCCGCCAGCGATCTCCGCACGTAGGCGAACTCCCCCGTGAGCCGTTTGTCGCCCGGTGGCGATCTGGTGGCCAGTTGGCCAACGATTCCGAGCTAGGGACCCGGCAGCAGGCCTGGAATGCCGCTCTGCCTTGAAGGCTCAGTGCCCAGGTCAAGGCCACTTCCCCCAGTCCGTGCCATGCCTGAGATCTTTCGCTGGCGACAGCTCCTGATCGGCGCCCTGGTTCTGGCCCCTGGCCACCGTGCTGGGCTGGCCGCGCTCAGGGCTCCATACCAGCGGCTCGCCGGCTGGGGCGTGGGGGTCAGCCCAACAGAAAGAGGTCCTCCCCTTGATCGCAAGTCCGCCCGATCAGATTCTTTCGTGGAGATGTGGGCGTGTCGGCGGAGATGGGTTTTAGACCACGTCAAAACGGCTGAGCTCCCTCAATCCTCCGTACCCTGATAGCTGCTGGATGGGTCTTGGCAGCTGCCACGGAACCACTGAGGGGAGGGCAAGCATGGGGCGAATCGGGGCAAGCCGCCGCCGCCTTGCTGGCGGCGTCTGTGCGGCCGCTGCTGCTGGGTCTGGCCCAGCCTGCTGCTGGGGCATAACCGCCGCCGGGTACTGAAACCTGGTCGAAGCCTGGTGGCGAACGACGTGCGGAGCGGAAGAGGCTGCTGGATCGCACAGCAAGGCCTTCTCGTGCGGCCGCCTCTGGTGCAGCCACGTGGTGTTTCCCCACGACGTTCCGAGCACCCGGATCGTCCTGGCCATCGATCCGGCGTAATCGATGTCGGCATCAGACGCCCGCGCGGGCAGCCGGAGACGCGGCCGAAACGGTGGAACGCAAGCGTGGAAGGGGGGTGATCTGCCCAACTGCGCCAGGCCCAGGCGGGAGGGAAGCGCCGCCCTGTCGCCGGAGCGCCGTGCAGGCCGCGCGGCGGTGCGTGAGCGCACGCGACGCTGGCTGTCGCGGGAGCTGGAACGTCTGGAACGTGTTCAATCCGCCAGGCTCTGCATCCCTTCACGCCCACCGTGGCGGTGGCTCCGCACACGGTGCCGGGGTTGTCATGCCCGCCGCTGCCTGACCTGGGCCTGGGTCCCGCCGACCCTGCTCACGTCACGAACCGTGATGCGGCTGGCCGGCAGCACGACGATGGAGCTGGCGGAGCCCGCTGGAAAACAGGCTCCGAAGGTGATCCGCGAATCACTCTGGGGCCTGGAGTTCTGACCGCCGCTTCCCCGCCCGGTCGCCTGGTGCTGGCGGCGGCGGTGGCCGGCATCGTGTCTTCTGTCAGCTGGCCCTCTCGTCGAACTCCGCTGGGCGCTGTCGGCACGCGTTTTGCGGGCTGGCGGGACAACGCCGAGGCCCTGGCGCGAATCGGCCACGCGGGTGTGGCAGCCTGTTCAGCGGCAAACCTTGAGGGCCAGAACGCCGCGCCCCCAAGTTCGGAGGGAGCGACGAGAGGGGTCGCCGAGGCGTCACCCCAGCTCCCGGCGCAGCTTGGCTGCAGCGCCTCCGGCCGCCGCGCCAGCCGCCCACCCCAGCAACTGATGAGGGCACCGGCCGCCTGATCGAGGCAACCAGCCGCCTGATCGAGACCTTTGGTCGCCACGCTCCCGTCAGCTAGGCTGGCGCACAGGCCAGCAACCTGCCTCGAGATGCACTCGCCTGATCACCGGTCGCTGCAGGTTGAGTCTGGTGGCGGCCGGGCTCGGGGCGATCGCGATCTTTTTACCCCAGCATCCGCTCGCCTCCCTGCTTGCTGATGCAGAAGTCGGTGGTGTGCCGCTTGAAAATGTGGCTGGGGCTGAATCGTGGTGCGCTGGTTGCTGCTTGCTGGCGATTGACCACAGCGGTGAAACAATTCTTTGGGTTTGATTGCTCCACATCAGCAATCCCGGTCCCGCGCTATCCCTGCCAGGCCGGTGACCTTACATCCAAAATGCTCAGGAACACGGCACGATGGTGTGCATCACGAATCGGCATCGTGTCTCACCCTGCCCTGCTCGGGGCATCAACCGGTTCGGTGCTCACGGTGCGCGGGGTGGTGGCCGTTGGGCAGGCCTGGTGAGCTGGCCGTCGGGCCGCGCAGCTGGGTGTTGACAGATTCAATGTTCTCCACGAAGCCATCGTGGGGCGCGATGAATCAACACAATCGCCGATGGCATAACGGTCGGTGAGGATGATCAACAGCCCCCTGCATGAAATCTTCCAGCACGTTGCCCGCAGCATGCAGTGCCAGCGCACGGCACCACCGCCGGCACCGGTGAGCACCGGCACGGTTGATGCCCACGAGCAGCAGGGTGAGCACGAATGCCGATCCGTGATCACACCATCGGGCCGTGTTCCTGAGCATTTTGGTGTAGGTCCAACCGCCTGCCATGGGTGCATAGGCGCCGGGAGCCGGGATTGCTGATTGGTGGAGGCAATCAACCCAGTTTTTGTTCACGCTGTTGGTCCAATCGCCAGCACAGCAACCCAGCGCACCACGATCAAGCCCAGCACATCAGCGCACACTCACCGACTTCTGCTGCACAGCTGCAGGGAGGCTGATGCGGATGCTGGGAAAACAGATCGCGATCGCCCCGAGCCCGGCCGCCACCAGACTCAACTGCAGCAGACCCGGTGATCAGCAGTGCATCTCGAGCAGGTTGCGGGCTGGTTGGCCAGCCCCTGCTGACGAGCGGTGCGACCGAAAGGTCTTCGATCAGGCGGCTGGTGCCCTCGGATGCAGGCGGCGGTGCCTCGATCAGTTTGCTGGCGGGTGGCGGCTGGCGCGGCGGCGAGGTCGCCTGCAGCCAGCTGCGCCGGGGGCTGGGTGACGCCTCGGCGACCCTTCGTCGCTCCCCCCGAACTGGGGCGCGGCGTTCTGGCCTCAAGGTGCCGCTGAAGGCCATCACCTCCCCGCGTGGCCGATTTCGCGCAGGCCTGGCGTTGTCCCGCAGCCCGCTAACGCGTGCCGCAGCGCCCAGCGGATCGACGAGAGGCCAGCTGGACCAGAGCACGATGCGGCCACCGCCGCCGTCCAGCATCCAGGCGACCGGCGAAAAGCGGCGTTGAACTCAGGCCCCCAGAGTGATTCGCTGATCACTTCCTGTGAAGGGCACTGTTTTCCAGCGCTCCGCGCAGCTCCATCGGTCGTGCTGCGGCCCAAGCCGCATCGGTTCGGTGACCGGGGTGAGCAGGGTCGCGGGACCCAGGCCCCAGGTCAGGCAGCGGCGGCATGAACCACCGGCACTGTGCGGAAGCCCACTCGCCACGTGGGGCGTGAAGGGATGCAGGGCTGGCGGTTTGAACACGTTCGACGCGTTCAGCTTCCGCGACAGCCCAGCGTCGCGGTGCTGCTCAACGCGACGCCGCCGCGGCCTGCCGGCGCTCCGGCTGCAGGGCGGCGCTTCCTCCCGCTTGGGCCTGCCCAGTTTGGGCAATCCCCCTCCACGCTGCGTTCCACCCGTTTCGGCCCGCGTCTCCGCTGCCGCGCGGCGTCTGATGCCGACATGATTTCGCCGGGATCGATGGCCCAGACGATCCGGTCTGGAAGACGTCGTGGGGAACACACGTGCTGCACCAGAGGCGGCCCGCACGAGAAAGCCCTGCTCGATCTCAGCCAGCCCTCTCCGCTTCCGCCACGTCCGTCGCCACCAGCTCCGGCAGTTCAGTACCGCGGCGGCGGGTTGGCCCCCCAAGCAAGCAAGGCTGAGGGCCCAGACCTCAGCAGCAGCGGCCCGCCACAGACGCGCCAGCAGCGGCGGCGGCCTTGGCCCCCGAATTCAGCCCATGCTTGCCCTCCCTCAGTGGTTCCGTGGCAGCTTGCCACCCTCCGCAGCTTTCCAGGGTACGGAGGTTGAGGAGCTCAGCCGTTGTTGGAGTGGATCTAAGTAACCATCTCCGCCGACACGCCCATCTTCCAGCGAAAGCATCTGAATCGGGCGGGACTTGCGATCTAAGGGAGACCTCTTTCTTGTTGGCCTGAGCCCCCACTGCCCCAGCCGGCGAGGGCAGCTGGGATGGATGCCGCTGAGCGCGGCCAGCCAGCAACGGTGGCCGGGCAGGAACCCAGGGCGCGATCAGGAGCTTGTCGCAGCGAGATCTCAGGCATGGCACGGCTGGGGGCAAGGCTTGACACTGGAGCTGAGCCTTCAAGGCGAGCGCATCAGCCTGCTGCCGGTCTAGCTCGGAATCGTTTGGCCAACCTGGCCCACCAGATCGCGCACCGGCGACAACGGCTCACCGGGGGAGTTCGCCTACGTGGCGGAGAATCGCTGGCGGCGAGCAAGACCACCTGCTAAAGTGAGTAGGACCCCCCACGAAGGGGTCCCTGCATCAGCGCGTGCAAGATTGGCGCGGTGACGGCGAGCCAATGTCGTTTGAGAAAGCTTCGTGGGTGAGAAAGGCCCTGTGGTGCTGTGATCAACACCCATTCGGAATAGGTGAGCATCCGCGCACGCAGATCATCCTGCAACACCTCCCGGAAAGATCTTCAAAACACCCTTCTTCCTCCTCATAAACATCCAGCGCCAACGCACCAAGGCGTCCCGGATTTAAGGCTCGATAGGGCCACGTGTGTCGAATCAGGCCACCCCGGCTGACAATTCACCAGGATCACACCCGCTTCCATGCCAGTCGATGTTTCACGGCGGATGATGTGATGGGTTTTCCGGCATCAGGGGAACATGCAGGGCAGATCATCATCACTGAGGCCGGAACAGGGTGATCGGAATCCACAGGTGATGCCCTCGCGAATGCGCCGCAGGCCGCATCGGGGTAGGGCGTCGTAGGCGAACAACCCATGCCGAAAAACCGCCGCAGATCCTGCCACGATCCGCCCGATCTTGCGCCGTTCCACAATGCGGCCGTCTGCCATTGAGATCAAAGCCCACCAGGCGCCTGCAGGGAGAATTGAGTTTTCCCGCAACCCGGTTGAAACGAGCGGCACATGGCGATTCCAAGGCAACAAGCAACGCCAGGCCATGCTCGGCCACGCAATTGGTGAGTAGATCGGGCAACGCGGGTCACGGCCATTGCCAATGATCGCGACAGCCGCTCGAATGTCACGTTTGCGACCCGGTGCAGCGCAGGCACCAGCTCGACGCCTGGCTGGCCAAGGTTCAAGACAGCTTTGTCATCATCATCATTGACAAACACACAACAGCCCCGCGCCCCATCGGCCTAGCCGTGTACGACACTCAGGCAAAATCAGAAAGCGCAGATCCAGATCGGAGCTGCAGCTGGCTGGCAGGTGCAGCAGGTCGTAGGGCTTTGTGTCAAGACGCCACCAGAGCACTTGCGTCTGTCTGCATGGAAATTGGCGTGCCCCATCAAAGGGTCGTGGTGGAGGGAACCTAGCCAGAGCCTCCCACCCTGTTCATGCTCAGCCATCGCCAGCGGGGTCGTTTCCGGCCCGAACGATGCTACTTGAGGTCTGTTTCCGTTGCGGCGGCGGATCAGCTCCTCCCAGGCGCGAAGTTTCAGCTCTGAGCGGCCAGACAGCTGCTCCTGGGTGCAGCGGGTTCCGGTGTTGACGCACCTCAACTGGCGGTACAACGATGGCGACAGACTCGCCAGGATATGGCTAACAGGCATGGCCAGAACCCGGAGACCCGTGACGACAACAGTGCCAGCAGCAGTTCGAACAACACTTGCGGAGTTGCCAACGGGCCGACTATTCGCTTGCTGGAGTCACTTGCATGCGGATCCTCAGGCGAGTAGTGAGGCCACGATCCGAGAAAACCAAGGTGTTCTCAGGCATTAACGTGCCGGTGACACCAGCCGATTCCAGCGCCGGAGATCGTTGCCACAAGCCGAACCTTGTCACGAGCTTGGGGCCTGAGCGATGCGCTGGCCCAGACGACCAAGTTCATCCGACTGTTTTTCCGGCGACATGCAGCGTGGCGCAAGGGGCGCATGCGACCGTTTGCTGGGCGACCGGTTATGCCCTGTCGATCTACGGCACGGAGTAACAACAGCATTGCCCGTTTGGAACCGGCAACGCTACGGCCGATGGCCGGAAAAAGCTCTTCGAGGCAGGCGCTGGGAATGCAACCAAAGGCGGTGGCCCACGCCCTATTGCCGCGGCGTGATGACGCGCCGTGCTGCGCTTCCAGCGTGCGCGAGTTTTCTGGGCTCAGGAGTTCATCTGCACGCCCTTGGGTTCCCACCTCCGCTCGCTGATGCGGGTTGATGTCGCGAGGCGAAACCGTGCGCAGGCCCTGGTATTCCGCGAATTCCGGTCGTTCGATCCGACATCCTGGTGGACCAACCCGGCGCGAATCTGGCACACGCGTGCCCCGTCCGTTTCTGCCGGTGGCCAACCTGAGCTGTTCGCCCGTCGCGCCCGCAGCGAGGCCCATCCGGGTGCGTTGAACGAACTGCAGATGACACGAGTCACCTGATTGAGCGGCAATTACCGGCAGGAAATAAAAAGAGTTCAGCGATCAGCTATGGAGCTGGCGGATTGTTTCGCGCACGGCTCACTTCGCTGGTGGCCAACTGGATGCGCGTGGGTTATTGCCAAGGGCATTTCAACAGGCGACAAACTGGCGCCGCAGGAGGCTCACCCTTGACTATCGGCCCCTTCGGCTTCTGCGAACTGTTCGAGCCCAGATTTCCCAGCCCTGACCGGCGGCGGCGAGGCATGTTTTCATTCTTCAACCAACGCGTGGCAGCGAAAGCCAACTATCAGATGTTCCTGGGGCTCCATCCGACTGCTGCTCGATGGCAACACGAAGCCCTGCGCGCTTGGAATCAGATCCACGAATGGCTTCGCTGAAGGATGACCGGAGATCGAGGCCATTGTGCAAAAACTCGGACTGACCACTACTGCCCCACGGCTTGTGACGAGTTTACTGGAGCTCATATATATATAAAACTAACACGTCTTCTCCGCAGCTCTCTGACATTCCGAGCAACTCTCAGCCCTGAAGAGAGGCTTCTACTAACAGCAGTGGAACAACTGGCTGCAACGCCTGGCGGGATCGCATCAAGAACCCAAAAAAAAAAGCCGCGTGACAGCCGAAGCGATGAAGCGCGTCACCCCAAGATCACCTGGCGCGAGTGGCTGATCGGCCCGCCTAATCAACAGGCCGGCAAGGTGACACAGCCTGATCGAGGATTGCAGGAAGGTGTTCAGCATCCTATGACGAGCCATCGGCGGAACTGCGGCCATCTAACGCGCCTGAAGCCCAGAGAATTCTTCAACGCCGGTGGCGTGTCCCCTACAGCTTTCGTGCGTGAGCCGATCCCGACGTTGGCGACCCGTCTCAAGCCTCAAGCAAGCACAGGGCCTCGCGGCCGCCAGCGACCCCCTCATAGCCGACGGCCGCGATCGAGCTCAACCACCGGCCAAAAAAAAAAACCCCCCGCGGAAAAATGCATCCACATGGCTCTGGAAGCAGGCTGAGCGAGTCTGGCAAGAACGGATGCTGCGGTGGCGGATCACTCCGCCACGAGAGGGGCCACACCGCCGCGCCGGCTGTTGGATAAAAGCGCGGCTGGCCGAGGTGCGCAGGACAGCGTTCCTTTATGTGAACAGGCAAGGTGCCCATCCCACTTTGCACCCTCACCACATCGAGCAGAGCCACTCACGCCAGCTCGTCCGCGCAGGTTGTTCACGAGCTCCAATCCACCGGTGCTCCCTTCTCAAAAAAAGGGCAGGGCCGTTGCGATGTGCGGACGCTCGGTTCATTCGGAGCTGGAGCTGAGGGCGCACCAGGGTCCGGCGAGCCAGCGCACTGATCACGCTCCCAGGCTGGAGCGCTTTTGCCGAGCAGCACCCGGCTGCCGCGTGGCGCGCAGCTCTGGCTTCTCCCCATGCAACTGCTGCGGAGATCGACACGCACTACGGCATGACTTGCAAAGGAAGAATCCAGGACAGCTCATGGATGCAGTCCGGTCAAAATGTTACTCGACCGATCCATGCGTTCCTCGAGCCACCAGCAAAGAACCTACAGGCCTTTCGGCGGATTCGATGAAAGCGGCCAACTCATGGCTGTTGAGTATCAACATCACTTCTGGCTTGCAATGGCCGATACGCTTGGTTTACCATCCACAAAGAGAGGTTTTGATTTTAGGGAAAAGCCAAGCTGCAGCCTTTCGATGAGAGTGGGATAGCCGATCAACACCTGAAAAGTACTGGCGAAGCTGGGAGAATTGGATCCTCTCCCAGCCAAGCCAATCGTCGTAAGTCCGGTGAACCTCGAGGCGGATCAATCGGCGGTGCAGCTTCGAAGTACCTCCGAGGCGGAGATAGCGGATCACGCCAGACGACGGTAGAGCTCTCGGTTTTTTTTGCCCGCAGTTTCGATGCGGCTTGCTTTCGAAGTCTGCGGAGGTCGGCTCAGGAATCGCGGACAGCGGCGGAGACCAGAACCTCCTTGGGTACTTGAGGCAGCCCGGCTAGCTCGTCCAGGGCGCGGGACTGTTCCTTCGTGAGCTCAATGGAGAGCCATGGAAGTTCCTCCGGAATCCCACGAACAGGAGAGGTCCGAAAGGGAGCGGCCCCCCTCAACCGCCCAACCGCCAGCTCCGGATAGAACGCCCCGAAATCGCCGCCTGCAAGCCGCAGCGGATTCAAGCCATCGGGCGTTCGTTCTCGTTGATGGTGACCCTCTTGTTCGCCTATCGGTTGCAAGAAGCGGCCTGGACTGCGCATCTACAGGTGAAGAAGCAACTCTCTGATACCTGGCACGCGGGAATCGAAGCGGCAAACCCTGTATTGCAGGCACCCGTATGCAGTGTCTTTCGGATGTTGTTTGGAGTATCCTGCCAGCGGGCATGCGTCGGAGATATCCTGGCCGATTCTTCCCTGACCTGCGGGTGGAGCATCTCAGGCTGTCTGAGCTACGCGGCAGATTCGTGAGAAGCGCCTGAGGACCTCACGACCGGCGGTGATTGCTTCGTGGGCTGGGCCCCTCTGATAATGAAAATCTCAGTCCTCGTCTGGCATCTGCAATGGCTTGGCTTCTCCAAGCAGCAATCCCACATTCGCGATGCAATAAGAAGATCTTGAAATCTGGAGCTTTCGCTCAACAGCGTGGGTTCACCATCGTCCACGAATGGATGATGACTTTCGTGGACTGAGCCTACAGGGTGCACAATATAGATACAACCATTTCCAGGTCTGTTGACCAGGCGGGAAATGTGATCGTGTCGTTTCATCAAGGAACCCCAACACTTCACTGCTGACGTGCGCTGGAGGCTGCGCAGAGAGCATGCCTCAGCGCCCCCTCACACCGCCACGCCACCTCCGGATAAATTCGCCATCGGCCGTTCGCCTCGTGGCTCATGATCCGGCATGCGCAGGCCACAGGAACGGCAGCGTGAGACGCCGCATCCTCGAGTGATGGGGAGGACGAGGCCCATCCAGGCTGTTAAACGTTCAAGTCGCTGGCTAAGGCATTGGGGCGTCTTTGCTCAGTACATCTGCAAGAGAGGTTTTTGAGCCAGGGAGGTCATTCTGATCGAATCCCAGAGAAACTCAGCTGATCCACGGTTTCGTAGACGTGAATGATCTGTGCGGGTACCCACCGATGCGGCGGAGGATCGGGGATGACATCAGAACGCTGGGATCGCCTCGATGCCCAAAGGCGTCAAGCAGGCGTTTCCAGGCGCCTCCATTCGCATGTTCAGAGTTCCAGGAGAACCGCGTGAGCGTCCACGCTTTGCGAAATAGGGATTGGTGGATCATGGATTCCGTCAGGAGATCCACCCGACGGCCCGAAGAGGTTCCAATTCATCGGCCAAGGACAGAGCGCCGGGCATTAAGCCCGGTCACGTTGGCCCGTCATCTGACGATGAAGTCCAATCACTGTTTTGGCAGGGTCAATCAAAAAAATCCACGCCGTATGCGATCGCACGGTGCCTAGCGGCTTCAAGGCGGTCATCAGCAAGGGCAGCAGTGGGGCAGCCCGTGTCATGGAAAGGGTTAGTGGAGTCGTGGGTTCCCTCAAAACCGAAGAACGCCCGGAATCGCCCCTGCCGCCGCCAGCGAAATCGCCAGCGGCGCTCACCTTCATGGCTCACGTAGTCGGCAAAGCGAGGCACTGGCTCTGCCAAAGACCGAGGGCCGGTCGGGTGCGCCCAGTCCCGTTTCACGCATTGCCGTCAGAGGGGATGGAATCCCGCCTCCACTGCCAGCTCTGAGCTCTCTGCCCGGAGTGCTTGTTTCTGTCACAGAATCGACTTTTGCTGGAGCAGATCTCAGGACAGCTGAAGGCTCATAGAAGCGTCTTGGCGCTGGCAGGGAAAGCAGAATCCCATCGCTGCTCGATGTTGCGTGCCACGCCCAGGAGCCGAATAATCGCAGGCTGTGCACGCCGAACGCTCACTACAGACGGGCGCGTGCTGGCGTAACTGGCCTGTCAACGTTCTGCACGTGACGTCCATGGCCGACGGGAACGCTCAGGAGGTCTGCACAAGGCTAAACGCCACCGCAGTCCGGATAGAACACCCCCGGAATCGCCGCCAAC
>Ga0163217_1011825_pt1 | contig 17143 bp, 12 predicted proteins | sample SynspAceP_FD_185933 | JGI IMG/M metagenome (GOLD analysis project Ga0163217, IMG submission 185933) | Saline lake microbial communities from Ace Lake in Antarctica - Synechococcus sp. Ace-P (PacBio error correction) | ecosystem: Environmental > Aquatic > Non-marine Saline and Alkaline > Saline ...
CCAATCAAAAACAAGAAACTATAATAACTTGAATAAGGATTTGCATTTAAGGATTAAAATATTGATATCGAATCAGCTGAAAAGCGACGATAATGAAAAAATGCTTTGTGAAAATCATTTTAAAAATAATCCACACGAGCTTCACTTGCATAACCTACTTAATTGGCGGAACGTACTTCTTGAGAAACTATTCCACCAGCCAGCCGACCCATCCCTCACTAATATTCTAATCGGGAGGCCGCCTTTTAACTCTTTGGGCGTATTCACTTCTCACTACGGAGAGGAAATATCACTTCACAAAACCTCACGCTGTCGGGCATTGTTGTGCCTCGCTGCCTGCTGTTGGTCCGATTAACGATAGCCATTTTATTTGGCAGTCCGCTGCGAATCCATGGTCATTGGGCTGTTTTTTAAGCCCGCTTATTTTGATAAATGTAAACTCTATGTGGCCACTTAAATGCGCTGATTGCTAGAAAGTAACTATCTATAGAGTAATTTTAAACCTTACCTTTGCTGATTCATTAGCGGCTTGGCAATTGCGGTCTAATATAAAAAAATGCAAGGTCCCCAGAAACGTACAGATTAGTAGTAGATGACCCTGCTGCGTAAAGCAGGTAGAGAGAGCGCATTCTTACGCAACGGACTGGCGATAACCAAGTTTAAACCTAGCTAAATGAACCGACTTAGTAGAGAATGTGGCAGGCAAAATACAACAATGATTCAGTGTGGGTACGAAGCTACCCAAAGAGCCGTGCCTATGGCCGCTTCCATGGAAGCGAAGTTAAATGGTAATTGGTTGTTGTATGGCAGCAAAGTGGGCCCTGGGAACACGTACAAACATCTGGTCAATGATTATAGAATGCAAAGAGCGGGGCAATCCGGTAATAGCCAATTGCTCTACCCAATACAACGCGAACAAAATGGGCTATAATATTTAGGAAACACGACCGGAATCTTTATTTCAAGACGTTTCTAAATACGTGTTTTGGCCATACACCCAAACAAGCATGAATAGGCGTTACATAACGCCCATTCAACACCATATAGTCCAAAAAGGGTGTGGCAGTTTTAGCTACCTGAATTGGGCGAGTGCTCCGACACTTCAATGACGTTCGTCATTCGGACCTGGGGCAAAATTTATTACACTGAGCAAGGGTAAGTAGCCTTATGAATGAACATCTCAATAGAACTAGCAAATCGTTATCATTCCCATGAAAAAGAATGCTTATGTGGCCATGATGCCGACTATGCCGTAAACGAAGTGATCAGTTGGCTGCAAAACAACAGTCACCATTGGGTATAGTTTAGAGATAAAATATTTTTTGAACGCAAAGAACAAGCCGTTGCCGTTGGCTTAATGTTTATGGAAAATAATCCGGGGTTTTGAGGCTAGCACAAGGCTGAATGTTCGGTTATGCCTGGGACAATTTTTCCGTATAGCGAATTCTGCCCCGAAAAATGCCAAATCATTCCAATGATACAACGCGAAAAGACTGGACGCAGAGGCAAAGTAGATGTAGGCTATGTGGCGATATTAAATCAACCAGCCATGAACTTTTGCCTGGCAAAGAAGAAGTCCAATACAGATTTTTGGATAAGAGCGCCGCAGTAGCATCAGAGGTGAAGAAAGTATATCCTATGTCAGGAAAAAGGAAAAGAGAAACAACATCATCCAGATAGTGGCCTTACTTGAATAGATGACACATCGCCAATAGAGCCCATTTAAACCGTAGAAACCGCATAGTGCGTATGGCTGCACGTTATTAAAGGCTGGAAAAAATCGTTCATCTCACAGGTTCATTTAATCATGCTCTATGGCTAATCAGGCCAATGGCTATGGGAGCAGGTCTTCAAACCGCCAATAGACAAGTAATGCTTCTGGAGATGCGGCAATCACTAGCTCTGGGTGATTAAATGACCAATAGCCAATAAAAATACGCTGTAAATCGTCCATATCAACAACAAAGACTCTGGGCTATGTAAAGTTGAAATGAGAGTGGAAGGTTATGTCGATTGGCAAACGATATGGTAACCCGGAATTGGTAAAACTGGCAAATCTATGATTCGCCTGCCTGGGAAAGCTAAAGAACCCAAAGACGTAGAACAACTTTGGCGCAATGGTTTAAAACATGATGGCCTGCCATTATCAATATTTTTTTACAAGACCAGAAGCCTTAGCAATGCCTCCAACAATCAAGCCGAACAAGTGGATTAGGAATGGCCAATTCGATGCCAAGCAAATGATGAAGGTAAAACGCTGAAGTCATTGCTGCTAAACGGATTTAAAATATCAAAAGAACCGTTTAAATAATGTAATTTAATTTATTTAAAACGACTAAAGAAAAAGCCTTTTAATCGTTAAATTTTCGAAAAAGCACAGCGATTATAACACGAAATGAATAATAGAAAGATGCGATAAGGATTAAGAAGGTAATGGGCTAATCCACAACGTTCATACCAATACCGTTGTATTAGAAACACGTAAAAATACAATTTGCACTGGATAATTTGATCTTTAAAAATCATTGAGAAATAAAGACATCCATGTATAGAACTATTCCGTTTAATAACACACAAAGAAAATCGGCTCGAAATGGTCGCCAATATTCTAAGGCAAGTTACGAGCTATTACGGTGATAAGAATAATCAGTAAACTTCTATATTGTTCTTCTAATAACGTAGATATCCCGAATTTCAAATTAACTGCAAAGGCGGTGTTGACGCCAACAATTATATAGTAAACTTCACGAAATGCCAATACGTTTTGGATCAATGAAGTAAATACCAAAAGAAGCTATTTATAGTAGGCTGAAAGGTAGGTATTGAATACCAAAAATTCAAAAAGAATATAATTCGAGCAATACTAGAGAATTAAAACAACATAAGTCTACGAAACAGAATTAAATAAAGTTAGTGCCAGCAATTACTGTTACGGAAGTAATCCAGGAGCCTGATGAACACGGCGCTTATAGAATATATTGATCCGTCAAAAATAGACCGTGGACACGCAATGGAAAGTTTTGTGAAATGGGGACTGCTGCCGCGATAGTGCAATTCGATAGCTCCATTGCTGCTCTCAATTTTTGCCAATATTGGGTTTATGAAGAATACAATTTTACGTCATTTTGAATTGGGCTTTAACCTGCAGCGTGATTCAAAAAATCTTTTTCCTCTAGAAATCTGGATTAAATGAGGATTGATGGCAATTCTTTCTGTAATTGATTAGAAATAAAAGAGAAATCATTTCTGGAGATTAACAACAGTAAAAAAAGAACAACTATGCCTGTTATTGGAGCCCTTGGCGTAAGATAATCCAGCGTTATTTTATTTATAATCAACTTAAAGAGAAGGTGCTCATGGTGGGAGTTCCAAGGCCACCGACATTGCCTTACATGATGATGGCCTGCTGGGAAGCAAAGTGCCATGGGCATAAAGCATTACTCTGCATTAGCAGTTTTTTTGGATGACTTAGGTGCTATTCTTGGTTATTGAGTTTTAGGGCACGTTCACATCAATTCATTATTGGGCAATTGTATTAGTCGGAATAAGAATTCTTAACTACTAAAGTTTGATTCTAAACCATCTACAGCTTGTTTTGGGTATTCTCTTTGGTCTTCATTTATCAAAGTATTACTGCAACCCTGCAGGTGATTACCTCATAAATTAATTCATCAAAGGCGAAAAGGAATTTAAGTTGTATTGCAACTCAAGCTAACGGATTTTAAGCAAGAAATAGTGAAATAAGCATCAGACAATAGTCAAGAAAGTAATTAGGCACAGTTCTTTAACATCGATTTATAAAGCCCCTATTAAAAAAAAAAAATAAAAAAAAATAATTATTAACAAAAAAAAATAATAAAAATTATTTAAAAAAAAAAAAAAATGTAAATTAATTTAACTTTAAATTAAGAATTTTAAAAAAAAAATTAAAAAATTTAAAAAAAACAAAAAAATACATAATAGATTTAACCGACCTGCAGAGCAATTAGAGCATTCGTAGAAGGACCGGTAATTACATGAATATACCCTTATTGCTTTAATGCTGGAATATACTATAGAGTAAACAACTTTAATGTATACCTCAAATAATTGGTATTTTAATAGTTTATGTATGGAACAACCACTGGGAGTGTAGGCTTCTGTTGGTTAGCTTCTAATTAATTAGCCACTTTATCAGTGAAATTAGTGGCCTCAAATTGATTGGAGCAGCATTTAAAAGCTGGCGTTGGTTTACTAGTCATCGTGTGAGCAAATCAGTTTTGATGGAGAAGGTATTGAAACGGAGCTAAATTGATATTCCCATACCTCTACTAGATCCGTGTAATGGTCGGTCTAATATAAAACGGGCAAGTTGAAATGCTCACAGCTCGAATAGCTTTGAAGAAATACCTAAATCGAATAAGCTAAACTATAAAAGAAACAATCTTAAACTGATTTACTAAAACACCCATTAACGCCAAGTGTCCAAATAACCAATAAATACAAATAAATAGAAAAATTTAGATTTAACTCTTTTTAAGTGTTGTTTATGTAACTGTTACTTTGAAAAATCGCCAGAAAAAGCCCATACCGGATCCTGGAAATGGAAGTTTCCCAAAAAGCAATAAGATAAAGAAAAACAAGATTGGATGAGAATTAGTATCGCCATAAGTGCCAGTGGAGTCAACCGGACATGACTGAACATGCTGACAGACAGAACGAAGGCCTTCCTATTTAAGAAAGATAAAGAAGCGAAAATTACTTATGTGGGAAACACCCACTTGGCTTGTGAAAAGTCTTCATACTCAAAATAATAAAGGACTATAACGCCATGAACGGAAAAATGAATGAATAAGGGGCAGTACACTTTATGGTAAAGTAAGGTGATGTATAATTAACGCCGGAAATGAGGATGGAGTAAAAGCATTGTGCAATGGGTTAATATAATCGCTCAACATGTAGGTTACTCGGTTTCCTCCCCAGGCAGATTCTGATGTTAGGTGAAGTTGGCCAGCCCAAGTTATGAGACAAGGAATGAAGGTGAAAAATAAAAACTCCTATGTGGTTTTGAAAGCCCGATTCACCAATAGAAACACAACATTATGACTCTATACCATTAACTCCCAACTGCACTAGGTTAAAGCAAATATGGTTACCATAGTTAGGAAATTCCGAAAGAATGGATGAGAAAGCGGTGGAAATTCCGAAAACTCCTGAGTACTGATAAATTAAAACGACTACAAATAATGTGTGAAAATCCATTGAAACGCATTATACAAAACCGTTAGCACATGAAATGCAGCATCTTAAAAGTGGCTAATATTAATTAAAATAGAAACATCATCAAGAAGAAAATTATACTATTTTTTCTGATGTTTTGTGCCTTGTTCAGGATAATTCACAAACGTTATCCAGAACCAGCAAAAACCCGTACCACTATTTTACACAACATAGTAATAACCAAATACTTACGTTGTACGATGCTAATATACAAGGAAGAGATATGACCCTCTCAACCAATTAATCGTATCGAATAGTTTAACTCCAAAAATGGCATAAAAAAACCTTGTCGGGTATAAACAAAGAAAATTCGCTTATGGAATGATCTATAGAATCAGACACCTATTTACAAATTTCGCCTGCTCTAGCAAAAGATATTTTTATCTCAAATTAATAAAGCGAAGGGCCTAGCATTTATGTAACTGTAATAAGCATAGAAGTTTTAGCAAGATGTTCTACAACTTAAAGAATGAATTTGGTAACAAATGTTAAAGCCAATATACATTTATGGGATTATAATTCTGCCAAAACTGCATAGAAAAGTTATAGTAAAAAACTTCCCGTAAGTGCCTTTGTTATTGGGGAGCAGATTGGGATTAAATAAATAAAACGATTAATACACCAATAAAAAAAAACATTAACTAGTTCACTCAATATATAAACGATACCATGAGTATGAACTTCATGAGGAAGCCTAGAGATGGGCGAGGTTAAGAATGCTTAAATACATGATATATTGTAATTTGAGAAGCATTAGGAATAGATTGAAATAAGTTTTTCCCTCAATAAAGATAGTGCGAATCCGTTCCAGGGTAGCTTAGAATAGTATAGAGTCTAGGATAATTTTAATAACAACAATAAACTGACCTAGGTCAGTTCAGCTTTAAAAAGTAAATTAGATTTCCATTAATTAAGGCATGATTCTGACTACATAAAAATGAAAAGGAAAGAAGTTCTGCTAAACAATAAGTTCTGACTCTAAAAACCCTTAACCTAAGTTTAACCTGCATTAACGAGCGTTCGCAACGAATGTTGTATATTATAATTGGGTTGAAACAATAAATAAAACAATGAAGCGATACAAGAAAATTTAAGAGAAAAGTAAAAACAATCAAAGCCTACAAATCCATCTGGGGCACGATTCAAGAAAGACATTTGATACTGACAAAGAAAAACTATAGAATGAAAACCAAATAAAAACTAGTTCAAAAGAACAATGGAATCGAATTATCAAGCTCCATATTAATTGAAAACAGCCGATGGGCATTAGTCTCCAGAAGTGGACAAGAGAGAAAGGCGTTTGTATATGAATCCATTCCAACTGAGTCAGCAAAGGGATTGAAGGACATTTGGTCTCCTAACACTTCGCGCCAGCGTTAACGTTGTTTTAATGCTATTCTTTAGCCATAAGCTGAAAAAACCAAAAATCGAAAACATGAAACCAAGATAGAAACGGAACAGAATAAATAAGCATCACCGCAAAATTCATAAGAATCCCGAGTATCCAAACACATACTGAAAATAGCGGTAAACGATTCCGAAAGAAGGATGAATAAATATCAAAAACCTTGAGGGTTATATCATCTTTAAAAGTGAGCATCGTAAATAGATATGCTAAAACACATAGATAAGACGAAAAAGAAAGCTCATTGAACAAAAAGGATTAAAGAAGATAAAGCTTGAAAAACGATAATAAACAAGAAAAGACAATTAGACAATACATGTAACACTGATAAAACGATAATGGCAATGAAAGATCACAATTATTTACCTCACAGATTGAAGAAGGTTTAAAAATTTGAACCATTTAGCAAGAATAGAAGTTCATCTATCAAGATGAAATGGATAAAGGAAAGAACTTTACGAATGCGATGGTTTGTAAACCAGAATGAAGGCAGACACCTAGCCGTTCAGTCCGGCCGATACCGTTGAACTACGCGCGTCACTGGTGCGATTGGATAAATCTCACTGAGCTCTTTAGAGAAACAATCTTCCTTGGTAAGGATGTCAAGATCAAAAAATAACCATAAATAATTAAAATGAAAAAATAAAAAAACTAGAATTTGGATGGATCATACAATCGCAAATTTGAATTGATCTAAATTCAAGAAACACAGTCAATTTTATAACATCAGAATTTACTTTTAACACCAAAAGAACGAACTGAAACAGAAGCGAAACTTATGCATAACAAACCGGCAAGCAGTGCAGGAAGCCGATACAAAGAAATTGCAGATGTCATTGAAATATGAAACAATGTTCTTATTGCCCGACAAATGCAAAAATGAACTACATAATACTTGAATAAAGGATTCACATTTAGGGAATAATAAGATTGATATCCAATCCGCTGATAAGATGAACGATAATGAATAAAGATGCTTTCCGTGGCAAACAATTTGAAAAGTATATAATTCATAAAATCATGATCAATTAGAGACCTCCCCACTTGGAGAAGATTTAATAGTGCGTCATTTGTTTGGAATTATCATTGGATTTTCACTTTACCAACGAAATTCCCGTTGCGAAACAAGCGGGATCCCCTCCATCTGCAAAACGTTTGGCTCCAAGTTAATAATAAGAAGAAATCAGGAAGAAAAAAGAATTCTGAAAAAGAAATAGTGATTCCCCAATCAGAAAAAATAAAACTCGGAAAATATTAAAGCAGGATTATAATCCAGAGGTAGATGTTAGGACAAAGATTACTGCTTCACCATTTATTAAAAATAAAATAAACAAAAAGAATAAAAAAAAATTGAACACCACCCAACAAAAAAAATACTTAAGTACAGGGCGATAATTGCCATTTGCTAATTTGGTGATCATTCTGTGCTTCAATTTTCAGATAAGCACTGAAGAATTAGGTGTATAACGATTTGGAGTACTACGACAAGTAAGAACCGGATTGAATCTCAAAATACCCTTCCGCTGAGGACGTTATAAAGTTTCCCGTAAAAGACACAAAAACTGAATTCGTTCCGCACCAACCAAAGCTGGATAGAAACACCCAATAAAAAGCGAATCCGTCAATAACAAAAGATGAATCATGATGCTCACTGGAGACCTTAATCCATGCAGAGTGCAGTGGTGTACAATACAGAGTAAGATGATCTATAATAATCTGTCAAAGGAGAAACCATCAGTACGCTCCGTACTATCTCTGAGGCTGCAAATGAGACAGATGGGTGACCGCACCGTAAATGAGGTGCCTCACCGTGGCTACGGAAATACGGAAGCAGTTACAGGAACTCATTCAGCAAATATGTAGGAATATTCAATGGCATAAAATAGAGCAAGTTTGCTTCAGGAGTCCAATCCACCGAACCAGTAAAAGCCACTTCAAGCCGAATGAAGCCAGCAAGAAAAGGAAACATGATCAATCAGCCAAAAATCCGAAATACAATAAAGTTATACCCAAAGCAAGAGTCAAGCGGAAGGAAACCATTCAGCAGCCGAAGGATATGCTCCGAGCGTGAAATAATGGCATATGGGAAAGCGCCCAGATTTACGCTCTGTATAGATGAATTTGTTAAAGCGCCTAGGACAAAAAGAAGATTAACCTTGAAAACCAATTCCAAATGTGATACCCCAAATCGGACGTAATATAACAGAGAAAAGGCAACAAGTGTACCGTTACACAAATGCAGAATAACAAAAAAACAGAAATCAATGAACAATCACACATAATTTCAGTAGTAGCCATATTATCCTGAGAGTTAAAACAGTAGGTTTTTATCGTACAGGAAAAGGATCAGGAGGTCATCACCAGTTGGAAAGCCAGTCGAGAACCATTACAGAGCCCGGGATTACTTCAAGTTCCCTTAGACAGAGCTAATTATTCGAAAAAACGGTATAGAATGGAAGGGTGCTCCAAACCAAATGCCGACCAAGACAAAAAGTTTCATTTGCGATACCTATGCAAGAGGCAGATCACAGATCCGCTCAATTATTTAAAAGGCAACGAAACGAAGGAACGCAATCACGTATAGATGATATCAGATGGGGAACACAAGGGATTTTCATAGCAAATAATGACATGGAAGAAGCCTGGCGCACCAGTAACAGAGTCCCTGAATCATCCGATAACGAAAATTATGGGATTCCGCTGGCAAAGATTATGTAGTCGGGAAACAGATCAGATATGATATGAATCGCCAATAAACAGACGACTTAAGCTGGGAATCAGAACCTGATTTCGATTAAACGCATTAAATGTGCAAGAGTGCAAGGATCAGGTCTATGAGCGAAGAAAAGTGAACGTTCCGACGCGATAAATTCCGCTCAAGAAGGTCAAATGCGAGAAGCCCACGATTAATGCGAGAAGAAACGGAGCTTAAAAACATCAATCCATGCCAATTCAGGGATGCCTGAAATGATCAAAGGTAAGGCAGAATTGCCACCGCGGCCGTCATTTAACACAAAAGCTTTATGAGAGGGTCCAAGACCAATCAAAAAGCCTTTATGGCCTTTAATAAATCATGAAACATTTGAGAAACTTTTGAATGGAAAAACATCCATTTTCATTCAACAGATAGCGAATGTAATAAATACTTAAAAAAGATGGATGATGTTTATAATAAAACAGATAAGATGGCGACAATTTTTAAAATGAAAGTCAATATACCAATTAAAAAACAGAAACTGAATGAAACAAGGAAAAGAAAGATTGAATTGTAAAAGACCAGAAGGATAAAAACGAAACTACTTTCAAACAGATAAATTGACAAATTGGTTTCTAATATTATTGCAAGTGTAAAGTTTTTTCCTTCATAGATCCTTATAACTTCTGCGATTTTATGGAAAAAAAAAAAAAAAAAAATAGTAAAATAATGATGGAAAAAAACCTAAAAATGAGCAAAATAAGCCATCCAAAGCCACGATAAAAATAACAGAGCGAAAAGGTCGAAAATGCTGAATAGATAAAACCAAAACAACAAAAGATGAAGCAAAGGAATGAAAAAAACCTAAAATCAATATAAAATACAGATTAATATATCGCATAACCCATTTTTTAGAAAAATCAAATTAAAAATAAATAATTTATTATATAGAAAACAAATCGAATCGACTTTCAGAAATGCTAACACCATGAACGACAAAATACAAAAGAAGCGCATGCTCGCAAACATTTATCATATGCATCATGGCTCCCAAAAAGGATATAAGTGGCATGCAAATTTCTTTCCGTCATGCCGCGGAAGAGCGAAATCACATAATGAAGTTTAAATATAATCCTAAAGAGAGGCTCAAAGTAAAAATGACTGCCATACTGCTCCCACTTCTGACCCTTAAGCGTAAACAATTGTTTGAAAAGTGTGACATAAGTAAGTAATACTAAAGCCTATAACTTAGTAAATTGTCCCATAATGAAGAAGATGGCTACAGGATTTCAATGCAATGGTTTGTAAAGGAGCAAACAGCAGAAGAAAAATCTGCTATATTTATTGGATAAAATTAAAGTGCAGGTGGGAAAAGGCAACAATGGATGCACTGTAATTATTGGATAAAGATTGGAAAATACTCTCCCGGATGATTGCAAGATTGGCTCAGGAGTAACAAATGAAATCCTTAAAAAATATGAAAAATCACATTGAAAATTATTTCTGTTGACCTTAACTCACGAGTAAAGCGTTTATTGTTCCAAAAGCCAAAGGTTACAAATCAACACCCTGGACAGGCAACGAAGTTTCCATAAACACTCCAAACTAAAAATGAAAGCCAACCATTGTACTTTTACAAAGTTAAATGACAATGACATCTTGATTCATTATAAAATTACGAAACAAAACGGAGTTACTAATGAATAGAAAAATTAGAACACGGTGAAACTACATTCGTGATGCGTGGGGCAATTGATACAAAGGCGAGCGGTTTAATGGCAGGAGGTGCAGTGTTCCACCATTCATAAGCTATCTTCGGCAACTACATGCTGAAAACAAAATGTAACAATAAACTCATTTTACAAACAAGACCGAAAGCGATATAATTCCTGCAAAAGAAAATTGGGAGATACTGGCAAAAGTTTCATCAATACAACGACTGATAAAAAAAAGACGTATGAACAATCGTATGCAATGATATTACTTCTAAAGAAAAAATAACAGATTTCAATCAGCAACTTATTTGGCGGACCCGCCATCATTGTAAAAAGCTATTCAAAGCACTTACCAGTTTAGGTGCTAAATCGATCTGTAGGTGGAAAATAGATCGCAAAAAATAGATTGGACCTTAAAGGAAAAAGTCTGGACAAAAAGTTAAGACGTTCTGCTGAGATTCCGGTCATACTTACCAGCCATTTTATTTGATATAAATTTTAAATAAAAATAAATACACTTTAAATTGTCAATAATAAAAGCATGTACAACACAAGAAGCAACCGCAACAAGTATATCGTAATGGCCCCGTAAAATGTAAAATACATTTCGGACCTCAAGTAAGACATCGCCTAAAGCAAGGCGGAGCAAGTGCAAATTATGCCAATCCGACCATGCTTTTGCAGCAGGATATTCCAGATTGTTCGATAGTGCCTTAAACTTAGTTATTAAAAACAGTAAAATAAAAAGACAGAGAAACAAGCGAAATGCAAAAAAAGCATCGGCAATCGAAAACGGTGGTTTGGTTAGCGGCAGAGCTAGCTAAATATTCACAGAAGTAAACTTAGAACCAAGCGCAGGAAAATGTCCAGAAAAGCACATAAAACGTGGTCCCTTATCTAACGCCCCTACCGCGCAACTTGAAGAAAAATTATCTGTAACAATAATTAAAAAACAATATATAAATATCAAAAATCTGATGGGGTTTACATTGCGCTTACCGACGACGAGATAGGAAAAGTAAAGGACTTTTATTTGACGATGTTAACGTGACGATACGCTATCTCGTTGTCGAAACAGGTAGTGGTTTTTTCAATCGTAAGGTGCTATTTTCGCCAAAGCGCTTTACAGTGTATTGCAAAATGAAACATTCCCTGTTAACACTCACAAAAGAAACATTAAAAAACCCGAAAATAACACTGACCAACCGTTTCGCGGCAGCACGAAATAGAACGTAATGCACATTTCCGTGACAAATACTGCTGGCAGTAATTTTGGTGGCTGGTATGGGTACTGCCGGAATGATGATTGCCCATTCATCCGTGCCTATGGAGAGGCAGTAAAAACAGTAAAACACCCCCGACGCTGAAGCAGACGGCGACCCTCACTACGAAGCGCTAAAAGCGGCAGGTTTAATATCAGCATCGATATCCTATGGCGATTTGGAGGATTTTTAGTAGATGAACAATTGACAATTCATTTATGGTAGTTGCATACGGGAAATGGTCCCGGCAAGAAGGTAATTAATATCGCACTGATGATAAAAGAAATACAATGGGAAAACTCAGAAGTTATAAAATGCCTCGTGAGCAGGTAAAAAACATCCGGAATATGATGTTGCAAACAGCTAAGCACGAGTTACGAGTCTATCTTAAAACCTATATGGCCTGTATTTTCTCATAATAAGTGCCTTCTAATAACTAAGAATACTTTAAAGAAGTCAATTATTTCAAATATGAATTCTAAAATAATGGGATTCAATAGCCGATTGAATTTTAAATAAGGTCCCTTATAAAACGTGTTTAAGGGGTAAGATATTTTAATATGAAAAATTCCTGATGTATTGAATTCAGAATTACAATTGAAGTGAAATGAAACCAAATAGAAAGTCCGGTAAAAACTACTATGTCAAACATACTCAATTAAAGGTTTAGAACAATTAATAAGAATCGCAAACGGGGAGAAGAATTTAAAATACAATATCACTACTATTTATTGGGGATGCCAAACCATTTGTCAAAAAACCTTTATGAGCATCCCAAGAAGGAAATAACGAAAATCTACCAGTTCGCGAAAATACGCTTGACACAGAAGAAATAGTTAACAAAGCGAAAAGAATAAAAAGGAATGACCGTAAACGTATAAATCCCGCAACCTTGAAATTAACCGAAGGGAATAGCTCATTTATGTAAAAAATGAAATGAACTGGCAAAACATCCTTCATTGGCCACGGTATTACATTCCCGAACTTTTACGACGGGTCCCTTTTGACTACTGCCACCCATTTCCAGGCGAAACCTTAAATATAATTCCCCAAAAACAGGCAGGAACATATTGAATCATCCCAACACAATGTTGCGAAACAAAGTGTGTCTTGGTTCTCTTATTAAACCCAAAGAGAAACCCTTGGACTATGACAAAGATTTGTCTTGATGCTTTCAGAACTGGACAAACGAAAAGCCAATGAACGTATTCGAAACTGAAACGGGCAAACGAGGGACGGAATGAAAAAAGGAAGCCGTCAACCGCCCATAAACCAAGAATATGCCCGTGTGCGTTTGGTCACAGCTCAATTTTGGGAAGACAACGAGGAAGGTCTGAACATAGCAATATTATACCAGCCTTTGGTCCAATGAAAAACAACAGCCCGACTACCCGAATTTAAAGGCAGGAGAAAAAGTAAGTTACGAATCAACCTAAACGGTTCGCATCTACTCAATTTGGATGACTTTTGGGAGATACGCCCACTTTGGTTTCTGCCGAGCCTCAATTTAACCTTTACAAAAGAACAAAACGTTATTGCTGTTGCGAAACCTATGATTCTATAGTAACTATTCCAACAGAACGGAAGATGAGTTCCGCAATGGCACAGGAGGTTCGGGTACTGCCACAGCACTTTAGAAATGGCAAAAGTACTTACGCGGACTAGTTTCCGAAAACCCGAAAAATCAAAGATGCAGAATGGCAAAATGGATATAAGATGGTGCACACGCCTTAAAATTCCAACCCAAAAAAGATGAGCGTTTCAAAATGAAAAGAAGAATAGGGAGCGTATGGATGAAATGAACCAGCCTGCCGACGAGGTAACAAGTATGATAAAAAACGAAAAGACTATGGAAATGCCAAAAGATTCAATGATGAATAAACAAAGGGAACCATTCCAAAATGGCCCACCAAAGAAATATGGAAATGTCCAAAGATTTAAAAAATGATAACGAGAATGAAAGAAATGGACGGAATGGATATGTTTTCGAATATAAATACGATTGACTAATCCGCCCGAAAAAACAACCTAGACAAGAAGTTTACCCGTTAAGGAAAAATCGTACTGAACCTTACGGAAAATATGAACCGCACATCTGGAGTATGAACGGTGTTGCCCACTTCGAAACCGACCAGATAAAAATCAACCATAAGAGGTAACCACAAAACGTGAACAATCTTACGAGAATCACCATCAATGCACTACACGACGCTTTTAAGGGTCATCAACAGAACGAGAATATTCGCCTTGAAACACACCGTAATGTGCCACGATGCAGGAATTAAACCAATGAGTTTAATGGAACCGAGTATGGCATTGGTTCTTCTCATGCACATTTGTACCATACTGATGAGCGGGATGGCAAGGTATTATATGACACAACCAAGAACGACCGTTGAAACGGTTATCCAATAGTGATGATTACCGAAGCTGAGTAAATTATACGTGGGCCTAGGTGATGCGGCACACATATGAACCGAATAAATTTGCAACGTCCAGCATACGTAACAGTTCAATGTAATGGCCGATAATGGATGGAATGAAAATCCTTGAAGCTGAAGAACATACGAAACGTTATCCTGCAACGATTTAATTTAAGAAGTGGTTTGGGTGTAATAAATATTGAAAACGAACTGGAGGATAGTTTTGGATGAGCCTCAACCACAGCAATTGCCGGAGTCTTCGATATTAACGCCTTATCCTTTAATCTCGATTGCGTATCGATAACAAATTAAGACCACAGATTAGTAAAGCCGTGAAATACTCATTTTCCCAAGAACAGCCATTTCGCAGTATGAAACAAGCAGATTTGGAATGGGTAGAATGGACCTTCCGCGGGACGACAATTTTGCAAACGAAGTTGTTGAATGCAGGGTGTGGAATAGTTTTTTATCGCGAACTTTCATTGAGCAAGCGACGATAACCGTTGTCAAGTGGCGACATCAGTAAGATCTAATTGGAATATAACTATAAAAACAGTCATCACTAATAGGGCTGTAGCATTGGGTACTGTGAAATGTTGGGCGGGGATTTACCTGTTATTGGTCAGGTCGCGTGAACGTCAGGCAAATTTAATTTCCATTGCCTTCCATTGCGGAGCGAAAATGTCAAGGATTTAGTGCATATGGCTATACAAATGCCAAATGCATGCCAATCTTCTGGTGGTATAGCATGTCTTTGGTCAAAGCCTATGGCAAAGGAAAGTTGCGTGCACGGGTGCCTCTTTAATGCATCTCAATGATTACAATGAGAGTTTTGGGTCGCCCGGACTTTGGTTCTTATACTTACAGCTCTTAATGTGGCACAACAGTGTTTTGTGTGCCAACCGGTGTACCTAATTGTGGGTGCCTTTTAATAATTGTCTGGCAATAAAATATGATAAGTCATATAGTCCATGGTATCATTAAGTTGGAGTTATCGCTAATTTTTTGCTATAGGAGCTCTCTGCCTGCAGGTTCTTTCCAAGATCTATTTCATAAGTAATTCGAGCAGATACGAAGAACAACAGATTATTAGGTGCATGGCCTTGTCTATGTGGCGTTAAAGGATTTACTACCATCTAAAACAGCGGTAGAAATTTAAACCCAAATAAGAATGTTGGAGAGCAATTATAAATTCTCTTTAAGTATGTAATAAATCTATAGTGGCATTTGCAGTCCTCAATTTAACTATTTTCAGAATTGTAGAGCCAAGATTATTCATTGGCCGAGGCTTCGAAGCCAGCTTGTAAGTACGTGATTATGTCACCGTAGGTAATAGCAAAATAGTACTAGCCATAATCTGGAATTAAGCCAGCACTTTGCTGTATCAAAATGACGGCAAAGTAACGGAATATGAAGCTTATTCCTACCTCACAAACATTTTTGGAATGCCCAGGAATGTTCAAGAAACATATGTCTGGTGGTAAACGTTGTGTAATGCAATTGTACTAACCTATATTTTTGATTAAGTCGTCATAGCATCTTTAGGAGCTATATTTATTAGTAATGGACACGCATCAATGGGTATTTTTCGTACTTAAAATAGAGGCTTAAGGCCAAGTTCAGCCATAATTATAAACTGCAATACATAGATGTCATCGTCTAAGTTCCTTTTTAATGGAAAAGCAAGCCTGATATAACTTCAAATGTTGCAATAGTCGCTATGACTCTTATCTTTTAGGAGAAAGAGTTTTAACAACCAATAAATACAAACTAGATCAAGAATAAAAAATGTAAAATTAATTAAATTAATCATGAAATTCCAAGAACAACAAAAAGTAAAAATTTAATGTAATTGATAGTCGGAACAATGATCATTGCAAATCAAACCGTCCAATGGCCACCGAGACATTGCAGGTTCGAAGAAAAAAAAAAATGCATTCAAGAAATTATTTCAAATCCCTATCAGGTTAACCAATTTTCATCATGAGCGCAAAAAACGAAGAAGCAAAAAAGATATTCGAGAAAGCCTCATAGGAACAGATGGAATCTGGAAATATGAAAATGATGATGGAGAAAAAATCCTCGATGAAAGAAAAAATGCAACACATAAGCAGATGATGAGGGAAAAAATCCGAAATATGCAAAAGATCAATCCAAATGCTCGGATAAAATGAGGGAGAGTGAAAAAGGTCCGAAAAGCTGATGATGAAATCCATAAAAACAAAATGATGAAAAAAGAGATGAAAGGAAATGAAATGCAAATGAGGATGAAAACCCGAATGAAGGAAGAAATGAATGCCAGAAAATGTGGAAAAAAACCCTGAATTGATGGACAAGTGAAAGAGGAAAAATGAAAAAATAAAGGATAATAAATTCCTCCTAAA
>Ga0163217_1068834_pt1 | contig 17143 bp, 17 predicted proteins | sample SynspAceP_FD_185933 | JGI IMG/M metagenome (GOLD analysis project Ga0163217, IMG submission 185933) | Saline lake microbial communities from Ace Lake in Antarctica - Synechococcus sp. Ace-P (PacBio error correction) | ecosystem: Environmental > Aquatic > Non-marine Saline and Alkaline > Saline ...
CAAAGGGGGTAAATAAGGTAAAAAGGGAAAAAAAAGGAAGGATTTTGGGGATTCCCTCCCAAAAAAATTCCCTCCGAGGAAATATATTTTCCCAGGCCCATTTTTTTTTTTTGTATTGAGGGGTGCGGAAACCAACGGATTTCCCTTTTCCCCATAACAACTTACGGTGGCATTGAATTTTTCCTTTATTTTAAATTTTTTAATTCCCTTGAGGAAATTTACTTCTTAAGCCTTTATCGTCCCCTGAGTCAAGTAACTGTTTTTTTTAATAATGTTAATATTCTGTGGTTTTTGAATTTTATGGATATTTTTCCAAGCATTTGGCTGAAATTCCCCGGTGTTTTTGAAAAGAAAAGCTAAGCAAGCAAGACCTTTTACAAATCCGACAAAAGTCAACAGATATTGCTAGGTTTTATGAATCAGTATTGTTTTATGTTTTTTCAAACCTATTTGATAATTTGTTGGACATTTCATCACGCCAATAAGAAGAACTTCTGATTCTGTTTTCGATCAATTCCAGCATTTGAAAAACATAAAGGCTCATCTAGGGATCTTTTAGAGCGGAGTAGTAAGAATCTCTTTCTATCGTTTCATCTGATACTTTTACGGCTATGAAATGTCATTTTAATGGCTCAAGGAATTATAATAAATCACAGATTCGGAATCAGGTTAGGATTTTCCTATTTTCCAAGTCTTTAGATTCAACTCCGTGTCAAATAAAACTTGATGGATTATTTTATTTATAGGATAGCAAGGTTGTCACTAAGAAAAGAGACGGAAATGCTGCTTTTAAAATCTGAACGAGGTTTTCAAACAAGCATGCTTCGAAAGTCTACCTTGCGAGATATTGCGATTTATTCACTGCAGGGTAGCAAGATTTCCTATGTCCAATAAATCTCGCCAATAGCATAGATTGAGATAGCGATGAAATTGATTTTGGCGCTGGCATGAAGTTTTGGCTGGATTTTTCGGAAAATTGAGATCATCTTACTTCGTTTGCAGATTTATTAGGGATGAATTAACATCAATCTTCATCTTCACACCTTCAGATTGCTGATGGTATAAGATGTATTTAGTTAATACAATTCGATATAATCCTAAGGTTGATCTCCAATAACGTGTTTGTAGTCCGGCAGATTCAATAATCTGAACAAGGAATTTTTTTTTCAATCATCCCCAATGATAATATTCATGAAGTCTCGTCCGAAGAAACGCTTATTTTAGCCTTCCATTTGGTAATTTTCCACTAAAATTTGGGGTTGGTAGATTTTCTGTGAGATTAAAATTCCATGCTTCTCTCAGTTTACAGTCCCCATAGTAGCTTCTGAACGAAGCCATTCCTTCGCAATCTCCATTCTTAATTAGGGTACAATCTTTCCAGAGCTGTGATTCATTCGTTACCTCTAGCATGGGTTGAAGGTAGGTCGTTGGTGATCATTCTGGAAAGTTGAAAATTTTTAAGCTATTAACTTTACCAAATAGGGTAATTTCCGATAGGAAGGAGTGCTAAGTCAGATTGAAGCATTTCCATTTGATAAAAATCTTTTCATCAGCTGTCAGGATTGTGGAGTTCGATAATTGAGCTGGGGCCAAGAAGCTGCTTGTTGTCGTGTGTAGAATTTCTGAAATTCTGATCCAGGTATTGATTGCAAGGCAATAAAATCCCGACCACGACTTAAATACATTTCTTCCCACAGCATGGCCAAATATCGGGTGACTGTGACTGGGCGGAGTTTTTGGGCGATTTTCCGGAAAAGGGGATAATTTGTTTTTGTTTCGTTCGTTGATGATTAAATCGCATTGTTAGCTTTACCACTTTTCTCACTTCCGACTGTGTACTTCTCGACTAGTCTTGTTCACAAATCCAAATATATAGGTTGAAGAATCGTTCTTTCTGTGCAATAAGATCAGTATTTATTCAGTTGTTTTGTGTGTGCATCAAAACGCTCTTCTTCATTATAGAGCTTAAAATTATCAGTGTAGAAGGGAATCACATGTGGCTGTAGTGAATAACCTCTAATTTCCTTTCTGTCTGTCAAATATCGACCAGTAGAATTTTTCACAATAATGCAATTTCCGATATCAAAATCCCGGATGAGATCTATAGCACCTTGAAATTACCAAAAGGACTCGAGCCTTATTGAGGAAGTGGGGTCAAATGTGATAGGAGATCCAGACCAAAGGGAATGGTACTGAGCGAATAATTGAGACGGATTAAAGGTTGTTTCAAGCATCCAATGCTAACTTTTCAAAGATTTACTATGGATGTGCGTTAATTCTCGTCGAATGGCTTTGTTGTGGTAAACTCATATGAATTTGATTTTATAGGCCTCCTTTTTTTTATAGCTTTCTGGTTCATTCCCAGGTATCTGAGTGCAAAAAGGGAGACCTGACCGATGACGTAAGGCGATTTCTCCGATTGCAAGACTAGATAGACGTGTGAACCTGGTTTTTGGAGAGAGGGATTGCGGATTTTTCTAAAGAAGGAGATCATATACAAAAGTTAAGATTTTGTATTGTAAAAATTTCCCTCATCGATGAATTGCAGGAGTTCATTGAATAAAATCCACAAGGCTTTTTTCATCATTTATACCATCAATCCTCCAGTATCCACATTGCCTGATGATATCTTCTACTGACTCCTGTTCTCAAAAACATTGGTAATGCGGAAGTGTAAAATCCTTTAGTGAAAAGCTATTGTACTTATCCATCTGCTAAATATCGATAGGATGAACTAAATCTTAACCACAATGGTTGGAACAAAGTGATTGATTATTTAGGACTTTTGACTACCTCCAATTCGCTCCAATCCATCGACTACTTGCCTTCAAAGGTTCACATGGATTTTAACTTCATTTCGAAGGTAATCAAATTACCCGAAGGCGATAAGAAGAGTTGATATACGCACATAATTCTGATTCACAGGTGACAGCTGTTATAGGCATTGAAAGTACGTATCCAGAAGTAGTGGAAGGAATTGTGGGAATATGTCACGTGTCGAAAGTTTAGGGAGCTGGAGCTAACAGGCATGGTGCCAGTCGTTGAAGGGAAATATCTGGTTGTTTCAAGGATTTTTAATGTTCAACATAAAGTTCGGTTCCTCGAAGGTTTTGAAGAATGCGCTTTCAGCGATCCTGAATTTTTGCGTCTTCATTCAGTTATTTACTTGGAGTGCCAAGAGGATTCAACCATGATACTAGGCATTTTCAATGGCATAGACTAAGTACCGCGAGGATCCGATTTTCTTGAAGAAGGCTTTGCGGATTTTGCAGGAAAGATGAAGTCATTTTTTCAATTTTAAGTCCTGTGCCAGAACCATCTGCCTTTTAATCCCGGTATATCAGGTATCATGTCCAAACATTGCGTGGTACTGGCTGGAATCTTGATACTTCGTCTCAAGTCTTCATTTCCCTGTGCCACAGGCAATTTCATAAAACGGATTTTGACATTAAAAACCTTAGGCTTTGTAAAATGATTGGCATATAAGTTTTGACTCACGATAAGAGTTTGCTTGTCATATTGATTCTCCCTTAGATATCCAAACAAGTCTCTGCATAAATCCGATTGCTATTACAAAGAGTTCGCCCTCATTATCGCCTCTGCCATTCTTGGGGTAGAGATCGGCAAGATATACTCATCGGCAGTTTTATAGTCAATTTTTTCTCAGAACAAGGAAATAATGATATAGGCTGATAAGGAGGACCAGAGATTTTAAACTGTTTGCATCCATTTTGAATTGAAGTCTTGATTATGAACTTATCATTTCCAGCAAGCTTAATTCATATTCTGTCAGATTCATATGGTTTCAATTAAATTCCTTCTTCAACCCAACTTCCCGTACGATAAATATCTTTTCCACTACGCTCTTACCAAATTGGTAGTGTCTGAGCAGTAAAGTCTTGTTTGGTTTAACTCTCTCCAAGAGGATACTCGGGGCTTCGAGGTTATCTGATTTCGCTTTTTGATCTTCGATTTTTCACTTTGCTGGATTAAATCAAAACATTCCGGCTTGTATTAGAGGTTAGTAGTTCTTTTACGTTCTTTAGCTTGGAATCAGGTTTTCTCCAAAGCCTGAGCTTCGCTTATATTTTGTATCGAGAGACTCCAATGCATCGTCCGAACCAACAGCTTTTTATTGATGAAATATTAGGTTTCGTTTATCAGGATTTTGGTACTTTTTTAGTTGAGCCTAGTTGAAGGCAATTTCTCCAGTCACTTCAAATTGAGAATTTCAGAACTTATCGGGGGACCAGCTCTCCACTGCCGTTTTCAATTCAGTTCGTACATCGAAATAGTGTTTCCTGAGTTGATTGTCCATGGAGGCATTAATGTTGAGTGATCTGAGTTTGCTCAAGTATCGGTAGTGTTCCAGAGATGATTTCTTGGTGTAGTGTGCCATCATGTGGGAAGAAAAGGGAAAGTCGCTAAAAGTTGCGTGTCATTTGTCTGATTAGATGCCAAGTGTCCCAATTTTTTTGGGAACTATTGAAATTTCCATTAGAGATGAAAATTTCAACTTCCTTTTTCCATAGTTGAATTGCAAAGCCAGAATGTAAGCGGTGGTCTCCCTTATCAATGTTCGCATAGAGCGACTGAGCTAGGAAATGTATGTCGACGCTGCAGAGCGCTCTTTTCTTCGCAAGTTAAGTATCCCGCTGGTTCGACGAAACAATCCTAGGTGAAGATGTGCAAAAACTAACATAAAAGAACTACCTTGAAATGGAGGCCCATTTCTGTTTAGATGCTCGTCCGTCCCTTGAATTTGCCGCGCTTCGAGAAGTCATGGATCTGATTTTCAGCCGTTTTTTCCATGGTTAGTTTCAATTTATATTCAGCCTGTATCAGTTCCAATAATCGGCCTGCATCGCTTTCGAGCGATTTCTGACCGGATTACTATTTATCTCGTGTCGGATTTTGGATAGGTTGAGATAAACAATCTCGTTGATCAAAGTAAAATACATCGTAATCAATTGTGGGTTGTTGGTGGGCATAATGAACTCATATTTTGAATCCATGTTTTATATCAATCCTGCTAGAATTAAAAACTACGCACATCTGCGAAAAGTAGATTTTGTTTCTATGTGTCATTTCATCCATCATCCCAAGACTTCACTTCTTCTCAATAGTTAAGGCAAGGCATTGGACACGTTTCTTTTTTCCTAAGAGCCTTAGATTCCGGCATTTTTAGTTGCTTATGGTCAATTCGGAGTAGGAAAATGAATGTTCATCTAATTAACGCTAAGCCAAAAATAAATTGATTGCCATCAAGTACGCTCATTGAAAAAATCATTTCGGCCAGGAATCCCATCAGAACAAGATTATTTAAATTTCTATGTAGTATTTGATAGCAGAATTTATCAAATAGTAGTGCATTGTTTTCTGTATATATATATATTTATGATCGAATATGCATGAGGTATCTGCATATCTCAGTCAGGGAATGATAAGTCGGGAGGTTAGCCTTCAAATTTTTGGGAAACCCATGGGAGAGATTCTAGTTTCTGCACAGAATCCCCAAAAGATCTAGAGGAGCCATAGCAAAGTAGAGATATAGTTAGTTTCTTTTCGCTAGTGACATGGTACCTGGTAGCGACGCGCTAGAGGATCGCATAGAGTGTGTAAGAGGCTGTTTTACAATTAGTTCTTTTCTAAAGGTCACAGAAATAATTGAGATTGGATTCACCAAGTCCCCGGAATTGTTTTGGTCTCATTGGGCGGAGTACTTCTCCAACTACTGCTTCTCTGGAATCTTCATAAATCCTTTCGAGTTCCCTTTCCCAAGCAAGGCTTTGGTCTTAGAATGACGATAATGCTCACACGTCTATGCAAGTCGATACAATAATCTAGGCCTTGTGCATTTTGATGTATTGTTCAGCTACTTTCGGCGAAATCAAAGTCCTGCACAGGTGCGTGATTCAGGAATGATCAGTCATATAGGTATATTCACATCTCATCAAAGTCTTTAATAGCAGGCATTGGAAAGCTGCTCGTTGGGAAAGAATAAGATCGAAGGGTATCGTTGCTGCGCAAATAATTTTGGAGGCAAAAAAGTGGTGCTAATTATCATAATACACTGCTACTAATTAGGAGGTCACACAGGCTTATAGAGAGCTCTCGCACGGGTTTAATTTGAGCAGTAATAGTATCAAGGAAAGTATGATTTGACAGACATAGTGCAGTAATAGAAAATAGAATATGATTTTCCTTATTCGGTAACATAGGATGATGTGGGTTGAATCAGTTGAGGATTTGATGAGGAGTGCCGATGGAGCTGTAGATGAGCCCCTCCACTTTTTTCAGGTATGGGGTACTTATAGGTCCATCTTTTTGACTACTTTGGATTTTCCTTGTTGGGTCCAAAATATATCATATCATCAAACACTATAACACATCTCAATAGCTTTGAAGCTTTTTGTTGAAGTTATAGCGTATTTCAAGATCGGTCTTTGTGCAAATCAGGATCCAACTTGCGAATCCTTTGTTTTTGTCTGAATAACCCCATACCCAAAACTGGGAACCGATAAAATGGTATGCAAAGTGTTTATAAGTGACTGTGTCACTATTCTGAACATATCCCAATAACAGTTTATTCATGTTGCCAAGATTCATCTTCCAAATTCTGATTTGGCTTTGAGAGTGGAAGTACGTTGCGAATCGTGGAATTTTCGGTTCGTTTCGCAACTTGAAGACCACAGAACATAGTACGAAAAGGGTAAGGAAAGGATAGAAATCGATTTTTTCATTGTGTTGTGTCTTAGTTCTGGAAAATGTTTTTACATGATTTGCTGCTTCTCTAAAAACGTGGGCCTTAAGCTGCTTCCAATTCTGCTTCAGGATAGTCAGTAAATCGAAAGCTATTTAGTTAACCTGTTGTATTTCTCACACGTCCACCTCATTTCATGGTGCAATGCATAGGAATTTCTTCCCATTGATTCTTCAATGGTTCGGCGGCGATCATGGCATTTGATGATGCCCTTTCTTCTACAGCTTGAACCGTACGCTTCAAGCAAAGGATGATCAGGTTCATTGGCAGCATGTCCTCATGAGAAATCATCCCGCTGAAAAGCATCCGAATTGGCAGTGGAAAATGCGATAAAGATAGTCTCCGACCAAATTGGTGAGAATCCTCTTGAGTCGATCTCGATTGAACCATTCGCAATCCGCTCATTGATGGTGAAGAAGTGCGTCTGTAGCTACCTACAGATGATCGAGACGCCTCCTTCTTTTGCGAATAAGATCGGGAGGCCATTTCATTCATTATTTAGAGTGTCATCAAATTGCTTTTCCAACTGGAAACGCCAGAAATGGTCAAGAAGTTTCCTGCAAAATTAAGCCTAACCAAAGCCCAAATGTGTAGCCTGATCTTTGATCTTCAACGATTCCTAGAGGAGGTTCTGTTCCAACCTTTGAACCCAAAACATATTCCGGACCTCCAACCGACATTTCCATTCGCGATTTTTACCAGAGGCAAGCCATTGTTGATGGCTCGAGCTACATGTTGCTGCTTTGACATGAAATCCATAGATGTCAATTCAAAACCCATCAAGGTTTCTGACTTACGGGATAGAGTGTACCCACATTTTCCCTTTGACCAATCCGTATCCCACATACCATTTCAGACCGCATCTCTTACATCACACTATGGTATTTGGTAATCATGACGGTGTTTCGAGAAAGCCTGATTCGTCAGCCCAAGTCGTGTCCGGTCATTCCCATCCATTCAAGCTATACCAATTGCAAAAACGGACTGAATTTTTTTGTTCCTCGTGGAAAATTGCGTGAACCGTTCTGACGGTCCTTTCCCGACGATTATTTTTGCCGCTACCTGAGTATGATGGTGCGTATTCTCAACTTCATCTCCTTTTACATATCAGTGATTGGAATTTCCATCTGTGCCTGTGTTTTTCATTGGAAATGTGTAACTCTAAATCCTTGCTTATCGGGTTTTTGGGGCGTAGGCTGAAGAGGAAATTGAAAAAAGATGGATAAAAGAATAAGAGAAGTTGATCCTTTTCATCTGATTATAATTTGATTTTAAAGGCAATATGGAATCTCGCATGTCTTAAATCATACCCCTGTTTGTCGCTATGGTCATGCTTGATTCCATAGTATTGCTTTTAAACTTCAGGTACCTCATTGGGGCTTTTGTTTCATTATAAAAATCCCTCGTATATTACAATTGAAGTGTCACGGGCGAGTTGCTATGTCCGGATCAACTCCCCTGAAGAATGTCAAAGCTTTCAACCCCTTCGTTGACGCAAAGCACCTAATCCCAACAAAAGGTTCTGCCAATAGCATATCGCTCAATTTGCATCTTCATTAGCTTCATAAGCTTTTTGAAAAACACGTCCGTCTTTCGGATTCCTCCGTCAATTAAAACGGGAATTCTGCTTTAATCTCGCCAGCATTTCAGGGTTAAGCAATTCAATTGTTCACGATTACTTCCAATTGCCTGTCCGCCAGGTTCGAGACATATTCCATATGCTCCATGAATAATCGCGCGGGCAGCTCTTTCGCGTGACATTCCTTTGATCAATTTTCCATTTTGGTGTTTTGCTCGAAGCAGTATCATATCCCAGTGACGTCGGGTCCGGTGAAATCATGCCTTTTGGCAAATTCTTCAAGGTTTCCTATTATGAGCTGCCTGCCTCGATCAGTTTAAACAGCGTTGTTTTGCACTTGTCCTCCCGATTTCTACTACAGGTGTATCAATGATCATTGCACAGACAGGCACTGCTTGGATCAGCTTTTTCGAGAAGTATTTTGGTGAATTTTCTAATCAGGAGTGGGATAGTAGTTGAGAAACCAAAAAGATTGTGGTCCGTAATCAACTATATCCATCCTCCTGATAGAAAAATCACGCAAAATAATTCTCGAAAAACTGAGCAAGCAGGCTTGCCCTGTCCTGTTGCACTGAAAGTGGTACACCGGTATAGGCAATCGGGAGACAAAGTGCAACAACGCTGTTAAACTGATCGAGGCAGTCGAGCTCATAATAGGAAAGCTTGAAGGAATTCTGCCAAAAGGCATGAGTTTCACCGACGACTGTCACGTGGGAATATGATTACTGGCTTTCGAAGCAACACAAATGAAAATTGTGATCAAAGAATTGTACGCGCGAAGATGCTGTCCCTCGCATTATTCATGAGCAGAGTGAATTATGTCTGACCAATGTGCGGACGGCAATTGAAGTAATCGTGAACATTGAATGCTTTACTGAAGATTAGTGGACGAGATTTAAAGCAGAAATTCCGTTGTTAATTTGAGGAGAACCGAAAGAGGCACGATGTTTCAAAGGCTTTGGCTATGGTGGCAATGCCGTATTGCATTGGAGACTTTTTTGTTGGGGATTAGGTGCTTTTGGGTCAAGAAGGGGTTGAAATAGCTTTGGACAATTCTTCAGGGGAGTTGAATTCGACATGCCAACTCGCCGGACAACTTCAATTTGTAATATCACGAGGATTTTTATAATTGACAAAAGACTAGGCCCAATGAGGTGACCTGGAATTAAAAGCAATAACTATGAAATGCAAGCATGAACCAATAGCGACACACAGGGGTATGAATTTAAGGCTGCGAAAGATTCCAATATGGCCTTTAAAAATCAATTAATAGATGAAAGATCAAACTCTCTATGTCTCTTTATCATCCTTTTTCATTTCTTTCAGCCTAGCCAAAACCGCGGGTGCAGGGATTTAGGAGTTCTTTCTATGGAAAACAGGCCATTGAATCCATCACTGATTGTAAATAGGAGTTGAAGTTGGAATACAGCACCAAATCATCTCGGTAGCGCGAAAATATCGTCGGGAAAGGGACCAGTCCAGAACGGGTGTCATCGCCATTTTCCCGAGGGAGAAGAAAAAATTCAGTCGCTGTTTTTGCAATTGGTAATAGCTGAATGGAAATGGGGAAATGACCGACGATTGCTGACGGAATAGGCTTTCTCGAAACGCCCGATCATGATAACCATACAAATAGTGTAGGAAGTGGTAAAGATGCGGTCTGAAATGGTATGTGGATACGGATTGTAACAAAGGTAAGAGGTGGTACATTATCCCGTAGTGACAGAAAATATGATGGGTTTTTGAATGACATCTATGGATTTCATGTCAAAGCAGACATGTCTGAAGCGGCATCAAATGCTGCTCTGGTAAAATTGACGAAAATGTCGGATGGAGGGTACAGGAATGATGTTTTTGGGTTTCAAAGTGGAACAGAAAACTCCTCTAGAATCGTGAAGATCAAAAAGATCCGTACAAGTTGGGGCTGGTTCAGGCTTAATTTTGGCAGGAAACCTTCTATGACCATTGCTGGCGTTCCAGTTGGACAAGCAATTGAATGGAACACTCGAAATAATGAATTGAAAATTGCTCCCAATTTATCGAAGAAGGGGACGGTCGATATCGTGGTAAGTAGCTACAGACTCCCTTTGCTTCCCATAATTAAGCGGATTGCGATCGGGTTCAATCGATCGGACTCACAGAGGAATGGCACAATGGTTTCGGGAGATATCTCTTTATCGATATTCACTGCCAATCGATGCTTTTCAGCGGGAGTGATTTTCTGAATGGACATGCTGCCCAATGACCCTGATCGATCTTTGCTTGAAGCGACGGCAAGCTGTAGAAGAAGGCATCATCATGACATGAATCGCCGCGAAACATGGAAGGAATCAATGGGTAATAAATCCTATACATTTGCACATGAATTGCCTGTGTGGACGTGCTGTAGGAAATACAACAGGTTAAAAATACTTCGATTTTAATGCCCTTACTGAAGCAGAATTTGGAGTCAGGCTAGAGGCCCTTTTAGAGAACAAGCAATCATGTAAAAACTTTCAGACTAAAACACAACACAATGAGAAAAATCGATTCTATCCTTTCTTCTTTTCGTCTACTGTTGCGGTTGGGTCTTTTTCAGTGCGAACGAAAACCGAAATTCCTACGATTCGTCAAGCTCCCTTCCATCTCAGAAATCAAGAATTGAAATGAAGCTGCCACATGGAAAACTGTTTGGGATATGTTCAGAATAGATGACACAGTCAATTATAAAAACTTTGGCATACATTTTATCGTTACCCGAGTTTTTGGGGATGGGTATTCAACAAAAGCAGATGCAAGTTGGATCAACCCTGATTTGCACAAGACGGATTGAAATACAGCTATAAACTTCACAAAAAGCTTTCAAATGCTATTAGAGGATGTGGTAATCGACGTTTTATGCCCTTGAATTAATTTTATGAAACAAAAAAAAGGAATAAGTAGTCCAGAAAAAGAAGACCTAATAAGTTAAACCCATGACCTGGAATAAACTTGGAAGGGGAATGAAGGTAATTCTGAGGACATGGCGGGGCAAAAAATTCTGCTCATAAATTAACTCAAGCCATATGAAATGCTGCCAATTAGTAGCAGTAGATATTGATAATAGCAATCCACTTTTGCCGTCAAAATTCATTGCGCAGCAATCGGATGTCGAATCTATTCTTCCCAACGAGCATGCTTCCATGCGCTTAAAGACTTTTGACTGAGGAATTGAATATACCTATATGACCTGATATGTCACTGAAAAAATAAAAATGGAGAGATATAGATATAGAGAAGGAGCTGAACAGTACATCAAGAATGCAAAAGGCCTCGATGTGTTGGATCGGACTGCAGGTGAGATTGATAGTCAATTTCTAAGACAAACTTAGCTTGGGAAACGGGAACTTGAAAAGGATTAAAATGCAGATTCAGATGAAAGCATAGTGTGGAGAAGTACTCCGCCAATGGACAAAAAATCCGGGACTGGCTGATCAATCTCAATTATTTTGATTTTAGAAAAAAGAATAAAGGAAAACAGACTTACTTCAGGACAGCTTGAGCGGCTGCCTAAACAAGGATGTCACTAGCTCGCTGAAAAAGAAAAACTGGTAAATCCTATTTTCAAGATTCTTTATCTCTTTCTAGCGGTGTTCTGTGGATTCTGGCAGTAAAATTACAGGGGATGCTCTCATTGTCCAAAAGATTGAAAAGGATACATCCTTTCTCTGGTTTGAAGACTTAAAGAACGAACACATACAAATCTCAAGCTCTGTATATTTTTCTTTCGAAAAGTAAAAAAAGTGTTCTGATGGATTCTTGCGAAAATAATTTTATTCCAAATGAGCGTAACTTGGATGGGCATCAATTTTATTTTTTGGCTAGGCAGGTATTTAATGAACCAGTCATTTTCCTCTCGATGGAACCATACAGCAACTAAAAAAGGCCGGAAATCTAGGCTTTTAGAAAAAGAACCTCGTCAATGCCCTTGCTTAACTATGAGAAAAGTGAAGGTTGGGAGATTGGATGAAAATGACAATAGAACAAATCTACTTTTCGCGAGATGGGCCGTAAGGTTTTTAATTCTGCAGAATTGAATAACCAATGGATTCAAATATGAGATTTCATTTATGCCCCCAACAACCCCCAATTGATTACAGAGAATTATTTAACTTTGATCAACGAGATTGCTTTCAGTTACTACTATCCAATTGATACGAGAAGATGTCTCGCAGAATCGCTGAAGCGGATGCAGGCCGATTATTGAATGGATACAGCTGAATATAAATTGAACTAACATGGAAAAACCGGCTGAAATCAAGATCAACTTCTGAAGCGCGCATTCAAATGGGAACGACGAGCTCTAAACAAGAATTGGGCCTCCTATTTTCAAGAGTTTTCTTTAATGTTGTTTTTTGCATTTCAAGCTAGATTTTTTGTTCGAAACCAGCGGGGAATCCTACTTGGAAGAAAAGAGCGCTTGACATTCTAGCTCAGTCGCCTTATGGCAGACTGATTTAAGGCTAGCTAACCGGCCTTACATTCTGCTTTGCAATTCAACATGGAATAGCAGTTGAAATTTATCTCTAATGGAATCTCAATAGTTCCAAAACTTGGGACACTTTGGCGATCTATCATGAAAAAAAAAAAAAGAAAATGAGGAGATTTACGGACTTTCCCTTTTCTTCCCACAGATGGCCATACACCCAATGATAAATCTTCTGAACACTCCGATACTTTGAGAAAGCCTAGTCAATCAATGAATGCTATGACAATCAACTAGGAAACACTATTCGAGACGCACTGATTGAAAAAGCGGAAGTGGGAGTCTGGTCGCCCGTAGGTGCTGAGATTCTCAATTTTGAAAAGTGACGGAGAATTGCGATTCACAAGTCCATTACTAAAGAAAGTTCTCAAATCCCTGATAAACGAACCCTAGATACTTTCATCATAAAATAATTGTGGTTCGGACGATGTGGTCGTCGATACAAGAAATATAAAAGGCAGCTCGTGCTGGAGAAGGAACTATTCAAGCCTTGTAAGACGATAAAAGATACTAACCTCAAATACAAGAACCGCTTTCTGGAAATGTTTTTGGGATTAATCCAGCAAAGTGAAATCGAGAATCAAAAAGCGAAAGCAGATACGCTCGACCGAGTATGCAATCTTGGAGAAGAGTTAACTCAAAACCAAGACTTTACTGCTCAGAACACTAACTTTTTGAAGAAGCGTAGTGGAAACAGATAATTGATGGTGAACGGAAGTTGGGTTAAGAAGGAATTTAATTGAACTCATATGATTGACAGAATATGAAATAAAGCTTTCTGGAAATGAATAACGTTCATTAATCAAGAACTTCAATTTCAAAAATGGAAATGCAACAGTTTAAAATCTCTGGTACTTTTTATAGCTATATGATTTCTCCTGTTCTGAGAAAATTGAACTATAAACTGCGATGAGTATATCTTGCGATCTACCCAAGAAATGGGCAGATGGCGAAATTTATGAGGGACTCTTTGGTTAAAATAGATCGATTATGGCAAGGACTTTTGTTGGGATAAGTTTTATAGAAGGGATTCAATATGAAAAAGCAAACTTTGGATTCGTGAGTCAAAAATTATGCCAATCGATTTTCAAGCCTAAGGTTTTTTAATGTCAAATCCCGGTTTCTGGAAATGCTGCTGTTGCCAGGGCAAATGAGACTTTGGACAGAAGTAATCAGATTCCAGCAGTACCACCATGTTTGGGGACAGGATACCTGGATATACCGATAAAAAGTGGCAGTATTGTTTCTGGCACAGGCCTTAAAATGAAAAGATGATCTATTCTTCGCAAAATCCCAAGGGCTTCTTCAAGAACTCGGGTCTCGCGGTACTTGTGTCATGCCATTGAGTAAATTGCTTAGTCATGGTTGAATCCTTTGGCCTCCAAGTAAATAACGATGAAGACCGCAAATCAGGATCGCTGAACAGCGATTCTCCAAAACTTCGACCGAACTTATTTTGAAACATTAAAAATCTTGAAACAGATATTTCTACCACGAGCTGGCAACATGCCCTGTAGCTTCAGCTTCTAACCTTTTCGGAACGAACATATCCACAATTCCTTCCACTCTCTGGATACGTTACTTTTCAATGCGAAACAGTGTACACCCTTTGAAGTTCAGAATGGTTATCAAATCTCTTAATGCCTTCGGGTAAATTTGGATACTTCGAAATGAGAAGTTAAAATCCAGGTTGACTTCTTTGCAGGCGAGTAGTACGATGGATTGAGGAATTTTGTTGTAGTCAAAGCTAAATATCAATCAGACTTGGCAACCATTGATGTAAGAATTAGTTATCTAATCGAATCTTTAGCAGAATGGTGGAGTACAAAGTATCTTTTCCTAAAGGATTTTGAACACTTCCTGATTACATGTGGTTTTTTGAGAACAGGTCATAGAAGATATCTCAGCAAATGTGGATTCTGAGGATTGAATGGGATAAATGATGAAAAAGCCTTGTGGATTTTTACAATGAACGTTCTGAAATCATCGATGAGGAAATTGATTCTAATACAAAATCTTAACTTTTGATATGTATCTCTTCTTTAGAAAAATCCGCCAATCTCCCTCTTCCAAAACAGGTCACACTCTATCTAGTATGCACTCGAAATCGCTAAGTCATGTAGGATTTTGCACTCCATGAATACCTGAATGAAGCCAGAAAGGAATAAAAAGGATAGGCCTTTCTAAATCAAATTCAAATAATGAGTTTACGACAACAAAGCCCAATTTCGAGAGATTACGACTCAATAGTAAATCTTGAAAAGGTGCGATTGATGCTTTGAAAACCAACGCTTTACATGTCTCATTGATCGCTCAGATACATTCCCTGTCTCGGTATCCTATACAATTGACCTCTTTGTAGCATCGAGCTTCTTTTGGTGATTCAGTGCTAAGGAATTCATCCGTGATGATTGATCTCGAAATGCTTGATTGGTTGGAAGATCTACTGGTCGATTATTTGAAAAATGAAAAGGAAATGAAGGGAGTTACTACAGACATTTGTTCCTTCACCTGGATATTTAAGCTCTAAGTGAAGAAGAGCGTTTGATGCAGTCCTGAGTTTTGATCCAAAACTGAATAAATACTGAATCTTTATTGAAATAAGAACGATTCTTACAAGCTATCTTATTGATTTGGTGGAACAAGACCTAGTCGGAAGTACACAGTCCGAGTTGAAAGTGGTAAGCACAATGGATTTACTCAATCGAAGACGAAACAAACAAATGAATCCCTCTTCGAAAAAATCCGAAAACTCTGCACGAATCAGTCACAGATATTTGGCTATGCTGTGGGAGAAATTTTTTAGTTCGTGGTCGGATTTTGATTGCCTTGGCAATCAATACCTGGAATAGAATCTTCAGAATCTAAAACAAGAACAGCGCTCTTGTGCCCAGCTCAATATGAATAAGCTCTCCGTCGCAAGATGTCTTGGAACAGGCTGTATATTGATAAAGTTTTATAGAAATGGAATGGCTTCAATCATGCTACAACTCCTTTTTCTACGAAAATTGGACCCCTAATTGTAAAATGTAATAGCCTTTACTTTTCACCTTCAGAATGATCACACGAACTACCTTCAACCCATGCTAGGGAACGAATGGAGATCAGCATGCCTGGGATAAAGTGTTCCTAATTAAGAATGGAGAATTGCGAAAGAATGGATTGTTCGAAGGCTAACTTGGTGACTTAAACTGAAAGGAGATGTAATTTTTAATTCACAGAAAATCTGATCAACAACATTTATTAGTGAAAATTCAAAAATGGGAAAGGTAATATAGCTTTCTTCAAGAAACTTTATGATATTAGTATTCAACTTGGGAAGTGAATCAAAAAATCCTACTGTCAGAATTATTATGAATCTGCCGACTACATTATCAGTAATATGACAACGCAATAGAGATTATTAATTTAGAATTTGTATAAAATAATCGACTATACAATAGCAATCTGAAGGTGTGAAAGAGAAGATGAGTTTAATTCTATCCCAGATAAATCTGAAACGAAGTAAAGAGATCTATATTTTTCCGAAAATCCGCTCAGAAACTTCTGCGCAAAATCAATTCATACGTCATATTAATCTATCTATTGGCGAGATTTTTTTTGGTACCGATAGATCTTATGATACCTGCAAGTGAATAATCGCAATGATCTCGCAAGCTAGACATTTCCGACATGCTGTTTTGAAAAACCTCAGTTCAGGATTAAATAGCAGATTCAATCTCTTTCAGGACAACCTTGCTACTCCTAATAAGTACATAAACTCCATCAAAGTTTTATTGAAATCGAGTGAATCTAAGATTGAAATAGAAAATGCTACTGATTCGATTCGTTATTTATTATATCCTTTAGCCATATAAGAATGACCCTTTCAATTGCGGTAAAGGTATCAGATGAAAGATCAGAAAAGAGATTCTTCGTAACTCCCGCTCTAAAAGATCTGATGATGCTATGTTCTAATATGCTGAATTGATCGAAAAAATCCAGTTTTTGGCTGATGAAAAAGTCCACAAATTAATCACTGGTTTTGAAAACATAGAACATACTGATCTAACCTAGCAGTATCTTTGAAACTTTGTCGATAAGGCCTGCTCTAGCTTTTCTTTCAACACCTGGATTAGCAAATTGCTTTTGAATATTCCATAAAATCAAACACAGAATTAAATATAAAACAGTACTTGCTCGCGAAAGGCTAAAGAAGTAATCCTCCAGAAATTAAATAAAATAAATTCATCACGTAGTTGTATTAAAAAATCGTTCGAACTCAACAAAAAATGGCTGAAATATATTAGATTTTGGG
>Ga0163217_1097694_pt1 | contig 17143 bp, 8 predicted proteins | sample SynspAceP_FD_185933 | JGI IMG/M metagenome (GOLD analysis project Ga0163217, IMG submission 185933) | Saline lake microbial communities from Ace Lake in Antarctica - Synechococcus sp. Ace-P (PacBio error correction) | ecosystem: Environmental > Aquatic > Non-marine Saline and Alkaline > Saline ...
AAAAGAGAGAATTTTCTCGTAGTGAGATAAGGCTGGATGCATAGTAAGTGTCATGGTTTTATTAAGGAATTAACCAATCACTGTGAAGAAAATTTGTGAGCAAAAAAAAACATGCAAGTTTGTGGCAAACGGTTTGCGGATTTTTTTTTTAAAGCCCCACACAGATTGTTTTCAATGCAACAAAGAAACGTTTAATGGGAAGCAAAAATTGTTTGAATCCTGTTTTTGAAAAGATAAATGGCCCGTGATGCGCAAAGTCGGAAAGGGGTTTAAGTTGGTTCGACTTGAAATTTGGCGCAAATAAGTGACGGCTTATGTTGACCCAACCTGTCCGTTTAAAAGAATCAATGGTTTGGAATGTCGAAAAGAAACATTTGAACATGTTCAAGAAGGGTTTGTTAAACAAACGAAACAAACATGGGAACTGGGTTGGGCTTGAATGGTTTTTGGTTTAAGGCTTAATTGCAAGGGCTCATCATGGAAATTGAAAAAATAGACAGTATGAGGGTGTCGTAACAACTGCCAGTTATGACCACTTCCCTCTTGTAAGGTAATGAAATGTCCGATGTTAAGTTATTGATAGTTAGAGGAATGCAAGGTCTTGCGAAAAGCGTTAGAAGACATTCTCCTATGTTAGCAAGTTACCAGTGTAAAAATAGTTTAATAGTTGCAGAGAGGCAGTAATTGCCTTGAAAACATGGGCCATTTTGTATGGTTGGTGGTCCCACGATTAACTCTACCAGGAAATGGATGGTTTTATGGGTTTTATTGCACCCAATGTTTATCGAATAACCTACCCTGAAGCTGGCCTATTAATGCTAATTGACCGGCCTACGGTGATATTGCCTGCGCGGTAAGAGGCTTTATGCGTGATGGGCGCGTTTGACCTATTTTACTTAAGCCCTTTTTTCAAGAAGAAGAGCTTATTGATGCCAGCAAAAATAATACCGTTAAGGCGGCCTTCCTTCATCAAAACCTCAACCTTTGCGAAAGACCCTTCGAGTATCGCGTTATTGGAGTTTGGCCAAAGCGTGTTGCTGCTAACAGATTTCAACTGTCTTGATTTGCGGTGGAAGAGGGAACTGGTAAAGAAGTACTTGCTCACTATATTCATGCAGCACTCAGCCGCCCCAAATGCGCCTTTTGTGGCAATCAAACTGGGCCGGGGCGATTCCTGAGATATGCTAGAGGCGATTCTTTTTGGTTATGAAAAAAGGGCGTATTACGCGGCCAGTTTTCTTCTCAGGCAGGTAAATTTTGAACAGCGAATGGCGGCCAACGTTACTACTTGATGAAATAACTGAAATGGATGTTAGTTTAACAGGCAAAATTACTTACGTGTTTTTACAAAGAGCAAGAAGTTGGAAGCGTCCCTTGGTGGTAAAAAAAACTATTCCGGTTAGATGTCCGCGTTTATTGCAACCACGAAACCGCGATCTTGCCGGATTATGTTCGTGAAGGCGGATTTAGGAGAAGATTTTATACTAATCGGTTGAATGTTTTTCCCATTGCTTGGGTCCGATTCGCGAGCGTAAAGTGATATTTTACCCATCGCTCATCACTTCTCGCAAACAGTGCAATGGAAAAATGCGTATTTCTGGTGCTCTCTAAACCATCTGCTCAAAGTATTTAGAGTCTCATCCTTGGCCTGGTAATGTCGTGAGCTTGAATAAACGTTATTCAGCCGCGCGTTTGATTTTAAGTCCTAATGGCACAAATCACGAAAGATCATATAGCGTCGATATGATGAGTTTAGCGCCTACTGTGAAGTAATAATGACAGAAGAGGAAATAGTGCCGCTTTCCATTCTTTGGTAAAGGGGTTCAGCAGCAATGAAGTTTCGCATTATTGCTGCTCAAGCATTAGTCGATGGCAAATGGTAAGCGTAAAGCTTGTTGCCGGCTAAAACTGGGGATAAGCCCTAGAACTTTAACGCTATAAAATCGCCAAAAATGCGAGAAGTGGTATAGACGTCGATTGATTTTTGTATCTTTGTTTTTAATTGGCTTTAATGCTAAGCTGTGTGTATGTGTTTTTTTTAGGTGAGTAAGATGATTTCTGGTCCGACCAGACATTAATCAAGTGTTATCCCCAAAATGAAAGGGATATTGCAGTCGCCAGTTAGAGCGCCTAGTTCACCTGTACCTAGTAATCGAAAAAAATCAGGCGGCGAAAGGGTGACCGGGGGTCCAAGGTGTTTGAACGTGCAAAGATTTTTGCAGAAATGTTGAAAAATCCGTCAATAAATGTAAAACACTTACAAAAAGACGCAACACAGTTAAGCTCCCAATCTACGAACGCGGTGACGAAAGGGTTTTGATTTAACCTCAAAGTTATGATTGGTTTAACAAAAATCGAGTGTCAATTCGAGCAATGACTCCAGGTGCGTAATAACTTGTAGACCGTATGAAAAAATCATGAATAATGCCGATTTAAGGCCATAATAAACGCCTGCGCTTTTTAATGATAATGTCCCTGCAGAACAATCGGGAGCAAAAGCTTCTAATCTAGAGTTAGTTACCGGCTTTACAAGCTGACGGTATTCGTCCAGCTTGCGTTAATGGTTGGTTTGGGCTGCATCCATCGCAATAGGGTTGGCGGCTGTGTTATGGAGTAATGCCCAGACTACAAACCTGTATTAAAGAGTATTACTGGAACTACAATGCCAGATCAATAGTAGAAAATTCCTTAGCGTTAACAATATTCCTTTTAATTAGATCAAAAACATACAGGTGCTTTGCTTGTTGATCTGATTTTTATCATCAAGCTCGTCTTAAAATTGGCGGTCAGGCATTTGTTTCCGGGACAATAATTGTTGCATGGAAATAATGGACCAGGAAGCAAGGTCTTTGGTACTTCTCAATTTGTTGAAACAACACGTTATCGACCGAGGTCTTGAGGGTGAGTTAAAGTCGAACTAATCTCCAAGTTTACAAAAGTCATTAAAAAGTGCTCGAATTCACTTTAGCAATTACCAAAAAGAATGTTTTTGTCCCCGAGATACTCGAAAGCCTTCTGGCGTCTGTATTTTTTAGAAACTTTACCCCGGACGGCGTTTGGAACAGAGTCAAGTTGAAGGCGATTGTTATTTAGTTGCTTCTAGTAATTTCTCAGTTAAGGTTGAATAAGAGACGTCACTTTGTTGATTCAGCGCGGCACTTTAAATTGACAGAAAAAGACTCAAGACTCTGAGTTTGTCCTGTGGCTGGGAAACAATTTGATTATGCTCGTAAAGTAGAAGAAGTTCTTTGTTTGCACGAGAGTGAATAGCATTCTTGGCCAGTTGTAAGGCAAGGGCGTTTTTACACAACAGAGGTATCAGCGATGTTGATTTTACGGCATCGAAAAAACCGCCCGAGCAGTTTAACCCAGATTTTTTTATTGGCGCTACGCAGCGAACAAACATAAAAGAAAATAGAGGTTGGAAGCCAAGCGCTAAGTGGTATTCCAGGAGACACATTACGCAATCAGCCTCCAGGTGGCGTTACTCCTACTGAAGCAGTGGATGAGAATGGCGCTACCGATAGTGGTGCTCAGAGCCTCGAAAAATGGTCAGTCCTCGTAAGAGACAAACACGGACTTTGAGCTAGATTCGAAGTATTAGTTATACCAACCAAACGACAGCAGGGGGATGTAAGACGTTATCTGTGGCGGTTGTGTTTGATGATTTGGTAAGTCTTAATCCTGATACTTCTTGCGATATACGTACACCTTGGAATGAAATGATGAGCTGGGGCGTTTTAACGTTATTGGTTTTCGTGATGCTGTTGGTTATGATCCATCACGTGGCGACAGTGTCAGTGGTTATAAATTCGCCCTTTGGCTATACCAGATCCAGTAGAAGCCGTGCTGAAATCCGTTTTTTATAAGCAGGCGTGTTCTTGAGTTTGTTTACAACGCAACGTTTTAGTGGGGATTTATTTTGTAAACTATATTGCCTATTAGTTGTTGTTCGTCCAATTTTGAAAAGCGCTGAGTGATCAGAATAAATTGCGGTTGCTGAGATACTGAGGCGTATATTCTCGATGAAAACGGAATGAGATTTTCAGACGATCAGGTGTCACTTGTTAGTTGCTGGAAGATATATTAGTGCAGGTTCTCCCAGAGAAATTGATCGTCAATTAAATTGCGATTCGCGGTCTAATTGCAGAAGAGCCAGAGCGTGTTGCTCAAGTGGTTAAACAATGGGTGATGGAAAAATAATGAGTTGATCCAGGCCAAGTCAGAATTGAGTTCGGTTGAGAAGGCGGCAGTGCTTCTTATTCGTTAGGTGAATCAAGAGCCGCCCAAGTCCCTTAAACCAATGGGGCCGAAAAGAGGTTCAGCGGCATTGGTTCTAACAATGGCTCAGTTAGCCAATGTTCCAGCGTCATCAAGTTTGAAAAAAGTGCTTGAATGACTTTTTGGTTTTGTTGGAGATCAGACTGGTTTAGCTAGGCGCTGATGGCTATATTCGTAATATGCTAAAGAGAAGGCGTTGGGGCGAAGAGAAAGCCGAAGTTTTGATTGATCGAATTTTACTTGGAGAAATACCACTGTTTTGGATAACCCTTAGTGGATGGAGTCACGAGCGGTTGCCGATGTTATTCCGTTATGACTCCTCGAAATTCAAGCCATCGTTTATTTCCTACCATTGATCAGATCAGGCTGCTGATATTCCCTAGCCAACTTCGACGAGCGGAGTCCGCTTGGATATTGTATTACGCGGGCTTGCATTAGAGACGGTTCAACCTGTCAGCATTGCTAGAGTTGAATAATATATTCAGAACGTCCAAATTCTCTGGTAATCAGTCTACTCAATCGACCGACGAATGGTGGTATACGTAACTGCGGCAATATTATGAACTTTAATTGACAGCTCAGTGGAAATCTGAATTGATGGAGTCGATTCGTGATGTTGATGAGACTTAGCAATACATTTCAAGATTTGATGTTTGTCTTGATAAACTTAATTAGAGGTTATTGACGCGGTATTCAAGTTATCTGCGTGAAGTAGGAATTCTGAGACCTTAATTCTTGCATTAAAGGTGCGGAATCCGGACATAGCAGGAAAAAATCTTTAAAATATGTCATCTCGCGCCGACCGATATGCTCAAAGATGACTAGAGGGCAAAAGAACCTGTTCGTGTAAGCGAAGTAGAAGTTTGCGCAAAAAGAATACTGCTTGTTGCAGAACGCCTTGCCTTGATTAATGGGAAATTGTTCTCGGCGGCGGCGGCGAGCAGATGGTCTAATTAGAGTAGGTCTGATCAGAAACAAGATAAGACGGAAACGTAAAGTTAACGGCTTAGAACGCTGGGAGCTTCCACCATCTAGAAGATATAAACCACGGAAGGATCCCACTTCTGGCCCTGCTATTCTTGTGCAGAAGAGGCTGTTTGTTACTAACGGAAGAAGTGGATCAAGATACATTAGTCTATGAGCCTCTAACTGCTTCTCAGTTAGAGAAATTCGCCTCTGCTGCCTATTGATGAGGGGCTTCAATTCAGGGTGAAGAAGAATGGGCCATAAAAAAAGGCCATTCTTGATGCTTCGCGAAAGGCGAAGGTGGATGGTTCGAGAAAAGGCCACGAGAAGGTCATCTGTTGGGGCGTTTGAAGAGGAAAGGCACAGGCCTCGAGCTGAAGCTAAAAATTCAGCTAGAAACGCTTTGAAGCTTTGTTGGCGAATGTAGTTCAAGAAATAACTCTACCGTTGGAAGAAAGTCGGGCTCCGCTTGAAAATATTTTGTATCCAAATCGATGGAGATCATCGAAAATTATGTCCTTCAAAAAATGGCTCAAGATGGGCATCAGGTAAATTAAAAAGAGCAGTTTCTAGGTGTTTGATGAAATAGGTGGTATGAAGGTCCGTATAAAGCTGCGTCTTCATTCTGATGATGTTTGCTATTTAAGATGAAACTTGCGTTAAAGAGCGATTTAACCTTAACAGCTTGAGAAGCGAGGATACGCTGATTTAGCGGGTGGTTTTGTCAATTCGACTCTAAATCCCTTTCAATAGATGGGCGAGTTGAGCAGCGGCTAGAAGCGGTTTTTGCAGCGAACTTAGTCATCTTTCTCCTATAGATCAGGACTAGTCGCCGTGTCAACGGATTGAGAGCGATTAGTAAACTTAGTGGAGTTTTCTGTCGCATCCCTTCTCCTCAACTTGAGGGAAGGTAACTGTCGAAATGGTTGGGTCCTGACATGAGCGTAGGTTGCGTTTGTTTGCATTGGTTGACCGTTGTCTGTTCAAGTCCGAAAGAATCGTTGGGTTGAGTCTGAAGTGTTTGGTTTTACTGGCGATAACCTATCTCATGCCAACCGAGCGATGAAGGTATTTCTCCTGGGCGAGAGTTCGTCCTTACTGGTTGACATTACAAATGGCTGTGCGATGAGTGCTTGTCGAGTGGTTAAATGGGTTGGGTAAGCCTCTTGAACTGGTAAGGGGCCTATTAAAACTAAGGACTCAGTGACGCTACAATGGCGATGTCATTAAAACCCATTCCAACGTAAGCCAATTAGTGAGCCGTTTTGGGATGTTTGGCATCAAGCCATCCATAGTCCTATCTACACAGTCGAAAGGCCAGCGATTAGGGCCTTTTCGCCGGCCAGTGGGCGGTGGGTAAAAAAAAAGGGTGGGGTTTTTGCTTGGCATGAATGACCCAGAATTTTTACCGGGAAGCGGGATAATTACCGTCGTTGGTTTTTTAAATTGAGTGAGCGTGGGTCCCGAGAAGTAAAGGAGTTTTTAATTGATCAAAATATTGGGTGAAGAAGGCCTTGCCCGTTCCGTTGTTCGTTGCTTCCCCTGCTGAATTCGATTCTGCGTTGTGCGTTTACGAGCCGCTATGCTGGCAAACAACGTATTGCAGGAGTATATCGTGATCAAGGCAAGAATGTGTTGTTGTTGATGGACCTCTTACTCGCTATTGCCAAGCACAACGTGAAAATAGCCTGTCGGTAGGCTTGAGCCCCCAGCCAACAAAAGGTTATCCACGCTTCTGTATTATTAAAAACTTCCTCAAGCTGTGAGCGTGCCGGTAAGGCTGTGAAAGGCAGTGGTTCGGTAACGGCGTTTTAACCACGGGGTATTTAACCGAAGGCGATGATCACAAGACCCGATCGCGGATTGCCTCTAGGGAGATTCTTGATGGTCCCATTGTTTTGTCATCGGCGTTTAGCAGAAAGAAGGGCATTAATCCGCCAATCGATTATTGAAAGCCTCATTCTCGGCCTGCCACACATAGTTAGTGAAGATCAATTGTATGGCGCAATGAGAAGTGAAGCAGCTCTATTCTAAATTTCAGCAGAATCAAGATCTATTTCGGTTTGGGTGGGCGTACGCAAAAGGCAGCGACCCAGATCTGGATCAGGCCCATTATTCAGATGCCTGGATCCCGAAAATTTCTTCTCCAGCGTCTCTTAACTGAGAGTTTCACTATTGATCAGAGCTTAGAGGCTTTTGTTACGGCAATGACAAAGGGCTAGTAGCGATAGCTTGTAAAAAAGCCTATTAATTTAGCTAATTTTCAAATGGTTCCAGGCATGAAAAAAGTCACGACGAATGCCAGATATTAGTTCGTAATCTGCTAAAGGCAAGAAGACTCGCTGCCTCAGCACTGGCTCGGATCAAAGCCAAAGGCAACACGACCTGCAAAAAAATTGAGTGAATTGGCGAGAGTACGCTGCAAGTATGAAATCAGAACGTAAATATTAGGTTTTGAGTGCTACCTACAACGAATTAATCAGCACTTTGTTGATCGAGTTTCGCCAGGCGAATTTGTTTCAGCAAGAATCGCTGTTGGGCGATCTGCTGAAACAGGCAAGCGGCATATGGAGTATGCGTCGCTGGTTGCAAGCTCGGTCGAAAACCCAAAAGTATGGATTGGTTTGAAAGAGAAAATTCACAAAGCAGAGTTGTTGTTGAAGAAATAGCAAGAGCAACGTTCAATGATGAATTTGCGCATGCGTCGTTTTTTAGACAATATGCGATAGCGTTTTAAGAGGCTATTTAATACAGCAAACTTAGCTAATTGTTAGGAGATGAAATATGGTGCGACTGGATAATGGACTGACCGATTTTACTTTTTGTCTGTTTCCAGGTAGAATAGCCTGCGTGATTATGGCTTATTCCCTCAGTTTGGTTTAGAAAAACTTTCGTCTCGCCCGCTTTCAATACCAAAAAACACGGATTTAAATACGCTTAAATAACGCTTATCGTGATATGGTTTTCTCTTTTTCCTTGATGGCTGTTGATGGGGCTTTTGGCATCAGGAGGCTTCTCCTTATTCGGAGTACTATCATATACCGCGTTTTTTTCTGCGGCAGACCGCCCGCTTTTCAAGATTGCGATTGGAAAGTCAGTTTTGGCTTAAGATCGCATTTACAATTAGATCACCTTTGTCTCTTGAGCGTTTCCTGTTGGGTTGCGTATTTTATCCTTGTCTGATGATAAAAACGCTCAGCCAAATGTTCATGTAGATTAATGAAAGCACGATTAGTGGAGGAATCTGCCTCGACAGATCAATTAGCGTAGATGTGTATTTGGAAGCGCTTTCCTTCACTCTGGACGTGGTGTCGTTTCATAACTGGAACGCAATATAAGGGGGGCTTTTTTAGACGGGGCGCTTTTTGCTTGCTATGTTGCCAAGTCTCTTTTCAATGGTTACAAGCTGATTTCTTTGCTGCATGGGCAGCAAGCCTTTGGCAAATAAATGAGGAAGAATCTTTAAAAAGAGCCTGTGTAAACTAAATTTTCTACCTCTCTCTTTCAAAAACGTGTCTTTAAAAAGAGATTATCGCTATTCTGTCTTTTAGGCTTGTCTGAAGATCGTCTTAAAATCACTATTTATCCATGTTTGATCGCTTTTTTCCTTCGGATTTATTCAACTGTGGAGCAGCGGAGACCGTTTTGTTCCAGCGGTCCGCAGAATGTCATACCGTTTGAACATCGATGCAGGCCGTTTGCTTATTTTCGATACGTCATGGTGGATCGTTTATGTTGGGGTAGTGAGTCATCAAGGGGGATTGTCAAAAACTTATCGTATCTGCGTGTTTAGGGCACGATTTCCTTAATCTTAACTTTCTTGTATGAAAATTGATAACCAAAGTTTTGGGCGGTTTTGTTTTTTGAATGAGCTGAGTGTCTTTGGGGCTTATGTTTGGTTCTGAAAATAGACCTATTTGTTCTTTTGGTGGGGACCTATGGCTTGGTGTTGAAGGAGCGGTTAAAGGCTCAAGTTGTTTTGGATATGCCTTTTTTTATCGTCAAACGACATTACGGCTTACTGCATTTTACCCAGAACTATATTGCGCAAAGTGTTGGTGGTCAAACAGGCTGAAATTATATTTTTGCGCGTACCTTATTCCACTCTTGATAAAATAGAAGGTGTTTGTTCCCGAATAGCCAGCACCCCATTTCTGGTGAAAAATATTTGGCTTAATGCCGCAAAAATATACCTTTGTTAGAGCCTTGTCTGGTAAATATAGATGAAACTCTTCTCTGAGTATGGCTGGCCCGAAGAAAAATAGAACCAACACATCCTTCCAAGATGGTTATTATTTTGGGGAGGGTCTGTGGTGCAGAACTGTTTTGTGTTGAAAGCGGAAATTAGTGTCGGCGCTAATACCTTATCACAATCGCCTTTTTCGCCTTACTTTTTTTGAATGGGGGTGAACGGAATTTGGCGGTCCAATTTATTATTAATGATGGATATTGTTTTTGATAAGGTTTGTTTCCAAATATTTTGGATGGGGGTTTGTTGAGTATTCGCATGCAGTGCCCTGGTTTTTTCAGTCATCTTGAATGTCTGGGAGAGTCCGTTGTAACTGCCTTTTACCAACTTGCCTGAAGTTTTGGCGTAACCTTACTACGCAAGCGGAGAATACGTTACGGGAGTTTAAGTTTACCTCCTAAACTAATAGGGGGTGACGATGAAATGAAGTCATTACTCTTCTATGGCAAGATGAACATTATTGTTATTGGATAAAAAAAAATTATTTATCCTTCGTTGCTTGCGTTTGGACCCTCATCTCATTGAAGCTTGAAAGTGATTATTGACTAATGAATACACAGCAATTCACCTTTGGTGGCTCCAAGAAAAAGAGCTGATTAATAGTCTGCAAAAAGGGCGTTTTCGCCTTGTTGTTTATACTGTTATTGCCCTTTTCAGGCATGTAACATTGTTGATGACTATTAAACTTTGGAGCGGCAAAACATGCGCAGCAAGAAAAGCTAAGCGGCTTTTGGAGTTGGTTTCATAGTGCTTGAAAGCATTGGTTGGAATGGTTGTAGGTTGGTGATAAAAAAACCAAAATTTTAAAAAAAAATAGGCCCCCGCCCCCCCCCCCCCCAAAAAAATAAAAAAAGGTGGGGGGGGGGAAAAAACAAAAATTGGGCCTTCTTCCCCCCCCCAAGGGTTTTTATTCATCAGATGCTAAGTGGGCGAAATCGCTTGATAAAAATCATCTTTGATGGTTTTTGGCTTGATGTCTGAAATGTGGAATGTGTCGGACTCGCTTATTTTTGTAAGTGGTCTTTCTCAAAAAACGAAGCTAGATTCTGTGCTTTTGACGAAATAGAAACCGAGGGCGCAGTGTATTCCTCTTTTGAGTTTCTGCAAACGCTTGATGATGCGCTTTTTTGCAAAATTAGGTTGATTTGGATATGAACGTCAGTTTTTTTGTTGGAAAGGTTGATTTGGGTTTCCTGTGGTCATTTTTTTACTGATTGCTGTTTTATCGTCATGATGCTGATCGGTTCGGTTTGGACGCCAATTACGGTCTGGGTTTTCTAGTCTTCATTATATTTTACGATCGCCAATAAGCATGGTCATGTCCTCGATACTCGCACCACGAAATGTGGTGGAATGAATTCACTGATCTGAGTCCATTTGGTGATAGTGAATTGGCCTCAAGGAATTTCGATGCTTGATCAACTGGGCGAGAACCTAGCTTGATTGAGAGGCCTTGTCTAAAGTGAATGATCCTTTTTTTGTAACGAATCATGAAGGGGATATTGTATGGTTTAAGCTGCAGGTGCTGAAAAGGCTTTGGTTTTAGAATACATCTGTATTTGAGTCTCTGTTTTGGATCCGATACTGGGTTTAGATGAATCCAATTGGGTGGCGGCGTTGCTGATTCTATTTATTGTTGATCAAGGACTTGAAGTTGGATTTATCTTGAATGGCATTTCTGGCTGAGTTGTTGATCGTTTTGTTTCTGGCTCGACGTGGAGTCTGATAGTTTCAGAGTATTATTACCATTCCATCAAAAATCTGAAATGGCAGAGTTTGATGTTTTACATCACAGCCTGAGTTTGATGGAAAAGATGTTTGGAATTCAGATCGATTAAGAAATATAAGGCAAGACTCTCCATAATATTAGGTTTGCTTAAATCATAAAGAAATGGTGCGTCTGAAAAGTAGTGATGCTCTTCGACTCTCCGAACCTTGTCTCTGACGAACAAATGCGTTGAAAAAATTAACTAAAACTACAACAAATAGCATCCCTAATTGACGAAAAACCAGACCACAATGAGCAATCAGAAAAAATATCGGTTGTTAGTGAAGTGCCCATTTGAAGGGTTTCAGGGTTGAGCTAAATGAATGTGGCTTTGGGCTTTGTCTGAACAAGTCCGAGATTTCATTAATATTCAGGGTATGAACTTGTTTTATCAGGCGTTTAGCGTTGGTTGAGAAAGACTTATCCCTCTAATGTATTTTTGTTGAGTGACGTCGATCGTTGCCTTAACGAATGTTTTAGGGCTGGATGTTGTCCTAGTTCTGCCGCGAACAGAGGGTGAAAAGTGGAAAAAGTCCCCGTCACCGTTTCGCTATGATGTAGAGCAATTGTGAAAAATAAAAAAATTTAAAGTTAAAAGGGGTCCAAGATCAAAATCGAAGACATGAGTCTATGGCGGCTTTCAACCCTGTCCACTGCTTTGAGTCGGATCGCTAGTGGTGGTGTTGGCTCGTTTTTGAAATAGAGCAAGAGAGTCTATCAATGAGATGAAATTGAAGCAAATTCATGGTTGATGACGAAAACGGATCAAGTATTTCGAAGATACGATTAATGAACGTATCTTATAGAAGAATCTAATGATGAAGTGGTGAATAGTTTTAAGGCTTGCCATTAAAGATTCGTGATGAGCACTGTGGTTGAAAGTTTTTTTGAATAAAAAAACAGGTGGCCTGCAATCAAAGTAAAAGGGTCGTTTTGATTTACAGCGTCACAGAAATGTTTAATAGAGGCCTTTACGGGCGTCTATCGAAAATCTTATGAAAAGTTACTTGGCTGAAGTGACATCTTTAGATAGTTCAGCTCTTGTGCATGCTGCTGTTTACTGAGAGATTATGCTGGTGGAGAGAAGGCTAATGATTCGTTGGTTTTCCATGTGAAAAGGTGTGGTTCTTGATACCCTTAAAATTGCGAATTCCCATCGGCTTTTTTGACATCACTGAGTAGTCGATAATGGAAACGAGTTTTTAAACCATATTATTGCAGATGAAACCCTTCTGACCGTTTTTGACCTTAAAACGATTTTGAGTCAATTTTTGGACATAAAAGTTATATCGGCTTGTTGACTGGCAAGATGCCCATTGATAAATCGATCCTCAACTTATCCAATTGGTTGCTTAGAATAAAGAATGCCGCCGCAAAGATGGTTGGGAAGCGGCGTTGGAAATCCAGCGTCTTGCTTGTAGTTTTAATTTGTTCCCATTGTTTTTCCTTTCTGTGTTGTTTGACCCCATTGCTTTATCTAACCTGCCTACCGAATCGGCGGCACGGATTTTATATCTAAGCCCTAAGTCCTGCGTCTTAATTAACTGCGTAATTCAAATGCCATTGTTTAAATTGTGGTTATGCCAAAAAACACTTGAAGATCAGCGTGATGCAATGGCTTTTTAATATAATGAAAATTGCTTCATGAACAGGGTTTGGTCGCCAAAGTTGTTTATGAAAATATACACACTCAAATTGGTCCTGGAAGGACCTGCGCCTTCTCTACTCCTTCACTATGGTACTCATACGTTTTAATGGTGCTGTCATTTTAGCCGCTTTATAAGCCAAGATGGTGAATCATATATTAATAGGGATTTTTACTGGGCATGGTTCTATCGGCCTGCTATTGGGGCATTAAACCGCTTGCGGATATCTTTTTTTGATTGGACGAAAAAAGGCTTTTTGATGCGCGCAAATTATCCCAGAGATAAAATCGCGCGTCTGAAAGGCATTTTAACCGGCAAATATGTTTGTAATGCAGCCTTATTGAATTGTCAAAGTGAATTAATATAAAGCTTGAAGTTTGGAATGGGGCCTGCCTGATTTATTGTTTTTTTTCACAAGCGCCGATAAGCCGATCAGATTGACTCTAAAAACCTGCCCTTTGGTGTGCTTCCGCAGATGTTTTTGAGCCAGATTGACCCTAATGTCTTTTGTTCCTGGGATAGGTTTGATGGATTTTTCTGATTGGTATTTTATTGAGGCCTTTGATTTATCTTGGACAATGTTTTGCCATCTGTTCTTGCCTCCACTTATCGGGTGAAAATTGAGTCTGGTAGATCGTTAGATTTGGGTTTGACCTGAGCGCTTTAAAACAAGAGGGCGTTTTTGTACAACCTCATGAAATGAGCATCTCATTGTCCTTAGTGTTCGGTTGATACCAATATAGGCCATAGATTTCGTCTGGGCATGATATTTCGAAAGACATGACGAAGCCGCCTGCTATTTCGTTTGAGTTATATTCTGAATGCCAGATGCACTTCGTAAATACAGACCCTCTTCCGGTATGGTATTGCAAATACTTACAACCGTACCGGGCCTGAGCAGTTTTTCCAGTCATGATTTTATGATTTTGTCGAGCTTGTATTCCCGAATGCACTCGACATGGCCGTTTTGGAGTTGAAACTCGGAAATAAAAAAAAAAATCCAATGAAGGCTTCTCTCATTTAACTATGAAGAGCGTGAACGTCGTTTTGGTACTACAAAGTGGATATGTCAAAATTGCCCGTTAAAGTACGTCCAGACAATATATGAACAAGATGCTTGAGTTTATATTTGAGGACCAAGGTTCGGGGTTGATTATAAGAGCATCGACTATGAATATCCAATACGAATTGCTTTAATAATCGAGTTTCGCTTTGCCTGAATCAGCTTTGTGATAAATTACGAGTTTTCCAGGGTGGTAGCACGGTGAAAGGCGTAAATTATCCACTGGTAAACGTTGGCCAGCAATAGTTAAATTGGCCTTGCTTTGCATAGTCTTCTCTATCGTTGAAGTAAATTGTATGCGCCACACGATTCAAACACGTATGCCTTATCTTCAGGTAATATCGCCTAAAAAATCAGCCTTTAGTGAAAACACCTTCTACCAATGGAAGAGGCTTTCCGCAAAATGATTTCAATAAGGCTAAGAAGCTCTTAGTCCATAAAACATCGACTACTGAATGAATCATCGCACTTCTACTGCTTTCGTCGGCTCTTTCATCTTCTACTGTAAAAGGCATCTGTAGTGGTGATGTTCGATTAATAATAAGGCCTAAAGGGATGGACTGTCTGATTCTGCCTCGAATTTTGGTTTTTTTTTTGTTGCTAAACGTCGACAGATCTCGTAGAGAGTAGCGGCAAGATCTTTTGCAGGAGGAATGCGGAAAAAGCATTCTAATGTGGTGTCAGCTGTAACTTGTTGAAGAAGACCCTGACACTTTATCCGGTTGCCGTTTCTCCTGATCTAAAAAATCACAGACATTCAGCCCTTCATACTACAAGCCCTGATGGTGATGTTTAATCAAAGTTTGAGTAGCGTGACGTCTGCACCTCAGAGCAAGCTTATGCAGACGGCGTTGCTTCTCTCAGAGGAATTTATTCAGGTGGTGTGAATTCTTCTGAGCTTAAGCGTGGCCCCTATTGATAGTGTCGAGTCGCAAGAACGGCATTAGGCGCTACGCGCCTTCTGTTGTCAGTACTGGTGTAGTAGGGCTATAGATGCCGATAAAGCGGAAATTATCTAATAATGTAAGTAAGGTTGATTTATTGCTAAGTCCTGAAATGCTCCTGAGTCTGATTAAAAGGGTCTGTTGAGTTGCTAGACGCTAAAGGTGAGGGAAGTTTTCTTGGGTTATGTCTCAAATGGCATCATCAGGCGTTAAAGGCTGCGCCAGCATTACGGGTATGGTGTTGTTCTTTGAATGCTGCTAAAGTTTGACAACGGTTGCCCTGCAAGGGGTTTGCTGGGGCTATTATAAAATGGTCGTTCCGATGTGCCGCTTTAATTTTGTCGGAGAGCGCTCCTGTTGCCCTCAGTTCGAGTGAAATGAAAGAATGGATTAACTTGCGGACTCTTTGCTAGGAGAAGAATGGCGTTTTTGATTAACTGAGCCCATCGAGTTACGTAAAAAGAACAAGAAGTTAAATGCTTGTCGGATGTCTGCTCAAAATTTGATGCGCTACGGGTGATGTTGGTGGTGGCTTAGCAGTTTCTCTCAATAATAATGTTATTCGCTCTGCCGGCAATGGCTTGCGTATTATTTCCAATATATACTGCCCCATGCTCAAACTAACCTGACATGAACTTGCCGCCTAGTCATCCTGGATGGGCGAGTGAAATGAGCCAAAAGGTGCGCTTGGGTTTCGCGCGATGGTGGTCATAACTGCGCCACATCCGTTGGACCCACAGGAATAAAGGCAGTTTGACTGTTAAAATTTCAGTAGATAGTGACCGAATACTCAGTAAGCTTTGTTGCCGCACAACCACAGGCCGGGATTTATTGGAAAGGGCAAAGGGGCGGCTAAGAGAAAATGTTGGCTCCAGCAAGGAAATGGACCTAAGTCGAGCAGATGTTGATATGTTCGCAACAAGATACTTATCTAATGCACAAGATCGAGACAATTATCAAAATAATACGCGCGAATCAAGACGACATTGTAGACATGATTGATGAGTTTAATTGCGAATAACGTAATCGTATGTTTCTGCGTCCGGTGTTGTTACTATGCCTTAAAACACGAAAAAACTGATGGAGCTCTGTTTGAATTCTTTGTAGAATAGAAGGCCGATAGTGTGTAAGCGTGTTTATAAACGCTCTGTAGAAAGTTTTTGTGTATCTAAAGGTTTGATAGTAGGCTAAGAAGATGGTTGGGATATCGGTACATGAGACGGAAAAATCTGGTAGTAAGAAGAACTTATTATTAAATTGGTGGCCTCTCTTTGGTGTTTGTTAAGGTGGCCGGTTGGTGCATGCCGGCTTATTTTTTTTCTTGTTTAGTGGAAGTGACAGTGATTCCGGATCCCGCAGAAGGCCGCAATTGGCTAAAAGAACCATCCGATATGGCGTTAGATCCTGCGTTTACGATGGATGATGGGTTGGTGGTAAGCAAGCGTTTGTGCAGCTTTAAATATGTCGGGTTTTAAAATCTAAAAAATATGATCAAAAAGTGCAGTAACACCTATCAACTATGCCTTAATTCGAAATAGTCTTGTATTTGCTTTTTTTCAAAGTCAGTCAAGTTTGATGAAATAAAGACAGCGAAGGGAAGGTGGCTCTTAAAAAGCCGCTCTTGGTGCATTAATGCTTCTTGAGCAGGAAACTGTCAAGGTGGGTAATTGATGGTGTGCTATTTACTATACTTTGTGATGCAGTATATTTATGGTCAGCTCAAAGATCTGTTATCCAGGACGAGATAGATGCCGCCCTTCACTGCATGGTGCCGATGAACAAACCTGCTGAAGTAGACAACCGAGATGGCCAAATGGTGTGGCACTAAAATGACATTCACTAGTCAAGAAACGTATTGTGCGTGGGCGAAATGCCCACCTTGAGATGAAAATCGAACGATTCGCGCGGTATTACGCGAATTAGTTTTATTTAACATGCTTCGCCGGACGGCAGATTTGTTTTCCTTCCGTGGTCTCAGAGTGAAATGAAATTTGTTGGTATGTTCATCACGCTTTATTGTTCAACAATTTTAAATTAAGTCAAAATTAGACGCGTTTAAGAAGTACAGCTCTCTTTATTCCTGGACGCAAAGTTAGTTTTTTAAGAAACTGGTTTGGATAATTTTTTGGTGTGACCGGCGTCACGCTAAAATTGAAGGTCCGAGAATTCCGCCCGACTGAAATTCCGGAATTTGTTCAGCTGATGTTTGGAGCAAGTCTTTGGTTG
>Ga0163217_1081798_pt1 | contig 17141 bp, 29 predicted proteins | sample SynspAceP_FD_185933 | JGI IMG/M metagenome (GOLD analysis project Ga0163217, IMG submission 185933) | Saline lake microbial communities from Ace Lake in Antarctica - Synechococcus sp. Ace-P (PacBio error correction) | ecosystem: Environmental > Aquatic > Non-marine Saline and Alkaline > Saline ...
AAAAGAGAGAAGAATAAACGCAGGGGCGGGATCACTGGACCCCGCCGGGCCATAAGCGGCCCAGACTCAAGGCCCCCAAACGGAATTTTTTTTTTTCCAAGTCCACCAGATTTCGTCAAGGGGGCCGTACCGGGGTCTTGGGGAAAGGCGGAAAACTGTTGCCCTACCCAGGCTCCCAATGCCCACTGAAGAAACCCCCACCCCGCTGCACGAGGCCCCACGGGCCACCCCACCCATGCTTTAAGATTGAACCCTGTTTTTGTTTCGTCCGCTTGCAAAGCCCTTGGCTGGCTGCCAGGCGTTTTTTTGGCAACTCGCCCCAAATCTTTGCCGCCGCGGGTGTCGGACAATCCGATGGAATATCAAATTGGCGACCCGGGTAAATCCGAGGCGGGTGAGCGCAATCAAGCGCGCCTAACAGCACTCCTGAATTCGTTGGCGGATGTTACATGAAAAAACAGTGGCGAGCAAGGAAGGGCCGGCTTGATCAGTTGCGCAAAACAACCGCCTATACATTTGACCGGGCGCCAAAGCAATGGCCGGAAGCCTCTGAACTGGCGGGTGCAGGCAGTGAAATGGCGGGCTGAGCAAAGGGCGCGCCTTGGAACGAAGCGGCAGATTCTGGCTGAAAAGTGCGGCGGCGCTGTCGCTCTGCCCTGGCGCCGCGACTGTTAAAGGCCGTCAGCCTGTGAGCGTTTGACCGAGTCAGCTCCATCATGAATGCCGGCCCAGCGGGTTCGGCGATGCGTCAGGGCGCAAATTTGGCAATCATCGTCAGCGGCAACCGCCAGCACAATGCCCAATAGGTCCGAATACATAGCCCCAGATCAATAGCGACCACCAGCACCACCGGGGTGTATAACCCACAGGCTGGTGCCCATAGCCGCGGCTTCGATGATGCTGCCGATGCCCGTATTTCACCGCCCAGCATACAGCAGCAGCACAAGCAGGCCGTCGACAAATGCCCAATGCCCATAAAGCAATAATGACTGTTCCGGAATGGCGGCGATGATCGACCAATAGGTCGGAATGCAATTCAGCAACCCGGCCCGAGTTCACCCCAGAGCACAGCGAAATCCACCCCCATGAAGGTCAGGCTGACGCCCATAATCCGTCCTGTTGCGGGCACTGGGCCGCCGTCTTGAATCAGCAGGTTAGCGGTACACGCGCGAGCGCAAAATCGCCGTGCGCGCACACGGGCGCGGCGGCGACCTGGGAAAGGCGGCACATTCAGTTTTGGTTCCTGACAGATAGCGCTCTTCCAGCAAGGAAAAAACAATGAACGGCCAAGCCAGCACCAAGCAAGTGTGGCTTGCCGTGAACTGGCCCGAGACCACCGCGACGCCCGCGCGCAAATGCGGTAATAGTTGGCGGCAGCAAGGCAGGGGCAGGGCGCTGGGCAGCAATCGGGCCGCAAACCGCGCGCGGCCGATCATCTTCGCGCAACTCGATCATTCCAGCCATTGAACCGGGCCTGATAAGCGGGCCGCATGCGACGCCATGCTCTCGGCGGCAATCGCTTTGAGGGCAAGAAACAGCAGGAAAAAGGTCAAGGCCCACGCACCTCGAAAACAGCACCAGAACCGCCAGAAGGCCCTCCGGGCAGCTTGTGGCCGCTGCATCCAGTCCCAGTGGGCGGTGCAACAGATAATGGCCAGAAATGCGGCGAGCAGGAACGGCCGTGACGATATGACTGAATGGCTTTCAAACGCGCCCAGCACGATGACCAGCGCGGCGCGCGCCCGAGTACGCAATTGTATGCCGGAAAGAAAACCTTTAAGGCGGGGCAGGTGACAGAGGGGTGCATGCGGATCCTATTAGATAGAAAAGTCGTCGCCAACGGCGCTAGTGGGACTGGGCAGGCAACTTCTCATAAATGGGAAATCGCTTTTGGACTGTAGGCCTTGCAACAGATTGTTAGGCCGGCGAGGCAAGGTACATCGCCTTCCGCCGAGGGGCACTCAGCAATCAGACCCATTCCTGCCCTGCAAGGCTGCGCCAGAGGGATCCTTGCCGGTGGGAGATTTGGCCAGTGCGTCGACAAAAACCACCTGTTTTGGGGCCTTGAAGCGGACATATTGGCCTGGCACCCAGGTAATCACTTCCTGTTTCCGTGCTTGCTGCCAGCAGCCAGTACGAATAACCGCTTTGGTGGTTTTTCGCCACGCCGCGTGTCCGGTGCGGAAATGAACGCAGACTTCCTGCACGGCGGGATGGCCATACAGCAAGTGATTCTAACTCTGCAGGCCAGACCTTGAAGCCAGCGGCGTTGATCATGCGCTTGACCGGTCGACCAAGATAGAAATAACGCCTCTCATCGTAGTAAACCCAGATCGCGTGCGGAAGAAGCGTTTGCCGTCCCAACTCGACAAAGGCTTTCCTCGGTGGCTTCCGGCCGTTTCCAGTAACCCTGAAAACGTTGCTTCGCCCTGGGACGACGATTTCGCCAGTAACGTCCGGGCCTACTTCTTCGAGGGTGTCGAGGTTGATCAACCCGTGATCCACACCAATGATCGGCACGCCCAGGCACTGCGGTTTGGGCCGCATGGTAGGGATTCATATGGGTGGCGCTGGAATGGTCTCCGACAGCCCGTAGCCCCTCGGCGTACCCCAGGCCGGTCTTGAGTTCTGAGCTTTTCTGTACCGCCGCCGGCATGGCGCGCCGCCACCGCCGATGGCCTTGAGGCTGGTCAGGTTGTACTGGTCGATATCCGGGTCGGAGAGCAGGTCCACCACCATGGTGGAGATGATTCCGCCAACCTGGTAATGCGTGATTTTTCGATCAGTTGCGCGGCCACCTTGCGATCCCAGCGCGTCATCACCACCTGGGTGCCGCCAATAAAATCGAACTGTTCATTGCACACCCTGGCATGCCAGTGACGTGGAACATACGCACCGACACCAGTTGGCAACGCTGTTGTGTTGCGCATTGCCCACACCCGAGCAGTACACCGTGGTGGCCTGACGCTGTGGTGCGTGTGCAAGCAACCCTTGGGTTTGCCCTGTGGTGCCGGAGTGTAGGGATAACGCACAGATCATCCGCCCTGCGGTCCAAGGGACCTTGGCGCATGCTCGGCGGCCAGGGCTTGTTGCCAAGCGGTCACGCCGGGCAGCGCCGGGTGGCTGCTGCCAGCTTGACGGCCTCTGGCAGGTCCCTATACTGGTGGCCGCGGACATATTCGCTGTACGCGCCTGGCAATCACGTTCCGCGCAGGCCGTGCTGGCCAACCAGCGGAAGCGATATTGTCCAGCAATTTCCAGGCCACATCAGCGCCACCTTGCGCTTCGGTGTATCCCTGCAGCAGGTATTCCCAGCTCGGCCTTGGCGGTTCATCACGGGTTGACCGGGATGACCCACTGCATTGGCGCGCAGGATGGCGTAAAGCCAATGACGATTGCGGGCTTGTCTGCATATACAGCAACACCCGGTCCCCAAGCTTTGACTCCCACTGCTTGCAGGTAACCGCAAGCGCTGGGGCCTGACGATCAGCTCACAGATAGGTCCGCGCAGTGCCGGTAATAGATGATCGCCGGGTGCCGGGGTAACGTAGCCGCCGAAACGGTCAGCCATTGCTGTTACAGCGAAGTGGTGGGCCAGAGCCAGGGTATGCGGAACGGAAGACGGGCCAGAACGGCGTGGTGGGCGGTCCAAACATGTGCGGGTGATCCTCATTGTTTTACTGGCGCGGCTTCTTGGGCGCTGAATGAAATTAGGTGGCTGGACGGGACTGGATTCCCAAGCGTCAATCAGACTTATACTCGTTTCATAACGTCGCAACTGTCGCAACCCTGACGATTAATGTTGTTATTTGTAATAGCCTGGCTCTGTTTGGCCTTAACAGCCCGTCTTGCTGGGGCTTCCGACAGTTACAGGCTGGCAGAGCTAGCTTTTGCCCAATTTGCGTTATTCCAATGGGAGATTCCTGTTATGGACCCTTTTATTGCGCGCCAGCTATCGATTGAGGCCCGCCGCAGGCCAGGCCGAAGGCCGGTATCCCAGATTGGCTCGGTGCTGGTTCACAACGGCAAGATCATCGGCCATGGCCATAACCGCCGGGTGCAGCAGGGCAAAGTGCATCCCTGCACGGCGAGATCGGATGCCCTGGAAAAATGCCGGGCGCCTGCCGGCATCGGTGTATGCCGAGTCCAGTGCTGTAATCCCACGCTATCCGCCGTGTGCAAGATGTGCAGCGGCGGCCATTCTGCTCTACGGCAATTCGTCAAGGTCATTGTGGGAGAGAATCAGACCTTTAGGGTGAAAGGAGCAATTGCTGGCCGAACGCGGGGTAGAAGTACAAGGTACTTGCAGGACGCGGAATGTATCCAGCTTGATGCGTGAATTTTATCGAGGCCCAGCCCAGCGCTCTGGAAATGAGGACATTGGCGAAAGAAGGGCGAACCAGAGCGCACCCCGCTGGGCGCTTAGCCCCTCTGCCTTGGGTTCAACGCCCGACATGGGGATCACCTTGGGGCGCTTTTGAAGGCATCATGGGTGCCATTACTGGTGCCATTTTGACGTGAATCTGCGTATTTCACGACTAATTTGTTTTTTATTAAGCGTTCCCTGAAAGCTCGTCTATATTTCTATCAAACTTCCTTAGACGAGTTTTGCTTCACATGCCCAGGGACGATTCCAGTTGTTCGTTGCGAGCAGTGGATGCTATGAACCGGTTTTATTGGCCGGTGCGCGAATGTATCTGATTTTCGTCATGAATGGGCGTCCTGCTTTTACTCCTCACTCAGCAAAACCTTTTTTGGAATCCTGCCATGTGGACGCTCGAAGTTCGCTCAAATTTCCTGATGGTGGCCTTTAACTTCCTGTGGGCGGGCCCTACTCATAGCAACTGGATGGGCACGCTGCGCATGGATTTGCCCTGTATAGCAACCTGGTCGCCCATGGGGGGGGGGGGGGAACCAAAGGGCTGTCCGATGCGATCAACGGTTTTGCCTGCTGATCTTCTATCTGTTTCTGGCTGTTGTTACGGCCGGCAAATTTCTCTACCCCAGTACGCGCTGCAATACAAACGAAACCAGCTACTCGCTGGGTCGACACGCGCAATGGCGCGCGATCAAATCGGTGATGTGTGTTGGCGTGAACCAATGATAGCTGGCTTCAAGCGCGTTGGCCACGCTGTGTCGCGACATTGCCCAGGCGCCGGGCGGCTTCCGCTGGAATGAGTTACACGTCATAGCGCTATTGATGTTTCTCCACAGCATGAATGCTGCTGTTGCTTGACCGGCAAGCGGGTATTTGGCGCGTCGGCTTTGTGGCGGTGGCTGCTGCCTGCTGTTGTGGGGGGATGGCGGTTCGGAAATGGCCTTCAGTGCCGGGCATGACACTGTGAGATGGATATCCGCTGCTGACACTGGCCGCTGTTCGTGTACATGGGCTATATGCTGCCGATCGGGCCTGGCCGAGGACCTGTACGGCATGTTCGCATTGTGGACTGGGCCCGCGTGCACGCGTTTGGCTATCGGCACATCTTTCTTGATGGTCGCCGTATCGGCGATGAATGGCCTGAGCGTGGCGGGCATGGCGATTGGTGCCAGTAATCCGCGCCTGCAAACAGAGCTGCCTGCGGCCGCGGCTATGACAAGATCAATGTCACCGGTGTTATTCAGGCCGAGCAGTTCTCTGGGGTATCTCGCACCCCTGCCCAAGCGTGGTGCTGGTGCTTCTACGGCATGATTGCTCGCCCAACCAGTCGGGCAGTTGTGGGTTTGGCTGGCGTATTTTCCCGGCTGATGATGGCCGGCAATATGTTTAAATGCCTTTCATAGCCATCCCCTGGCAAGCTGCACCGCCGCTGGGCCCGGCGTTGCGAAAGGAGGAACGTCGGCAGATAACCCGCGCAGATAGAATGGAAAAAGGATTCAAACTGCTGCAGGCTGGCATTGTGCCAATTTTTATCTTCTTTTCCATGTACCGGCTCGTTTTGCGTAGGTTACACCTCGCACGCAGTCCACTGGTGAAGACGCATTCGCACCGCCGATAGCAGGCACGTGTGTCGTGCTCGCAGCGACGACTGGCCTGCGGGGTGTTCAAGGGTCGACTCGAGAACCGGCAGGTCAGTGGAAGAGAGAGGCCCTGCGACAAGACGCCTTTCGATCAGAATCTGCGCATGTTCATGAGGTGGATCAGATTCTCGCCGCCCTGTGCTTCGGCGCCCGTGTTTGACGGGCTTGGCGCAAGTGAGCGGGCGATTGAAAAACCTTCTTCCCTGGAGAAGCCTGGGGCCGTGGGGCCCTGGCAAGGTGCTGATCCTGATGCAGCTGGTCGTCATCTCATGGCATGTTTCCTTGACGACACGGCGCGATGCATGGTCATAGATCGCACCGCTGTATATCCCGGGTAGCGGCCTTGGGTCCTTTGATCTGATCTGGTTACGGAGCGTGCTGTACACCATCAACCTGCCCAGATTGCCTATATGACGCCGCCGTTTTGGCTACAACCTGTTTCCTGATGCCGCGGCGATGGGTCCCGCCTGAATGTCACGCTGCGCGATATTTATGTTTCGGTTCACTCCCTTTGTACCTGGGTTACTGAAATCCATGATCCCTGGCGTTGTCTGGTCCTGATCTTTCCGCAGATTGGCGCCTGTGGTTACCCGAGTTGCAACTACAACCGGTAATGCACCTGCTGAACAGGTGCCGCTGCCGCTTGTAGCCGGACCTATCTGAACACTGCATCGACCATGCTGGCCGTTAGCAGGGTAATGCGGTTGTTTGGAAAAACACACATTCGCACCCATTAAACGGAGTGACGCAGCATGAAGCTTCAAGACGGAATTTTTTTAAAGAACGCAGCAAAATAGGTTTGGCCCGTGGTGGCGCATCCACGCTGGGCAGTGCGCATATCTATGCTCAGGAGCCCTAAAGAAAATCACTGGCGCTTTGCAGACACTAATGCCGGTCCGGCGCTGGCCGAAACACGTAATCAAAACCCTTCGATTGACGCTTCAACAAGGCTGGCAACGGCGAGATTTGGAGATCGAAGCTCTATTTTGCCGACCAGTTGGTGCCCACCGGCGAGCTGTTTTCCGCGCCATGCAAGGCGCGGCACCATCGACGCTGTGCAGAGTGACGACGACTCCATTGCCGCACGGTGGATGTGGGGTCCTTGTCTTCGGTGGCTATTTTCCCGTTCGCGTCGCGTTACAGCCTGATGTGCCGGTATTGTTTCGAAAAAATACGGGCTCAAGGAAATATGGGAAGAAGCCTATGGAAGAGGTTGAGGGCGTGGAACCTGGACTCGGCGCCGGGCGCCTGGAACCCATTGTTAACTTTGCGACCCGTGAAGCAATTCAATCTCGCTGGCCGATCTTCTCCAGGGCAAGCGTATTTTACCTTCCTACGGCGGGCAAGTTTTCTTCGCGCTTCGGCGTGGTGCCCGTGACCCTTGCCCTGGGAAGACGTCGAAGTGGGCGATGCAGACCGGGCCGAACTGGACGGGATTGGGCCTGGTCGGGCATTACCGAGGATTACAACCGTCGGCTGGGCGGATGTGAACAACTACTTTCTGACCAAACATATTTTCCGGCGCCTGGTGCGGCTCGTAACTTCGCCACGAAGCTAAATGGAATGCTGTCCGGAGCACCTCAAGACGCCTGGTTCAAACCTCTGCATTGGACACTCCAAACTATTACCGCCACAACTGTACTGGGGTGGCGAAGCCCGACCTGCGCGTGAAGCGGCAGCAAATTACAAACTGACCACGATACCCGAGGCGGAATGGGCTACAGTTGAACAGGAGGCGATGAAATCTGGGAGAGATTGGCAAAGACCAAGCCCAACGCTGCGCAAAGGTGGGGTATTTTCAAGCAGTACAACGCACTGTGGCCAAGGCGGTACACCCTACCGTTGTGGCTGATTTTTGCAGAGCGCGGCACGCGACCTACTGTAGGAGCGGACCGCCTGTGCGCGAAAGCGGTTTAAAAAGCCTTCGCGACCAGGCGGTCGCTCCTGGCCAGGGTTGGTGCTTTTTTGCCTGATTGAGGCTGTGCAAACAAGCTGGAATAAAAATAAGAAATCCGCTGGAGAACTGAAATGCTCAAACCGCAGGGAAGTGAAAAACCCGGCGAGGATGCCAGGCGTATCGTCGAGGAGCGTGCATGCAGCCACGTGAAAGTGGGTTTGTTTGACTAATGATGGCGTGATGCGGCGGTAAAATACATGAGCCGCGAGAAGTTCTTCTCCTCCCTGGACCACGGCTTTGCCTTCTGCGACGTGGTGCTCGGTTGGGACGTGAAGGAACCAGCTCTACGACCAACGCCCAGCTACACGGTTTGGCAATACCGGCTACCGCGGATCGCGCCGGTGCGCATCCTCCTGGCAAGTTTTGCAGGGATAATCCCCTTTGAAGACGGCATTTTGCTGCTTTTTCTCGCCGAGTTCGACAAGCAGGCCGAGGCCGGTCTTGCCCGCGCGGCTACACTGCGGCGCGTCATGAGCGCTGCCCAGGCGATGGGATTTGACCTTACGCATGCGCTGGGAATACGATTCTTTCATGTTCAACGAGACGCTGAACGGCGCGGGCCAAAGGGCTTTCGCGACCTGATCCCTTACACGGGCCGGATTGGGTTCGGCTATTCGATGATTCGCAACTCGGTGCATGCCCGAGCTGTATCACAGATACTGGGCAATGGGTCCGAAGCATGGACTTTCGATCGAGGGCCTGCATACCGAAACCGGCCCCCGGCGTGTTGGAGGCAGCTACGCGGTTGACCGGGCCGAAGCGGCCGCCGACAAGGCGGCACTATTCAAGACCTTCATGAAAGTGCTTGCTCAGCGTCAGGGGATGATGGCGACTTTCATGGCCAAAGTGGTCCGGGCAAGTATCCGGGCAGAAAGTGGCCATATCCCACGTATGCTCCGTGATAAAAATTACAGATAAATCAGCATTCTACGGACGCTAAATGAAAAGCAGCAGCATGAGCAAGATACCAAAGCAATTTTCCCTCTGGCTGGTCATAGCAGCGCCCTGAATGCCAGAGATGCCTATGCATTGGTGGCGCCACGCTTAATAGCTATCGCCGTATGATTCCCTGGCTTTTTCTGGCGCCGGAACGGTGCTACCTGGGGCGTGGAGAACCGCACCGCTGCGCTGCGGTAATTCCCGTGCGATAAATCGGCAGCGGCTGGAGTATCCCGCCCTGGGCGCCGCGACGGCAATCCCTATCTTGGCGCTGTCAGTCGCTTTGGCGTCCTGGGCTTTTACGGCATCATGCCAATGATGGGAGCCGAGCGAACCGGTGGACAGGCAATGCCTTACGATATGCAGCATGCAACGGAGTTGGCACTACCCAGAACGCCTCTGGGATGCAGCCCAGCGCCTTGCTTGCTTCGGATGCGGCGCGGGAACTGTTGCGGGGAGCATTCGTGGAGCATTTTGCCGCCAGCCGGGAATGGGAGAGCGGGAATATCGCCGCACGTGAGTGATTGGGAGCTGGATAGGTTTTCGAAGAATTATCTGAACCCTTTCGCGCGGGGGCCGCCGGCTTCCCACCAGTATCTATCGGCGAGAGTGGGAGGACCCTGGTAGGAGCGCTCGCCCGAGCGAGCGAACAGCGGTGCCGCTCTAGGAGCTGCTGCGTTGGCCAGAATCATGCAACAAGGGTCACACTATGAGCAAAACCCTGCAAACTGTCGCCAAAAATTGACGGCTCGGTAATAGCCGGTCGAGCCGGCCCTGGCGACCGAGGAGCAAGAATTCGACGCCGCGGCTGATCTGGCCGTATAAAGCCCAATCGGCGCCTGGAAAAATACACCTTGACCGAAGCGGTTTGGACATTGTGGCGAGGCGCGCGATACGACCCGCCCTTTCAGCGCGCGGAGTCGTATTGGCCTAAAAAAAAAAAAGAAGAGCTGTGCCTGGAATGATGGGACCGGCAAATCCGCCTATGCGGCTGGCCGAGATCAAGGGCTATGTCGAGCGCGCGACCTATATGGCGATATCGCCGAATCAGCGCTGGCGATATCGAAAGATGCCGAGAAGGCCGGTTTCACAACGCTCATCCCGCCGCGAGCCCGCTGGGGTTTCCCTGGTGGCGCAACCCCTGGAACTTTCCCTATCTGACGGCGGTAAAATGCGGTAGTGCCGGCATCCTGGCGGAAATGCCCGTGCTGTTTGAAATTCCGCGCAAACCCCGCTGTGTGCCGAACGCATGGTCGGCCTCCTTCGCCGAGGCGGGCCCTGCCTGAGGGCGTCTTCCAAGTATCTGCAATGAGTCATACCCGATACTGAGGCTTTGATTACAACGGCCTGGCATTGCCCATGTGGCCTTTACCGGGTCGGTTGCCGTGGGGAGATGGTTGAGAAGGCTGCGGCTGGACGCTTTTTGCCACAGGGTGGATTGGGTGTGCAAGGATCCAGCCTACGTGCGAGCCTGACGCTGATCTGGGCTCAGGCGGTGGAGACATTGGTGGATTGGCGCCTTTTTTTTCAAATCAGGGCAATCCTGTGCGGCATTTGAAACGATCTATGTGCATGAGGACTTGTACGACGAGTTTTTGTCGAGCTGGGCCGTGAGTCCTGGTCGGCCATTACAAACTTGGGCCGCTCTGACGATCCCGGAGACGCACCTTTGGGCCGGTAGGTGCGGCCCAGAGCGGCCGCCCTTTGTCCGAGGGCAGATTTGCCGAGGCCGTCGCCCACGGGGGCGCAGGCGCAATATTGACTCCTGACGACTTTCCGCTAAGCCGCTCCGGCAGCGCTATCATGGCACCGCAGTATTGACCGGCGTCAATCAGGCATGTGCGCGTGATGACTGAGAGTCCTTTGGGCCGGTCGTTGGAATTCAAAAGGTTAGCAGCGATGCTGAAGCAATCGCTTTAAATGAATGACAAGCGAGTATGGCCTCCACGCGCAGCGATCTTCAGTAGGGATGTGGATGCTGCCATTGGGCGCTGGCAAAGACCGCATCAGGCGGGTTACGGTATTCTCACACCGCTGCGATTATCTGGACCCGCGCTGGCCTGGACCGTGTGAAAAAACTCGGGTCGGGGCTGGTCCTTGTCCAGTGTCGGTTATGAGTATGTGACGCGACCCAAATCCTTCCCACTTCCAAGATCCTGTAAGGAGTCGAGCATGCAGGCTTAATCGCTGAACTGGAATTACCCCGACATCCGTCCGTTGTTGGCGGCAGGGCGGATCTCCGAGCTAGCCGAGGCTTGTAAACAAGCTCGGCAATGCAGGCGCCGCTACTGTGACCGATCCGGCTTGGCGGCGCTTGCCATGATCCACGAAGCATTGAGGCAAATGCCGGATGCAGGCTTGAACGCAGAGATATTTTCTTCAATTCAAGGTAACCCGTCCGGCCAGAAAAACGTGATGGATGGGGTGCTGGTGTACACGCGTTGGGCCAATCATGATGGCGTTAATTCGCTTGGCGGCGGCTCGGCGCTGACGCGGGCCAAAGGCCATTGCACTGATGGCCGGACAGGGATCGGCCGCTTGGGACTTCGAGGAATGTGGGTGATAACTATCTGCGCGTAAACGTCCCGGCTGGGCGGCCGGTTGTTGCCGTCCCCACCACGGGCAGGCAACAGGTTTCCGAAGTGGGCCGCGCTTCGGTTATCACCGATGAATGGAGGCGCATGTGAAGCGCATTTATTTTCCACGCCCGCATGTTGCCCGCGCTAGTGGAATCCTGACCCGGAGCTTACTACTGGGTCTTGGGCCGCCGCATTACCGCTGCAAACCCGGCATGGACGCCCTATCCACATAACCTGGAGGCCTATTGCTTCCGTTTGTTTCAATTCCGATGGCCGAGGGTATCGCGCTGGAGGGGCACATGCGCCTGGGTCAGGAGTTTTCTTCCCAGGGCGACCGCGCAGGACTGATGGCTGGAGGCCCGATTGAAAGATGCTAGTGGGCGCTCCGCATGGGGCGCCACCGTTTTCAACGGGGCCTGGGCGGCATGCATGCCTGCTGCACCCGCTGGGGCGCACTCTAACGACGCCGCACCATGGAACCCTAACGCAATTCTGAAAATGCCCTATGTGCTCCAGGCCCGAAATCGCAAGCAGTAATCGAGCCGGCAGATGAGCGGCTGGGGCGCTATCCTGAATTTGCCCGAGGCAGGATTTTGGCTGGCGTGCTGGAACTGGTAATTGGAGCTGCGTAAGCGAGGTGGCATCGGCGCACAATCTGGCGGAAAATCGGTCATTGATGAATCGGCAGATTGAGCGAGTTTGGGCAAGATGGCTGGTGCGCGGATGCGGGGCATCGGGCCACCAACCCGATTCAAGTTTGATGCGGCGGCAGTACAGTGTTCTATTTATTACCGAGCGTTGAACGGGCAGTTGGTAATGTCGCTGCCGCGAATAGTACTGAACTGGCTTATAAGGGAATGGGTATGAAGATCGGCTTGCTCAATGTGATGATGTGATGGAAGCCTGCAGGGTAGAGCACGGTAATTAACCCGGAAATTGTTGATGACTGCTGTTGCGGCAATTGCCCCCGGTGCGCAGATTTCGCGGTGTATCGCTGCATGGAGGGGGAGTTGCCTTCAAGTTCACTGGATTGAGTGTGATGTGGTAACATTAACAGTCGGCAGCAAATTCGGCGTGAATGACGGTTTGCCCTGGATAGACGAGCTGCGCAGGCGTGCATGGCGCGTATGTGGGAGCAGGGTACGCCGGCTAGTGGGGGCATCTGTTTTTGGCCACCAGTTGATGGCCAAGGGCTTGGGCGGCGAGCGGTGATCAAATCGCCGAAAGGCTGGGGCGTGGGGATGTCGTTCAACCAGGGTGTTTGGTGCGTAAAACCTGGATGGATCCCTGGCAGGACAAGCTTGATCTGATCGTAAGCCATCAGGATCAGGTGAGCCTGTACCGCCCCAGGCTGAGAATTTCTGGGCAGCTAGCGATTTCTGCCCCTATTTACCTGGTTGCAGTATGGCAAAGCACTTCATGAGCGTGCAGGGGCATCCGGAGTTCCTGGCAAGGCGTATTCCCATGACTGATGGATGCTCGGCCTGTGGGGTTATAGCCTATGCCGCGCCCTGCGCGAGGGCCAGGCCTCGCTTGTCGGCGGAAGTGGATGCCCCGCTGATGAGTCGCTGATTATCAACTTATGCGCGAGGCGCTCGCAGGGTAGACTGCGGGCATGATCAGCTATCCCAACATGTTCGAGCTGGGCGATTGGGAGGTGGAAATATCCGCCATCCGGGTCCGGCAGGGCGCGGGCGGGCCAGAACGTCATACAAGGTCCCAGTTGCTATCGCACCTGCGCTTCGATATCACACCTCCAGCCTGCCGCCGTTTCTCAAGGAGCGGTTGCGGCCCTGGTCTGATAGCGTATCAGCAAGGACGGGGTGATCATCATCAAGGCCCAGTCCTACCGCAACCAGGAGGCGACCGAGATAGAATGCGATCAGCGTCTTCAAAGAGCTGAATCAAATGGTGCGGTGGTCGTGCAGAAACGACGCCGCCGCCCGACCAAACCCACCAAAGGCTCACCAAAATCCGCCGGATGGATAGCAAGACCAAGCGCGGCCAGTCGAAATCGCTGCGGGGCAGGGTAGACGTCTGATCGCTGATTCCCAGGTCAAATGGAATTCCCGCGTGCGCGGAATGAACGGTCCCCACGGCCATTGTCATTCCTCGCGAAACGCGCACTGCTGTCCCGGGATAAATTTTGGGGGGCTTACTGGAAGGGTTCAGCGCTGGAGTCTTGAAGGAGTAAAACCGTTGAATGGCGACTCAACCAACTCAGCGGATTGCAACAATGTATACAAATACTCGATTTTGCCGACCTTTTAAAAGGTTTGCCACGCCCCGTTTTTTTGAAAAAACAACGTGCGTCCAGTTGCATGCAGACAAGCACTGCCAAAAGGGTTTCAAGACCTGGGATCAACTCATTGCGCTGATGTACGCCCAGATCTCGCTTGGGCCCCAGCTCAGAAGAGGTTTTTGGGGGGGGGGAAAAAAAAAGCCCCAAGGGGGCTTAAACAGTCCAGAAGCCTGCACCATTACCACCTTGGAACCCGCACTATCCGGCGTTCAAACGCTGGGCCGATGCCAAATCACAAGCGTCCAGCTGCTGTTTGGAGGCCGTGTGCCGGCCAGCTGATGGCCAAGGTGGGGCCGCCGCTTCCGGCAGGAAGTAGGCGACCTTCTCTACTTGCTGGATTCCACGCCCATTCCGCTGAAGGGGCTGGGTTACGAACGGACTGGTCAAAGAATAACCACAGCCACCGCACACAAGGGCTGAAGGTCCATGGTACTGATGACCTCGGACAGCTTGGACGCACCGGTCGAAAGCATCATCCTGGCGCCGAACGTCAATGAATCGAAATCGGCGGCAGATGCCGCATTGCCTAAGGGGTCCGGTTTAATGTCTTTGACAAAGGCTATCTTGCGACTACACTGGTGGTTCAGATCCACTGATTCAGAGCTTGCTTCGTCACACGACTCAAGAGTAACGCCGGTATCACCTGAGGAGGACAGAACCCTGCTGGATCCCCAGCAACCGGCAGATTCTGGGCGATCACGCTTGTCAAGCTTCAACATCGCGTCCGGCCGGCAAACGCATCAAACAGTACTACGGGCACCCCGTTTCGCAAGTAACGGTGGGAGCGAAAAGACGGCAGCCCCGCGTTGGTGCTAGCTACCAACGACCTGGAAACGCCCAGCCCAATATCATTGCCGAGCGCTACAAAGCCGCGCTGGGCATTGAGCTTGTTCTTCAAATGGCTGAAGCAAAACCTGAAGATCCGGAAGTTTCTCGCCGCAGCGAAAATGCCGTCAAGGTGCGATATTTACCGCTTTGGATCACCTATCTGTTGCTGCAATGAACCAGACACATCAGTGCTACATCCAGGTCCTTGCGCCACTGCCTGACTGAACTGAGAAGCAGGTCTGTTTTCAAGCGTAAAGAAACAGACCATGAAACCTCTTTGTGCCGAAGGCAACGACCAACGACTGGAACTGCAAGCGGATTCAGGGGGCCGTTGCCGCTATGATATTTAATTCCGGACAGCAAGTGCCGGAGCGCGGGGATCCATTCTTACGGTGTAGAGGCTGCGGAGTTTAGCCAGGCAAGTACGTAAAAGGTCAAATGGATTCCCGCGTGCGCGGGAATGACGTGGCTTAGTGTGCTCTGGTACTCAGAACAACACTCAGCACCAATCAATAACCGCCCCAAACCCTCACGGCCTCCCGATACGTCATCCTCGCGAAAAGCGGGGATCCAAGCGGTGGTCCTTGCCTAGCACAGCGATGAAGTACTAAGCTGAAAGCCCGCATGGATTCCCCGCCTTCGCGGAAATGACTGGAGTTAGTTTAAGGGAATGACGAGAGGTGAGGGAATAAAGGTGGGGAATGAAGGTGGGGAAGGGAATGGCTTTGGTTTTCTAAGGGTGACCTTGTAGTGCGAGACCGGTCGGGCACCGGAAACCGCGCCCCCACCACCCCATCGTCATCGCCGCGAACCGCGGGGATCCATTTTTTTGCGGACTAAGGGCTCGGAGTCAGCGGGCCACGCCCTCAAAGTCAAAATGGATTCCCGCCTTCGCGGAATGACAGTGGAAATGAGGAATAACAGTGGGGTGTGGGAGGGACCGATGGGGGGTGGGGTTTTGAGTTCGCCGGCGGGAGGCTGACTCAGTCCTTCCTCTTCCGGCTTCCCGCATCTTCCTGGCGGGCGGCGCTCTTCGGACCCACACGGCTGATTTCCTCCAACCACGACGAGTCGACGTCCGCGGTCTTCTCGCTTTCTTCAAAATGCCGGTCAGCTCGGTAATCGGCGGCGTCAGTTTTCGCCTTCTTCATCAACAACGCCCCACATTTTCCTTCGCGTAACGTGTCTGCAAACAGCTCTGGCGCGTACTGGCCGTAAGTATTCGGTCATGTTGTTTGACGTCGCGGTCGAGCATGGAGCGCGGCCATTGTTTGGACGGCGTCGACTGCCTGGGGCAGGTCGATGATCACGCGGGCGTAGGCGTCGACCAGGACGTTTTGAACTCGACAGATCGCCATGCAAGCAGGCATGCACAGAGCATCACTTTGACGGTAGTGCTATACGTGCGTGGTCTTCTATCGCTTGCTCGGCATCCATGGACACGTCGTTCCGACGCGTGCTCCGCAAGCCTTCCATCGTCCGTTACTAGTCCATCAGCACACGCCTTCAAAGCAGCCGTAGGGCTTGGGTACGCGTACGCCGGCGGCGTCGAGGCGATAGAGGGCGTCCTACCTCGGCGTTCTGCAAGGCTTCTTCCTGCTGATATGCGACCGAATTTGGAGCCTTTCTTCCATCGCCTGGAGCGCCTGGAGTTTCTGAACCTTGCGGCCTTCCTGGTAAAAGGACGGCCTGCTTGAAGCTGCGTTTGGGCGGTTCCTTGTTAGACTTTTGCACACGGTCTCCGACCGCATTGGCACCAGAAAAACAAGCCGTTTCCTTTTCCGCTCATCAGCGGACGGATCACAGAATCGATCAGGCCATCTTTCGACCACGGGGTTCCAAACGTTTTGGGATTTTCGATAGCGCCGTTATAATCGCAAAACGGGGTGCGTATGAGTCAATCTGCGGTTGGGCTTTTACAGGTAATCACAAGCCTGGATGCTCGCTTTGAAGTCAAGTATGGCAAAGCGGCTTATTTTGTGAAGCCATTCCTTCAAGTGCCGCCCTGTGGTCAGGGCCTCGCGTTGCGCGGGCGCGGCATCCAGTTTTGCGCCCATGCCTGGGCGGCATTCATCAGGAACTCGACAGCGGGTAAATGCTGCCTTAGTAACCGCCGCTGCGGTGATTAATGACCGGGTTGAAGTAGGCCAAAAAAGTCGAACATCTGCGCGGGTTTTTTCTGACCACAGGAGGCCAGGAAGCCCATTTCCAGGGTAAGGGCAGAAGATGTTGTCCGGGTGGCTGTTTCTACCGACTCGTCATAAGATAGTCCCAAGAAGGTCGCGTGGGGTGGTGTAGTGAAAATTGACTGCGGGTTCGATAATATAAGGATGGTGATTTGGGATAGGCCGTCTGGTACAGCTGCTTGGAGGGCCAGCCCTTCGGGCTATACTGGGGTGCATGGGCTTGTGGCTGCGGGCGTAACTGCACCAGAGACGATCCTGGCGGCCAAAGCCGCTGTGGCAATCGACACTAAGGGAGAAGGGGGCGTCAAGCAGGCGCTTGCGGAGCGGTGTCT
>Ga0163217_1031291_pt1 | contig 17140 bp, 10 predicted proteins | sample SynspAceP_FD_185933 | JGI IMG/M metagenome (GOLD analysis project Ga0163217, IMG submission 185933) | Saline lake microbial communities from Ace Lake in Antarctica - Synechococcus sp. Ace-P (PacBio error correction) | ecosystem: Environmental > Aquatic > Non-marine Saline and Alkaline > Saline ...
TCCCCGCATGTGTCACTCCACGAGGTCGGAGGGCCGTGATCCCCGTAACGGTACAGCAGCAAAACCTGCGGTCTCTCAACGACACTGATGGGGACAGGATCGTCCCATAAAGAAAATAGATTACAATATCAAAAAGTAGAAGACATCGACTATTCGTCCAGACCATTGAGCCAAAGAATCGAGCATCTCCAATCATATATGCTTTGGCAGTTGCCGTAAGGAGTCAACCAGCGAAGGCTACGTGCTTAACTTAACCGTCAAAATTACATGCCAGGCCAAGCGGGTGTAATTCAGCCAAGATTAATCCTCCTGCAGTCGCGCTCTTTCCCTGGTTTAGAATCCCGCGAATCCCATGCACTATAAAGAAAGCCCGCAATTAAGAGCAATATCAATTAGAATAAGATAGACAACGAGAAGCTGTGGATGGCTTCTGCCAATCCAGCGTGAAGCCAGTCAGAGTAAAAATCCCGTCGCGGCCAAATAACTAATATTAGCAACTAAGCCCAATCCAACAAAAAGTGCATACTTCTCCAGGAGACTGATTAATGTCGAGAAGTTTTCGCATAGGATCTTAAGCACGATGATATCTTTTTACCACGTGTAGCCAAGAGACAAGTCGTCACTGATACGTCTCCAAGAAATGCTATAAGTTCATTCGCTCTATGGTCATATTTCCCATCAGTGCGTTCATCCGACTTAGCACTGAACGCTATGTGACATGGACAGGATTCCTGCGATCTGTAGCGAATTCGTGCCATGTTCACCATAGACCAATCCTAGACTTGACTCCACCGCACGTCACTCCCACACATCCAGAGAAAGCGAGGAAATGCATATGAGCACGGTCCGTAATTATTTAGCCAAAATTTGGGTTCCTTGACAGAATCTTGTTCTTTCCAAATCTCCCACCCAGATCAACCCAATGTTTCATCAGCCAATCACGCTGCTTTAAAATCAGTAATCAAGGCCGCAGAGGCTGATCAAACATCTTCCAGCGTGGAGTGCCCATTCGTTGAAGATCCCATCCGCCTGATCCATCCTCTGAAGTGTAAGCTCGCAACCGAATCCTGCAACCACCCCGCTTTCCGGACCCATAGTCTTCCGCGCTAAGAGAGCGATGGTCAATTGGCTGGCATGAGGTTACCCGGGGGTCACACACAGGCAACCCGGTCGCGGGTAAAGTTATGACATAGAGGGGCCCATCCAGCAGGTTCTTTGGACCATCGGTCCATTTCTGGCACCTGCCGTTTGCATCTCTGAAAAGCCATTCAGTTGCTGTCCTATCACTTTTCGCAAGTGTACTCTCTCGGGTCATAGAAACTCTTTAGTAGCTCAAATCAGGTCAATGCGAGGCGGGATCTCGATCATACAGCATTTTCGATCCTCATCACGATCATTTATCCGATCCTTTCTACCAAGTACCACGAACCTAGGAGCGTCCGAGATAGGAAAACTGTACACCTTGTGCGTGGCATATCTAAGATTCCATTACTTCCAACGCTTGGAAATAAACCCCTTCCACCTCTTCACTCACAATACGCAAAAGCAGAAGTTAACGTTTTCACTACCTAATCCCCACTCCAGCCCAGCCAGCTGCCATACTGCCGACCACTCTCCTACTTTCGCGCCTGTTTCGAACAAACAAGTCAAGGCAAGGATCAGATGTAGATCGCCTCCTGTATAGGCATTAGATCAACAATTAAAAAATATCTCCACCCACATGGCACTGTGACCCACAATACTTTCTCAGCCAAACTCCCAAGCCCCCGGACCTCCCGGAGTGATTACACATAAAGAAATAGGGATCCCAACCAAATGGATAATGAAGTTTGACCCGGCGTCATTCCCTGGTCAATCGCTGATCTCCTCGAATAGAATCAGGCAAGTCTTTCCCAATATTTTCATTAAAGTATGGCTTGTAATCAAGAGGATTCTCCATATGACTTGTGTGCGTCCATTTTTGCAATCAGATAAAATACTCCTGTTCTAGTTCGTTTTGGGGCAAAAATCGGGGTAGGGCACACCTCCATCAATTCAGTCTGTCCGACTCCAGTTACCCAGAAAAATAATGACTGGAATCAATAATAGTACCCTTTCGAAGGACGTTTGTGCGCTTTTCCCAACACCCAAACCTTAATCGAGAAAAAACTCTCCCATTGAAACTCAACCCTGATCAAATCTCCTTCTCCATCCTTATATTTTTTTTGCTAAATCGACTCTGCCCAATACCTGTAAGACTACTCTTCTAAACTACTAATGCCTTCTGCTATCTCGAATGCCTGCCGTTTCAGCTCGAATCGATTGGTGGATCTACGGATATTCCTCCACTGCAATTGTTGGTTCGAGTCTGACTCTCCACCCGGCACCTAATCCGCTCACACCTGAGAATACTTCAGTTATATTTCCAATAGCTTACAGTCTCTCTTAGCAAACCTTATTCTGTCGGCAAAACGCATTTTAGCGGTGAGATTAGCTATGATCTATTGGTTTGCGGCATCACCATTTCATCCAGACGGCTCGACCCTTGGCTAATCCACCGCCTCGAAATGCCGTCTAATATCATCAGGTCATTGAGCATAGACTAAAATGCTGAGAGTGGCGTTTGACACACCTCGGTAATCATGCCATCACGCGTCCTCTAATGACCCAACCTGTCGAAAATGATGGTTTGGAGACGACCTGACGGTATGATATGAAAATTCATAAGACTCCCTCCCGCCGAATAGAGAGTCAATCAGCCTTGTCTGACATCAAGTGGTCTAAAACTCCTCTCTCCCGGACGGTCGCGATTCCGCGAGATTCCTATACAGGCGTGAATAACGGGGTTTTGACGACCTGCGTCCCACTCAATCTTCTGCGTGAACGACGTCCCCACGCTTACTTGATAAGTAACGGGGCACTGACTTCCGAAATCTCTGAATATTCAAGCAGGCAAGCCGCATCGTGTGAGGCCCGAGATATAGTAATATTTCGAGATCGGATGAGTTCCAAATGTCTTCGAGTGACAACCGAGACACGTGCTTAATAAGTAGGAACTGAGATTTGCTTAAGTAGCCGCTTGATATCCACCATTTTCCATAAATCTACCGCTAGCCAATCACCAGTAATCAGGATGACCCTGGCAGTCCACCCTGCATGTGCCAAGCCCTGCAGACTATCACTAATACCTTGTCCAATAAAGCTCCTGCCAATCAGATTCACAAATACCTTTCGTGCATTTAGGGTATTTCCTTTGTCGTAAAGTCCGAGCTTGGCATAAGCCCAAGTCGTTTTCTCTAATTATCTGGGAATAAGGATAGAAAATGATTGGCGTGTTCCGGACTTACTGCGAATACGTCGTAATTCACAGCTCCTCGCGCCATAATAAAAGTGGTCGCACTCTCTTCCATCACTCCCAGCCCTCATTCCCATTAAGACACGCTTTCATATTGGTGAAGGTCTTTTCGATGCAGATAACACTTCATCTACTCCCCATGGGCTGCCGCTGAGGTCTTCTTGATCCGACCCAACAGTAATTGGGTTAGCAGGCTTGACTGACGACATCTCCTCAACCGTTTCTCGGACTATTTGAAATCCAAGGCCAACCAAACCTAAAAATTCGTTGCTGCGAAAAAGGGTCGTAACTTATGATTTTCATCCGGCACTCCGCACCACCACATGATGTGACTTCCCAAAAAGACCCTTTGCAGAGTATTTGTCTTGTCACGAACAAATTCAAACTTACGAGAATTATCCATCCGAACTCTATCCTCCCCTTCTTCTGTGTATGTATGATTTTCGTGTGAAAGAGCGAGCTAATCACTGCACCTCCTCTGGTCTCACGAGCGGAGTGTGGCTAAAGAGGAGGCGCTCCCCGGCAATTGCCAGGTAAATGAATGATCATTTAGGGAATTGATGTCTAGATTGAATGCATGGATTTAACCCATGACTCTCGGAGTAGGCCATTGAGTCCAGGATATATCGTGCTCATCTCTGAAATTAGGCCAATTAGGCTTTGTCCCTTGAAACTTAACTCGAAACCAACAACATCCGCCGTCTTAATGCCCTCGAACCACGAGTACGCCAACAACTTCGTTCCTCTCAAGAAGTAAGGCCCTCATAGGCTAAATGGAGACCATCCACATCCTCTACACCGCACCCGGTTCTGCGTATTTGGACTGTGCGCAACCATTCTTCGTAAAATCAAATCAAGCAGCTTTGAATCATACCAAACGGGCTTAATCAAAACTCTGGGTCTAGAGGGAGACCGCACTTTCAACGAGCGCATCACGTGCGCCTTGCTTCGCCCTGATTACGCCTCTCATATGATTCTGCTTCAGGATGGCTTTAAGCCCCATTTTCCTTCATTTTCTTGCTAAAAAAAAAATCAAATGGACTTCGTACCCATGACCCCCGGCGAAGCAAGTAGGAAAGTTCTGCTGTCTTTGCCGGCTCAGCACCATGTGCCCGAGTGAGGCTTCATCATGTTGAGTTGGGTACCTTGCTCTATCCGGGATTGGGGGTGGATTATCTATTGGTATATGTTATTATATCTCAAATTTCTTTGAAGCAATTAGATCGGATCTCAACATTAAGCTGTTGAGCAGTTCTGGGAGCGAGGAAAGATTTGAATTCCGGGGGGGGCATCTAAGCATCTCCGGATTCCTTCCAGGAGAATGAATTCATGGTAGAGAGGCCATTACGATTCTTCCACATTACCTCGAGCACCAACATCGGCAACTTACTTTTCCTTTATGCGGCTCGAGCTACTTCAATTAGATACTTCTTTTAAGCAGCGAAATGTCGCTCCTTCCTCAGTATCCATCTGAACTCAGAATTCACGATCGAGTTAATCTTGTCATGCTGGGCCATTTCATGTGCAATGAGGACAACGCATATATGTACCCACTCAGAATGCGAAGGAGCGTATCGCCAAGGAGGATACATATAACTATAACACGGCGGGCCTGTTCCCTCCAGCTTTTGCCAAAAGACTGAGTACACGGCCTTCGTTCGCTCGTGAGGTACAACGCATATTTCCAATACTAGTATAGCGGAAAAATTAATTAGGAAATATTCAGGTAACTTTAGTAGATGGGTTCCTTTACCGGATTGATCATTTTTTTGTGGTGATTGAACGAACAACAAAATCATAGGTATAGTTTTATTACGATTGCAATCCCCTGTCAGCATAGGCAAAGAAGAGTTGTTTTCTTTTTTATATTCATCCCCCCCACAACTATATAGTTAAAATATTCTAATTTCTATTTTTTTGAAATAATCATTTTCTGAAGAAAAAAAAAAATACGACTAGATGGACCACTACAAACCACAAGTCGGGTTGAATTGTCACTTCACTCTTTCAAAAAATCATTTCCCCTAAAAAGCCAAAAAAACCAGTCTTAGAAAGCTGACTTACAGTTTTGTATTAATGCAACTGAAAAGCTCAACAGTCCTCTAGATAACTTGAGTTGAACTCACCTTCATATGAAATATTTCACTTATCCATTCAAGCCAGCTGTGAATATGGAAAGGATATAGTATCTATTCCACTATCGATGCGAGCTAAACTTCCTCTCAAATGCTGCTTCATTCTACGACTAAACTTCTTCTCTGGACCGTCTCCCGCAACACAAATAAAGCATTATGCATATCTAGAGAGGGCGTCAAATTCAGTTTAGGTCGGAATATGGACATATCCTGCATAACACATTCGAATCAACTTCTTAACATTATATTCCTCGGCCATCCAGGCATTAGTAGAATTGCTGAACCTTTACACCTGGGACTTGGTCTGAATACCATGAGCGCGCGATCTCTGCATTTATCTGGCATTCCATCGCAAATAAGCTTTGATAAAATTTCTTCTCCCGATAGGTTGCAGGGCGCCGACACAGCGTACTTGATTTAGTATCTTATATAGAGGATTCAAATCAGAGTTATTTCTTCGGCTTAATCAGGAAGCTCCGACTTGAATCGAGCCATCATCTCCATAAAGGTAAAGTTTTCGAATCATTAATCGACACAAAGAATCATCAGTTCACGATGCAGCCTTCATATTTAATGGCCTTCAGCACCTGATAGCAGCTTTCAACTCATCGCTTCGCTATCAGTCTCATCCGTAATGAACCTTGGTGAAGGATTTCTCCGACATCTGGGGGAGGGTGTATTTAATGGGGAGCATTTCCGACTCGCCCTTCCGTTTTATTGAGCAATTCTTGCGGTTTCTGATAGTGACGTAAGTTTCTTTACCTGTGCTATCTTCGATAATTTGGATTGATATGTCTTGGCTCTTCTAATATTTTTCTAAAGTTAACAAAGCTTGTTTTCCGAAATGATTCGAACTAAAGACTCCATAATCGGCACAATACATTCCCAACCGCCGCCCCTCTGAATCCATATAGTCTTCCTTGACATATAACCGACATAACCTCTTCCCACCCACCACCCCGCCGTTTGAGCTTCAGAATTCGACCAGGCAGGCGCCCATTCAGTGGCGATTTTAATTCCCTCTTCCGATGGATGACAACAAATTCCATCTAAAACACAAGGATAAGTGCAAACATTGCGCCCACCGTTGTTTCTCGATGATTCGCTAAAGCATGCCTTATTTCGCCCATTCCGACTGGATCCATGTCTGCACCTTGTCCGCCAATACACACACTTGATTCCATATCCTTCTAGATTTATTGAGAGAAAACTCGCCGGCGTTTTCGGATAGAAAGCCCTATAAACCTGGATGTGATGGCACGGCGCGCGTTGTGATCTGCCCGCTTTGCTATGATTCTTGAATATTCAGATACGAGTCCTTACTTGGAGCTGTCTAAGACAAATCTGCTCTATGCGGCAACCACCCCTGCACGAGGTAAGCCATCTTTGGTCTTTATCGGGGGGCAGAGTGGACCAAAGACTCAACGTCTGATCCCTCTCTTTTAACAGGTACGGATAATTCTAAGCGCAATCTTCGCCCATTGTGCGGAGTTGGAATGAAGTTCTCTTCCTGACAAACACGTGCTTTATTCAACGAGTGATAATCAACCCTGTCCGGATTCGGCCGGAGGGCCACCACAAAAGATGGCGAGAGTGCGTATTACCCACTGGTTGAGCATATGCCTACACTAAGATTTCTCACTAATCTCCTTGCCGCAGTTCAGATTTCTATTCCTTAATAAATGGGCATCAGCTCCCAGAATGATCACAGATACGTTTCACCGAGCGTGATGCGAGCATCACCATCGTACGCTTCTCCGGAATAAAATCAGAGATAGGCTTCTGAGGATTGCAAGTGAGGTAAAAACGACATGAATACATAGGAGAAGCTGATTTCAATCCAGATTGGATTGGTGGGAGTTTGGTGTCGGGGAGCAGTGTGCTTGGGTAGCTGCTTCTGCTGCCAATGGGTTGGTGCATGGTGCAGCAATTTGTGCCGGAGCGGATTCTACATCAGCGCGTACCCAACGACTGGGCCGCAATGATTTTTATAGAGAGAGCAACTTCTATCTGTTTTGATTTGACTCAGCGAGGCCTGAGCTTGCAAATAATACAGATCGAATAATTAATCCTCGAACTCCTCTTTGCTTTCATAAGTGGAGACCTTTTTGTTTTTGGGAGTCAGTTTTCCAGTGGCAAAATAATATTAGGTCGCGGCTTCAGAGATCGTTAATAGCCAAGAAATTAAGGAAATCAAATGGCTTTTCGAACTTATTTACTCTTTCGGAGTAAGGCTTCTATCTCTGGGTCAATCACCTTGATCAAGGAAGCTTTGCTCTAGCGAGAGATATGGACCTATCTGAGCGAACCATGCAACCTGTGCGGCAGTTCTATATGTCCTGTTTAGTGGTCATGTTGCGGTATTCCTTTGTGGATAGCCAAGGGTGGCTCAGTATGTATAGGATCATCCCAGTTTCATCTGGAGAGATGGGAGGACAGCTCTACTGAAAAGTGGAGTCCGGGTCTCATCATGTATTAAGATGTCTACTAACTGACCGTCTTAAATAAATCGTAAATCTGTTCATCAATTTTTCTTCAATAGAAATGCTCGAAGGTACTTTGGTGGTCGCGAGTTGAAGTTGTATGCCAAATATGCTATCTTTGTATAAAAAATTGAATGAGGACGGTTACTCTCTCCACTACGTTGCAGTTTTTCCCTTACTTTTCTTCCGCGTTGAAATGTTTCAGTCCCATAATTTTTCCGACGGTTAGACGCGCGTTTCATTTTTGTCCTTACGAAGCGCGGTGGGGTGGCTTTAAGCCAGGGTTTTGACATGCGAAAATCCACAATTGTGAATAATATTCAATTGTCATCCACCAGGCCCCCATAGTCCGTTTTAAAATCTGCAGTCTTGCCAAGTTATTTGTCTAATTTCTTAAATTTTTATCTTTGGCAGTCTAGAGCCGCCCATATTCACATAAATCAAGCCCGTCCCCAAATGAAAAGCCTCCACCAATGCTGGGCCAATATAAGTTGTCACCTTTTTAATATGCGTCATACATATATCCCAAAGACATAATGGTACAAACTTGAGTCGCAAGCGGGTGGATTCCGTACTCCTTATGCTCCCATCCATACTGACACCTTCATCTGGCCACAGAATCCATCACTACTTGCAGTCGGCGAGGATACAATAATACCGCTTGTTGCTTGGTGTCGGCCACCTACCCACGCCTAACGTCATCTACCTCGTTGTCAGTGCCCATCCTTGCGCCTCCATCTCTTTGTCATGAGACCTGACATCTGTCATGTTGGTCACGCACGCATTGAGTTCTAAATCTTAATAGCGAGCCGTTGCAAGCTCCCCCCTGAACCAGCAACATTCTCTTTCGCCATCACAGTCATCAAGTGCGGTCTTGCACTGCCGCGTCCAGGCGTCAAAGTAGGTAAAGGTGGAGCTCCAAGCCATTCAGCTTCCAGTAAATTGTGCCATTATATATTCCTTAACATCCCTCGTGGGTTTAATCTGGGACCATGCGGGGTGGGCTGCCCCGCCCTCCAACCACTACGCGCGCTCCGCGGCCATCCCCACAAAAAATGAGCGAATAGAATTAGTCGCTGCTCTGTGTAATCGACTATCGACAGACATAATCTACGTCGCCCACGCAATGATTTCACTATTTTTTTATGCGTATCCGTTTGGATATTTGACACCCATTATTTAATGCGAAAAGGAAACTCTGAGACCAAGTCAGCCGCATAACATTTCAAAACAACTGTACTCATCTATGCGCCACAACTCTTATCTGCAATAAGACCCCAGTTCCGGGTAACTGGAACGGCAATAATATTCATCACCAATGTATCGCAAATGGATCAAATCAATATCTATATGGAGAGCGAAGATACTGTTAAATTATTTCGAGAGAGTATAGACCCTTCTAGAGCTGAGCATCTCCCAGACGCCGACCACGATCCCTGAATATCTCGGCTTTTAAAATTTCTCGTTCTCGTCATAATCCAGTTATCTGGAGAAAATCCACATCAATCGTTGTTATCACACCGGTGTTCAAGATTCTATTATGGAGTCCAAGAAGTATATGCCGGAAGATATCCTTGATTCCGGTAACCAATTGTGCTCTGATTTGTGGCGCACTTTTGGTGTCTTTATCCTGATAATTGACTCTTCAAGATACAGGGATTCAATTTAAATTAGTTTAGGAATGCATTACATTTAATTCCCTGCTAACTAGGATAGCCGCAACATAATTTGTCAGTACACCACCAAAGAATCACATGGTAACAGTGCCTCAATTAAAAACATTAGAATAGGAAAGACTTTACCTGCCGTAATCAAAAAAAAATCCACTGATTAGAGTTTCGAATGGATTTCTGCTCAATCAGCTGGGATAAGATACTGGGACTCAGCGCTAGAAGCTCCTTTGCAATATATACTTGGACTTTGCTAATACAACGCTACCCATCTAAAGCCATGATTGTCCTTGAGTTAAATGCATTCACCAGTAGTCTGACAATTAGCCGCCCTCGGAGCCCATCAACGTCTTATAATGCTCCTGCTTTATCTCTTCGGTTTCGAAAATTTTCGTTTATCGTGCTGCCACAGGTGGTTCCCTATTGTTGTTGGTATAATACATGAGAAGTAATCTTGTTTTAATATGTGTTTAAAACCATCGGACTCTCATCTCCATGTCTTTACGAGAGGATCAGTGGGCTACTTTCATATCCGTGACGAACTACCTCGTCCAGATTTCGTCGCATCATAATCCCCACAAGTGTCAAGCAATAGGTGTGCCTTTTCTGCTTCAAAATCTTCTTCCATCAATTATTTTCCGTTCGGTGATCAGGATGAATTTTTTTGCAGAAGACCCTAGCAATATATAAAAAAAACTCGTAAATAAATCGAGCACATTAATTTTAGAAGTTATCAACGTTGATGATTATAACTTCCTCAATTAACTTTCCCTCCGTCTTACAAGCAGCAGGGAGCTCATCCTGCCCGGGGACAGCATTCTATGACTATGCCATATATATTTTAATAGTACAACTCCCGATTTATATGCGTGGGATCCTACTTTTGGGTCATCATCTTATATTAACCTTTGCCGGGGGGTGCTATGCTTGGGGGCCGGCAGTCTTGGAGGACGGGACAAGTGCATAACCGGGACTCTCACCGTATCTTGAAGTAGAACACCTTTCTCGGTGATTGTCCGAATGCTCACAGTCCCTTTCTTCATATGACGATACGCATTCACCAGTTATTCTTTACCTCTCTCCCCTCGTTATATGAAGAAAATCTCCTCAATCTCTCAACACAGATTGTGCCCACTTTGCACAATCAAACGAAACCTTCTTTACAGTCATAGAATGTGGGTGCCCTCGATCAAGCTACGCCTTCTCCTTGTCCTCGAAACTGCCTCGAAACTCTCTTCCAACCTCAACACATCAACCCCTATCGTACTTATACTCCCTCCAGAATTCTTAATGACCTCCGGTCTCGAGATACAAAAACTCTCTTAAGAATTTCCCCGACTACCCCTCTTGATATTTAGAGAGCGCAAATTTAAGAAATTTTATTAAAGGCTAAAGAAAATTTAAAAATAATATTTGTTAAGTACTGTTAATTGTGTTTCAAAATTGGTTAGAGGTGCCCCCTTCCTCTTTCCTCAGCGGTGATGCAGTCGTGATGATATCGAGTAGAAAAATTAAAGTGAGCGCAATCGAACCTTCATCTGCGACGTTTTTCCCAGCTGAATATTGTAAGCAGTATCTGGAATGGTCTGGCGAAGTATCGGATTACAGGAAGTCCAGCAGCTAAAATTAAACCCCCTGGAATAAACTGCCATTTGGTCTTGAAAGCGTAACAGTCGGACCCTGAGACTGTTACGTCGATGGTACATCGGCCTCGCCCAAACACCCATCAAATCTATGTGATGCCCATTCATAAATCTCAAAGAACCCTTTCTCGAGTCATACCTGGCATATCGCCAAAGATAAACTTGTTTGGGCCTGCATCTCTCCAATCCAACCATGTTGATTGCATGGCTTGAGATCACCCGTTCTTTCTCCGACCCAAGTAGTTCCATGCTCGCCGCAGTGGATTAAGTCCCAATTCAGCTATTTTCGGCTCTTTTATCTATTCCATAAATTCATTTTTGAGAGGAGCGTCCCACCACCAAAGATAGTGTGGGGCCTGCTTCACGATTAAGACTCTTTGTGATAGATTACCCGGATTACTTTACTGATGGATTATGTCCCGGCTCACTCAGAACCCCTACTACTTGCTATAATTCTTGTTCTGCGACAGTGCGATCTCTCATCAAAAACTAGTAGATTTTCCCTACCGCTTGGGTTATGAATTCCGATAAACCTACAAAAAGGCAAATCAGCTGAGTTAGATATTAATTTTATTGACATTGACTGTAACGCGAAATTCCCTGGATTGCTACCCTTCTTTCAAATCTGGCAAAATCTCACGGCCATTTCTCCCGCAGATGACTATTCGCACTTTTTGTCCAACATCCCGCAAAAATTGTGCGCGGGGCTCGCCCTGTCGCTGAGTTCTGCCCTGGGGCCAAGAAGTAGGAGTACTCAGAACAGTCCTCGGTCTACGTGAATGGGTCATACATTGTGATTGCTTTGCGATGCTGCAACTCTCTTATCAAGTCTTGATCTTGCCCGCAACAGTAGATTGTGTCGAGGAGCAATAAATTTTATAAAAAGGTCAAGGCCTTTCCATGTGGCATAAATAACAGGAGTCACTGTATTTAATTCAGACCCGACACCATCGTCCCGATAGGCTCTTGCGATCACTACCTCCTCTACGAGCCTGATTCCGTGGTCTTCACATCCCCAGCCGATACTTATATCCCCAAAATGGAATCTTCCTTTTGCGTTTTTGTATCAATACTGATTGGCCTATTGAAAAGCCGATCGTTTGGTTTTGAAGCTAAAGACCTTTGGTTCCGACCTCTTTAGGAATAATTCGCATTATTTTATGACGCCAATTTAATAAAAATTATACAGAGCGACTTATGAGGAAATAAGATCAACGCGCTAAGAAACACACTTGGGTTAGCGATGTTCTGGAACTGGAGTCTAAGGAGCATAAGCTAGATGCGATCGCCCGGCTCACTTGGTCCATTCATGTGTCCCCCCACACGCGCTCTATCATACAGTTTTGGAAATAGTGTCCTGGATTGGTGTTGTTGGACTGACATCTGAAAGAAACAACTGGCCACTGGATGTACATATCGAAAATAGATAGAAGTCAGTGTACTGCGAATTTCTCACCTTGAAAAAACATTCTCAGCCCTATCTCGTTCACTGAGACCCGAATATCCCGCAAGGTGATTCTTGAATAATTGACCTTGGAAAGAAATATTTTTAAAAGAATAAAGATAGGCCGAGGACGGCACTGTCGCTGACGAGAGAGCCTCACAGATTTTCCGTCTCAAAAGTCCTACGAAGCCTCAAAGACCAAGTAAACCGAAGTGGTTTGTAACTTCAAACGAACGTAGCAAGAGTCGAATGGGCTCTCCCAAAAAGAAGATATTAATACTAGGCATATATTCGTTTCTCAGCTAGTTCAACTCGAGTATTTCGAAAATCATGTTTACTGTATCACTCCTGAGGTTTTGAGTCCCGCTCAGCGCAACCGGGTAGAGATCTCCAGCCCGCGTGAACTCGCGCCTTCGTGCGCAAATAAGTAGCACCACAACACTGGATTGTAAACTGAAAACAAACTCTTCAAACAAGTAGCAACACGGCTCGGTTTTGGACAACATCGCGCGAAAAAACTCCTGTCGAAACTTGTCCTGTAATTTAGCCATTCAATTTGCACACAGAGAGCTTCAAGTAATCTTCCCATTTTATGATGGGGTCTTCATTCCTTGACTACAGCGACGGCACAAACTAGCTTGATTCGCCTGAGTTTTTACTATCTCCCTAACCAAACAACCGAAGCTTGCACGTGTAGCAACCCATTAAGCCAATCTGCAACGTCCAAACAATACTTGGAAGAGCTCCTCGTGACATCGAAGTCAGAAGAGCTTGAGATTAACATTCGGGAAGTTCCTTCGATCAGGTGAATATGGCGAGAGATGTCATGGCAGCTCTCTCTTGTAAGAGGCTTTCGTTCGATGAAGTCGGGCGGCTAAGTGGATTCGAAAGTATTAGGAAACTCAGCAAATCAGCAGATACGAACTCATTGAGCTGGAGACGATATTTCACTCTGCCACAACGTCGAAAGAACATGCAAATGCCCTGAGACTGCGCCACATAACATAGAGAAGAAGAGATTCCGAGATAATGGACGCAGACTAGTTCTACCCAATCTAATTTGCAGAACGAAGAATCGTGAAAGACATCATTAAGCTAACTTACACAGATAAGGACAATATCATGATATGCAGGAGTTCTTGGCGAATCTCACAGATACGAAATTTAAGAAATAATCTTTGCTGGGGGTATGGGGATCATGGCAAGAAGAATAATCCGAGGCTAACAAGAATTGGTATACTGGTCCAGATTTGGGGGGATGCTCGCGGGTTCCGGGCCGGGCGCATGACTGGTCGCCGTTGACCTCCTGCTCAATCAATGAACTACCAAGACAAGGTCCGAAATAATGTAGATAAGTAGATTCTTTTCTTCACTATGTTGGGTTATGGAGAGTAAGAATTCGTTCAGCAGTTATAGGTGCATGTGTTCCTGAGAATAGTTTGCTTTGCCCGTGAAAGGGACAAAAATTGAAGAATTAGGAAGAATGAAAGTGATTTCGTCCAACGTAATTATTGGACAGTGAGAGGGTGCGCAGCAAGATCCATCCGCGAAACACCATATGACCTTGCCGGATTTACTGGGCCGGCTGTTATGTCAAGTAATGGGACATCAAAAATAAAGATTAAAGTTGGTGCGAAATCAACAAGATACGTGAGGTGATATGCCTTGGGATATTATCATAGAAGAAGCTGAGGAAAGATACTTCAGTTGCTATGACAGTATTTTTATACTGACTATTATAATGGCAGGGACCTTTTATCTCCAAATTGTATTGCCTTTCTTTCCGAACACGGGTTCCCTTCTAGCCCACCAATCAAAGGTTATTAGTGGGAGGGGGTGGCTCTCAAAAACAGCCGCCTCCGGGCTCCAATATTATACCCACCATTAAGTCCTCTTCCGAGTGCTTGGGGATTTTATCTTCGAGCAAATGCATTAGGAATGGAGATTTGATTCACCCCCGGGCCACCGCTGGACGCCCTTCACCTTTCCCCCCGCCCGCCAACTGGTCATTTGGTATTCCCTTTTTGGGAGTGTTTCCACGCTTCTCCCCAACTATTTCACACGACACACGGAATCTTGGAATGATATGATTCTGTGTTTTCCACATGCTTTTTATCCAAAGGAAGGATGTACTCTCCCTTGGCTTTTTGATCGGCTTTAATAGTGTTACTGACCCTTTCTTTTGGCGCAAGCTGGCATTTTATTGGTCTTTCTCGCAACGCAAGGAATTGAGCAAAGTCACCACGGTAGCGCTGAGCAATACTCTATCACGACCTTTCCGGATCCTTCACTTCGCAAACGGGGGGAAATGTAAGTGATTCAATCTTCATTTTTCTCTTGGTAGTCCAAATCACTTGTGGCTAAGGGCAGACTCAATGGCTTGACGATTTCGCCTTCGAGGCGTTTTATCATAGTTTTTATGAGTAGCATATTTTAAATGGTAGTTACATCCTCGCTTTGTAACCTTCCGTTTTCTGTGCTGTGGTTTTTTTTCTCGTGATCGAACGTGATTAAGTAGCTATTTGCGGGGTTTAGGTGGTCATTGGTTTCAATCGCCTGAGGTTTCAGTAGTCGTTAGTTGGCCTTCATTTATGGGTGACTTATTACACTCTGAGAATAGTCATTGAGGACATACCCAATAATAGTGAATTCGAGAGCTCCTGACAGCTGGCCTTGGTCCATTTAATCTACGTACTGTCGCCCGAGATGGGAGTGGTTATTGGATAGCTGGTTGGCAGTGCGTATGGGTCTTAGTGAGGGGGCGGGTGGGTCGCGTGAGCTGGACTTACTATATCTATTATCTTTCCCCATAATAGTGGGAGAGAAAGTTTTCTGAATATATTTGATGAGATGCATGAGGAAATTAAATTGTTCTCCTTGCTGGAGAGCTGATGCGGATAAGGGGATCATATGACCAAACATACTCAACTCGCCGCCGGAAAGTCACTTGAGAGGTGCCATCAATTAATTCACAAAGGGCTGATTATCTCGCGTTCTCAAAACTCGCCAATGCGTATCACCAAGATACTGTCAAAGGAGCTAATCATCAGTTAAAATTGTATCCGAGGGAGAAGCCACGGAAGCGGTTGACTAGATCAAGATTTTGATTTGGAATACCTTGAAAAACTTCACATACCTTAAGCTGCTGCCTTTTTTTTTTTTCATCGCAGCGAAAGGAAACCGGTGATGCAGTTACGCTAGCTTGGCCGCTTCTACGTGGTATACCTTATTTGAGAGACATTATTATAGGATCAATTCCTCAGAAACAGAGCTGAAGGTGCGGAGAGATAATGCCCAGGGAGAGGGGCGTATCTGGGATCGTGGTCGAAGGATAATTAGTATTGCGTTATGAGCTAAAAGGTAGTATCCTCGTCGCATCTACAGAAGTTTTCGCGTAGGATATGGGGAAATTTGGTCCTGGGGTGTTGCAAAAAGATATGCCTGGGAAGAGGGTTTGGTAAATGTAAAATGTCTTTTTTGGCTGTATGACAAATACACAGCAGTGGGTTGGAATAAAGGTGCATGGGCGTCAAAGAAGGTTTCTTGGGTAATGAAAAATAAAATCCCACCAGTAGCCTGACCATTCCGGGCTTCATGTCTTCAGATTCCTCTTAGCAGCTGGCTGAATTACCAGAGACTTCTTACCTATAAGCAGTATTGGAAAAGCGTTTGAAAAAATCGGCGATGGTTGTGGCTAATTCAACCTACTGCGCGTGAGAAGGTGATATAGCTTTCAAACTTGAATACTCGTTAGATCAGGGTATTTTAAAGGAAACCTGTCTTTGGATGTTTTAGAGAATAGAAGGTTTTACAAAATTTTTAGCTACCAAGGCCAAAGCGAGTTGAAGAAAATTAGCGGCTCGAAGATACAGTACTTTTTTCGCCCCCGCTGTGGCAGGCTGGAGCTTATGATCCATGAAAAGATCAATCAGGTTTTTGGTCAAAGAGAAATTATAAGAAAATCATTTTGGATAAATGATTAAAGTTGAGATCTCTTTAATTTGGTGAAAAAGTAATAGTGTTTGAATGAATTCATGATGACTTTACCTGTTGACCTGTTCAGGTACGTATTTGATTAAGTTTTTCATCTGTAGATTATTGCAGGAGTGAATAAGCGGGGCATGAATATGAAGAACCGGAAATTCACTCAATCTTAGTTGAATCATTTTTTTTCCTAAATAGCATTCAATTCACCTCGTGCACAATTCATCTTTCCTAAAGGTTGGGGATTTTTGGCAGATTTTCTTCGCACTTGAAGCTATTTTTACGATGGTCTTTATAAAGAATTGTATTTTAATACTAAAATCAGTCATCATTATCAATAGCCAGTCTTCGAATGTTGGCTTTGGTTTTATGAAAGCGAGATTTTATATTTTGTTATCTTAATAAGTGTTTAGATATCAGTAAATCTTGGTCCCGGCACGCGACCGT